>ERZ777011.605-NODE-605-length-52888-cov-12.772093_pt1 | contig 52888 bp, 45 predicted proteins | sample MGYA00374964_ERZ777011 | MGnify/ENA primary metagenome ERZ777011 (study PRJEB29310, sample SAMD00008975) | mouse gut metagenome | study: EMG produced TPA metagenomics assembly of the Metagenome analysis of fecal microbiota from mouse which was promoted...
TAATTAAAAATCAACAATATAACCGACAAAATTCATTTTTTGTCATCTACTAAAGCCTACCATATTAAGCGGCTCTGCCGCTTTCTGCCATAATGACAGACGTCGGGCAGGCACGTGTCCCCCTCGACATGGCGGAGCCATGTGGCGATATCGAGCCGGTAATGGACAAAGAACATGGCTCTGCCATGCCGTGTCGCAATACTCCTAAGAGGGTGTATCAAAAAGCTGTTTATGCCGAGATTGTAGGGACGCACGGCTCGTGCGTCCGCAGATTCACAATTGATTATCAATTAATTACCAATATGGTTTCCCGGACGCACGGGCCGTGCGTCCCTACTGTTTGGTATTTTGATACACCCTCTTACATAGAACTAAGTGGCTCACGCCACAGGATTGCATCTGCTGCACGAGCCGTATGTCCCCACATTTTCAGTACACTGAAATTCGATAATATTCTCTTGTCACTCCTGTTCTCTTGTCGAAAAATGTTATAGGGGGAGGTCGTGGAAGTGTTTGTGGGTGAGGGAGGAGGGGGAGGTGGAGAGGAGGGTGTCGGCGATGGTGCGGACGGTGTCGGGGCGGTGGTAGGGGTTTTCGCGGAGGGAGGCGAGGGCTTGGTGCTCGGGGGTGAGGGCGCGGCGGAGGGCGGCGGTGACGGAGGGGGTGTCGCAGGGGCAGTGGAGCACGGAGGGACCGCAGAGCCGGCCTTGCTGGCGGGTGCCGATGTCGACGGTGGGAACGCCGAGCGAGGGCACTTCGACGATGCCGCTCGAGGAGTTGCCGACCACGGCGGCGGCGTATCTCACAGCGGAGAGGTAGCGTATCATGCCAAGGGATTTGACGACGAGGATGCTGTCGGGGCACTCGGCGGCGAAGGCGCGGATGCGCTCGATGATGGGTTCGCTGCCGGCGTCGTTGTTGGGGTAGGTGATGATGGCACGGAGGCCGGGGATGGCGTCGAGGGCGTCGAGCATGGGGCCGATGCTTTCGTTGGCGCGTGTGACGGGGTGGAACGTGGCCACGACGGTGCGCCCGGGCGCGAATTTGAAGCCGAGGTTGGCTTCGAGCTCGGGGAGCGTCATGAGCGGCTGGTTGAGGATGTTCCACACGCCGAGTGCACCGGCGTTGACGACACGCGCGGGGTCTTCGCCCATCTGTATCACGCGGCGGCGGTAGGGTTCGGTGGCGGTGAAATGGAGGGCGGAGAGTTTGGTGATGGCGTGGCGGATGTTGTCGTCGATGGCTCCTTCGCTCACTTCGCCGCCGGCGATGTGGGCGATGGGGATAGTCATAACTGTTGCCGCCGAGGCTATGGCGAGCATTTCGTAGCGGTCGCCGAGCACGACGAGCATGTCGGGGGAAAGCCGACGCAGGGCCTGTGCAGTTCCGTCCATGCACTCTGCCATGGCGCGCACTCGCGCGGCCTCGCCTTGGCCTTCGAGGGGCATGGGCACGCGCGCGCTAACGACGAAGCCCTGACGCTCGATTTCGTCTACTGTCATGCCGTATTCCGGCATCAGGTGCATGTTGGTGGCGAGAATCTGCAATTCGACGCCGGGGCGTCGACGCAGTTCGGCGGCCAGGGGCGAGAGCAGCCCCCAGTCGGCGCGTGTGGATGTGGCTATGCAGATTTTCATATCGTTGCGGGTATGTAAGCCCTTAGGAGCACAAGCCTCCGTCTTGTGATATTTTTCGCAAGCCGGAGGCTTACGTTCCAGATGGATTAGGAAGATTTAGCGTTAATTATCGTGAATTATTCATTCAAGTTATGCAAGTTAGTCACGGCGGAGCCGTGATTCCTTGGATAACCGGGTTTGGAGGCAGAATGCCGACAAGCCCGGTCTGTTAAGAGTGATAAGAAAGCACTACAAAGCTGTGCCTCGCGGCATCTTTGGCATAATCGAACGCTCCGGCAGGCTACGCTCCGATACCGCGTTTGATTTGTATCGGCCAAACCCCGCATGTCGGCTGCGCCTCCATACGGGGTTAACCAAGGAGCCACGGCTTCGCCGTGATTAAACAGAATCGCTTTATTTGATGGTGGGGACGCGGAGGCGGTCGCCGGAGTCTTCGACGATGGAGCGGTAGTAGCGTTCGTTGTAGCCGCCCCAGTCGGGGGTGGCGGCGTTGCCTTCGGGGGTGCGGAGGAATTGTCCGTCTTTTTCTTTCTTGATGTTGCCGTCGAGGTATTTCACCAGGAGGAAGTCGCCGAGGGCTTTGTAGTCCTTGGTGGCTTTTTCGGTCCAGTAGTTGGAGAGTTGCTGCAACTGTGCCTGTGCTTGCTCGGGGGTGAGCACGGCTGTTGATTTTTCGGCGGCCTCGACAGCTGACTCGATGGCCGATTCAAGGCCCGACTGCACGCGGCGGATGTCGGGAATCATCTGGCTATAACGGTTGTAGGCCTGGTTGGCTACATAGTTGTTGACCCAGAACATGGCGTCCCACGAGAGGGTGAGCATGTCGCCGTTGCCGTGCGAAAGTTCGTAGGGCACTTCGGTGGTGGAGTTGAAGAAGGGGACGTAGACGCAGGTGTTGGCGTCGTCGACGCCGAACCACAAGATGCCGCGCATGGCCTCGGGGCGGTCGGCGTTCATCGACGATACGAAGGAGAATCCGGTCTGCTGGGTGGCGATGGCGCGCTCTTGCGAGTATTCTACGGAGTCGACGGTGAATGTCATGGGGCGCCAGCGGTAGGGCACGTCGAATGGGCCGGCGCCGATGTCTTGCGTCATATCCATGGGGGTGTCTTCGAAGTGGTCGCGCATCATCCATTTGAGGTCGTTGGCGGTGAGTTTCTTGGAGGGTTTCACCCAGATGGGGAGCACTTCGCCTTTGCCTTCGAAAATCCAGGGGAGGTATTTATCCATGCCGGGGGCGAACTTGTTGTAGTAGGCCCACACGCGGGCGTCGCATCCACGGAGAGCGCCGGCGTCGGTCACGGCATAAGCGCGGGAGAATGAGAAATCTTTGTCTTTGCCGTCGAAATAGCCTTTTTCGCGTGCGAAAGAAATCACGTCGGGCGAGTAGAGCGTTTCGGGGTCGTTGAGGGGGAATTTATGGATGCGCGAGTGGTTGGCATGTCCGGATATGTATCCGTCGGGCACGCGGCGGGCTACCCACACGGCGCCTTTGTCGTCCTTGCCCTTGCCAATCATTTCCATAATCCAGGCCTCGGACGGGTCGGCAATGGAGAAGGACTCGCCTTCGGAGGCATAGCCGTATTTGTCGACGAGGCCGGTCATTACGTCGATGGCCTCGCGTGCTGTCTTGGCGCGCTGGAGGGTGATGTAGATGAGCGAGCCGTAGTCGATGATGCCTGATCCGGCGAGCTCGTGGCGTCCGCCCCATGTGCTTTCGCTAATGGTGAGGCCGTGCTCGTTCATGTTTCCGACGGTGGAGTATGTGTGGGCAACTTCGGGAATCTCGCCGAGTTTTTTCTGGGAGTCCCAGTCGATAACTTCGCGCATAGCGCCTTCGGGGTGGTCGGCGGCGGGCTGGCGATAAAGTTCGCCGTAGAGCACATGGCTGTCGGCGGCATATGTAACCATCGTGCTTCCGTCGGCCGAAGCACCGGGGGTGGCAATCAAAGACGTACACGCCAGAGCGGCGACTGAGGCCGAAAGGAAAGCGGAAGTGATAAAAGGTTTCAGCATAAGTAACAGTATATATGATTGTGTATTTGCGTTTTATTAACGTTGGATTTCGTTTTTTTTTACGTTAATGGCCATTAATGAGCCGTTAATTTGGAGAAATTAAAATTAATGATTAATTGCCGGCAATTAACGTATAATTTATTCTCGTAATCATATAATCCACGAAATCCGATAAATGATAATGATGTTTAGATGCAAATGTATGAAAAAATTACAGTAAGTCTATAAAGCAAAAATACGTACTGTTTACACAATGGAAATATGTGAACGGAAATCTTTTTTGATACATTCCGTGAGATTGATCGGCGGCAATATCAGATTCTTTGTGTTTAACCCGAGCATGTCGGCCCGTGCATGAATTTCTCCTCGGGCAGCTCCGACACAAATAGTGGCAAGATATTGAAGGATATTTGCCGGAATTATAAGTTCGTCATTTTCAATTAAAGAAGGGAATGTTTCGGGAGAAACTTTAAATATTCCTTCAAGTGAAAGATAAAGAATGTCGTCATTGTCCTGCGTAAACTTGTAATCTGTGATGCAGGCTATGAGATTTTCATTCGCATTAATATTGAATTTAACTTCAAAGCGCAACGCTACGTCCCGGGTCTCGTCAAACGCCTTGCACGAAAAATCAATAGTATTAAGCAGATGTATTTTATAGTTGAATATACTCATTATGATATATCAATGTTAACATGCCTTGGCCAAATCGTTAGCGGGAATAAGAGAGGAGAAATCAGAAAAAATCACTTCTTCCTCGATATAGGCTGATGGTGAATATAGAAAAGATCTATATTCTGCCGATAGGACACTGCAATCGATATGCTCGACGGGAATATTTAACGATGTAGATGATGAACCTTCCTTATAGTCATCGAACGCTGAAAACTCTATGTTATAAGACTCAAAAAAATCTTCGACAGAAATATCGTCTTTTGTAGAAACGGAAAATGTCTGTTTTAGCGCCTCGATGTTCTCGGGCGAAGATGTTTCAAAAAACGAATCTATATTTTTGAGAATTCTATCTAAATCCATAGCGGTTAAAGTTTCTTGGTTATTTATCTAACAAATTTTGGAGCCGATAGGAACGTCGTTACGGTCGAAAAAACAGATGATGATTTCAGGGTCTAATAAAAAGGAAGATTTAATATTCTTGTCTGAATTATATGGAATAGTGTTGTGCTTGGTTTTTACATTCAGAGAACGTATTATTTTGAAAGGGAATGTGCCGGGCTTTTGTTTCTCAATCGTTTGGAGGAGGCAAATCGTTTGTCCGATAGGTATTCGTTTGCCCAAATTATCCCAAATTTTTTTTGCGATGGTGAAGAAATCGCAGAGGTCTTGTCGGCTTCCTATAAGGTCAAGGAAATAATCACCTTCAAGAACCAATGGATATTCGTTAATCCTATAATGGCCATTGTATCTTTGTTTGCCCCAACGTTTTGCACGTTCTAAATTATTATCCCAAAAATAGAATCCTTCTCCGAGAAACGGGAAATGAGTATTTTCACCAGAGCCGGTTATTTTGGAATATATTGGAGCCCCTGCATCGGTGTAATGTGGAGGCTCGTACCGATATGTATGATGACCTTTTGTTTTTATAATATTATTGCTCATCAGGGGCAGAGAGGAGAGTTGGAATCATAATGTTTCTGCAAATATACGCTAATTAATTGGAATAGCGAAATAAAGTAACTTTTTTTAAGCGATAAAAGAGCGGAGCCGGCCCGGTGGGGTCGGCTCCGTGTGGGGTTATTGGGCGTCGCCGGGGAAGGGCGGCGGAGTGGGGTCGGTGGGTTTGCCGAGGTCGGAGGGTTTGTCGAGGTTGATGTCGGAGGGGGCGGCCGGGACGGTGTCGCCGGCGGAGGGGTGGGTGTCGGCCGGCGGGGCGGCTTCGGGAGCTTTGTCGGCGTCGCGCTGTTTTTGCTCGGCGATGATCTGGTCGGTGCGCGATGTCCATGGGCGCGGGCCGAAGATGCGCTCTACGTCGGCGGTGAAGATGGTCTCGCGGTCGAAGAGCTCGTCGGCGAGTTCTTTAAGGCCGTCGTGGTATTGGTTGAGGATTTGCTTGGCGCGCTCGTATTGCTCGGCGAGGATGCGCGACACTTCTTCGTCGATGATGCGCGCGCGTTCTTCGGAGTATGGCTTTGAGAAACCGTAGGCCTGTCCGGATGAGTCGTAGTAACTGATGTTGGGCAGGCGGTCGCTCATGCCGTAATAGAGCACGAGGGTTGTGGCCATCTTGGTGGCGCGTTCGAGGTCGTTGAGCGCGCCGGTGGTGACGGTGCCGGTGAATATTTCTTCGGAGGCGCGTCCGCCCATGAGCGAGCATATCTGGTCGAGCAGGGCCTGGGCAGGGTAGTTGTAGCGTTCTTCGGGGAGATACCATGCCGCGCCGAGGGCTTTGCCGCGCGGCACGATTGTGACCTTGACGAGCGGGTCGCCGAATTGGAGGTGCCACGACACTGTGGCGTGTCCGGCCTCGTGGAAGGCTATGATTTGCTTTTCGGCGTTGGTGGCGAGTTTGTTTTTGTTTTCGAGGCCGCCGATTATGCGGTCGATGGCCGCGTTGAAGTCCTCGATGGTGACGCTTTTTTTGTTGTGGCGCGCCGCGATGAGAGCGGCCTCGTTGCACACGTTTGCGATGTCGGCGCCGGAGAATCCGGGGGTCTGGCGGGCGAGCAGTGTCACGTCGAGAGTGTCGGCCACCTTTATGTTGCGCAGGTGGACGCGGAATATGGCCTCGCGGTCGTTGACGTCGGGGAGTTCGACATAGATTTGGCGGTCGAAACGTCCGGCGCGGAGCAGGGCTTTGTCGAGGATGTCGGCGCGGTTGGTGGCAGCGAGCACGATAACGCCGCTGTTGCCGCCGAATCCGTCCATTTCGGTGAGAAGCTGGTTGAGGGTGTTCTCGCGCTCGTCGTTGGAGCCCATGTTGGGATTTTTGCCGCGGGCACGGCCCACGGCGTCGATTTCGTCGATGAACACGATGCAGGGCGCTTTTTCCTTGGCCTGGCGGAAGAGGTCGCGGACACGCGAGGCGCCGACACCTACGAACATTTCCACGAAGTCGGAGCCCGACATGGAGAAGAATGGCACGTCGGCTTCGCCGGCCACGGCCTTGGCGAGCAGGGTCTTGCCAGTGCCGGGAGGGCCTACGAGGAGGGCGCCCTTGGGGATTTTGCCGCCGAGGTCGGTATATCGCTTGGGATTTTTGAGGAATTCTACAATTTCTTCGATTTCCACTTTTGCTTCAGAGAGGCCGGCCACGTCCTTGAACGTGACTTTGTTGGCGCTGTCCTTGTCGAAGACCTGGGGCTTGGATTTGCCCACGGAGAATACGCCTCCGCCTCCACCGGCGCCACCGCCCGACATCTTGCGCATCATGTAGAACCACAGTGCCACGAGCAGGATTACGGGTCCGAAGGCGAAGAGCATCGACATCATGCTTCCCGAGCGTTCGAACTTGACATTGCCGTCGGCGGGGAAATAGCCCATGGCTTTCCAGCCGTCGATTTTGTCGGAGAGCTTGTCGGCCGACGGCACGACAGTCTCCACTTTGGCGTGCATTCCTTCGCCGGGAGCGTATTGCGGGAACAGTTTTGTGGCAAGAGAGTCGGTGAGCACGCCTTCGGCCATGCCTTTGTCGGTGAACACGGTGATTTCTTTTATGCCGTGGTCGCGCACAATATAGTTCTCGAAATCAGAGAAGGAGACTTCTTTGGAGATGGAGTTGTCTTCAAGATAAAAGAAACCTCCGAGCACAATCAGGATTATGGCGTACATCCAGAAAATGCTGAATCCGAACGGGTTTTTCTTTTTCTTGCCGTTATTATTGGAAAAGGGATTTGTAGGCATTTTAATCGAGATTTTCAATGTCGGTAATCACGGCGTCGGCCCAAAGTTCTTCGAGATTGTATCGTTGGCGGGCTTCGGGCACGAAAATGTGCACGAGGATGTGTCCGTAGTCGATCACAATCCATTCGGCGTTGCGGTAGCCGTCGTAGTTGTAGGGTTTCACGCCCGATTTCTCCTGAACGTATTCACGCACGGAGTCGGCAATAGCGGCAACTTGCATTGCTGATGTGCCTTGGGCTATGATGAACAGCGGGGTAGGGGCATCTTCGATGTGCATCATGTCGACGAGCGAGATGTCGCGCCCTTTGCGTTCTTGGATGCCTTCTATGATAAGTTGATAAAGTTCGTGAGAATTACTCATAAATTGGATAGTTGAAAATGCAAAGTTAAGTCTTTTTTTTAAGATTTGCGAGGCTAAACGCTGTAAAAAAGTGCCGGTTATGTCTTAAAAACAATTAAATGAGCAAAAAGATTTCAAAATCGTTCATTCATACCGGAGTGTAGATGCCGGCGACACGGAGCCAGCCAGGCGCGAGGGGAGAATGAGGATGAGGTAGGCGGCGGCCACGACTCCGAGGTTGAGGACGAGCATCCATGCCGGATTTATTTGCACGGGGACGGTTGACAGGTAGTACATCTTCGGGTCGAGCTTGAACAGTCCGGTATGCTGCTGGAATATGAGGAATCCGAGCCCTACTATGTTGCCGGCGGCCAGGCCGATGGCCACGATGCGCATGGCCATGACCACGAAGATGCGCTCTACCATAGATTTTCGGGCGCCAATCGAGCGCAGCAGGCCGATTGTGGGGATGCGGTCGAGAATGATTATGAACATCGACGACACGAGGGTGAAGCCGGCAACGCATATCATGAGGATGAATATCACGACGACGTTGGTGTCGAGCAGGTCGAGCCAGTTGAAGAACACGGCTCCGGTGTGGCGAATATTGTCGACGGGGTAGAGTTGCGGTATCGAGCCGGCGGAATATGCGTCGACAAGGGTCTGCTGCAATCGGGATGCTCCGTCTTCGATGTCGGCGAGAGAGCCGGGGAAGCGTATGTCGATGCGGGTGCCGGACAGAGAGTCGACTCCGGCTACCGACTGCATGGCGCGGAGCGACGCGTAGGCTCCGGTGTTGTCACGTTCCTCGAATCCGGATTCGTAGATGCCGGAGATGGTGAACCGGCGCAATTTCACGGCTTCGTTCACGATGAAGCAGGCGTTTACCTTGTCGCCCGTTGAGAGGCCGAGGGCACGGGCCGTGGCCGACGATACGACGATGCTGTTGGTTTGCCGGGGGTCGGAGTAGTCGGGGAAAGTGCCGTCGACGATGTTTCCGCGCTCGAACGAGAAATCGTGCGTGGTGTCGGATGCCATGAAATAGAGGGCGGCGAAGTCGGAGTCGGTTTTGATTATACCGGGCTGGCTGAGGCTTATGCTTGCCGATGCCTGCGGCAAAGAGGAAGCGATATATCCGAGCAGCTCCGGCGATGCCGAGATATGAGGGTCGGACTCGCCGGAGGGGTAGTCGTAGGCCGGGAGCACCGACACTTCGGGGTCGAAACCCAGCACACGGTCGGTGATGCCGGTCTTGAATCCCATGACCACGCCGAGGGTGATTTCCATTACGGCCACGGCTACGGCCACGCCGATAGAAGCGATGACCACGCCGGTGGTGTTGGCGCCCGAGCCGGTGTCGTTGAGGCGCAGGCGGGCGGCTATCCATATGGAGGGGTTCATGTCGGAGAAGTGGTTTCGAAAAGTGAGAAATATGCTTTTTTCGTGCCGTAGCACACGAGCAGGTCGTCGGCGGTGATTTTGTCGTCGGGGTCGATTGCGTCGATTGCGCGATATTCGCGGCGGTCGATACCAAGCATATTTTTCGACTTGACGGGGCGAGCCACAGCCACAAGGGTGAGATGATAGGAGCCGTTGAGGTCGACGTCGGCATATTTCAGGCCGACGAAGGCTTCGGGGGCGCGGAATTTAAGGACATAGTGGTCGGAGTCGAGCGCGAGAGTCTGCACTTTGGAGCCGAGGCCCATTTCCGAGGTGAGGTCGCGCGCGGCGCGTTGCTCGGGAGTGAGGATGCGGTCGATGTCGAGCCCTTCGAGGATTGATTCGTGGAGAGTGTCGACAGCTCGGGCGTAGATATGCTTCACGTTTAATTTCTTGAGCAGCGCGACCGTGCGGATGCTTGCGCCGAAGTTCTCGCCGATGGCCACGATGGCGAGGTCGACATTCTTTATGGGCAGCAATGATAGCTCGGCCTCGTCGGTGGCGTCGAGAAGGTAGACGGTGGAAATATAGTCCTTTATGGCGTCGACGTTCGACTTTTTGTTGTCGGCGCCTATCACCTCGTGGCCCATGTCGGTGAGGTCGCGGGCCAGGTTCGAGCCATAAATGCCAAGTCCTATTATTAAGTAGCGCATTGTGTCAGTTGATTATAATATTGTCTTTTGGGAGATGCTGAGAGATGTCGCGTTTAGTCCCCACCATGCCGCAGAGCAGGGAGATGATGCCGACACGGCCGAGAAACATGGCGGTGCAGAGCGTCGCTTTTGAGGCATCGGACAGGTCGGGGGTGATTCCCAGCGACGATCCTACGGTGAAGAGGGCGGAAACGACTTCAAAGATAACGCTTTTTGCCGACATGTGCGGCTCCAGAAGCAAAATAATCACGCAATAGGCAAAAAGCGACAATGCGGCGAGCGCCACCACGGCGTTGGCACGCCGGATAGAGGCCGTGTTTATGGTGCGGTGGAAGGCCGTGGTGCCGTTGTGGCCGAACAGCACCGAACGGAGGCTAAGCAGCACGGCTCCAAGGGTGTTTACCTTGATGCCGCCGGCCATCGACTGCGACGCGCCGCCAATCACCATCTGCACCACCACAATCAGCAGTGTCACGTCGAGGAACCGGGCCGGGTCGACAGAGGCGAACCCTGCGCTTCGCGGTATCAGCGAATTGAACACCGACTGTATTATCTTGTCCGACAGCGACATTCCGGCCAAAGTGTTGTCGTATTCCAGAAAAAAGAAAGCCGCCGAGCCTGCCACGAGGATTGCAAGAGTGGTGTAGAGCACAATCTTGGTGTTCACATCGAAGATATGCACCGGGCGACGCTCATCGGCGACGCGCCGGATGCGCGACACCGCCCTGTGGATATAGCCGGCGATAATATCCTTGAAATTGACCAGAATCGGAAAGCCGACAGCGCCGGCGAATATGAGCACCGACGTGACCACATATATGCTTTGCGACGAGCGCATGAGCTCGGGATTGGCCATGCCGCCGGGCAGTACGGAGAAGCCGGCGTTGCAGAAAGACGACATGGAATGGAATGTGGCAAAGACAATCTTGTCGTCGAGAGCCATCGGCAGAGAGTCGGGTATGGAAAAAAACACGGCCACGGCGCCGGCGGCTTCCACCGCCACGGTGAACCCCAGCACATAGAGCAGGGTGGGGATAAGGGCGTTCATGCTCTTGGTGTAGATTACGTCGCGGAGCAGAAGCTGGTTGTAGATCGACGTGTTGCCGGTGAAGAACATGGCGAAGAAACTCGTGAACGTGATAATGCCGAGGCTGCCGAGCTGCACCAGCACGGCAATCACGGCCACCCCCATCGGTGTGAATGTCGACGGGATGTCGACCGACGTAAGCCCCGTGATGCACACGGCGCTGGCCGACACAAACAGCGAGTCGAAATAGGATATGCCTCCGTATGTGCATTTAGGAAGCATGAGCACAAGCGAGCCTATGATGATGAAAACCAAAAACGACGAGGCCAGGATGAGCGAAGGGTTGGTGCGCCGGTCGGTGAGGCGCGAGAGCGTGTAGCTGAGGTCGACAACGGAGTAGGCCGCGAGGGCGCAAAACAGGAATTTGCGGCTGTAAAGAATCGTTTTGAGCCACGGAATCCATGGATGGTCGGGTATGGGATACGCCCACGCGAGCACGGCCAGGACAATCGGGATGTCGACAATCCATTTTACCACGCGCTTTGTCTGCCGGCGGATTCTGCGGCGGAAAAGTGTGGAAAAGACAATGTTGATAAAGAATACAGACAGGGCCACGCGCAACACCGCGTCGAGCATGGCGGCATCCGGTGCCGACAATTCATAGCCGGCCCGTATGGCCATTGAGACAAGAGCCAGCAGCGAGGCCACGGAAGAAGCCACATCGATAGCCGTGCCCAATGTGGAAACAGGTCCGTCGAAATGAGAGAAGAAGCGGTTGAAGGAATAATCCCACCGCTTCTTGTAATATTTCAACTTATTCTTCAAAACTCGTTTTTGACGATAAAACGAATGGGGATGAGGCTAAGTTTTCGAATTATCTCGATTTATCTCGATTTATTTCGATATATCTCGATTTAAGTCGATTTAAGTCGATTTAAGTCGAATTATATCGATTTATTCCTTTTTAAGTTTGCACCCGACATAAACCCCGTCGTAAGAAGCCAGGAGTTTGGCGATGGACTGTATCGAGGCGTTTTGAGAAAGCGTCGACACTTTTGTCACTATGCCTTGCAGGCGCGAGGCGTCGAAAGTGAGCGACAGGGTGTTGGCCGATTTTGAAACCATGGTAGATACCTCGCCAATCTTTATTTTGTTGAAAGCCTTGAAGTTGAATATGAGTTTGCCGTCGTCGGGGGCTGTGGCGATAGAGCCTTTGAGTGTGAACAGCTTTGTCTTCATCGTGAAAGAAGAATCGGCCTCGACAGTGAGCACGAGGTTGGTGATTCCTGCACGTTTATAATAAGGGGCTATTTTCTGCTCGATGGCGGCTGTTGCGGCTGCTCCGCCGATTTTTTGGACGGCGTTGTCGCTGTCGAGGGTAACAGCCGGGGCAGAGTAGGTCCATGTGCCTACAAGGTCGGCCGGGGTGAGCCTTGATGTGGCTGTGAGGCTTTCCACGACGCCGCCGAGCAGAGTGCCGAGGCCGCCGAGGGCATCGGACGTTTTGTCTTTTGAACCGGTGGATTGCGTGGTGGAGTCGCCGGAGCTTTTCGAAGCCTTTTCCAGGCCTTGGAGCAAGGAAGACAGGTCGAAAGCTGATGCCTGCGAACAAGACATGATGGCGATGAGGCAGAATGTGATGATTTTTTTCATAGGGAAACGTGTTATGATTGGAAACCTCTTTAATTGTTGGCCTGAGCGGCGAGTTCCTTGTCGATTTCAGCCCATTTCGAATTGTTGGACACGAATTCGGGAACGATGCGCTTCATTTGGGCCACAATGTCGTGGAGATTTGCTGAGTGGATGTCGCGTTCGAGTTCGTCGAGCTGCCCGACCACGTTGTCGTAGTCGTAAGTCACCACCTTGGCAATCATGATCTGGCGGTGATGAGTGGCGATGGTGCGCTCCTTGTCGGAGAGAAGCTCCTCGTAAAGTTTCTCGCCGGGGCGCAGGCCGGTCTCGACAATCTTGATGTCGATGTCGGGACGCAGCCCGGCAAGGGAAATCATCTTGCGGGCAAGGTCGTAGATTTTCACCGGCTTGCCCATGTCGAAAATGTATATTTCGCCGCCTGCGCCCATGCATGCGGCTTCGAGCACGAGCGAGCAGGCCTCGGGGATGGTCATGAAATAGCGGATGATGTCGCGGTGAGTCACCGTGACGGGGCCGCCTTCCTCAATCTGGCGTTTGAAAAGGGGGATGACGGAGCCGTTGGAGCCGAGCACATTTCCAAATCGCGTGGTGATAAATTGAGTGGTGGGTCCGTCGGTATTGCGGCGGAGCTTGAAGAAGAGCGACTGCACGTAGATTTCGGCAATGCGTTTCGACGCTCCCATGATATTTGTGGGGTTCACGGCCTTGTCGGTGGATACCATCACAAATTTTTCGACATTATATTTCACAGCCAGGTCGGCAATGTTCTTTGTGCCGAAGATATTTGTGCACACGGCCTCCGACGGGTTTATCTCCATCATAGGCACATGCTTGTAAGCGGCGGCGTGGAACACATAGCGAGGGCGGTACTTCTTGAAAGCCTGCTCCATGCGCTCGCGGTTGGCGATGTCGCCGATGAAGAGGTGGATGTTTATGCCCGGATGGCGTTCCTGCATACTCAGTTGCAGTTCGTGCATCGGAGTCTCGGCCTGGTCGATAAGCACAAGGTCTTTGGCTCCGAACGACGCGAGCTGGTTCACAATTTCGCTTCCGATAGAGCCGGCTGCGCCTGTCACCATCACCGTCTGTTGGAAATACACCTCGCGTACTTTTTTGTTGCCCGTGTTGATGGGGGCGCGTCCAAGCAGGTCTTCGATGTGTATGTTCTGCACATGAGCCGATATGTTGTGGTCGTTATTGTCGTCGTCGGGCATCGAAAATTCTTCCACGCTGCTGAACATAAGCAGTTTTATGGAATGCGACAGGAAGATGTCGGCAAGTTGCTGACGCATCAGCTCCATTTGCGACGAGGTGAAAATCAGAGTGTCGGCACGAAGAAACCGGAACGTTTCCTCGACAGTGTCCGGGTTCAGTTTGAAGATTGGAATACCGTTGGCTGTTTTCGGAGGGTTGGTGCCACGCGAGAGCAAGGCCACAGGAGTATATGAGCCGTCGATTTCATTTTTTAATGCCGCGGCAAGCATAAGGGAGTCGATATGTGTGCCAAGCACAACGACGCGCTTGCGCACTTTGCCCGGCTGCATCAGGAATGAATATATGCTCTTGATGAAAAGACGCATCAGGGTCATCATCGAGAACGATATCACGCCTATTACGAAGATATTCCAGAATGAAATGTATGATACGCCTGTCGCTATCCATGTCGCGGTGGATATAATCGCTAAAACAATGGAGGCGCCCAAAATAAGTTTTATCGTACGGGCCACGTCGATAAGCGACGAGAGGCGCACTACATATCGATAGGTGGCAAAAAGTGTGTTGATGGCGGCATACACTGCCACGCACACCGTCACTTTCATCGGAATTGCAAACCAAATTGAAGGATATGAGGTTTTGCCGGAACCGAACACTACGGTAAGCAGACAGGACAATAACACGATAACAGTGTCGGCAACCCATACGAGCCAGCTTGGCGATGGAGAGGCAAGGAATTTTTTGATGAGGGACGAGTTGTAAATCCCCCGGAATAATTTTTCTTTCATTTCCAGATTGATGAATCACACCTGCCGACACGTCTTATCGTTTTGGGGGCAGGGAGCCTAAGAACGTGCAAATATACACAATGAATGGCTAAATGCAATGATAAAATATTGATTTAATATAACCCGGAAATAATTTTAACATATTTTTAACAAAAAATAGGTATAAAACGTGGTTTCCTGAAAGAGGCTTGTCAGAGGTCGCGCGGGCTTATGTAGGGGTTGATGAACTGGCCGTGGCGGGCAGTGTTCGGGCCGTACTGTATGGCAAATCCCGGGCAGCGGTGGAGGCATCGCAGGCAAAGCGTGCAACGTTCTTTGTGCCAGAAAGGCCTGTCGGCTTGCATTTCGATGGCTCCTGCCGGGCAGCCGCGGGCGCACAGGCCGCAGCCGATGCAGCGGTCGTCGACGAGCCGGAAATGGCAAGTGGCGCGTTGGCTGTCGTAGACTTTGCGGCCGAGCGGAACGAACAAGGCCGGCAAAGACGGATTGCCCTTCTTTTCACGTGCGCGTATCATATTTATAATGCGGTCGATTTTTGGGATGGCGGCATCTGTGCGGCGCAGGCAGGCGGCACTGTCGGTGAGATTGAACATCGGCGTCCACACATCCACCATGCGCACTGAGAAAACAGCGTCGAGGGAGATGCCCCGCTCGGCAAACAGGCGGCGTATCTCGGCCGTGGCCATGCCTGTCATGGTGCCGTATGTGACAACCGCGAATGAGTAGCTGCCGCCGCCGAAGGGCGAGAGCATGGATATGAAACGCTCCACGATATCGGGCAGCACGAAGAAGTAGACCGGGCATACCAGGCCGACCGGCTCGCCCGGAGCGGGGGAGGGCATCGGCGTGGCGCCGCCGACAATGCCGGCTATGTCGGCGCACTCGCCCCCGATGGCCGCGGCGATGCGCCGGGCCGTCATCAAACTGTTGCCTGTGCCCGAGAAATAGAATATCATAACAGGTGGTTCTGAATGGAAAATCGCCTCAAAATTACTATTATAAAACGAAAAGACAAGAAAAAATGAGAAAAAACTTGCATGGGAGAAAAAAAAATCCTACCTTTGCACCGCCTTTTCTATGGGAAAGGCATCAAACAACAATATTAACCAACTAACCCATCCGAAAGAATGCATTTAAATTCTGAAGAAAAAGTACAGATCTTCGAGAAGTACGGTAAGGGCAAGACTGACACTGGCTCACCTGAAGCACAGATTGCATTATTCTCAGTCCGTATTGCTCATTTGACTCAACACTTGAAGTCAAATCACAAAGATCATACCACCGAACGCGCTCTTAAGATGCTGGTAGGTAAGCGTCGTCGTCTGCTCGACTACCTGATGCGCAAAGACATCAACCGCTACCGTGCCATCATCGCACAAAAAGAGCTTGGTATCCGCAAGTAAGCCCGGTTAGGCTTCGCTTAAAGATTACACCTTACTGCGCGGGCTTCCTCCATCGGGGGAAGCCCGTGTTTATAATGGGAGAGGGTAGTGCCTATAACAGGGGTTAGGGCAATTTAATTTTGATAATTGCACGTAAAATAGTAACTTTGCAGCCATGTTCAATTACCGATTGTCAATCACCAAAGAGCAAATCAACGCATTGCCCGTGATTTCATTTCCCGGGGCAATCACGGTTGTCGACACCGAAGAAAAGGTGGCCGAGGCCGTGGGTGATCTGATGCGTCACAAAGTAATCGGCTTCGACACCGAGACACGGCCTTCGTTTCGTAAAGGCCGCGTTTACAAAGTGGCGCTCATGCAGCTCTCCACCCCCGACCGCTGTTATCTTTTCCGTCTTAACCTTATTGGCATGCCCGATGCGCTGTGCAAGCTGATTGAGGACGAAAGCATCACAAAAGTGGGACTGTCGGTCCACGACGATTTCCACGTGATGCACCGCAGCAGCGATTTCGAGCCTCGCAGTTTTGTCGATTTGCAGGAAATGGTGCACGATTATGCCATATCAGACATCTCGTTGCAGAAAGTATATGCCATAATTTTCGGCGGAAAGATTTCCAAGGCGCAACGCCTCACCAACTGGGAAGCCGACAAGCTCACGGGTGCCCAGCAGAAATATGCGGCTCTTGACGCATGGGCATGTCTTAAAATATATGAGCATCTTGCCGGCGGTAAATTCAATCCCGCCCAATCGATGTACAAGACTCCGCTCGAGCCGCAAGACTGAGAAGCGACCGCCCGGCTCGGCTATCCATTATCCATTGACCATACTTTTTGTCTTTCTTTTTTTGTCTATTTATGAAAGTACCACCCCGCTCAACCCTGATTCCGGCCGTGCTTCTTGTGTATCTCGGCGTAATGTCGTACATCGGTTTTGGAGAGTTCCGGGCCGGAAATTATCTCTATTATTTCGGCATAATAGGGGCATCGTTGCTCTCTATCGTATTGCTCCATTTCTCGCTTAAACGCCGCGAACGTCTGCGCCGCGAGCGCGAGGACGACATCCGTCGCAACAGTGGCCGCGACGGCGAATCGGGAAAACAAAAACATTGACCTTTTTGTTGTATCTGATACAACAACGTTTCAATTTATTTATTAGGTATATATGGCACAAAAACTGATATTCACCAATCTTGTGATAGAAGCCGTCGACAGCCTTGTCGCCGACCTCGGTTCGCCGCGCGTGTTTGTCCTTGTAGATATGAACACGGCGCATTTCGTGCTGCCAATCCTCAAAAGCCAGTGCAAATCCTTTGCCGACGCAACCGTAATAACCACCCTTGCCGGCGACTCGAATAAAAATGTGGACTCGCTCCAAAAGATATGGAAAGAACTGTCGCAGGGTGAGGCCACGCGCAATTCCGTGATAATAAATCTCGGAGGAGGCATGGTCACCGACCTTGGCGGTTTTGCCGCCGCCACATTCAAGCGCGGCATCCGGTTTGTCAATATCCCCACCACGCTCCTCGGCGCTGTCGACGCTGCCGTGGGCGGCAAGACCGGCATCAACTTCAACGGCCTCAAAAATGAGATAGGAGCCTTCTCCGAAGCCGAGGCCGTGATTATTTCCACTCTCTTTTTCAACACGTTGCCCCAGCAGCAGCTGCTCTCCGGCTATGCCGAGATGCTCAAGCACGGGCTTCTCGACAGCGACAAGACGCTTGCCGACCTTCTGCGCTACGACATCGTGACGGAAAGCGCCGGGTCGTCGGACCGTCTTCTCCGCCTTATCGAGGAAAGCGTCAACATCAAGAAAAACACCGTGGAATCCGACCCCACGGAAAAAGGCCTGCGCCGCACGCTCAATCTCGGCCACACCATAGGCCATGCTTTCGAAAGTTTCGCCATGGCCCACCAGTCGCCTGTGCCTCATGGCTATGCCGTGGCGTGGGGGCTCGTCGTAGAGCTAATCCTGTCGCGCCTGAAAATGGATTTCCCGGCAGAGACGATGCAGCAATTTGCCGCATATGTGAAAGAAAACTATGGGAAATTCCCCCTGCAATGCAAGGACTATCCCGAACTGATCGCTCTTATGCGTCACGACAAGAAAAATGCCGTGGCCTCGGAAATCAACTTCACATTGCTGTCGGCCGTGGGCAGCCCCCACATCGACTGCACTGCCACCGAGAAAGAAATCATCGCGGCTCTCGACCTCTACCAGGACATATAAATTACGAATTACTAATGACGAATGACTAACTGATACCTTTTGGAGGTAAAAGTTAGTCATTCGTTATTAGTAATTGGCCATTGGCCATTAATTAGTCATTAGTCATTCGTCATTAGTAATTTCTCAATCCTCCATGTCGAAGCCGAGGGAGCGGACGCAGGCGGCGATTTCTTCGCGGGTGGCGGTGCCTTCTACGCTGGCTATGCCCGAGGCAAGGTCAACGGTTACGGATTTCACGCCTTCGAGGGCGGCGATGCCTTTTTCCACGCTGGCGCGGCAGTGCTGGCAGTTCATGCCTTTGATTTTATATTCCATAGTGTCGGTTGTTATGTTATGTGAGTGTTTATGAAGTTTGCCGGATACAATGGCAATGATGAGCAGAATCACGAGGATAGCCGAGCATACTGTCGAGAACCATGAGAAGGCCTCGCCGTGGCCGCAGGCGTGCGCTCCGCCCGCAAGAGTGAACCACGATGCCGGAAGCACCATGTCGATGAGCAATCCGAAAAGGATGGCTCCGGCCACTATCGACCCAAGATAGATGGCGGCGGCGCGGCGTCCCATCTCGCGGGCTATGACGGTGATGGAGGCGAAGTTTGCCGCCGGGCCGGCCATGAGCATCACAAGCGCGGTGCCCGGGGAAAGGCCTTTGAGCATGAGCGACATGGCGATGGGGATGGAGCCGGTGGCGCATACATACATAGGAACGGCCACAATCACCACGGCGAGCATCGTAATGAGAGTGTAATCCTTGAACTGTACGAAGAAATTGTCGGGGACGGCTACTGTGATTACGGCGGCTATCACAAGCCCTATCACGAGCCAGCCGCCGATGCTTTGCACCATATCGAAGAATCCGTAACGCAATGCCATGGCAAGTTTACGCCAAAACGACATTTTTGGCTCCTCGCTTGCTGCCGGAGCGGGGCATGAGCCGGAGCAGTCGGCCTTTGGCTCTGCATTTTTTGCCTCGTCGCGTCCAACCATGCATCCTCCGGCCAATGCCGTGGTAAGGGCGGCTACCGGACGCACCACGGCAAATGCCGGGCCGAGCATGGCATAGGTGGCGGCTATCGAATCCACGCCGGTCTGCGGCGTAGCTATAAGAAACGAAGACGAGGCCGCGCGTGAGGCTCCTCCGCGACGAAGCGCGACGGCCGCCGGCAACACTCCGCACGAGCATAACGGCAGCGGAACGCCTAAGGCGGCCGCTTTTAAAACCGATTTCCATCCTGTGCCGGCAAGATGGCGTGTCATCATGGCGGGGCGTACAAAGGCTTGCAGGATTCCGGCCACGAGGAAGCCCAGCAAGATATATGGCGACATCTCGTTGAGCATAAAAAGCAATGAATTGAAAAATTCTTTCATCTTTTTGTTATTGTTTTATGTTGCAAATTTACGGCATATTTCTTGCAACCCGGTTGCAAATATAGCGAAATATGCAACCGGGTTGCGGAAAAAATATCGTAAATTTGCAACAAATTAACAAAACGAACAGTGTCATGAAATTTTACACATTATTAAATATTACAGCCGCTGCAATGGTTTCTTTGGCCTTGCCGGCATGTCATGCCGATAATGACGAGCTGAAACATCACCACCATGGCGCCGAAGAAGAAGTCGAGATGGAGGCGACAGGGCATAATCATGGCGAGATAGTCCTTGACCCGCATATGGCGGAAAAAATGGGTGTCGCCACCGAGAAGGTCGCCCCCGGTGTGTTTTCCGATGTGATACACACATCCGGAGCTGTCGTTGAGGCTCCGGGGTCGACGGCCGTAGTGCCGGCGCCGGCGTCGGGAACTGTACGCTTCGCCTCCGGTATCGTTCCGGGCGCTAAGGTAGGCCGCGGCGCTTCCATCGCGTCAATATCCACATCGGCCGTGGCCGGCGGAAATACAAATGAGGCTGCGCGCCTTGCCCTTGCCGCGGCAAAGGCCGAGCTCGACCGTGTAACGCCCCTTCATGCCGACGGGATAGTGTCGACGCGCGACTACAATGCCGCCCGTGCCGCCTACGATGCCGCCCGTGCCGCATATAGCGCCGGCGCTTCTTCGGGTGTGGCCAAGGCTCCGGCTTCCGGCGTGATTTCAAGTCTTCTCGTGTCCGACGGCGCGTATGTAAATGCCGGCGATGCCTTGGCGCAGATTGCGTCATCGGCCGACATGACACTCCGCGCCGATTTGCCCGAGCGTTATGCCGCACAGGCTCCGGCGTTGACATCGGCGCGTGTCGGCTTCTCGTCGTCCGACAGCCTTTTCACCCTCACCCGCTCGGCGGCGGCAGTATCAGCCACATCAACCCCCGGCTATGTCCCTGTCTATTTCACATTCCGTTCCGACGGCACAATCCCCGTGGGAGCCATTGCCGATGTCTACCTCCTGGGCCGTGAGCGCGGCAATGTAATATCGGTGCCCGTAGCCGCCATTTCCGAGCAGCAGGGCAACACATTCGTGTTTGTGCGGCTCGACGAAGACTGCTATCATAAAGTACCCGTCAAGACAGGCGCTTCCGACGGCGCGCGAGTCGAAATCCTCACCGGACTTGAACCCGGCGCCGAAGTCGTCATTTCCGGCGCCACCGCCGTCCGCCTTGCCGAATCCTCCGGCGTCGTCCCCGAAGGCCATTCACATAATCATTAACCGCCACTAAAATCGACTTATATCGAGTTAAATCGAAATAAATCGACTTATATCGACTTATATCGAAATAAATCGATTTATATCGAGAAATTATACATGACATGCTGAATAAAATTATAAATTTTTCGTTAAGGAACAGGCTGACTGTGCTGATATTGACGGCGGTGGCGCTTGTAGCAGGGGTTATAACCCTGACGCGCACCGAGGTGGATATTTTTCCCGACCTTAACGCTCCTACGGTCGTTGTCATGACCGAGGCTCCGGGCATGGCTCCCGAAGAAGTTGAAAAAATTGTGACATATCCTATCGAGACGGCCGTGAACGGCGCCACCGACGTGAGGCGCGTGCGCTCGTCGTCGACCACCGGTTTCTCCGTGGTGTGGGTGGAATTCGACTGGGGCACGGATGTGTTCCTTGCCAGGCAGATTGTGTCGGAGCGTCTGGTGTCTGTGGCCGAGGATATGCCCGACAATGTGGGTACGCCTATGCTCGGCCCGCAATCGTCGATTCTCGGTGAGATGATGATTATCGGCCTTACCGCCGACTCTACATCGCTGCTCGATCTCCGCGCCATTGCCGACCGCACCATATCTCCGCGTCTGCTTGCCCTTGGCGGCGTGGCACAGGTATCGGTTATCGGCGGTGATGAAAAAGAATATCAGATACGGCTTATCCCCGAGCGCATGGCTCATTACGGCGTTTCGCTCGACGAGGTGATTGCCGCGGCAGGCGGTGTCAATGAAAATGCCGGTGGCGGCGTGCTCTACGATTTCGGCAACGAATATATAATAAAGGCCGACATCAATTCGGCCGACCCCGCGGTGATAGCGCAGAACGTGGTGCGCTCCGACAGCCGAGGCATCGTCACTCTCGGCGACATAGCGTCGGTCGAGATTGGCGGCAAGCTGCCGCGTCTGGGCGTGGCATCGGTGAAGGCGCGTCCCGCAGTGCTCATCACCGTAACAAAGCAGCCGGCCACGGGCACAATTCCGCTCACCGAGCGCATCGATGCCGAACTGGCCGACATCGTGCCCACCCTGCCTTCCGACGTGAAGGTAGAGACCGACATATTCCGTCAGGCCGACTTTATCGGCAATTCGGTGTCAAATCTTCAAGAGTCGCTGCTTGTGGGCGCGCTGTTCGTTATCATAGTGCTGTTCATATTCCTGATGAACGTGCGCACAACCGTGGTGTCGGTCATAGCTCTGCCGTTGTCGATAATCGTGGCCGTGCTGGTGCTCCATTTCCTCGGGTTCACCATCAACACCATGAGCCTTGGCGGTATTGCCATTGCCATCGGCTCGCTTGTCGACGATGCCATTGTCGACGTTGAGAATGTCTACAAGCGTATCCGCGAAAACCGGGCCCTGCCCGATGGAGAGCGTCGGCCGCTGCTCGACGTGGTGTATCATGCCTCGGCTGAGGTGCGTATGCCGATTTTTAACTCATCGCTTATCATCATCGCCAGCTTCTTGCCTCTTTTCTTCCTGTCGGGCATAGAAGGCCGTATGCTCATTCCACTTGGAGTGTCGTTTATCGTGGCCTTGGTGGCCTCCACCATTGTGGCCCTTACCGTCACCCCCGTGCTGTGCTCGCTCATGCTCGGCTCGGCATCCGAAGATGCTAAGATGCGCCGTGAGCCGAAACTTACGCGGATGATGCGCGACGGATATGTGAAGATGCTGTCTGGCTCGCTGTCGGCTATCAAGCCCATGCTCATTGGAGTGGGATGCGTGTTTGTGGTGTCGGTGGCCATGTTCTTTACGTTGGGCCGCAGTTTCCTCCCGATGTTCAACGAAGGCTCATTCACCATCAACGTGTCCACTCTGCCCGGAATCTCGCTTGAAGAAAGCGACAAGGTGGGCCGTCTTGCCGAAGAAATGATTTTGTCGGTGCCAGAAATACGCACTGTGGCCCGCAAGACCGGCCGTGCCGAGCTCGACGAGCACTCGCTCGGGGTGAATGTCTCGGAAATAGAGGCTCCATATTCGCTTGAATCGGGACGCACGCGCAATGAGATAGCCCGCGAGCTCCGTGAGAAGCTCTCGCAGATTCCCGGCGCCAACATCGAGATAGGCCAGCCTATCTCTCACCGCATCGACGCCATGCTCTCCGGCACCGAGGCGCAGATTGCCATAAAGGTGTTTGGCGACGACCTCAACCGCCTATTTGCCCTTGGCAATGAAATAAAAAGTGAACTTGGAGAAGTGGAAGGTGTGGTAGACGTGAACATTGAGCAGCAGATCGAGCGTCCGCAGCTCGACATCCGTCCGCGCCGCCAGCTTATGGCCAAATATGGCGTGACGATGGCTCAATTTCGCGACGTGGTGGAGACGGCCATAGCCGGAAAAGTAGTGTCGCAGGTCTACACCGATGCCTTGCCGTATGACATAACGGTGATTCTTGACCCGTCGCACCGGGCATCGGTTGAGTCGATATCCAATCTTATGATAGATTCTTCCGTGGGCAAGATTCCACTGTCGTCGGTAGCGGAGATTGTGTCGGCCTCAGGCCCCAATACCATCAACCGCGAGAATGTGAAGCGTCGTCTTGTAATTTCGGCCAATGTCGCCGACCGCGACTTGCGCTCCACTGTCGACGAAATTCGGAAAAAGATAGAAGCCGAAGTGGAGATGCCCGAAAACTATTATGTGACCTACGGCGGGCAATTCGAAAGCGAGGCTGCTGCATCGCGCACGCTGATGTGGACTTCGCTCGGGGCGTTGCTCATCATTTTCATGCTCCTGTTTCACGAATTCGGTTCGGTGGTGCAGTCGGTGATAATACTCGTGAACATGCCTCTTGCCATGATTGGCGGAATCTGGATACTCGTGCTCACCGGAGCAGAACTCAATATCCCTGCCATTATCGGCTTTATATCGCTTTTGGGTATCACCACCCGCAACGGTATGCTTCTGATGAGCCGATACAATCACCTGGCCGCCGAGGGCGTCGGATTGCGCGAACGCATAATCGAAGGGTCGTCGGACCGTCTTCTGCCAATCGTCATGACGGCCTTGACATCGGCTCTCGCCCTTATCCCGCTTGCCGTGAATGGCTCTGCCCCCGGCAACGAAATCCAGTCGCCGCTCGCAGTGGTGATACTTGGCGGACTCATATCCTCCACGGTGCTTAATATTTTCGTTGTGCCTGCTCTCTATTGGCTTTCTCAACGCCGGAAATAATATTGAAAAAACTAAAAAAATATATTAGATGAAAAAAATCCTGATTGCCGCTGTCGCACTTTTTGCCGGAATATCTGTGCAGGCGCAAGACCCGATTTATGAGATAATTAACCTGATTGTTGAAAATAATCCCGGCCTGCGCGCCAAGGCCGCCACGGCAGAAGCCGACAAGGCCGACCTTGCCAACGCCAATGTGTTGCCCGACCCCGAAGTGAGTGTGTCGAACATGTGGGGATATTCGCACCTGGGCAATAAATTCTCCGTGGGCGTGTCGCAAAGTTTCGACTGGCCCGGAGCCTATGGCGCTCGCCGCAGCGCGGCATCGAGCCGCAATCAGGCCGCCGCTTTCCGTTTGCTTGCCGAGCGTCTGGATGTGGCCCTCTCGGCCAAGGAGCAGCTTTATGAGCTGGTATATATCCGTCAGCAGATCGACCTTCTTCACAATCTCGAAGGCAATCTCGACTCTTTGCAGGCAAGTATCGACCGCGGGTTTGAAAAAGGCGAGCTTACGGTGCTCGACCAGCGCAAGATTCGCATCGAGCGTTATAAATTCAATTCCACCCTCACCGATCTTGAAGCCCGCGCTCATACGATAGCATCCTCAATTGCGGCGCTCGCCCCCGGCGTCGACCTGCCGCTGGCTTCTGTCGATGCGTATCCTGTGGAGCCGCGCCTTTCCGACGACGACTATTTCGCCCAGATTTCCGCGCTCGACCCCGCTTATCTGTCGGCAGAGCTGGAAGCCACGGCCGAAAGCGACGAGGCCCGGGCCGCGCGTCTGTCAAAATATCCCGGCTTCACTCTCGGATATGAGTATGAGCGCGAGATGGGCGACATATTCAATGGATTCAGCGCGTCGATGACCCTACCTTTCCTTTATGGCGACAAGGGCAGGGGAGCCGCGCAGGCTCGCCGCCGGGCCGCCGAGTTCGACCGTGTCGCTGCCGAGGCTTCGGCACGCAGCCGCATCGACGGGGCCTTGCGCGAATGTGACCTCTGGAACCGCCAGCGTCAGGCCTATATCGACGTGTTTGGCGACAACCAATATCTTGTCCTTCTCTCGAAAGCATATCGCGGAGGACAGATTAATGTTATAGATTATTTCACCGAAATAAATTATTTCTACGAAACAACCCTGCAATTCCTCGAGGCCGACTACCGCTACCGCTGCGCCCTCGCTTCGCTCAACCGCTTCAACCTTCTGATCACACCCAGATAAGTATCGGCATGGCTTTGGTTATGAAACAGGTTACAGATGGCAAGAAATGCTATCTTGATTTGCTGTTGCTTGCCGACGAGCAAGAGTCGATGGTCGACCGCTATCTCGGGCGCGGCGAAATGTTTATTTTTATCGACGGCGATGTCGTCGTGGGCGAATGTGTCGTCACCGGCGAAGGTGCCGGCGTGTGTGAATTGAAAAATATAGCCGTGCGGCCCGATTGTCAGCGCAGGGGCTTTGGCCGGGAAATGATTGAGATGATTTCCGGTCATTATGTCGGAAGATACGAATCGATGATTGTCGGCACGGGAGATGTGCCGTCGACTGTCGGTTTCTACAAAAAATGCGGCTTCGAATACTCCCACCGTATCCCCGGTTTCTTTACCGACAATTACGACCATCCGATAATCGAAGACGGCATCCTCCTGCGCGACATGGTCTGCTTCCGCCGCCCGATTCCGTAAGTCACTTTTTGAATTTGAATTCGGGCATGATTTTGAGCGAGGTGATGTCTTCGTACCATTTGTCGCGTTTGTCCGGCAAGGATTTCAGGAACGGCTTTATGTCGTCGCCGTAGGCGCGGCAGGAATAGAACAGGAGATAAACGGCTTTTATCCCGTTTATCTCTATGTCGCGGTAATAGTGAATGTCGACCTCGACAAATTCCAATTTTCCTTTATCGTCAGATTTGCTCACGATGAAGTCGAGAAGGTAGTCGCCATTGTTTTCATAAGCCAGGTAGTTGCACATATGGTCGGTTTTCTTTACCTCTTCCAGTTCGGCAATCTTAAACTCCACTGCCTTGTCGGCTTTCATAGGTGCGTCACCTACAAACATTACGCTTACGGTGAACATTTGGTTATAATTATCAAATGTCTCGCCTTCGGGAAGATATTCCTGGAGCATATAGAAGTCGTAGGGGCGCGAGCTCCATGCAAAATAGTAATCAGTGCCTTCGAATTTTATTGGGTTGCCAACGTTGAAATACTGTGTGGCTGTTTCTTCGTTGCCGGTCTGTGTATTGGCATTGGCCGCAATGGCAAACAGTGCCATGATTATGGTGGCTGTGATAATCTTTCTCATTTTTCTTTCGGTTTGTAGAATTTATCCATAAGAGGGAGCACGATGGCCGGATTGTCACGGAAATCGCGTGGCTTCAATTCGCCTTTTTCCACCATTTCGACAAGCTCCGGAAACTCGCGCAGATAGAATTTCATCACTTTCTTCATGGCCGGAACCAGGTCGCCGGTCTCGCACCAGTATGCCACGGCCACGTCGCTGTCTTTTGTAAGGTAATATATTATGTATGTGTATGTAGAAATGGACATCGACGGAGTGTGGGTGTAGTCGGCCACCGGACGTATGTAGCCTTTCACATTCTCTCCGTTATAGACAAGTCGCAGAAACACCGGCTTCTTGTATGGCTTTGGGTTCTTTCTTAGCAGATTTGGCAGGCTCTTTTGTGCTTTGACAGAATGATATATTTTCGGAATGGAATCTTCGCCAAGGCTTGTGAACCAAACGGCTTTAAGTTCGTCGGAAGAGTACTTTTTTGATTCGCCCTTGAACGTGTCGGCGAGTTTCACTTCCGTGACCCACGGAAACATAAAGTTGGTGAACGAAGTCTCGTTATAGCCTTCAATTTCGGTTCCGTCGGCAAGAATGCCGCGCATGTGGTAATTCTCCGGATTTTCGTCTTTGGCCATGACTGCCAAACCGGCAAAGAGTGTGATTACGGATAATAGAAAGATTCGGGTTTTCATGATAAAAAGATTTGTTCCGCTACAAAATTACAGCTACCGGGCGAAAAAGCGTGGGACATTTGTCCCAACCGTTGCGGGCATCACACAAAAGATTCCCGAATCCGTTGCAGTTGGCGTCGGGAAATGGAAAGATACGACGCTATTTCCTGCAAGGGAATCATCGACAGGTCGCCGTGGCAACGCGCCGACAGTTCGATGTATCGTTCCTTAGCCGTCTTGGTGTGCAGGTCGATGTAGCGGCGATAGGCCTCGGCCAGCAAAAAAGAAGAAACGTCGCTGATGAGTTGCGGATGATTTTCTGAAATGAAAGCGCGAGCCTGCTTGATGCGGACCTGAACTACGGTCGAGTTGCACCCGGCCGTGATTGATGTGTAAGCCGGGTTCCCGTTTAAAAAAGAACCGATATAGTCGGTGACAATATCACCTTCCAGAGAGAATCCCGTAATGCAGTTTTCTCCTTTTGTGTCTATGACAGAATATTGAAAATACCCCGACGTGATTATTCCCACTACCTGGCACACCTCGCCTTCGCGGCATATCATGTCACCCCTTCGGTATCCCACGCTATCTCCATGCTCCATTATGTATTTGTGGAGCATGCTCAAATCAGCTTTCGTCAAAAAATCGTTAAACCGTTCCAAATCCGGGTTCTTAAAAAATATCGGCATGAGAGCCTGTGCGAAGCATCAGCAGCGTAAGCTCGGTATCGTTTTGTGCCCATACCAGAAGCCAGTCCGGTTTGATATGGCATTCCCATTCTCCATGATGCGAGCCTACTAATTTGTGCGGACGGTATATTTCAGGCAAGCAACCGAATTCTTGTAGTAAATTGATAACCCTCTCGATGCTTTCAAGTGGTAAGCCGCGTTTGACACATCGCTTTAAGTCTTTGTCAAAACGTTTGGTCGTGTCTACGGTATATTTCATCTCAGACCAAGTTTTCTGAACATGTCGTCGGCCGATTCGTATCGGGTAACTCGTCCTGCTTCAACATCTTCCCATGCTAAATCAATACCTGATTTTTTCTTTGGCGTTTTTGCGATGCTCACGCCGTTTAACGCGCTTAAAACACGTTTTAGAGAGGGAAGAATTTTCGGGTCTTCGATATTTAATGTAATCTGTGTCATATAATAAGAGTATAATTTTAAAAGATGTCTGAATGAGAGCCTTTAATCATAATTCCATTTCTTTAAAAAAGTCTTCAACTGATTCACAACGGGTTACTCGTCCGGCGGCAACGTCTTCAAGGGCTTCGTCAAGGCCGGTTTTGCGTTTGCGCGTCGGCTTTGAAATTGTCACGCTGTCGAATTTAGCCAAAAGTTTCTTTATCAAAGAAGCGTCGCGAGGGTCGGAAATGGTTAGTGTTATCTATGTCATATTAAAGAAGTTTATATTTAGTTGTATAACAATCACAAAGATATAAATAATATTTCAACAAGCAAAATATCTGTAATTTTGATGTGAGGCGAAGGCAAACTAAATATTTAGTGTTAAAAAGTGTAAAAACATTTTGAAACTAAATTTTTAGTTGTATATTTGCCGTGCAAACTAAAAGTTTAGTTATCTATATGAACGCAATACCCAAATTGACAGAAAAAGAGGAGGAAGTGATGGCTTTCTTCTGGCAGAGAGGCACGCTTACAATCAGGGAAGTGGTGGCGGCTTATCCGGAGCCTCAGCCGCATTTCAACACGGTAAGCACTTATGTACATATTCTTGAAAAAAAAGGCTATCTGGCCAGGGAGCGCACAGGCAATTCGCTGCGCTATTCACCCCTGATCGATATGGAGACTTATAGGAAGTCGACGATGAAAGGTGTGATACGTCGCTTTTTCGACAATTCGTATATGAAGATTGTGTCGACTCTTGTTAAGGATGAGAGCATATCCGTCGACGAGTTGAAAGAGTTGATAAAAATGGTTGAAACTCAAAAGGAAAAATAATATGGGAGCGATTACGGCATATGCTATGTCGGTGGCCATTGTGCTGGCCGTGGAATACATAATATATAAATGTCTGCTTGCCAATGCAACGTTTTATCGGTTTAACCGCCTCGTAATCCTGATGTGCTATGTCGTGGCGTTGCTTGCTCCGCTTGTACGGCCTGCCGCGGGAGGATTAAATACGGGAGTGGCCGGTAATCAACAATTTGCTGTCGGCGACATCGTTGCCACGGTGACGGATACTTTTCAAGAGCCGGTCTCCGACGTATGGCTTTGGATTCCTTTGGCATATTTTGCCGGGGCGGCAGTGATGGCGGCGGTTGCTATCGTGTCGTATGCGCGGATGCTGTCGGTGATACGCAAAGGTGAAAAACGAAAACTTGACGGCGCGGTGCTTGTGGTGGCTCCCGTGAAAGTGTCGCCGTTCAGTTGGGGAAAATATCTCGTGGTGTCGGCCGAAGACGCCTCCAACCGGCTGATTATCGACCATGAGCTTAGCCACATTCGCAGCGCCCACAGCCTCGATTTGATATTTGCCCAGATATTCATGATATTCAACTGGTTCAACCCAGCGGCATATCTTATGCGCACAGAATTGAGCGCCGCCCACGAATATGATGTCGACGCCCGTATGCTGCGCTCCGGTGTAGACGCGCGTGAATACCAGATGCTGCTGATAAGAAAAACTGTTGGCCCGGGGTTCCAATCCATTGCCAACAGTCTGAATCATAGTCAACTTAAAAACCGTTTAACCATGATGTTAAAGTCAAGATCAAAGTCGGTGCGCCGTTTGTGTGCTGCCGCACTGCTGCCCGCCGCCGTGCTGGCCGTAGCCATGACGGACTTTCCTGCCGTCGCGTCAACAATCGCCAATGTCGCCGCCGTGAGCCTCGACAAAGGTAGTGAAAAAATCGCAATCGCGCAAGAGTCGGAAACATTCGCCCCGGCCGTATCCGAAACGCCGCGTCAGCAACCGACCTCCAAAGGCGAGGTCATGCCAAAATATCCCGCCGGCGATCAAGCCATGATGCAAGCCATATTCGATGAGATCCGCTTCCCTGAGGGCAAGATTGCCGAAGGAGCCAACGGGCTTGTGGTAGTGGGATTCACCGTCACATCCGATGGCGATATGGCCGATTTCGTAATTCGCAAATCCTCCGGTGACGCCGCCCTCGACGCCGAGGCCATCCGCGCCATCAAGGCCGCCCTCACCAAGAAATGGACACCCGGCACCGTCGACGGCCGTCCCGTCTCCGTGCAATACGCCCTCCCCATCCGCTTCGCCCTGAAATAGCCTGACACACAAAAACGGCACACGCCGAAATCGCTCCGCGATTCAAAAAGTATCCGTGGTGGAGCAAACCCGCTCCACCACGGATTTATATGGGTTGGTGTTACGATATTTTAGAAGACATCTATATTAAAGTTGCTGAAAATCAGTCGCTTGATATATTTTATGATGTATGGCAACTCTTATTTTTTATTAATCGCATGATTGTAAAATAGGTTAATGAGAAAATATGCAATTCCAAACAATGCGCCCCCACACATGAAGACATGAATATCTCCATCATGAGATATAGCCAAAAATACACCGCCTATTGCACAAAGCAGCACATATCCAAAAGATTCTAATATTAGCTGAAAAATTATATTATCGACAATTATACGGAAATAAATTAAGGCGAGTTCATTGAGGGGGATATTTTGCCCTGTGGATTTCATGTAGGCGTAGTACGGCTCTTTGGGCCTGTATTTTTTTTCGTCCACATCCTCGCCAATTTCAAATCTATTGATGTTCTCAGCGTGTAGAATTTCCGACAAAGCAGCGGCTTTTCTGAACCCTAATGGCAGTAACTCACTGGAACACCATTCCGGTAGTTCCATATCAGGATAATCATCATCACGAACAACAATGACTTCATCACTTCCATATTGCGAAATTACATATGCAAGACCGTCATTTGTATATATGGGTTGAATATCAGCAGTGAAAAAATCGGAACATTTGATGATTACGGAGCCTAATGCGCTTTTCATCTCTTGATCGTATAGGCCTTGTTCTGTTCGTTCGTCGCATTGTTCTCTAAATAATCGATGAGCCCTTATGGTTGGCGAGTAATAACACATATCACAATATACGTTTGAATAATAACAAACAAAGGCGGGAGTTGTATCTCTCGCCTTCGCAGGTTTTGTGATCCATATTGGATTCGAACCAATGACCTCTTCCCTGTCAAGGAAGCGCTCTAAACCAACTGAGCTAATGGATCTTTTATGTCTTGTGATCCCGTTGGGATTCGAACCCAAGACCCACAGCTTAGAAGGCTGTTGCTCTATCCAGCTGAGCTACGGAACCGTTTTGAGGCACAAAATTAGAATTTTTTTATGAGTTTTGCAACTTTTGGATGTGTTTTTCTCCAAAAAAGAAAAAATCCATGGTTGTGCCATGGATTTTTTATGCTGAATGTTGTGTCCGGAAGGTTAGTATTCGTCGGATTTTGTGGTCTGGTGGTCGTTGATTTTGCGTTCGAGTTCATCGGCTTGCTGAACGCCTACCGCGCGCCACACGGCTTCGCCGTTTTTAAACATGATGAGTGTAGGCACAGACTGTACGCGGTAGGCCATGGCCAGGTCGCGGTTTTTGTCGATGTCGATTTTTATGATGTTGGCTTTGTCGCCCACGCGCTGTTTCACGTCTTCGAGGATGGGGGCCTGTGCACGGCAGGGGCCGCACCATGTGGCGAAGAAGTCGACCAATGTGGGTTTGTCCTGGTTTATAAGGGTTTTGAAATCGTCCATAATAATTTTAGGTTTGTTTGTTTTTACCTTAGTAACAACCGGGATGCCGTTTTTGTTGGGGCAAACTCTTATTTCTCGCCGCGTTTGATAAGCTCCATGGCTTGGTCGAAGGAGAGTGCGCCGGAGTCGCGGGCCGACAGAAGGAGCTCGCATCCGGGGTCGGGCCAGTTCACGGCCAGGGTGGGGTCGTCGAAGCGGATGGTGATTTCGGCTTGCGGAGCGTAGACGTTGTCGACGCGGTATTGGAACTGGGCGATGTCGCTGAGCACGATGAATCCGTGGGCGAAGCCTCGCGGCACGAACATCTGCATGGCGTTGTCTTCGGATAGCTCTACGGCGATATGGCGGCCGAATGTGGGCGAGTCGGGACGCATGTCAACGGCCACGTCTACGACTTTGCCGCGCGACACTCTCACGAGTTTGGCCTGGCTCCACTCTCCGAGTTGCATATGCAGCCCGCGGAGCACGCCGCGGCTCGACAGCGATTCGTTGGCCTGAACAAAGTTTACGCCGGGGATGGCCGCGTCGAATTCGGCTTGTTTGAATGTTTCCATGAAATATCCGCGGGCGTCGCCGTGTTTTACAGGGCGGATAAGCACCACGCCTTCAATGTCGGTCTTTATAAACTCCATAGTAGATTTTGTTTTGCAATTTTTTTGCAAATTTAATAATTTTGCACAAAAATAAGAAAAACATGTTTCAAAATCTTCCTGATTATATCCTTGTTGACAATGAGGACACCCGGCTCAATCTTCTGCCGATGACTTATACTCGCCCTGTTTCGGGCTTGCGTGTGGGAATCACCACTATACGTGAGAAGTGGGAACGGCTGAAAGGCGCGCCGGCTGCCGTGCGCACTGTCGACTATCTTTCCGAGAAATTTCCGTGCAATGCCGCCGAGGGCGCCGAGGAGATAGATTCCGCTACGGTGCCGGGCATTGGCCGCATCGAGAATCTCTGGGATATCTTCATGTTGAACGGCCGGGCCATTGTGGCCGACTTCGAGGCTCTTACGCAAGGACGCGAGTCGGCGCCGTTGAGCCGGACCAATACTGTGGTTGGCGACCCGTCGCTGATTTTTCTCGAAGAAGGAGCCGTGGTGGAAGGTGCGTTTCTCAACACTACTCACGGCCCGATTTATGTCGGGGCGCATGCCGAGATTATGGAGGGCGCGGCTCTGCGCGGACCGGTGGCCCTGTGCGAGCACGCTGTGGTGAACATGGGCGCGAAGATTTATCCCGGCACTACTATCGGCCCTTGGTGCAAGGTTGGCGGCGAGCTCAACAATGTGGTGATGCAGGGCTACTCCAACAAGGCGCACGATGGTTTCCTGGGCAATGCCGTGATTGGCGAGTGGTGTAATATAGGGGCCGGATGCACGGCCTCGAATCTCAAAAATGACTATACGGAGATAAAGCTGTGGAATTACCCGGCGCAGCGTTTTTTGCGCACCGGGCTGCAATTCTGCGGCGTGATTATGGGCGACCACTCGAAATGTGGCATCAATACGATGCTCAACACCGCCACGGTGCTCGGCGTTGGGGTGAATATCCACGGCAGCGGCTTTCCGCGCCCGTTTGTTGCTTCGTTCAGCGAGAGCGGCGGAGCGGGATATGTGGATGTGTCGATGACGAAGTTTTTCGACATAGCCTCGCGCATGATGGCGCGCCGCGGTATTGAGCTATCCGATGCCGACCGTCGCATTTTCCATGCCGTGCGCGAGTTTGCACAGCAGTTCCGTTAAGCAGGAGAGCGTGTCAAAAAGCTGCTTTTGCCGTGCGTCCCTACACTCTGATTATTATTCAATAAAAACATCCTTGGCGTTGATTAATAGAGGGGGCGGCCGCAGAAATAGCGCGGAGAGTTTTTGCGCTTGCGAATAGGGGCAGACGCGGGTGCGGGGCTCGGCGTCGGTTCGGGCTGAGGTTCTGCGGGTTGTGGTTGGGGTGCAGTCGATTCGGTCGTTTCTGCCGCCGATTCGGCATCGTCGGGCGAAGAGTTGGCTTCCAGCTCAGATTTTGTCTTTTTCGTTTTGGACGGCTTGGCGGTGGCGGCGGCTATGAGGGCGGCGGCTTCGGGGTCGAGGTCGCGCACCATGATGAGGAAGATGGCTTTTTTGGCACCACGGAATTCGGGAATAGCACCTTCGGTTTGCCACGCCACGATGGCGCGGATAAGGTCCATTTGAACTTTCACGGAGCAGCAATCGATTATTTCGAGCCATTCGGGTTTAATTACAGGCTGTGTTGTCATAGCGATATAGATTGTGTGTTTATTTTATATTTGCAAATATAATACATATTTTTGCAAAATACAAATATTTTCGACAAAATAAATCTATATTGGGCACAAGCCGAAATATCGGTGCATGGAATCGCGTAGCAATTTTGTAAATAATCTGTGAAATTCGTGCAATCTGTGAAATTAGTGTTCCCCGGAGCGCGGTCGCGCTCCTTTCTTACCACGAATTATACAAATTCCGAGGATTTCACAAATTATTTTGAATCAATTATGTAGGAAGGGGGTGTATCAAAATACCAAAGGTAGGGACGCACGGCCCGTGCGTCCGGGAAACCATATTGGTAATTAATTGATAATCAATTGTGAATCTGCGGACGCACGAGCCGTACGTCCCTACAATCTCGGCATAAACAGCTTTTTGATACATCCTCATTTTGACCCCCATCATTTCACAGTCCGGAGGATTCTTTGCCTTGCAAAGCGCTTCGCGGTCAGTGTTCCTACTATAATGAGTTCCAGCCTCCGCCGAGTGCTTTGTAGAGGTTGATGAGGGCGAGGTATTCGTCGCGCAGGGCGTTGTTCACGCCAATCTGGGCGTCGAAGAAACGTCGCTGGGCATCGAGCACGTCGAGATAGGCAAGTGTGCCGGCCCGGTATTGCAGGCGTGCAAGTTCGACGTATTTGCGTGCCGCTTCTCTAAGTTCCGAGCGCAGGGCCGAGGCTTCGTGCACTTTGCGGTATGTGATTATGGCGTCGCTCACCTCGGTGAAGGCTTCCATCACAGTCTGTTCGTAATCGTAACGCGCACGGTCGCACGCCGCGATTGATGCCTGATATTTGCGTTTTTTGCGTCCGAAATCGAAGATTGTGCCGGTGATGTTGCCCAGTGCGTAGGTGAAGGGCGATTTGAAGAAATGCGACAGGTCGTCGTTTTCAAGTCCGCCGGTGAAGGCTATTCTAAGCGAGGGGAAACGGTCGGCATATGTGAGGCCGACATTGGCCATGGCGGCGGCAAGGCGCAGTTCGGCCGCGCGGATGTCGGGGCGGCGTTTCAGAAGCTCCGATGGCACTCCGGCCGGGAGGTCGGCTGGCAAGGTGATGTCGAGGTCGAGCGACCCCATGGCTACGTGTTCGCCGGGGTATTCGCCCATGAGCAGGGTAAGAGCGTTGCGGCATATGGTGATGCGGCGTTCGAGATCGGGGACGAGCGATGCCGCCGATGCGTATTCCACTTTTGCCTGCTGGAACACTGTTTCGGAAGTGAGGCCCCCTTCAAAGCGGAGGCGTGCCTGTTCGAGGGCTTCGAGGCGTGTGGCGAGAGTGCGGCGCACGATGGTGAGTTCGTTGTCGAGGGCGAGGAGCCTGAAATAGGTGGAGGCGGCCTCAGAAATCAAAGTCATGCGCATGGCGCGGAGGTCCTCGCGCGACGCCTCAAACTTGGCCTTTCCTTGCTTGCGGGCCCATGACAGCGCGCCCCACAGGTTTATTTCCCAAGCCACGGTGGCTTTCAGAGAATACTCGGGGTCTTTCTTAAAGGCCTCGCCGTAGTAGTCGTTGGTTTCATGTGTTGCGCCGGCGATGCCGGTCACGGTGGGCGTGAGGTTGAGTTTGTCAATGCCATAGAGTTGGCGCAATTCTTCGACAGTGGCCGCCGCTTTTAGGATGTCGCGGTTGTGGTCGAGCGTATGACGGATGATGCCGCACAGAGTGGTGTCGGCATAGAATTCCCACCATTCGAGGTCGGCTATTGTGGTGCTGTCGGGGCTTACGGCTCCGACATAATTATCGGGAAGGTCGATATCAGGCTTGGCCACATGCCCAAGGCCGGAGCAAGCCGACTGGATAAGGGCAAGCGACAAGAGGGCGATGCCCGACAGTATGCAGGTGAATGATTTCATTTATTGTTTTTTCTTTTTTTTACGAATTTTGTGATTTCGACAAAGAAGAAGGGTACATATATGATGCCGATGGTGATGGCGGCCAGCATGCCGAAGAATACTCCGGTGCCGATGTCGCGTCGTGCGGCCGAGCCGGGGCCGGAGGCCATGACAAGCGGCAGCAGGCCAAGCATGAATGCGAGCGATGTCATCACGATCGGGCGGAAGCGCATGCGCGCCGCGTTGAGGGCCGCTGTGGCTATCGCGGTGCCTTTGTCGACTTCCTCTTTTGCAAATTCCACGATAAGGATGGCGTTTTTGGCCACGAGTCCCACGAGCATCACGAGTCCAATCTGGAAATATACGCAATTGTCGAGTCCGCAGAGCCATATGCCGAGGTAGGCGCCGACTCCGGCCACGGGCAGCGACAGGATTACGGCCAGAGGCACCGACCAGCTCTCGTAGAGCGCGGCGAGGAACAGGAATACGAACAGGAAGGCCAGCCCGAGCACCATGGCGGTGTTTCCGCTCTCGTGCTTTTCCTGGTATGACAGGCCGCTCCATTCCACGCCTATGTTTTCGGGCAGGCGAGTTTTCACGATTTGCTCGAGCGCAGCCATGGCCTGGCCGGTGCTGTGGCCCGACGCGGCCTCGCCGGAGATGGTGGCCGATGTGAACATGTTGAACCGGGATATTGTGCCGGGGCCGGTGGTGAAGCGCGAGGTGCCAAGCGATGTGATGGGCACCATCACGTTTCCTGCACCGCGCACGAAGTAGAGGTTGAGGTCGTCGCGGTTGGAGCGGTAGGGGGCCTCGGCCTGGATATAGACGCGGTAGATGCGGTTGAACATATTGAAGTCGTTGACGTAGATAGAGCCGGTGAAAGCCTTCATGGTCGAGAATATGTCGCTTACGGGGATGCCTTGCATCTTGGCCTTGTCGCGGTCCACGTCGAAATATACCTGGGGGATGTCGGCCTGCATCGATGTGGAGAGCGACCCGATCACGCCGGTTTGGGCGGCGTAGTGTTTCAATGTGTCCACGGCGTTTTGCAAGTCGGCGTAGGTGGCGTCGCCACGGGCTTCAAGCACCATCTCGAAGCCTCCCGACGAACCGAGGCCGGGGATGATGGCCGGAGAGAATATATAGACGTTGCTTTCGGGATATTGGGCGAGATGCTCGCGGATGCGTTCGCGTATATTGCCTATGTCCTCGGTCTTGCGGTCGTCCCAAGGCTTGAGTATGACGGTGAGCTGCGCGTGGGCCGAATTTGTGCCTACTCGCGGCGACGAACCGGTGACGTTGAGCACGTATTCCACATCGGGGTCGTCCATGAGATAGCGCATGGCGCGTTCCGTTACCTCGCGGCTGCGCTCAATCGTGGCGCCTTCGGGCAATTCGAGCTCTACGGTGAAATAGCCTTGGTCTTCCTGCGTCATGAAACTTGTGGGGATAAGCTCGTTCATAAGCCAGATAAAAATCAGAGACACGCCAAAGGCCGCATACATGCGTTTGGGAGCGTGGATGGCTTTGGCTATGAGCCGGCCATAGGTCGTGTTGCCCTTATTGAGCCATGAGTTTATGGCGCGGAAAAGACGCGGCTTTTCTTTGCCCGATTCGGGGCGGAGGAGACGAGAGCACATCACGGGGGTGAGCGTGAGGGCGACGATGGTGGATATTATCACCGACACGGCTATGGTGATGGTGAACTGGCGGTAGAGCTGTCCGGTGATGCCCGGAAGGAAACTTACGGGCACGAACACCGCGCAGAGCACCAGCGACATGGCCACCAGGGCGCTGCCAAGGTTTTTCATGGCCTTGGCCGTGGCCTCATATGGCGAGATATGTTCGGAATTCATTATGCGGTCGACATTCTCGACCACCACGATGGCGTCGTCGACCACGATGCCGATGGCCAGGATAAGCCCAAGGAGGGTGAGCATGTTGAGCGAGAAGCCAAAGATGAGCATCACGCCGAATGTGCCCACAAGCGAGATGGGCACCGCTATGACGGGGATGAGCGTGGCGCGCCAGTTTTGCAACGACAGGAACACGATGAGGATTACGAGCACCAGCGCCTCGGCAAATGTGCGGTAGACGTGGTGAATCGACTCCGAAATATAGGTGGTCATGTCGAAAGGAATGTCGTAGGAGATGCCTTCGGGGAAATTGCGCGCGATAAGTTTCATCTCTTTCTTCACGGCCTCGGCCACATCGATGGCGTTGGCGCCGGGGAGCATGTTGATGTTTATCACTGCCGCGTTGCCGCCGTTGATGCCGCTTTCGGTGGAGTAGCTCGATGCTTCGAGCGACACGCGGGCCACGTCTTTGAGGCGGATGATAGCACCGTCGGTGCCGGCGCGTATCACGATATCCTCAAACTCGGCCACCGACGACAGGCGTCCACGCGCGATAATAGGCATGGTCAGGTCGATGCCCGTGGCCGGAGCCTGGCCGAGCACGCCGGCTGCCGACTCGCGGTTCTGGTCTTTGAGCGCGTTCTGTATGTCCTTTACGGTGAGGCCAAGGTTGGCAAGTTTGTCGGGCGACACCCATATCTGCATGGCGTAGTAGCGTCCGCCCACGTTCGACACGCTGCCTACCCCGGGGATGCGGCGGATGGGGTCGATTACGTTCAGCGTGGTATAGTTGCTGAGGTATATCTCGTCAAATTTGGGGTCGTTGGACTGTATCGTTATCGTCATAAGGCGGCTGGCCGTCTCCTTAGACACGGAAATGCCGTTTTGCACCACTTCCGCAGGCAGGCGCGACTCGGCCTTCTTGACACGGTTCTGGATGTCGACGGCGGCAAGCTCGGGGTCGGTGTCGATGTCGAACGACACCAGGGCGTTGAATCCGCCGGCGTTGGAGCACGACGAGTTCATATATATCATGCCCGGCGTGCCGTTGAGTTCCTGCTCGATGGGAGTAGCCACGGCCTGGGTCACGGTCTGGGCGTCGGCGCCGGGATAGGAAGCCGAGATGCGCACCACCGGGGGCGTGATTTGCGGGTACTGGTCGATAGGCAGGCTTGCCAGACCGATAGCGCCCACTATGAATATCACGATCGACAGTACGATCGAGAATACGGGATGTTCAAGAAAAAAATTACGGTTCATTGCGTCAGTCTGCTGTGTTGGTTTCCGTATCGGTTGCCTGCGGCTCGTCGGCCGGAGCGGCCACAGGATTCACCTTTGTGCCGTGCGACAGCTTGTGGTAGCCTTCCACTACGATTTTCTCGCCCTTTGCAAGGCCGCGTTCCACGATGATGCTGTTGCCCACCTCGGGGCCCGTTTCGACAAAGCGGCGCTCGACCACGCTGTCGGGGCGCACCACATATATAAACGAGCCGCCTTTCTCAATCTCAATCGCCTTGGCCGGAACCTTGACGGCGTCCTCGCGCACGTCGAGCAGCACCTTCACACGGGTGAACTCGCCCGGGAGCAGGCTGCGGTCGGGGTTAGGCATCTCGGCGCGGACCGAGAAAGTGCCGGTCTTGGGGTCGACCTGCGGATCGGCGAAATCGACAAGTCCCTTGTAAGGATATACCGAGCCGTCGGCCAAAGTGATGTTGACATAAGAATCCCACTTGCGAGTCGAATCCTGTCCGCCGAGATTCACGTTGCGCGACTTGCTGCGCAGATAGTCGAGAGCCGTCATTGAAAAGTCGACGCGCATCGTGTCGCTCTTCACCACCGTGGCCAGCAGCGACTTGCCCGACGACGGCCCCACGAGCGTGCCGATGTCGGCGACACGCTCCGAGATATAGCCCGAAATCGGGGATGAAACCTGCGTATAGCCCAGGATTAGCTCGGCCTGCGTAAGGTCGGCCTCGCACACCGTCACCTCCGCCGATGCCGACTCATAAGCCGCCACGGCATTGTCGAGGTCTAGCTGCGACGCCGCGTTCTTCTCGTAGAGCGGACGGATACGTTCGAGGTCGCGCTCAGCCTTCAACGCCTGCGCGCGAGCCTTGTTCAATTGCGCGCGAGCCTTATTGACGTGAGCCTTATACACACGCGGGTCAATCACGAAAAGCGTCTGCCCCTTTTCGATAAACGACCCCTCCTTAAAGAGCATCCGTTCGAGATAGCCCTCAACGCGGGCATGAATCTCGACAAACTGCTGCGCGCGGATACGCCCTACGTATTCGCCGTAGATATTGATATTGTCGGTTGTGACATCCTCCACCTCCACAGTCGGCATCACCGTGGCGGCCGGCTCCTTGCGCAGGATAAAATACAACGCCACCCCCACGGCAACAGCCGCGACGGCAACGATAATCCAAGTCCTCCTCCTTTTCGGCGACATAGTATGAGCAGCCTTAGATGCGACATTGCTGGCATTTCCCAACCAATTAGATAACTTCGTGATGAAATCCATAATTAACATGTGATGATAACATCGGTCCGGAACCGAAAGGTAATACAAAAGCCTCATCGCCGGAAAGAAGTCTCCGGCGACGGGACAAAATTAAAACAAACCGAGTGTTAGAAAAGTTCAGCGTTTTACCGGAATTTTTTCAACGCGGCGAATGTGGCGTCCGCCCTCGAAAGGAGTAGACAAGAACGCATCCACGATATTCATGGCCAGGGCCGGGTCGATAAACCGGGCCGGGAGCACAAGCACATTGGCGTCGTTATGCTCGCGGGCCAGGCGCGCCAGCTCCACCGTCCAGCAAATAGCCGCGCGTATGCCCTGATGCTTGTTCAGAGTCATGGCAATGCCGTTGCCGGAGCCGCACAGCGCGATGCCCGGATAGCAGACGCCGCTCTCCACAGCCTCGGCGGCCGGGTGGGCAAAATCCGGGTAATCGCAGCTTTCGGCGCTGTGAGTGCCGAAATCAGTGTAAGCGATATTCTGCGAGTCGAGATAACCTTCGATCATCATTTTCATTTCATAGCCGGCATGATCGCTTGCCAGAGCCACCTTCTTTTGCGGATCGATGATGGACATAGTCTAAAAAATTAATTTGGCGCAAAATTACGAAAAAATTGGAGAAACGCTTGCATAATTAAAAAAAAACTTATAATTTTGCACTCGCAATGCCCGGGTGGCGGAATGGTAGACGCGCTCGTTTCAGGTGCGAGTGCTGCGAGGCGTGCAGGTTCGAGTCCTGTTCCGGGCACCACAGACCGCTTGATTATCTCTTAATAATCAAGCGGTCTATTGATTTATATTGGGACCGTATCTCAATATCATCACCAAATAATAATTGTACCATGAAAAAATGGCTCGTATATTTAACGGGTGTCATAACCGGAATAGTTTTGACTTTCGCATTCGCGTTTTGTGTTAACTTGTCAAATAATAATGGAATTATTGGTCTCGAGATTTTTGACGAGCCAGGAGATCATATGGATTACTCACGATTTGAGATATTTCAAGTTGTAACAGACGGATGCGCCTTGGCTCGTCCAGATGAATCGTTTAGTTCAATTGTATTTATTATACCTGATGAAACCCAAAATTTCTATGACAATCAGAAAATTGTACTTAATGATAATCAATATGCTCTGCGTGTAGGAACTTATAAGTATGGCAGTAAAATGGGGGAGAGGACAGTGCCGGCTATCAAAATAATTAATGGGGCGGAATCTTCTAATACAAATACTGTTAAGGACTATTCAGAGATAACTTTGTTTGCCAAACCCGGTGATTGTGTTAGCCGTAAGAATTTTGAGATTCAAAATATTCTTGAATCAGGTGATGCTATTGCATTGGAAATCAGCGAAACTTTTTCAGGCCATGTATTAACATCTAATTTGGAAGTTTTGATGCTCGCTAATGAGGAGAGTCCTTTTTATGACCATCAAATAGTGAAAGTTCCGCAAGGCAAGTGTGCAAGACAAATCGGAATATATAAGTATCAGCAGTACGAAAAAAAGAAGATAATTCCCATAGTAGAAATTAGATAATCAAAAAAAGGTTAAAATGCTATTTTATGATAAGTTTCAATGAATTTTGAGACATTTATTATTATAGTACCCGTCTTTATGATTCTTGCATTTATAATTTGGAGGAATCATCAGGATATGCTGTTGCTGGAGACTGTTACGCCGAGGAACCGTGGCGAGCGGTCGGAGAGGAAGACTGTGTTGAAATTGCTGAAGATGGGGATTGACCATCGGGCGATTTTTCATGACTGCTATATCCGTAAAGAGTCAGGGGCATATACGCAGGTTGATTTGGTCGTGGCAACTCGTGCCGGACTTTTGGCTTTTGAAATTAAAGATTACAGCGGATGGATTTTCGGGCATTTTCGTCAGCGATATTGGACACAAGTACTCGCATACGGCAAGAAAAAGTATCGTTTCTACAATCCAATCATGCAAAACAATGGACATATTCAGGCGATACGTGAGAATTTGGCACGAAATCCAGGCATACCTATATACTCTATAATTGTTTTCTTCGGGAATTGCGAATTGAAGAATGTGACGGTAGATTCAGCTAACGACTTCCTGATTTATCCAAATGAAATCAAGAGTACAGTGCATGAGATTCTGTCGTACGCTGATGCTGATTTTGGCGACAAGTCTGAGATAATGGATGTTCTGACGGACGCCGTGGCTAATGGTTGCAATTCGGAAATAGTTTCATCGCAAATTTTGACGTCCGCATACGCTGGACGAAATCGGCCACAATCGTATGATGCTTGTTACTTTAATCCTTTCGCTTTGTTCAGACGATTCAGATGGTAAGTGGGGGATTTTGGTTTGGGGGATTGGGGGATTTTTGTTATTTTTGCGGTGGATAATCTTTGTTAAGGTTATTTGTGTGTGCAGTTGTGTGTATGCATTTGTTTATGTATGTGATTTATGTATGTAAATTGTAGTTTATGGAAACGATTAAGGATATGGAATTTGGGGGCGAGCGCCCTCTTTATGGAATGCATGGATTGAGGCTGGAGAATGTGACGATTCACGTGGGTGAGTCGAGCATCAAGGAGGGCTCGGATATTGTCGCCGAGGATTGCCGGTTTGAGGGGAAGTATGTGTTTTGGGAGGTTGCGAATTTTTCGGTGAACCGGTGCTATTTTGCTGAAAGCGCTCGTTCGAGCCTGTGGTATTCGCGCAATTGCCGGATGACGGACTGCAAGGTGGACGCTCCGAAGTTGTTCCGCCGCATGGAGAATATCTATGTGGAGAATACGGATTTCCCCAACGGCGAGCAGTTTTTCTGGGATTGCAAGGGTATTGAGCTTAAAGGTGTGTCGATAGGGAATTGCGACTATGTGTTTATGCACTGTGAGGATATCCGCATCGATAATTTCCGCCAGGATGGCAATTATGGTTTTCAGTATGCACGGAATGTGGAGATTCACAATGCGGTGATTAATTCGAAGGATGCTTTCTGGGAGGCTGAGAATGTGACTGTGTATGACTCGGAGATAAACGGTGAGTATCTGGCCTGGTATGGCAAGAATATCCGGCTGGTGCGCTGCCGGCTTACGGGCGAGCAGTTGCTGTGCTATGTCGACGGGCTTGTGCTCGAGGATTGCACTTTTGGCGAGGATGCCAATCTGCTGTTTGAGTATTCGACGGTGGAGGGCACGATCAAGGGTGATGTGACAAGCATAAAGAATCCCACCTCGGGTCGTATTGTTGTCGACGGCAAGGTGGGCGAGATTATCATTGACGGGAACCGGAAGGCTCCGGGCGACTGTGTGATTGTCACCAAGGACGGCGCGGACGGCTTGCAGGCTTGAAGTCGGCGGGGCTGTCGTGGTAGTCGGTGATGCGCCGGCCTGCTGTGTTCAGCAGGTACCATCCCATCACGGGGGCCTGAACGAGGGCTACTCCGCGGTGGAAGGGGTAGGCGTCTTTGAAGTAGTCGTTGACGAGCCGGCGGCCTGTGCCGTCGATAAAGGTCCAGCCCATGATTTTGTCTTTGACGAGGGCGTAGCCTTCGTGGAAGTCGTCGACGGCATCGTAGTAGTCGGAAAATCGTCGGCCTGAGAGGTTGATGAAGCACCAGCCCATGATATGGTCGCGTACGGCTGCGGCTCCTTGGCTGTACGGGCGGATTTGGGCGTAGTAGTCGGAGATGCGGCGGCCGTCGAGGTCGCTTACGTACCAGCTGTTCATAATCTGGTCTTTTTGGATGATGAGCGACGGCGCATCGTCGAGGTAGTAGTTGCTGCTGTCGTAGGGGTAGTAGTATTGTGCGTCGGCGGCGATGATTGCCGCAAGGAGCATGGCAAGGGTGATGAGGTGTTTCATGTCGTGATGTTTTTATTATTAGATGGTTTGTGGGGAATAAGGTTTAATTTGGGGTAGTTATGTATCGCGAGGCACAGCTTCGCAGTGCGTATTTTTCGGGCATCATTGACCGGGCATGTCGGCTTGCGCCTCCATACCCGGTTATCCAAGGAGTCACGGCTTCGCCGTGGTTATGTATAGCGCTTTGCAAAAAGTAAACAATCCGGAGGGTTCTTTGCCTGTGGCAAAGCGCTACGCGATGAGTGTTCCTAATGAAACGCCGCGTCGACGGGGTCGGCGCGGCGTGTGTATTTTTGTGTGGAGGGGATGGATCAATAGTTGCGGGCGATGATGACGCGGCGGGCGGAGGGGCGGCCTGTGACCATGCATACGCCGGGGGTCTCGTCGCCGTCGAGGGGGATGCAGCGGATGGTGGCTTTGGTGTCTTCCTTGATGCGTTCTTCTGTTTCGGTGGTGCCGTCCCAGTGGCAGAGGAAGAAGCCGCCGTCGGCTACGCGTTCTTTGAATTCGTCGTAGGAGTCGCATACGTAGGTCATGTCCTCGCGCATTTTGAGGGCTTTTTTGTAGAGGTTGGCCTGGATGTCTTCGAGGAGTTTTGCGATATGGTCGGCGATGCCTTCGATGGGGAGTGTTTCTTTTTCGAGGGTGTCGCGGCGCATGAGCTCGACTGTTCCGTTTTCGAGGTCGCGGGCTCCGACGGCAAGGCGTACGGGCACGCCTTTAAGCTCGTAGTCGGCGAATTTGAATCCGGGGCGTTTGTTGTCGGCGTCGTCGTATTTTACGCTGATGCCGAGGGCGCGGAGTTGCTCGATTACGGGGGCTATTTTGGCGGTGACTTCGGCGAGCTGGTCGTTGTTTTTGTAGATGGGGATTATTACGACTTGTATGGGTGCGAGGTGGGGAGGGAGGACGAGGCCGTTGTCGTCGGAGTGGGTCATGATGAGCGCGCCCATCAGGCGGGTTGACACGCCCCATGAGTTGGCCCATACGAGTTCGGGCTTGTTTTCTTTGTTGGCGAATGTTACGTCGAAGGCGCGGGCGAAGTTTTGGCCGAGGTTGTGCGATGTGCCGCTTTGGAGGGCCTTGCCGTCTTGCATCATTGCTTCGATGGTGTAGGTGTTGAGCGCGCCGGCGAAGCGTTCGTTGGCTGTCTTGACGCCTTTAACGACGGGCATTGCCATGTATTCTTCGGCAAAGCGCGCGTAGGTGTCGATCATAAGGCGTGTGCGGGCTTCGTTTTCTTCGGCTGTGGCGTGTGCGCAGTGGCCTTCTTGCCAGAGGAATTCGGATGTGCGCAGGAACATGCGTGTGCGCATTTCCCAGCGCATCACGTTGGCCCATTGGTTGCAGAGGATGGGGAGGTCGCGCCAGGAGTGTATCCAGTTTTTGTATGTGCCCCAGATGATTGTTTCGGATGTGGGGCGCACGATGAGTTCTTCTTCAAGGCGGGCTTCGGGGTCGACGATGACGCCTGTGCCGTTGGGGTCGTTTTTAAGACGGTAGTGGGTAACTACGGCACATTCTTTTGCGAAGCCTTCTACGTGCTCGGCTTCGCGACAAAGGAATGATTTTGGAATAAGGAGGGGGAAGTAGGCGTTTTGTACGCCGGTTTCTTTAAACATGCGGTCGAGCGTCTGCTGCATGCGCTCCCATATTGCGTATCCGTAGGGTTTTATCACCATGCAGCCGCGGACAGCGGATTGTTCTGCGAGGTCGGCCTTTACAACGAGTTCATTGTACCATTGAGAGTAGTTTTCGCTTCTTTTGGTGAGGCCTTTTATTTCGATAGCCATAGTCAGGAATGAAGGATTATGTCGGGGTGACAGGATTCGAACCTGCGACCACCTGGTCCCAAACCAGGTGCGCTACCGGACTGCGCTACGCCCCGATGCTAAAAAGCGATGCAAAGGTATGATTTTTTTTGTAAATATGCAAATTTTTTACGGTGTTTTATTGTTGGTCGGTCATGTTTGGCGAATAAAATTTGGAGTAATTTGGGCGCAAGCTGAATTTATGGTGCATGCCTTTTCGGCAGAAGCGGCAGAGCCGCTTAATATGGTAGGCATGGGCGCAAGCCCATGTAATGATGAAGGGTTGTTATTCGACTGCGGCCGCAGTCGAACCTCCGTGATGCGTTATAAACACGGGCTTTGGCCCGTGCCTACCATATTCGACCGCCTTGCGGTCTGCCTGTTTTATCAATAATGCACTGTATTTACGGCTTGTGGCGTAATTTGCGCTACGCTGTGCCGGAACTGTCATGGGCTATGAAAAATCTCCATCTGTTTTCTTTGCTTGGGCGAGAAATCCTGTGGCCGGTTAAGCAATGGAGCACGGCTTTGGTGTGTCGAACCGGCCACGGTTTGGTAATGAAAAAAGCGTGCATCCGGGCGGGTGCACGCTTGTGGGGTATTTTTGCAAAAGATTATTTTTCTTCTTTTACTTCGGGGTATTCGGTTTTGACATCTACGTCGTAGACTGCTTCTTTGTATTTGCAGTCGAATGTGAGGGAGAAGCCGCGGTTGATGTCGAGTGTGCCGCGAAGGTCGGTGATGGGGCAATCGTTTTTGGTTGTCTCGGTGTTGCTGCCATCGATGGTGACGGGGTAGAGGGGTGTGGCGGGGGTGTAAGCGTTCTGGTCGTAAGCAAGGTAGATGGCTCCGTTTTTAACGGTGAAGGGCACGCTCTTGATGCGGACGTTGGATGCGGCTACGGTGTTGTTGATGCGAGCGCCGGAGATGTTGATGTTGGCTTTGAGGTTCTGGTTGTCTCCTTTTTTGAAGAATGTGTTGAGGTTGGTGTCGACGGTGGTGCCGTTGGTGGCGTCGAGGGTGATGAGGTAGACGGGCTCGTCATCGTCGGCGGGGGAGTATTTTGTGCCGTCGGGCGATGTCACGTTGGTTTCGCCGGTTACGATGGCGAGGGAGCTGACGGATTGTACGGTGTGTTTGTTGTTGATGGTGTAGGTGAGGTCGACTACGGGTGCGTAAACTTGCTGGATGGTGTAGTCGAGCATTTCCAGGCGGAATTCGGTGAATACGGGCACGTTGGCGAAGTTGCCGGCCGAGGGGGTTGCGTCGACCATTTTTACTTCTTTCCATCCGCGGCTGTTGTATTTCCAGGGCACTTTGTTGAACTGGAGCACGGGGAATGACTGGCTGGGCAGACGGAGGCCTGTGATTTTGATGTTGCAGGTGTTGTCGGAATAGTTGAATTCAAGGGTGTAGGACACGCCGGTATGAACGGTTGTCACCATTGTGTTTTCGTCGGTGATGAAGTTGAGGAAGCCGGGGAGCTCTTGCGTGGTTACGTAGTCGGCGCTGCTGTTGGTGTCGCAGCTTGCAAAACCGAGCGTGGCGGCTGCCGCAAGGATAAGAGAGGCGAAAAGATTTGTTTTTTTCATTTGTTTGTTTTTGATTGGTTACGATAATCGGACGGCAAAGATAATAATAAAAAGTTGAATAGCTATGCCTCGAAAGGAGTTTTGGTATTATTTAACAGTTGTTTAGATTAATGTCTTTTGGGATTAATGCTAATGATTAGTAGAGAATGCTTGTCGAAGGTGTTTCGTGGCCTGTTTGATATAATCGAACGCTCCGGCAGGCTACGCTCCAAATGCGCTATTTGCTATGTTTTGCCAGCCCCGCATTCCGGCTTCGCCTTCATGCGGGGTTAACATAAGCGTCACGGCTTTGCCGTGATTTTTCCGTATCGCCTTGATGATTAGATATTGTATGTATATGTTAAAATATAATGTAATTTTTTTACCAGCGGGTGGTGAAGGCTACGGATGAGAGCTGGGCGGGGATGGGCGGGGCGAGTTTGGCTACGGTGATTTCGCCGGAGGCTATGAGTCCGGGAAATTCGGCGTCGAGGCGCCGGCGGATACGGCCGGCCACGGCTTCGATGAGCGCGTGGGGATGCGACATTTCTTCGCGGACGAGTTCGACTACGCGGGCATAGTTTATCGTGTCGGCGAGGGCGTCTGTTTCCATGGCCCGGTCGGAGAGCGGCACGTCGATGCTGATGTCGATTTGGAATTCGTTGCCGACGCGGCGCTCTTGCTCGGCCACGCCGTGGCGGCCGAGCAGGCGCAGGCCGTTTATTGATATGATGCCCATGGTCACTTGCCTTTTTTGCCGGAGCGGCGGCTGTCGTGTCGGCGTGATTTTGGCTTTTTCGTGCCTTGGCGGCGGAGCGCTTCTTTTGCGCCGATGTTTTCGCCTTTGTTGTCGGTGCGGGCTGAGCGTGGACGGCCTTCTTCGTCGACGAGGGCGAAGTCGAGCTGCTTTTTGTCGAGGTTGGCGCGTGCTACCTGTACTTTCACGGGGTCGCCGAGGCGGTAGCGGGTGTTGTGACGCCGGCCTGTGAGGCAGAAGTTTTTCTCGTCGAAGTCGTAGTAGTCGTCGGCAAGGTCGCGCACGGGCACGAGTCCTTCGCATTTGTTGTCGTCGAGCTCGACGTAGAGGCCCCATTCGGTGACTCCTGAGATTACTCCGGAGTATATTTCGCCAAGGTGGTCGTTCATGTACTCGACTTGCTTGTATTTTATCGAGGCGCGTTCGGCATTGGAGGCGAGTTGCTCCATGTCGGAGGAGTGCTTGCACTGTTCGGCAAGTTTCTCGATGTTGACGCTGCGGCCGCCTCCGAGGTAGCGTTCGAGCAGGCGGTGGACCATCATGTCGGGGAAGCGGCGGATGGGCGATGTGAAGTGGGTGTAGTAGTCGAATGCGAGGCCGTAGTGTCCGATGTTGTCGGTCTGGTACACGGCTTTTGCCATGGAGCGGATGGCGATGGTGGAGAGGAAGTTTTCTTCGCCTTTGCCTTTTACGTCGGCGAGCATGCGGTTGATCGAGCGGTTTACGTCTTTTGAGGATCCGGTGGGGCGCACTTTGTAGCCGAAGGTTTTGGCGAGCGAGGAGAGGTCGGCGAGTTTGCCGGGGTCGGGCATGTCGTGGACGCGATATACGAAGGCTTTGGGCTTTTTGCGGCCTTGCGGACGGCCGATGAATTCGGCCACGGTACGGTTGGCCAGGAGCATGAATTCTTCGATGAGTTTGTTGGCGTCTTTGGATTCTTTGAAGAATACGCCTATGGGGTGGCCGGTTTCGTCGATGTCGAACCGCACTTCGGCGCGGTCGAATTCCACGGAGCCGTTGTCGTAACGGTCTTTGCGCAGGATTTTGGCGAGGCGGTCGAGGGTGAGGATTTCGTCGGCCAGGTCGCCTTTTCCGGTTTCGATCACTTCCTGGGCTTCTTCGTAGGCGAAACGGCGAATCGAGCGGGTGACGGTGCGTGCTATCTGCGATTTGAGCACTTTGGCGTTTTCGTCCATTTCGAAGATGCACGAGAAAGTGAGTTTGTCTTCGTCGGGGCGCAGGGAGCATATGCCGTTGCAGAGGTGCTCGGGGAGCATGGGCACGACGCGGTCGACGAGATATACGGATGTGGCGCGTTTTTCGGCTTCTTTGTCGATGATGGAGCCGGGACGGACGTAGTGGGTCACGTCGGCGATGTGCACGCCGATTTCGTAGTTGCCGTTGGGCAGGCGGCGTATCGAGAGGGCGTCGTCGAAGTCTTTTGCGTCGCGGGGGTCGATGGTGAAGGTGGGGATTCCGCGCATGTCGATGCGGCGGGCTACTTCTTCGTCGGTGATGCCTGCTGTGATTTTGTCGGCGGCTTTCTCTACGGTTTCGGGGTATTTGTATGGCAGGCCGAATTCGGCGAGTATGCCGTGGATTTCGGCGTCGTTCTCGCCTGTTTTGCCGAGGATGTCGATTACTTCGCCGCGCGGGTTTTTGGCGTCGGCGGGCCAGTCGGTGATTTTTACGACGGCTTTGTCGCCGGTTTGGCCGCCTTTGAGTTTGGCTTTCGGGATGAAGATGTCGGTGGCAAGGAATTTGGAGTCGGTGAGGAGGTAGGCGAAGTGGCGGTCGACTTGCAGTGTGCCGATGAATGTCTGCTCGGTGCTTTCGATAATTTCTACAACTTCGGCTTCCGGTTCGGCGCCTTTGCGGCGGGCGGCTATGGAAACACGCACTTTGTCGCCGTTGAAGGCATGGAGGGAGTTGCGCTCGGCTACCTGGATTGTCTCGCCGTCTTCGTCGGTGATTACGCTGTTTTTGCCGTTGGAGCGGCGCACGAAAGTGCCGGTGGCCTCGGTGGTGCGCACGATGGCCTTGTATTTACCGGGTGATACTTCCACGATGTCGCCGTCGAAGGCCAGTTCGGCAAGGCAAAGAGCCACCGAGCGCTGCTGGGCGGGGGCTTTAAGGCCGAGTGCGGCTGAAACCTGGTGATAGTTGAAAGTGTTGTTTTGCTGCTGCTCTGCAAAGTCCGTCACCATTTTTCGCAGTTGACGGCCTGATATGCTCTTTTTTGCCATGATTCTGGTCGGTTGTTTATTGTGATGGGTGATTCCGGCTCATTGTTGTTGGAATCCGGAGGAGTGAATTGTAAGATGTGATATGTGCCGCCGAGAGAGCGGCGGCACATATATATAACATTTGATTAGGCGTCAATGTTGGCGTAGTTGGCGTTTTCCTCGATGAAGTCGCGTCGCGGCCCTACGTCTTCGCCCATGAGCATGGAGAAAATGCGGTCGGCTTCGGCGGCGTCTTCGATGGTGACTTGTTTGAGGATGCGGTGCTCGGGGTCCATGGTGGTGTCTTTGAGTTCCTGGGCCGACATCTCGCCAAGACCTTTGTAGCGTGATACTGTGGTGCCTTCCTCGCCGTATTTCATGACGAACTGTGCTTTTTGCTGGTCGGTCCAGCAGTATTCCTCGACTTTTGCGCGGCGGTTCTTGCATTTGAACAGCGGCGGGGTGGCGAGGTAGAGGTAGCCGTTCTCGATTACGGGGCGCATGCGGCGGAAGAAGAATGTCATGAGCAGGGTTGCGATGTGCGCGCCGTCGACATCGGCATCGGTCATGATTATTATTTTGTGGTAGGCGAGTTTGGCGAGGTTCACTTCCTTGGGGTCTTCCTCGGTGCCGATGGTGACGCGGAGGGCGCGGAAGAGGTTGGATATTTCCTCGTTGTCGAGGATTTTGTGCTCCATGGCTTTTTCCACGTTTAGGATTTTGCCTCGGAGGGGGAGGATTGCCTGGAATGTGCGGTTGCGTCCCTGCCTGGCTGTGCCGCCTGCCGAGTCTCCCTCGACGATGAAGAGTTCGCAGTCTTCGGCTGTGCGGCTCGAGCAGTCGGAGAGTTTGCCGGGGAGTCCGCCGGAACTGAGGGGCGACTTGCGGAGCACTTGCTTGCGGGCGTTATAGGCGGCGTGGCGTGCCTGTGCGGCGAGAATTACTTTGTCGACTATTACTTTTGCTTGCTTGGGATGCTCTTCGAGGTAGGTGCGGAGCGCTTCGGACACGGCGGTCTGCACGGCGCCTATCACTTCGTTGTTGCCAAGTTTGGTTTTTGTCTGGCCTTCGAACTGGGGCTCCATCACTTTCACCGACACCACGGCTGTGAGGCCCTCGCGGAAGTCGTCGGAGGAGATTTCTACCTTGGCGTTTTTGAGGAGGTTGTTGTCCTCGGCGTATTTTTTAAGGGTGGATGTGAGTCCTCGGCGGAAGCCTGTGAGGTGTGTGCCGCCCTCGATGGTGTTGATGTTGTTGACGAACGAGAATACGTTTTCGTTGTAGGTGCTGTTGTAGGTCAGGGCTACTTCCACGGGGATGCCCTGGCGCTCGGTGCGCAGGTCGATCACGTCGTTGATGAGCGAGTCTTTGTTGGAATCGATGTAGCGGACGAATTCTTTGAGGCCTTCCTGGGAGTAGAATGTCTCGGAGCGCGGGGTCCAGTCCTCGGGTGCGTCGGCGGGGCGGCGCGTGTCGGTGAGGTGGAGTGTGATTCCGGCATTGAGGAAAGCGAGGTCGCGCAGGCGGTTGGCGAGGGTGGAGTAGTCGTATTCCGTTACGGTGAAAATCGAGCTGTCGGGCTTGAATGTGATCATTGTGCCGGTGTGGTCGGATTCGCCGGCCACGATGAGCTCGGTGGTGGGCTTGCCGCAGGAGTATTCCTGGACGTAGGCTTTGCCGTTGCGGTGCACTTCGGCGCGAAGGTATGTTGAAAGGGCGTTGACGCAAGACACGCCTACGCCGTGGAGTCCGCCGGAAACCTTGTAAGAGCCTTTGTCGAACTTGCCGCCGGCGTGCAGCACGGTGAGTACCACCTCGAGGGCGCTCTTGTGTTCTTTTTCGTGCATGTCGACGGGGATACCGCGTCCGTCGTCGATCACAGTTATTGAATTGTCGGGGTTGATTGTCACAGAGATATTGTGGGCAAAGCCGGCGAGGGCTTCGTCGATGGAGTTGTCGACCACTTCATATACGAGATGGTGCAAACCTTTGGTCGAAATATCGCCGATATACATTGCCGGGCGTTTGCGCACGGCTTCGAGGCCTTCGAGCACTTGAATATTGCTCGCACTATATTCCTCTTCGAGTTCTGCCATATTTACAAATTTATCGTTTCTTTTTTTCGTTGTTTCAAAAATCGTACAAAGGTAAGAAAAAAAATCTGAATGTGCAAACAAACGGGAATTGTAATATATAATAAGGTGTAAAAATTTGGCGGAGGGTGCAAATGTGAAAATATGTTAAAATGATGCATTTTTTCGGCAAAAAATTTGGAGGATATGAAAAAAGGCTCTACCTTTGCAGTGCTTTTCCAAACGGGGTGTAGCTCAGTTGGTTAGAGTACGCGTCTGGGGGGCGTGAGGTCGCTAG
>ERZ777011.606-NODE-606-length-52843-cov-19.375218_pt1 | contig 52843 bp, 56 predicted proteins | sample MGYA00374964_ERZ777011 | MGnify/ENA primary metagenome ERZ777011 (study PRJEB29310, sample SAMD00008975) | mouse gut metagenome | study: EMG produced TPA metagenomics assembly of the Metagenome analysis of fecal microbiota from mouse which was promoted...
GCAGTATCTCTGCTTTTTAAATATTCAGTTGTAACATATGTATTGTAATCCTACAAATCGAAAGGAGAAGGATTATGGAATATATTGGTATAAAACTACATATGTGATATAATATTGGCGCAGAGAGACATCAACTTTTGACTCCATGTATGTTAAAGCGTACGAAATAGTGGTATACTATGGACAGCAAATATACCGGGGGTTTTGGAGCGTATGGATTTTAAGGAAATAGAATTGTCGGACAGGGAATGGATTGCGCCTTTGCTTGCCGCGTCAGGGTTTCAGGGCTGCGATTATACATTTGGCAACCTGTATATCTGGAAAGACCTGTACAGGCAGCAGGTGGCAAAGGCAGGGAACATGCTCTGCGTCAGGAGCAGAAGACCGGGAACGGGTGAGTACTTGTACCTTTTTCCGGCGGGTTCCGGGGATGTAAAGGAAGCAGTGGAATATATGCGTCAGGATGCAAGGCAGCTTGGCGCTCCTTTTTGTCTGAGAGGATTTGCAAAAGAGGAGGCGGACAAGCTTGCACAGGCTTTCGGAGGGGAGTTTGTGATAAAGAGCGTCCGCGCGGAATGGGATTATCTGTACCAGGTGGAGGATTTGGCGCAGCTTGCCGGAAAAAAATATCACGGCAAAAGGAATCATATTGCAAGGTTTGAAGACGCAGGGGAGTGGCGTTTTGAGCCTTTGAAAAAAGAGAACTTAAAAGACTGTCAGGCTATGGCCAAGGTGTGGTACACGGAACATGCGGCAAGCGGCAATCTGTCCGCCCTCGGTGACAGGGGTGTGGTTTACAATGCCCTTAAAAATTTTGAGAGCCTTGGGTTTACAGGCGGTGTACTTTATCAGTTTGGGCAGGTAGCAGGCTTCACTATCGGGGAACCGCTCAATAAGGATACTTATGTGGTGCATGTGGAAAAAGCATACGCAGAGATACAAGGTGCGTATCCGATGCTCAACCGTGAATATGTCCGGCATATGATGCAGGATTATACCTATGTAAACAGGGAGGAAGACGACGGTATGGAAGGACTCCGCAAGGCAAAGGAGTCCTATCATCCGATTATGCTGGAAAAGTTTGTTGCATTAGCGTGAAAGGGGGATAAATGTTACAGTTAGCAAATTGCGAAGATATGCCCGAGGTAATTGCTATCTGGCGGGAAAACTTTGGGGACACGGAAGAAGAAATCAGGGATTTTTTTTCGACGTTCGGAAAAGAGGCTCGCGTCTGTTTGTGGAAAGAGGAAGGCAGGATAATGGGGCAGCTTGTGCTTTTACCGGTATGCCTTCATTTTTTGGAAAAAGAGAAGAGTAAAAGCATTCCGGCAGAGTATCTGTATGCCGTTGCCACAAAAAAATGTTTTCAAAACAGGGGCGTCTGTACAAGCCTGCTTGGCGCAGTTTCCCGGCTTTTGCAAAAAGAGGGGAAAGCTGCGGTTCTGGTGCCGGCAGACGCCACGCTTGCCTCGTTTTATGAGGACAGAGGATTTCAAGGCTGTTTTGCCGAAGAATGCGTCCGGGTGGAAGCAGCCGGACGGCATAAGGGGACGGCAGCATACGGAAGGCTTTTGGAACTTGATGCGTCAGGATATGAAAGACTTAGAAAAAATGCTTTTAGGGACTTTGCATATGTGGAGCTTCCCCGGACCATGCTGTCCTACGCGGTAAGTCTTTGCCAAAAAGAAGGGGGAGCCTGCGCCGGGCTTTCATGTCCGGAAGGGGAGTACGGGGTGTTGTACCGTCCGCTGTGCGGCGGACAGGAATTGTACATACAGGAGATAACGGCAAAAAGCAATGCGGAAGCAGTGACGGCTGCAAAGCGCCTTTTAGCAGTAACAGGCGCAAAAAAAGCCATGCTTCGCCGTTCTTATGCGGGAAAAGGAATGTTCCTTCCCGAAGGAATGCCTGAAAACGGTTATTTTAATCTGGTATTGGAGTAAATTGGGTGTTATAATGCTGGGAGGGGTGATGAAATGAGGGAAATGGAATTTAAGATGGAAAGGCAGGGACTTTTGACGGTAGGCCAGAAAATAACGGTAACAGAAGGCGTCCTGCCCAGCAATTATTATTATACCATAGACCCTTCCCTTGCCATGTCCGGCAATTTTCCCTTCAGGGAGCGTATGCTTGCAAGGGAGGGCATAATTACGGACATTCAGGAAAAAGAAAGAGGTTTTTACGTCACGGCACAGTTTGAAGAGTCGGAAATCGGTAACTAAAAATTTATTACGTGCAAAAAAGCAGCGCAATAGCGCTTCGGAATGGAGGAAAAAATGGAAAAAATCATGACAGACAAGGCGCCGGCAGCAATCGGCCCATATTCACAGGGAATCATAGCGGGAGATTTCTTTTTTGCTTCCGGTCAGATTCCCATCAATCCTGCCACAGGCAATGTGGAAGGAGAAAACATTAAAGAACAGGCAGAACTGGTGATGAAAAATATCGGCGCGCTTTTGGATGCTGCCGGGACAGACTACAGCCATGTCGTAAAGACATCCTGCTTCCTTGCGGACATGAACGATTTTGCCGCATTCAATGAAGTGTACGCAAAATACTTTACCGAAAAACCCGCAAGAAGCTGCGTCGCAGTAAAAACCCTGCCCAAAAACGTACTATGTGAAGTAGAAATAACCGCTTATTTAAGGTAGCCCCTAAAAGCAGCATATCGTATGGGCGGCGGGCAGTGTATTTGATTCCATAAAGGACCGTGTAAAAACACCGGCATTTGGATGCTGTACTTTAGCATCCTATGTGCCACTGTGTTTTTACTCGAGCGGGAGCGTGTCCTGTTGGAACAAATACACCGCACGCCGCCCATACGATATGCGGAAATCTATACAAAATATAAGGAAAAAGTATGAAAAAAGCAAACAGTAACATCATATTAATCGGAATGCCAGGAGCCGGAAAAAGCACGGTCGGCGTTGTTGTGGCAAAACGGCTGGGCTTTCGTTTTGTGGACTCCGATTTGGTGATTCAGGAAACTTACGGAAAGCTTCTGCACGAATTGATTGAGGAATTTGGAGTGGAAGGTTTCTGGAAACTGGAAAATAAAGTAAATGCATCCCTCTTGGCAGAACGCTCGGTGATTGCCACGGGAGGCAGCGTATGTCATGAGCCGGAGGCCATGAAGCATCTGGGAGAGATAGGAATAATTGTGTATCTGAGGCTTTCGTATGACTCCCTGGAAGAAAGGCTGGGTGACCTTGGAGCCCGGGGAGTAACGCTCTTGCCGGGACAGACCTTGGCTGATTTGTATCGGGAGAGGATACCCCTGTACGAAAAATATGCTGATATAACGGTGGACTGTGAAGGAAAGCAGCTCAGGGAGATTGCGGTAGAAATCTGCAATATGGCGGAGGCTTATGAGGGATATGAATAAAAACGGAAAAACATGCAGGAGCAGTCTGCTGTTGTTTTTGACGGCCTGTATCTGGGGACTTGCTTTTGTTTCCCAGAGCAAGGGAATGGAAGTTATGCAGCCGTTTACCTTTAACGGCGTGCGTTGTCTTTTGGGGGCGGCAGTATTATTTCCGCCGGTCTGCCTTCAGGTGTATGCGGGAAAAAGAAAAAGGGAATCAGAAGGCAAAAAGGGCTCAGGAATTTCGTGGAAAGTGACGCTTTCCGGCGGTCTGTTCTGCGGGATTGTGTTTACGGCAGCAAGTTCCTTCCAGCAGGTGGGGATTGCCGGTACCACGGTTGGAAAGGCAGGATTTATTACTGCCCTTTACATAATTTTTGTTCCCCTGCTGGGTATTTTTTTGAAGAAAAAGGTGCCGAAAATCGTATACTTCGGAGCAGCCATGGCTGTTGTGGGCATGTACCTTTTATGTATGACGGAACGCTTTCGTCTTGCACGGGGAGATGTGCTGGTGCTAGTGTGCGCTGTGCTTTTTGCAGTGCATATTCTGGTGATTGACCATTATTCTCCAAAGACGGAGGGCGTTATTCTTTCCTTTATGCAGCTTTTTGTGTGCGGGGTGATTTGTACGGCGATGGCATTTCTTTTTGAGAGCCCTTCCCTTTCCCAGCTTAAAAGCGGTCTGGCGCCGATTTTATATGCCGGAATTATGTCCTGCGGGGTGGCGTATACCCTGCAGATTTCAGGGCAGAAGGGCATGAATCCCACGGTGGCGTCGCTGATACTCAGCCTGGAGTCCGTAGTGGCGGCGCTTGCCGGTTTTCTGGCTTTTAAAATGGGTTTTCTGAAAACAGACCAAACGCTTACTTTCAGGCAGGTTCTGGGCTGTGTCATTGTGTTTGCAGCGGTAGTGCTGGTGCAGCTTCCGATTGGAAAAAAAGAATAAAAAGTGAAAAAAGAACCATAATAATCCATAATGAACGAGACTCGAAAAGGAGGAATCGAATTATGGATTATTTTAATGCATTCTGGGTAGGAGGACTGATTTGCGCACTGGTGCAGATATTGCTGGAGAAAACCAAAATGCTTCCGGGCAGGATAATGGTGCTTTTAGTGTGTCTGGGAGCAGTTATCAGCGTATTCGGCTGGTACGAGCCGTTTGTGGAATTTGCCGGAGCCGGGGCGTCGGTTCCGCTGCTTGGGTTTGGCAATGTGCTGATGAAAGGGGTAAAGGACGGTTTGGAACAGGCAGGCTTTCTGGGTCTTTTCCAGGGCGGCTTTAAAGCAGGTGCGGTGGGGTGCAGCGCAGCGCTGATTTTTGGACTTTTGGCCGCATTCATTTTTAATCCCAAAATGAAAAAATAAGATGTTTATGAAGAAATTATTAAACTTATTTTAAAATGCGTAATATTTCCCCATTTTTTGTCGAAATGTGATACGATAAGTCGAGGAAAAATAAAAGCATCAAATCATCGTATCTGATGTATGGGGAGTAGAATAGAATTATGATAGGGAATTTGTTTTTTTTCTTGGGAACTGTAATTTACATGGAGCTGGTTTATCACTTTGCCTGTTTCGGCTTTACGGGATTTAATCCGATACTCGGATTTCCCATATGGCTGCTTTGGGCAGCTTTTTCTTCCTTCATTACAGGTTTTTTGCGGAAAAAGACAAACAGGATTATTTTTTGGGTCTTGCTTGCTGTGAATTATCTGCTGTTTGCCAGCCAGCTTGTCTACATGAAGATATTTAAGCAGCCCCTGCTCATTGCTGCTGTGAAAAATACAGGCATGGATGCCATGACAAATTATTGGCGGGAGGCGTTGAACGGCATATTGCGCGCGTCCGTTTTCCTGCTGTTTCTGGCAGTGCCGTTTGTGGTTGCGGGCCTTTTGCTGAAATTTAAGAAGCTTTCTTTAAAAAGCCATTCTTCCAGAAACCGTGTAATCAATATTGCAGTATGGGGAGCAGGAATGATTCTGTTTATTGCTGTACTATTAGGCGGCAAACTGGGAGGGGCAGAGTATTTTGAAGCATACAGCGGATATTATGACCCGGAAGGGGTCATTGCGCAGTATGGCGTAAGGTCCTCCATTGTCAGGGATTTTACACGGGGTATTTTCCCTGCCGGGAACAGTGATTTGGATACATGGCATGATTTAAATGTTGATGTGGTGTCCAATAACGTGGTAAGCGGCGGCGATGCTCCCACGCCGGGAGAGGATGCAGGACCGGAAGAGGTGAAGCTGGATACTTCGCCGCATGTGCTGCCGATTGATTTTGAAAGTCTGATTGCAAATGCCGACAGTGAAGAGGTGGTGAAGCTTGCAGAGTTCATGCGGAGCATGACTCCCACCTATAAAAATGAATATACGGGAATGTTTGAGGGATACAATCTGATATACCTGACGGCGGAAGGCTTCAGTCCTTATGCGGTTGACGAGCAGCTGACTCCCACCCTGTATAAGCTTATCCATTCCGGTTTTGTCGTTGAGGACTATTATGTACCCCTGTGGCAGACGTCTACCAGTGACGGAGAATATGTCAACTGTACCGGGCTGATACCGGACCAGCAGCACAGCATGAAGCGGAGCGCCGAAAACGCCATGCCCTTTACCCTGCCTGCTTATTTTGCCGCAGAAGGGGTAAAGAGTTATGCCTTCCACAACAATACCCTGTCTTATTACGACAGGAATCTTTCCCATCCCAATCTGGGCTACAATTTTATGGCTTCCAAGCTGGGTAAGTTGGATGAAGCTGATTGGGGCGGACAGATATTTGACATGGAACATACCAATTACTGGCCGGCATCCGATTTGGATATGATGAAAGCTACCATACCGATGTATATAAATGATGACAGGTTCCATGTGTACTATATGACTGTTTCGGGGCATATGAATTACAATTTTGAAGGAAATAAGATGTCTGTCTTACACAAGGAGGAGGTGGCCGGACTTCCGTATTCGGAGGAAGGCCGGGCTTATATTGCCTGCAATATAGAGCTTGACCTTGCGCTGGAATACCTGATTGAGCAATTGGAGGCAGCAGGTAAACTGGAGAAAACGGTGATTTGCCTGAGTGCAGACCATTATCCTTATGATATGGAGATTGGAAATCTGGAAGAGCTTGCCGGAGTGCCTTTGGAGAACAGGCTTGAAATATACAGGAACAACCTGATACTCTGGAACAGTGAAATGGAAACCGTGACAGTAGAAAAAACAGCCAGCGCCCTAGATATTCTGCCTACACTGCTTAACCTGTTTGGCTTTGAGTATGATTCAAGGCTGTATGCGGGAAGGGATATTTTATCCGACAGTCCGCCGCTTGTCATTTTTTCAAACCGGAGCTTTATCACCGACAAGGTAAGCTATAATAAAAAGTTAAAGGAAGTTACATGGCTGAATGGTGAGGAGGAAAATGAAACCTATTATGACGCAGCCGCAAAACAGGTAAAAGGCCTGTATAATTACTCTGCAGGTATCCTCAATAACGATTTTTACCGTTATGTGGAGGAAGCGCTGCCGGAAGAGTATCACTCCCGGATAGACCCTGAGTGGATTGCGCCGCGGCCGCCTGCGCCCAAGGAGGAAACACCTGAAGTGACAGATGGCGAAACGCCGGATGGAGGAACGGAAGGGGAAACAAATAACCCGACAGAAAACGAAACGGAAGACGTAGAAGAAGCCGAATAAAGATACAAAAAGAGAAAGCCGCCTGCAGGTTACAATTCCTCGCAGGCGACTCCTTTTTTATCCAGATACCGTCTGAGCGCTGCGTCCCAAAGACGTTCAGGCTCTTTGTCGGGCACAAAAGTAGTAAAAGAGGTGCCTGTATAAAGGAAGGCTTTTTCCCCGTCGTAACGCACAGTCAGTACAAATGCACGGACAAGCTCCATGGGCGTGGCGCTGTCACCTTTTTGCAGGATGGACGCAACATGTTTCGGCATGAGCTGGAAGACAAACTGAAAGTGCAGCGGCGTGCGTTTTCCCTTAATCAGTTGGAAACAGATGCCCTTTATGTCCTGCCAGGAAGTAAATTCATAGGGATGAAGAGTCTTATCCGCCCATTCTTCCGAAGGAAAAAATCCGCTGTTTAAACGCCCGTCTATCGTATAGGAAACAGCGGAGGTGATGGATGCCTCTTCCAGAAGAAATATGTCAAAGAGGTCTCCTGCAAGCAGGGCGTTCATAAAAGGTTTTAATGAAGTAATCTGTAAGGCAAGCATATTCGTTTCTCCTCGAAATCTTATCGTTTTAACGTTCTGAAATCGTTGCTTAGGAAAAAGCATATCAGCGGCTGGGGGAAAAGTCAAGAGAAAGGGGTGGGTTTCGGTATTTTGCATGGTCGGCAGCGGCATGTATTTGTTCCAACAGGACGCGCTCTCGCTCGAGTAAAAACACAGCGGTACGTAGGATACCAAAGTACGGTATCCAAGTACCGGTGTGTTTACACGGTCCTTTATGGAATCAAATACGCGCCGCTCCCGACCATGCAAAATACCGAAACTTAAAAAGAAAGAGTATTTACATACATGTAAACATGTGCTACTATAATACGTAGTAATTAAAACCATGTTTTATGGATGGCAATATAACTAAATGATAAGTGTTAGCGAAAGGTTATGGACATTATGAGTTACAAAATTGTGGTGGACAGTTGTTGTGAATTGCCGAAGGAACTGAAAGGGGATGGCAGGTTTGAAAGCGTGCCTCTGGGAATTGATGTGGGGGATTACCATATACAGGATGATGAAACTTTTAATCAGGCAGAGTTTTTAAAGAAGGTGGCGGCTTATCCCAAATCACCCAAGTCCTCATGTCCTTCCCCGGAAAGGTTTATGGAAGCGTACCATGCAGATGCGGAAAATATCTATGTGGTCACGCTTTCTTCCAAATTGAGCGGGAGTTTTAACAGCGCAGAGCTTGGAAAACGCTTATATAGGGAAACTTACGGTGAAAAGAACATACATGTGGTGGATTCGGAGTCGGCGAGCTGCGGGGAAACGCAGATTGCCCTGAAGCTTATGGAACTGGAAGAGTCAGGTTTGTCTTTTGCTGAAGTGGTTAAACAGATTGAAGTTTTTCGGGATGAGATGAATACGTATTTTGTTCTGGATAATCTGGAAACGCTGCGCAAAAACGGCAGGCTTTCCAGCGTTAAGGCAGTAGTGGCGTCCACTTTGAACATCAAACCGGTCATGGGCGCTGATAAAGGAACGATTATACAGCGCGGACAGGGCATCGGCATGAAAAAAGCGCTTGGCAAAATGGCTGATTTGGTGGCATCCGAATTGAAGGATGCAGGCAAAAAACGCATAATTATCTCCCATTGCAATGCCAAAGAACGTGCGGAAACGCTTCTGGGACTTTTGAAAGAGAAAGTTTCATGTAAAGAAATCAAAATACTTGACACAGCGGGAATCAGCAGCATGTACGCCAATAACGGCGGGGTGATTGTCGCAGTTTAGCGCTGTCCGCGGGTTTCCTCAAAAATATATTTTGCATAGGGAAGAATCTCTTTGGAGGATTTGAAAACCGTGCCGTCCTCCATGGTGATTTTGTTGGAACGGATATTTTCTATATACCTGCCGTTTACGATGGATTTGATGCCGGGTGAGAAAAAAACCGGAAACTGCTCTATCTGTGCAAAGAAATTAACTGCTGTGGTTGCAATTTTTACGGAACGTCCATCTTTGAGGCTTACCAGAAGATATGCGCCATCCTGAATGGCGTATACAATATCGGGTTCTGTGACATAATAGGTTCCTTTTTCCTCCCTCAATTCAATCAGGGGGGTGGAGGAATCTTTTATTTTTTGGGCGTCATCCAGTACAGAAGAGAGTTCCGCCACTTTTATGGGCTTGTCCAAAAACAGTACCCGTTCGGGAAGCTGGTATTCGCGGTAGTTTATCAGGGAACTGCAAAGGATGATGGGAGCGGCGTTGCCAAGCTCTGTGAGGGAGGTAACCACGTCGATGCCGGTAAGGCCTTCCGTTTTGCAGATGTCGATAAAAAATGCGTCATACTGCATGGACTTGGTAAGCAGGCTTTCCGGGTGTCCATAGGAATCCACATACAGAATCCCGGAATCCTGGGCTCTTTTATCCGATTCCCTTTTTAACAGCCTTTCCAGTTGTTTTCTGTCAGCCACATTATCGTCACAAATGGCAATATGCATGATTTTCCTCCTCCCAGATTTCTTTTCACGCTGCTTATATGGTTAAAAACTCCACCGGCGCATTCCACAGTGCAATCAGCAGTATAATCTGCAAAATCAGAATGGCAGGCATACCGTATACAAATGCGGCATGCCTTGTTTTATGGCGGAAGGTATACATTCCGGCAATGGAGCCGATGCTTCCCCCGATGATGGCAACGATAAAGAGGGTGGCTTCCGGAATCCGGAAGGCACCCTTGATTGCTTTTCTCTTGTCAATTCCCATCAGGCAGAAGGCCCAGAGATTGACGAAAATAAAATATGCCGCAATAAATAAAATCACTTTCATGGTTTATTTGTCTTTGTTCGCTCCCACTTCCTGCATCTTCATGGCGCGAACCTTGCAGGAAAGCCCGAACAGGTTGATAAAGCCTTCAGCGTCGTGGTGGTCGTACAAGTCTCCTGTTGTAAAGGAGGCAATGGATTCATTGTACAGGGAATAGGGGGAAGTGGTTCCTGCCTTGATGATGTTGCCCTTATAAAGCATGAATTTTACTTCTCCGGTCACATATTCCTGGGTCTTTTCAATAAAGGCCTGCACCGCCTCTCGCAGCGGTGTGAACCATTTGCCTTCGTAGACGATATCTGCAAAGCGGTTGCCCATTTCCTTTTTCATGGTATAAGTATCCCTGTCCAGAATCAGTTCTTCCAATTGCTGGTGGGCTTCCATAAGGATGGTGCCGCCGGGGGTCTCATACACGCCGCGGGATTTCATGCCGACAACCCTGTTCTCCACGATATCCACAATGCCGATTCCATGCTTTCCGCCAAGCCGGTTTAACTCGCGGACAATGTCGGCATATTTCATTTTGCTGCCGTTTACGGAAACAGGAATGCCTTTTTCAAAAGCCAGGGTGACATACTCTCCTTCGTCGGGCGCTTTCTGGGGCGTGGTGCCCAGAACCAGCAGATGCTCATAATTCGGCTCGTTGGCAGGGTCTTCCAGTTCCAGCCCTTCATGGCTGATGTGCCAGATGTTGCGGTCGCGGCTGTAGGAGGAATCTGCGGAAAAAGGAAGGTTGATGCCGTGATTTTTGCAGTAGGCAATCTCCGACTCGCGGGAGTCCATGGTCCACTTTTCATTTCTCCAGGCAGCGATAATTTTGATGTCAGGGGCAAGCGCCTTGATGCCCAGTTCAAAACGAATCTGGTCGTTTCCTTTACCGGTTGCACCGTGGCAGATGGCGGCAGCGCCTTCTTTGCGGGCGATTTCCACCAGTTTTTTTGCAATCAGCGGCCTTGCCATGGAAGTGCCAAGAAGATATTTGTTCTCATATACGGCGTAAGCCTGAACACAGGGCGCGATGTATTCTTCGCAGAACTCATCCGTCACATCAAGTATGTACAGTTTTTCGGCTCCGCAGAATTTGGCTCTCTCTTCAAGTCCGGAAAGTTCCTCCTCCTGTCCGCAGTCGATGCAGACGCATATCACTTCATAATCAAAATTTTCTTTCAGCCATGGAATAATGGCAGTGGTGTCCAACCCGCCGGAATAGGCAAGTATTACTTTTTCTTTCATGATTTCCTCCATTCTGCCGCGTCAGCGGTTTTTGTCACATTGTTTTTTTAAATATACAACAACTTTTACCCGAATGCAAGAGGAAAATATGAATTACATGTGAATATTTAATGTATAAAACATACAATAATATGTATATAATGCATAAAAATAAAAACAAGTGAATAAAAATGCACAAAAAAAGAAGTGTAATCTTCTAAAAGAAAAGCAGTATGCCTATTTTCCACAAAAAAACTTTGTGCTATACTGTATGAAGTGAAATTTTACATAGGAAGGATGAAAAATTGGAATACACAGGATATGAGCTTATATGGTTTTTCTTTCTCTATTCTTTTATAGGATGGGTACTTGAGGTTGCATTTGCAGCATTCAACAGGAAAAAATTTGCAAACAGGGGATTTTTAAACGGGCCAATCTGCCCTATTTATGGCATCGCAATGGTGTTTATGCTGGTGTTTTTCGGAGGATTGCTCGAAAATCTTTTCTTCCTTTTTATAGGCAGTATGGTGGCGGCAAGCCTTCTGGAATTTTTGACGGGCATGCTGATGGAAAAGCTTTACGGCAGGAAGTGGTGGGATTACTCCGGTTATAAACACAATCTGGGCGGGTATGTGTGCCTGCGTTTTTCGCTGGTCTGGGCTGTGGGCGCGGTAGTGTTTCTGAGGTGGGTACAGCCGGTGTTGAGAAGCATTATCCTGCTGATACCGAAATCAGTGGGCCGGATATTGCTTCTGGCGGCGCTTATCCTGTATGCCTTTGATATGCTGGTAACGACGGGAACGCTTGTAAAATTGAAGAAGCAGAGCCGCAGGATTCAGGAATTTGCGGAAGGAATGAGCAGATTTTCCGGAAGGATGGGCGGCGCCATTACCACCCTCATCCAAAAGAGGATGGCAAAAGCATTTCCCGGTCTGAGTGAAGACGGGAAGATTTTGCAGCCGGCGGCGAAGGTCAGGGAAGATACGGAGGTATTTGCAAAGGGCTGCTGCTTCCATAAGTTGGTATGGCTTTTCTTTATCGGCGCATTTTTAGGGGATGTGACGGAGACGATTTTCTGTTTCTTTACCATGGGAAGATTAATGAGCCGAAGCAGTGTGGTTTACGGCCCCTTCAGTATCGTTTGGGGACTGGGAATTGTATTGCTTACGCTGCTGTTAGACCGGTACAAGGATAAAGCCGACAGGTATATTTTTATATTCGGCACCATTGTGGGCGGCGTTTACGAGTATGTGTGCAGTGTTTTTACGGAACTGGTATTCGGGACTGTTTTTTGGGACTACAGTAAGATTCCCTTTAACCTGGGCGGAAGAATCAACCTGTTGTATTGCTTTTTCTGGGGAATCGCGGCGCTGGTATGGCTGAAGCTTGTCTACCCTTTTTTATCGCGTTTAATCGAAAAGGTGCCAAAGAAGGCAGGCACATGGCTGAGTTACGTGTTTGTGGTATTTATGGTGTGCAATATGGCGGTATCGGCGCTTGCGCTTGACCGGTACAGCAGCAGGGCTGCGGGTGCGGAGGCGCAAAATGCAGTGGAGGTATTTCTGGACGAGCGTTTTCCCGACGGGAGGATGGAGCGGATTTATCCCAATGCAAAATTGACGGACGGAAAGGAATAATGCGCAAAAAAGCAGCGCAGGAATGAGGAAAAAGATGTTTACAATCAGGACAATGACAATAGAAGATTATGAGGGAGTGCATACCCTGTGGAATACCATAAAAGGCTTTGCCATCCGCAGCATAGACGACTCCAGAGAGGGCGTGGCGCGTTTTTTAGACAGAAACCCCAAAACGAGCGTGGTCGCCGAGGCAGACGGGCAGATTGTGGGCGCCATTTTGTGTGGGCATGACGGGAGAAGGGGCTGTCTTTACCATGTCTGCGTCAGAAAAGATTACCGGATGCAGGGGATTGGAAAGGCCATGGTGGTTTATTGCATGGAAAGGCTGAAGGAAGAGCAGATAAGCAAGGTTTCCCTGATTGCGTTTACGCAAAATGATATCGGCAATGCCTTCTGGAAATGCATCGGCTGGACGAAAAGGGAAGATTTGAATTATTATGATTTTGTGCTGAATGCGGAAAATATTACTGCTTTTATCAAATAGAAACGGAGAGGAATCAGGAGATGAAGATGGAAAAGGGCGGCGTATGCGCCGCAAAAGGATTTTCGGCTGCAGGTATCGAGGCCGGCGTAAAGTATCAGAACAGAAAGGATATGGCTTTAATTTACAGTGAGGCGCCGTGTGTGTGCGCCGGAACTTTTACCACCAATGTGGTGAAGGCCGCCCCGGTTTTGTGGGACAAAGCGCTTGTGGAGAAAAGCGCACCCGTCAGGGCAGTTGTGGTGAATTCCGGGATTGCCAATGCCTGTACGGGAGAAGAAGGCATGACGTGTTGTAAAAAGGAAGCGGAGGCAGCCGCGGAGGCGTTAGGGATTCCTGCGGACAGTGTGCTTATCGGTTCCACGGGCGTTATCGGCATGCAGATGCCCCTTGACAGGCTCACGGCAGGGATTGCAAGGCTTGCGGAGGAAAAGGAAAGTTCTGTTTCTGCGGGGCAGCGCGCGGCAGAGGCCATTATGACGACGGATACCGTAAGCAAGCAGGCGGCAGTCAGCTTTACGGCGGGAGGGAAAACCGTTACCATGGGCGGGATGTGTAAAGGCTCCGGCATGATTCACCCCAATATGTGTACGATGCTGGCATTTGTAACCTGTGACGCCGCCATCTCGGAAAAACTTCTGAAAAAAGCGGTAAAGGAAAGTGTGGATGAAACCTACAATATGATTTCCGTAGACGGCGACACCTCCACCAATGATACCTTTTTATTTATGGCAAACGGCATGGCAGGGAATCCGGAGATAACGGAAGAAAATGAGGATTATGAGGCATTTAAGGAAGCCCTGTCTTACATAAACACCACGCTTGCCAAAAAACTGGCAGGGGACGGCGAGGGTGCAACGGCGCTTATCGAGGTGCAGGTGAAAGGCGCAAAAAGCAGGGAGGACGCAAGGCTCCTTGGCAAGTCCGTCATCTGTTCCAGCCTGACAAAGGCGGCTGTTTTCGGGCATGACGCCAACTGGGGAAGGATTCTCTGCGCTCTGGGTTATTCCGGTGCGGATTTTGACCCTGAAAAGGTGGAACTGTTCTTTCAGGGGAAATCAGGATGCATACAGATTTATAAGGAAGGAACGGCAGCAGATTACAGCGAGGAAGAGGCGGCGCGGATTCTTTCCGAAAAAGAAGTCACCATACTGGTGGATATGCACATGGGAGAGGAAAGCGCAACCGCGTGGGGCTGCGATTTAAGCTATGACTATGTAAAAATCAACGCGGACTACCGCTCTTAAATTCACGGGAGGAAAAGGAAAATGCAGGATAAAAACATGGAAGCCGTATTGCAGAAGGCGGAGGTGCTGATTGAGGCGCTCCCCTATATCCGGCAGTTCAACAGGAAGATTATTGTGGTGAAGTACGGCGGCAGCGCCATGAGCAATGAAGAACTGCAAAAAAACGTCATAAAGGATGTCACGCTTTTAAAGCTGGTCGGATTTAAGCCCATTATTGTACATGGGGGCGGAAAGGAAATCAGCCGCTGGGTAGGAAAAGTGGGAAAGGAAGCCCGGTTTGTAAACGGCCTTCGGGTAACGGACGACGAAACCATGGAAATTGCGGAAATGGTGCTGGGTAAAGTCAATAAAAACCTGGTTACCATGGTACAGGAGCTGGGCGTTAAAGCGGTCGGCATAAGCGGCAAGGACGGCGGGCTGCTGCAGGTGGAAAAAAAGTATGCGGACGGTGAGGACATCGGATTTGTGGGCTCGGTAAAAGCAGTAAATCCCAAAGTGCTGTATGACCTTTTGGAGAAGGATTTTCTGCCCATTGTGGCCCCCATTGGGCTGGATGACGCTTTTATGACTTACAATATCAATGCGGATGACGCCGCATGCGCCATCGCACAGGCTGTGGGAGCGGAAAAACTGGCGTTCCTGACGGATATTGAAGGCTTGTACAAGGATATCAACGATAAGTCCAGTTTTATTTCACGCCTGACGGCGTCGCAGGCGGAGGAATTGATTGAAGGCGGTTTTATCGGCGGAGGCATGCTGCCGAAGCTTGGCAACTGTACTTCCGCCATTAAAGCAGGGGTAAACCGGGTACATATCTTGGACGGCAGGATTCCCCATTGCCTGCTTTTGGAAATATTCACCAATAAAGGTATCGGCACCGCCATTATTGCGGATGGTGACGGGCATGGAAAAGACGGGGAGTTTAGCCCGGAAAACTGAAAGGAATAAAAAAGCCATGATGAAAGAATATATAGATGAAGCGGAAAAAGCGCTTTTGCATACCTATAACCGTTATCAGATAGTGCTTGAGCGGGGAGAAGGCGTCTACCTGTATGATTTGGAAGGGAAAAAGTACCTTGATTTTGCGGCAGGGATTGCCGTATTTGCGCTGGGCTACGGCAATAAGGCATACAATGACGCACTCAAAGCCCAGATAGATAAACTGATTCATACCTCCAACTACTATTATAATGTGCCGGCGGTGGAGGCTGCCAAGAAGCTGAAAAAGGTTTCCGGGATGGACAGGGTGTTTTTTACCAATTCCGGTGCGGAAGCCATTGAAGGCGCCATAAAGGCGGCAAGGAAACATGCATATTTAAAGGACGGCGCCACGTCCCATGAAATCATAGCCATGAACCATTCCTTCCACGGGAGGACCATGGGGGCTTTATCCGTAACGGGCAATCCCCATTACAGGGAGGCGTTTGAACCCGGCATCGGCAATATCCGTTTTGCCGACATGAATGATTTTGAAAGTATAAAAAATCAGGTAAATGACAGGACCTGCGCCATTCTTTTAGAAACGGTACAGGGGGAGGGCGGGATTTATCCGGCCAAAGAAGGTTTCCTGAAAAAAGTCCGCGCCCTCTGTGATGAAAAGGAAATCCTGCTTATCCTTGACGAGGTACAGTGCGGCATGGGCCGTACCGGATATATGTTTGCATGGCAAAGGTACGGCGTAAAGCCGGACATCATGGCGACAGCCAAAGCGCTGGGGTGCGGCGTGCCGGTAGGCGCTTTCCTTATGAATGAAAAAACTGCCGCTTCCTCCCTTGCCGCCGGGGACCACGGAACCACCTACGGGGGCAATCCCCTTGCCTGTGCGGCAGTAAATAAAGTGCTTGATTTATTTGAGGAGAATCATATAATAGAACATGTGGGCAGGATAGCGCCTTATCTGGAAGAGCGTCTTGACGAATTGAAAGACAAATACGGTTTTATCGAAGAGAGAAGAGGCGTGGGTCTGATGCAGGGACTTGTGTTAAAGAAGCCTGCCGCCCCTTATATACAGAAGGCCCTGGACAAAGGATTGATTCTTATCAATGCGGGAACGAACATCATCCGTCTGGTGCCGCCCCTTATTATTACGGAAAAGAATGTGGATGACATGATTGGGATTTTGGAGAGCTGTTTTTCTGAAATCCACGATTGAGGAGAGATTTCATGGACTTGAGAAAAAGGCTGCTTGCCATACTTGCAGTGGTATGTGTGATGGCAGGGATAATATATGTCGGCACCAGCGGTATGACAGTGAAGAAGGAAGAAGAAAAGGATTCGCTGTTTTATAATAAAGAAACCATTTATTTCTGGTATTCGGATGAATCCCTGACGGATTTTATCAACAGCGCGGCGGTTGCTTTCGGAGAAAAAAAGAATGTCAGGGTCATACCTGTGCTGACCTCGGACAGCGAGTATCTGGAAGCCATCAATAACGCGTCTTTGCACAGTGAGCAGATTCCGGACGTTTTTATTGTCAGCAACGATTCCCTCGAAAAGGCATATCTGGCAGGACTGGCGTCGAAGATAGAAGACGTAAGCGGACTCTGCACTTCGACGAACTATCCGCAGACAGCGCTTTTTGCTGCCACGTATAAGGATAATCTGGTTGCATACCCGTTTTACTATGAAACCAGCGCTTTCCTTTACAACAAAACTTATCTGGAGGCGTGGACCGCGGAACAGCTTGCGGCGCAGGCGGCAGGAGAGGATGACGAGATACCCGAGGAAATAGAGGATATGGAGGAAGCGCCCGAAGGGGAAGAAATTGTCGGGGAAGCGCCTTTAGAGGTTACCATGGAACAGATTGAGGCGGGAATCCCCTCTACCATGGATGAACTTCTGGCTTTTGCGGACAATTATGACGCCCCTGAAAACGTGGAAGCCATCCTGAGATGGGATGTCTCCGATATTTTTTACAATTATTATTTTGTAGGAAATTACATGGTAGTCGGGGGAGAGAGCGGGGACGATAAAAACAATATCGTTATTTATACGGAAGAAACCAAAAAGTGTCTGGAAGTCTATCAGAACTTAAACCAGTTCTTCTATATCGAATCCGATACGGTTACTTACGAATCCGTGGTACAGGACTTTATAGACGGTAAGATTGTCTTTACGGTGGCAACCACGGATGTGTTGAAAAAATTGGAGGAAGCAAAGGAGAACGGTGATTTTGCATATGAATACGGTATTTGTATGATACCGCAGCCCAGTGCGGAGCTGGAGGGACGCTCCCTTTCCGTGACAAACTGCATTGCCGTGAACGGTTATTCCGAGCACAAAGAGCTGGCCAATGAATTTGCAGCGTACCTGACCGGCGGCTGTTATGCAGACCTTTATGAAAGGACGGGAAAGGTGTCCGCCAACCTGTCCGCCAATCCGGGGGATGAAAACCTTGCCGCGTTTATGGCAGAATACCAGCATTCCAATGCGCTTCCCAAAATGATTGAGACAAGCAATTTCTGGATTCAGTTGGAAATCCTCTTTTCCAGGGTCTGGGACGGAGGAGATATCGACAGCCTGCTGCAGGGACTGGCCAACCAGATTGTTTCACAGGTACAATAGAATAAAATCATGCCGTTTCCGCATTTTGCATGGCGGCTGCCGGGGCGTGTATTTGTTCCAACAGGACACGTTCTCACTCGGGTAAAAACGCAGTGGTACGTAGGAGGTTAAAATACAACCTCCAAGTACCAGCGTTTTTACACGGTCCTTTATGGAATCAAATACACGCCCCGGCAGCCGCCATGCAAAATGCGGAAACGGGAGAATAAAATCCAACCATGAGGGAAAGCTAAAAAGAAAACGGCTTTCAGGAGGCTTTTCATGATTGGATTTTTCATTGCGTTAATATCAGGCGCCTTGATGAGTATACAAGGAGTTTTCAATACCCAGGTCACAAAAACATCAGGAATTTGGGTGGCAAATGCATTTGTGCAGTTTTCCGCCTTTTTAGTCTGCATGGCAGCGTGGCTGTTTACGGACCGCAGCTCATTCGGTGCGCTCTTAAAAGTCGAACCCAAATATATGCTTTTAGGCGGCGTGATGGGCGCCGGCATCACTTACACGGTAATTAAGGGAATGGAGCTTTTGGGGCCGGCCCGCGCGGTCATGATAATCGTGGTATCCCAGCTTATCATAGCCTATCTGATTGAACTGTTCGGCCTGTTCGGCGTGGAAAAACAGCCCTTGGAAATCAGAAAGCTTATCGGCATGGCGGCAGCCATAGCAGGCATTATCATTTTTAAATGGAAGTAGGAGGGACGGTATCATCACCGTCCCTTTCCAATGAAATACATAATAAAAATAAAAGGTTTTCCCCTTGTAAATTTTCTGCACTTCCCTTACAATAAAACCATACGGTCATGAGAGGCATTCCCCAAAGCGCAATGCGGAAGGGATTATATATGAATAAAAAGAATAAGGGAATCATGTTTACTGTTATTACCTGTCTTATGACGGCAGTTTTTGCTGCCTGCGGGACAAAGGACGGCCCCGGGCTGTCCTTGCTTTTGGAAGAACAGGGAAGTCAGTCTGTGGAGGCGGAATCTGCTGCCGTTTCAATTCAGGAGGCGGAAACAGCATTTGTCCACATCTGCGGAGAAGTGGTGTATCCGGGCGTCTATGAGGTGGACGGGGACAGCAGAATCTGTGACGTGCTGCTTTTGGCCGGCGGTTTTACAAGGCAGGCTGATGAAAGCAGCGTAAACCTTGCAGAAGCAGTCCATGACGGGATGCAGGTGGTGATACCTTCTTATGCCGAGACAAAGGAAGAAAAAGAGCGTCTTGAGCGGGAAAAAGCAGGCGCGTTTAACATCAACACGGCGTCCGCGGCACAGCTTTGCAGTCTGCCGGGTATCGGCGAAAGCCGCGCCGCAGCGATTGTGGCTTACAGGGAGGAACACGGATACTTCCGGTCACCCGAGGAGCTTATGCAGGTTTCCGGCATAAAAGAAGGCATGTATGAAAAAATAAAGGACAGGATATATGTAGAATAACCGGCACCGGACAGACCGGGTGCGGCAGAAGGGGAGAGAGTATGGGAAAAAGAGCGTTGGTTGTGGATGATGAAAAGTTGATTGTAAAGGGTATCCGTTTCAGCTTAGAGCAGGACGGCATGGAAGTTGACTGTGCATATGACGGGGAAGAAGCCCTGGAATATGCCAAGAACAACAAATATGACATTGTGCTGCTTGACATCATGCTGCCCAAACTGACCGGATTTGAAGTATGCCAGCAGATACGCGAATTTTCCAATGTACCCATCATTATGCTGACGGCCAAAGGGGATGACATGGACAAAATCCTGGGACTGGAATATGGCGCGGATGACTATATCACGAAACCGTTTAACATCCTGGAGGTGAAAGCCAGGATTAAGGCCATCATGCGCCGTTCTGATGCCAAGGGAAACGCCAGGGAGACGGCAAGCGTCCTTGAGAGCGGTTCCATGCGCCTTGACTGCGACGGCAGGCGGGCTTATATTGCAGGAAAAGAAATCGGCCTGACGGCGAAGGAGTTTGAAGTGCTTGAGCTTTTGATGCGCAATCCCAATAAAGTGTACGGCAGGGAAAACCTGCTTAAACTGGTATGGGGCAGCGATTACCCGGGGGATGTGCGCACGGTGGACGTACACATCAGAAGACTCAGGGAAAAAATAGAGGACAATCCCAGCGAGCCTAAATTTGTACACACAAAATGGGGTGTGGGTTACTATTTTTTAAATGCGGAGTAAAGTTATGCAGTTCAAATTAAAAGGCATTCTGGGACATTTTAAAATATTGCGAAGCCTTCGGGCGAGGATATTCCTTATCATCCTGATAGTGGGAGTGATTCCCAGCGTGCTGATGCGTCATGGCATTATGCAGAATTATGAGGAGCGTGCAGTGGCGCTTAGGACAAGCACGGTGCAGACACAGCTTCGGATTTTGGCAAACCATCTGATTACCTACAATTATCTTCAGGACAACTCTTCCGAGGTTATCGGTGCGGAACTGGACATGTTGTCCAATCTTTATGATGGGCGCGTGCTCATTATCGGAGGCAATTTCAAAGTTGTAAAGGACACTTACACCATCAGTGAAGGAAAGATTATCATATCCGAAGAGGTTATCAAGTCCTTCGGTGGCGAGAGCCTGTCCAATTATGACAGCGAGCATGGCTATATTGAGATGACAACGCCGATTACGGAAACCCTCAAGATGATGACGGATGAGGGAGAAGTGGAACAGAGCGTGGTCAGAGGGATAATGCTTACCAGCATTTCCACCGACAGCATCATTGCGACCATGGATATTCTCAGCCGGAGGGCCATTATATTGGAAACGCTGATGATTATGGTAATTATCGGTATTGCCATTGTGCTTTCCGATGTGCTTACGCGGCCTTTTGCACGGGTTACTCAGGCCATCAATGAAGTGAAGGCGGGATATAAGGATGAAAGAATTTCCGTGCCGGACTATCTGGAAACCATGCATATTGTGGACGCGTTTAACCAGGTGCTCGGAAGGATGAAGGTGCTGGATGATTCCCGGCAGGAATTTGTATCCAACGTTTCCCATGAACTCAAAACGCCGCTGGCTTCCATGAAAGTGCTGGCGGATTCCCTGCTTGCCCAGCCGGACGCCCCGGTGGAAATGTATCAGGAATTTATGGGGGACATTACGGCGGAAATTGACAGGGAAAACCAGATTATTACGGACCTTCTGGCTTTGGTCAGGATGGATAAGAAAGTGGCGGCGTTAAATATCAGTGAAGTGAACATTAATGAGTTGACGGAGTTAATACTGAAGCGGTTAAGACCCATTGCCAGAAAAAAGGATGTGGAAATTGTTTTCGAGAGCATCCGGCCGGTGACGGCGGAAGTGGATGAAGTGAAGATGACCCTGATTATTTCCAACCTTGTGGAAAATGCAATCAAGTACAACAAAGAGCATGGTTTTGTGAAGGTAACGCTGGATGCTGACCACCAGATGTTTTCCCTTGAGGTGGAAGATACGGGGATTGGCATTCCGGAGGAATCCCTTGAGCATATCTATGAGCGGTTTTACCGGGTGGACAAATCCCATTCCAGAGAAATCGGCGGAACCGGGCTTGGACTTGCCATCACCAGAAGCTCTGTGCTGATGCACCGGGGTTCCATTACCGTGACAAGCCTTGAGGGTGAAGGGACGACATTTTTAGTCAAGATACCTTTGAGCCATATTACAAGTTAAGCGGAATCATGGAGGTTAGCGTGAGAAGATATAAATATTTCATTTTATTGCTGCTCTGTTTTTTTCTGGCGGCAGGATGCGGAAGGGGACCGGGTGGAAACGGAGCTCGTTCTAAACAAATTTTTTATTTAAATAATGAAGAGACCTGCGTAAAAATGCAAAGTTATGAAGTGCAGGCAACGGATGCCGAGGGCCAGCTGGAAGAACTGGTGGAGCAGTTAAAGCTTACGCCCTCCAAACTGGAATATAAAACACCGCTGAATATGGGATTTGAACTGCTTTCTTATTCCTTGGAGGGTGAAAAACTGTATCTGGATGTAAGTGAAGAATACAGGAATTTAAGTGCGACCACGGAAGTGCTTGTGAGGGCGGCGCTTGTAAGAACCCTGTCGCAGGTGTCGGGAGTAAGGTATATCGCCATCACGGTGGAGGGAGGACAGCTCCATGACAGTCTCGGCAATGTGGTGGGCCTGATGTCTGCGGACCAGTTCATAGATAATGCCGGTGACGAAATCAACGCATATGAGAGGGTGCGGCTGAAACTTTACTTTGCCAATGCGGACGGCACCATGCTGATTGCCACAAACAGGACCATGGCTTACAATACCAATATTTCTATGGAAAAGCTGGTAGTGGAGCAGCTTCTTTCAGGTCCTGCGTCGGATGTGGCGGATGTGGTATATCCAACGATAAACCCCAATACAAAAGTGCTTAGCATTTCTGTAAAGGACGGCATTTGTTATGTGAATTTCGATGAAAATTTCCTGACGCAGATTTACAGCGTGTCGTCGGACGTTGCCATTTACTCCATTGTCAATTCCCTTGCGGAGCTGACGCAGGTCAACAAAGTGCAGATATCCGTCAACGGGGAAACGAATATCATGTTTAGGGAAAGCGTCAGTCTTTCCACTATATTTGAAAGAAACCTGGACCTGGTCACCACGGTGGACTAAGTTTGGGATTCGGAAAAAAGAAAGGCGTCTATGAAAAGACCTCTGTTTGTGGCGTGCCTGGCTGCCATACTGGGGGCATCGTTGTGGCTGCTTGTATTTCCTCCGGCTTATTTCTCCTACGGGGAATCAGCCGGAAAAGAAGTATGCCTTACGGGCCGGGTTTACGCCAAAGAATGGAAAAAGGGGGAACAATCCCCCGTACTGATTATCTATATAGAAACAAAGCAGCTCTTACTATCTGAATCAAATCGGGAAATCCCATACAAAGACAATTTCATATGTACCCTGAAAGACGCTTCGGAGCCGTCCATAGGAAGCACAGTTACGGTAAAGGGCGTCCTTGCGGAGTATGAGAAGGCTTCAAATCCGGGACAGTTTGATGCAAAAAAGCATTATGCCGTTTTTAACATTTTTGCCCGGATAAACAGGGGAGAACTGGTTAGAACCGACGGCGGGAGGGATACTGTAAAAGAAGGGCTTTGGCAGTGCAGGAATGCATTGGGTGCGGTTTTTGACAGGCTTCTGTTACCGGGGGATGCCGCCGTATTAAAAACAATGCTTTTGGGGGAAAAGGCATCTCTGGAGGAAGAGATAAAGACATTGTATAAGGAAGCCGGCATCGTGCATATCCTTGCAATCTCAGGTGTTAAGATGTTATCTTTGGTATCCCCCTACCCTTTGAAAAAGCCCGTAAATTGGGCGTTTGTGCGGTTACATATTGCTAAAATTTACATTATCTTTTGGAGCTTTTTGAGACAAATATCTCTGCATTGTCCTAGTTGGGGCAGAGGGGGATAAAGGTTCGGAGTACAATCTTGCGAAAGTATCTACAATTTCGCAAAAGTTATACTGTTTCGCAAAAGGAGAATAAGTGTATGGCTATAAAGAATACAGAAAATAACAGTTTAAGAACAATTAGGGTACCGATATGGTCATACACTAGCAATTAGGATTCAGGGGAAGTGGCTTGAGGAACTTGGATTTAAAATGAAGGACAGACCATTACGAAGGAAAATGAAATGCGGAGAGAGTAATATATGATAACGAATAAGGAACTAAAATTGATAAACAAGAAATATTTTACAGTATTACAAGCGGGCGGATTTGCTATTAGTATTCAATCCAATAATACAAGGCACTACTGGCATTTGGTTGTTGAGGAATATCCCCATTTTCGACATTACAAAGTGTATCATAAGCATAAGCAGTCAGATGAGTTTCATGTTCATAGGGACGAGCCTAATTTGCAAACCGCTTTGCGGTATATTATGAAACATGACAAGTTTCAGATGAATGGCAGAAAATAGATTTGCATAAAAATAAAGTTTGCTTGACCGAGTAAGTCTATGCTGCTAAAATTACTTATAGAATGCATACAAAGGAAGTGATTTAGTGACCAGAGGAAAAAGTATTAATGTATACCTAATTGATGGAGAAGCCAATGGAAAAATAAAGGCTCAGATATCAAATTGGAATGGAATTGCCTATAAAATACCGCGCAGTCTTTTGGCTGAATGTAAAGATTTGGATGCGTTTAAACAGAGTGGGGTTTATTTTTTATTTGGTAATAAAATGGTTTATGTAGGACAAGCAGAGGTGCGTAAAAGTGGAAAAGGGATTCAGCAAAGGATTCTTGATCATGAGTTAGATAAATATAAAGACTGTTGGGATGAAGTGGTTATATTTACAACAAAGGATAATTCATTAGGGAGGACGGATATATCTTATCTGGAAAATCGATTTTATAATAAGGCAATAAAGGCTAGACGATTTGAAGTAAAAAATAGTAATGAGCCCACTATGGGTACTGTTACAGAAGAAAAGGAAAGTGAATTGGAGGAGTTTATAGATCAAGCAGAACTGATATTAGGAGCATTAGGATATAAAGTATTTGAGAATGCGGATATTGAAAGTAATATACAAACAAATAGTTGCAGTAGTAAGTCAGCAACAAAAGTAATTATCCCGCCTTTGCCGGAAGGGATTGAGGGAGTGGGAGATTTCATTTTGCAGTCGATGAAAAATTTGCAAGATGCTGGATACATATTTTCGGATGAAGATATGGCAGTTTTACTTGATCCGATACAATGTAATAGTAAAGATTTATTTAATTTACAGAACTCAAGCGTTGCTTTCTTTAAAATCTACAATGAGGAGGAGGAGCGCCCGCATTATTTAAATGGAATGCAGAGGTATTATACGCCCAAAAAAGTGGTGTTAGAATATGGAAAATACAAAGTTCTTTTGACCAAAGAATGGTTTGATAAGTATAATCACAGAGGATTATTTATCAAATGGTATAATAACTTGCATTAAAAAAGTTGCGAGTATTTGGAATGGCATATGATCAAGGTGGGTTGAAAAATGGATAACTTAACCAAAGAACAGCGGCATAAAAATATGGTCAACATAAAATCAGAAAATACTTCAATTGAAATATGTTTGCGAAAAGCATTGTGGAAAAAAGGATACAGATATAGAAAAAATTATAAAATGCTTCCTGGTAAGCCGGATATTGTATTAACCAAATATAAGATTGCAATTTTTTGTGATAGTGAGTTTTTTCACGGTAAAAATTGGGAAGTTCTTAAACCACGAATAGAAAAAGGCAGTAATTCAGATTTTTGGATTAAGAAGATAAATCGGAATAGGGAACGCGACGATGAAGTAAATAAGCAGTTGTTATTCTTGGGGTGGACGGTTATTCGCTTTTGGGGAAATGATATAAAGAAAAATGTTGATGAATGCGTTAAAGTTCTTGATGAAACTGTCTTCGATATCATTACAGAGAATTATGATATATAAAAAAGATTGGCTGTTTCCAATCTTTTTTTTGTGGAAGGATAATTTTAGTAACGGGACAAATCTAGCGTATAAGAATTGGGAAGGCAAACATTTGCAATGTCGTTACTAAAATCTTCAAGTTTTCTGAGTAATGGTTTATCATATACATTTTTGATGTTGGTAGCAGGATAGCCGTTCGCAGGAGAATATCGTCGGACTAATCTTGGAGGAAGTCCTGCAGTTGTAGGAATCATTGCATCTAGTGTGTTGTAAAGTGTTTGTGGCATATAAATTGCAATGAAGCCTCTCTGCTTATATTGCTTTACACGATCAGGAGACCATTCTTTAGGGTCATCAAATAATCCAAAACCAATAACAGGAGCAGCATTTTGGCCGGTACCGCTAACAATAAGACGCTCTTTGGCTTTGTAGCTTTTTACGGAAATAAAAAGATTAAACGGAGATCCCATTATTGCATAATCTCCAATCCAATCCCAAGTTTTTGGAAGTTTATCATAACGATTTGGGGCTGCAGCATCGAGAGCAATTTTGCAGATTAATTCAGTGACAGCTCCAGTCACTTTAACATCTTCAGTAAGTCCTGCATTTATTATATCTGCATGGACAGAATCCCTAGCAGATAAAATTTGATATATATTGGAGTATTGAATTTGGGGAGTAGTATTTGCTAAGCCACTTCGTCTGAGTGTTTCTTCAAAAATTAGTTGAGATTGGGTAATATCGGTTTTTATTTTGTTTTGCACATCTATATAATCATTGATGAATGGCATATCTAACACCCCTCCTTGTTGGAATAGAAATATTATATCATAGTCCAAAGATTTAGTATACAGGTAATAAATAAATGAAAAATAACTTCACTTTATTGCCAAAATGTGATAAAATGAGGACAGATTGACCTACTAATCAAGAGGAGAGAAGCCAGATATGGATATTTATGAAGCAGTTAAGGAAAAAAGAAAAAGTTTGGGTCTTACTCAAAAGGATTTTGCAGATGCACTTGGAATGGGGAGAAATGGTGAGAGAACTTTGAGACGGTGGGAGAATGGGGAATCTACACCATCTACATTGGAGTATAAGAGTATTATGCAGTTTGCTAATGTTGTGCCATATGAAGAACAGCATAAAAAGGCTAAATTTAAATATATTGATTTGTTTGCGGGTATTGGTGGAATCCGAATTCCTTTTCAGGAGTTAGGAGGTACTTGTGTATTTACCTCTGAATGGGATAAATTTGCCCAGAAAACTTATCGGGTAAATTTTGGGAATGAGCCACAAGGAGACATTACAAAAATTTCAGCCTCAGATATTCCAGATTTTGATATTTTACTTGCAGGATTTCCGTGTCAGCCGTTTTCTCAGGCAGGTCTGAAAAAAGGATTTTCTGACACCAGAGGCACTTTGTTTTTTGAAATAGAGAGAATTCTAAAAGAAAAAAATCCAAAGGCATTTCTGTTGGAAAACGTTAAACAGCTAAAAGGACATGATAAAGGAAGGACATTACGTGTAATTTTAGAGCATTTGGATTCATTGAATTATTATGTAAATTACGCAATTCTGCGAGCGGGAGATTTTGGGGTTCCACAGAATCGTGAAAGAATTTACATTGTGGGATTGAGTAAAGATTATTTTGATTTGCCGGAAGGGTATACCTTTGAATTTCCTAAACCAATAAATCAGAAAACTAGACTCGGAGATATATTGGAAAAAAGTGTGGACGAAAAATATACAATTAGTGATGCATTATGGGAAGGTCATCAGCGTAGAAAAAAAGAGCATCAAGAAAAAGGGAATGGCTTTGGTTACACTTTGTTTAATGAAGAATCAGAATATACTAATACAATTAGTGCGCGTTATTATAAAGATGGTAGCGAAATATTGATTGATCAAGGAAAGGGAAAAAATCCAAGGAAACTAACTCCGAGAGAATGTGCAAGATTGCAGGGATTTCCAGAGAAATTCATTATTCCGGTTTCTGATACACAGGCATATAAGCAATTTGGTAACTCTGTTGCTGTGCCAGTTGTGCGGGCTGTTGCAAAAAAGATTATTGAAGAAATAAAAAAATTGCCGAGGAAAGAGGTATGATAAATGGATGAAAAATATATATTAGCCGATTTGGGGAGTGTGGCTGAGATAATACAATCAAAAATAGAAAAGGAGTTTACACATGATGATATACAGTTAAGCACAGGGTTTAAGGAAGCATTTAGTAACTACGCCACTTCGGCAGGAAGTAGTGTGGAATATATGAAAACTACAGTGATTATTTCTAATTCAGCTGGACAAAAAATATATGCGCCTAATCAGTGGTTTGTATTAGCAGCATATGCAGTGGAGTTTGTTCAAGAGATAATAAAGTACAGGAATCTTACAGAAGAATTATTGGATACCTACAAAAATAGATTTATTCAAGATAATGGAAGACCTTTTGAAAAAAAAGATATATACAAATCCTTAAAAACCGATGAACTAAGTAAATTCAAAGATATTTTTATTGATTCAATGACAGAAATGTTGCAAAAAGATGTAGATGACAACCAGATTGTAGAAAATAATGTGGAATTGTTATATAGGTTTGTATCTGATGATAAATGGTGGTATGGGGGTAAGGGAATAGAAAGGACAAATGATTTTTATGTTTCTCCTATATTGGGTATTTTAAATTTAGTAAACGCCAGCCAGTCATATGTTGCAACGATTACATATGCATATGTTAATGATGAGAAGCTGAGAAGGGAACTATCTACTATGGTTTTGGCTGACTCAAGTGAGATATTGGATGAGGCTGGAAAATTAGAAAATGAATACCAACGGGCAGCAAGAATTTTGAATGATTATATTTTGGAGTCGGGAATTGTTTACGAAAAGACAGAGGATGAATTGATTTCAATATTGGACGAGTTTAAAAGAAAGTTTGCACCTGAAAGACTCATGGAACTGTCTGATGAAGATTTATTGCGTGAAATGTTTTATACAGCGGAGCAGACTAATGACAGTATGTGCTATTGGTTAGAGTTTCATAAGGACTGTAGAAGTCAGTTCGGCAGTGTGACGGGAGGGACATCTCTTAAATTTGGATTATATCAGAACAAGGAAGGCGAGTGGATTACAGGCAGTCCGGCCAAAAAGGAGCTTGTTTCATTTGATGAGGCCGTTCAAATTGGAAAATCTATCCGAGATAAATTGGCAAGAGGTGTAGAAATAATAGAAGACAGCACGCTTGATGATGTTTCGGATTATGAAGAACTCCATGATAAACTTGTGGATGCTTTGGGTAATTTTGCTACAAATAACTGGGTACACAAATATTTTTATATGATGTTCCCGAATAAATTTGCAACTTGGCATTCCGAAGATTGGCAGAAACATGGATTACGGGCACTGCTCATTAATCCAAGTAGCAAGACCTATGGCAGAAGCGGGCAGATAGCCATAGTTGCAAAATATGCTGGATTGATGGCTGCGCATCTTGGAGAGGCGTTCTATGATAAGTTCGGGGGAATTAAGCAGTTTTGTAGACTTGGAACTTCTGATCATGATGAAAATTATGCAGAAGATTGGAGAAAACAGAATATTGCAGCCATAGGTTGGCCGGCAGTTGGTTCATTAGAAAATTACGCACAGACGAATGGTTATACGGGAAGGGATATTGTCAAAAAGGCTCTTGCAGAAAAAATGCAAGATGAATACTATCCCAACGATGCTGGAATCGCATCACGAAAAGCAGGAGAATTGCAGACCTTTTATAAAACCACACAAGACAGTATTTTTGTAATGATGGATGGGGAGGAGTTGCTTGCACTGTGTGATGATGTTGGTAATTATACATATAATGAGAATAATGCCCATATGCCACACAACAAGTCCGTAACATGGCATTGCTGCTTTGACGAAGAGGAAAGACTGCCAAAGAAGGCAGAAGGGCATATGACATCATGCGTTGAACTGAAGGATGATGAAAATTTGCTATATCTGTATAAAAAATATTATTATGATTTGCCGGAAGAAGGTGAGGAAGAAATGTCAGAGATTAAGTCGGAAAAAGAAGAATATATTGAGCCGAATTATAATACAGGTTTTGAATGCGATTTTGAAAGAAACAGAATTGTGTTCGGTGCACCGGGAACGGGAAAGAGCTATAAACTGAAACAAGAGTCAGAGGAACTTTTAGGTTGTGCAGAAAACCATATGGAGCGTGTTACTTTCCACACAGATTATTCTTATTCGCAGTTTGTCGGATCATATAAGCCTGTGACAGATACGGCTGGAAATATTCGATATGATTTTGTGCCGGGACCGTTCATGCGTGTATATGTCAATGCCGTTAAAAATACGCAACAGATTATGAAAGTGTACGATGCAATCGAACAGGCAGATACCATGTATATGTTTCCAACAAATCCGAATCCGACAAATGAGGATGAGAAGTGGGACTTGTTTGAGGAAATAACGGAAGTAAATCAAGTGGAGACCTTCCATGCATCAAAAGAAGCCAAGGTGGGTGATTTGGCACTTATCTATATGGCAAATACCAAACCCGGCTATAAAAACGGTATATATGCTATTGGAAAAATAGTATCAAAGAGCGAAGATATTGCTACAGTTCGATTTGATTATGTTTCGTATTATTGGCCGATTGTGGATTATGAAGCGCTTAGACCATTCAGTCCAAATATCCGCAGTAACGGCAGGGTCAGTGACAAAATCATGGAGTTGATTAAAGATACCATTATTCCGGCAAATCCATATTTGCTTCTTATTGAAGAAATTAACAGAGCGAAAGTAGCGGCAGTTTTTGGAGATGTGTTTCAATTGCTGGACCGGGACGATGATGGAGTAAGCGAATATGAAATCCAAACATCTGAAGATGTAAGGAAATACCTTGCATCACAATTAGGTGGTGCCCCCAAAGACTGGCTTAAAATAAAGCTGCCTGACAATATGTTTATATGGGCATCCATGAATAGTGCAGACCAAGGGGTGTTCCCTATGGATACGGCTTTCAAGAGAAGATGGAGTTTTGAATACCTCGGAATCAATGAAAATGAGGAAGAAATAGAGGGAATGATTCAACTTGGTGATGATCCGGAGCCTATCGAATGGAATACACTCCGTAAGGCAATCAATGACAAGTTGTCGAAACAGTATAAGGTAAATGAAGATAAGCTGATGGGACCTTTTTTCCTTTCCAAGAAGGTTCTGAAGACGGATGAGGAAGGAATGATTGAGGATACGGAAGGATTCATACGGACCTTCAAGAGCAAGGTCATCATGTATTTGTATGAGGATGCTGCAAAACAGCACAAGTATAAACTGTTTGAGGGCTGTGATAATTCGAAATATTCATCTGTATGTGATGCGTTTGATAAAATTGGAATCAGGATATTTGGAGATAACTTCAAAGCTGATTATTATAACAATCAGGAAGGGTAAGCCGTATGAAAATCATTTCGAGCTATGTCAGGGAGCAGAGGCGGTATTCCAAGAATGAGCTTCGGAGTCTCTTTGCTTATGACGAGCAGGGAGTCGAACAGTTCATAAAGAATTTGAAGGCCTATGGTGTCCTGAAGACAGTAAACAATAATGTGGAACAGTTGGCACTTTCTGATTTGGTGGATGAGGATATCCAAATAGCGGATGAATCCGCTGGAAACGATGAGTACCTGTATGTTTTTACCTATGTTGGTGTCATAACATATGGCAGTAGGATTATAAAAATATATCCAAAGTATCTCCTTTCGGCGGTTGAGCCGCTAGAAGAGATGAAGCAGGTCATGAAGGTTTTAGAACGTTACAGCAATTCCGATGAGCAGATAGTTAATTTGTTTAATGGCGATGGGGATAACCGTAGCTTCAATTTGCTTGCTATTATCCTTTATTTACTCAATGACTATCATGAGTACGGGGTGTACAACAACAGCGAAGATATAGTAGAGGTTAATGGAGAAGGGGCAATCCTTTGGGAAAAAACCATTAATGATGGATTTACTATTATCCGGGACAACCGTCCCTATTATACAGAACTGTATACCGAAAAGACTATTGATGATGAAATGGATTATTTCAAGAGACTTCATGAGTGCATTTTGACTGAATGCTCCAAGCAGCTTCATGATTCTGAGTTGGAGGAGCTGTTCGAGATGGCTTCTGTGGAATTGTCTGATGAGAGTTTAGAGGATTTTGGCGACAAGGAATACATATTGGATAGAATTCAAGCTGAACTCAGTTTGCAGTTTAACACCAGAAGGCAGATACTTCTGAAAACAATGTACACCTATGTTTCGCAAGACAGGAGAGTCTTGGAGGAAAATGAAGGAATCAGTATGTTTGGAACGACAGCGTTCCATGCAGTATGGGAAAAAATATGTGCAGAGGTATTTAATAATAAGTTGGCAACACCTATCGGAAACCTTGGATTAACTAAGCCTTTGGCGGTAGAGTTTAAGAAGGAAAAGAAACTGATAGAAATAATCGATTTGCCAGAATGGAAAGCTGCTGATATGGATAAACCAATATTTGCCAAGGATACGCTTATACCTGATATCATTGCGACAGGACAGAGCAATGATGGAGATTATTTTATAATTTTGGATGCAAAATATTATAATATCCAACTTGAAAAAGGTAAAGTATTGCGGGGTAATCCGGGAATTGGAGATGTGACAAAGCAGTACCTTTATCAGTTGGCATATAGAAATTTTATCCAAAAGCAGTCGATTTCTATTGTAAAAAACTGTTTTATAATGCCTACTGAAAAGAATGATGTTATTCTTAAAGGAACTGTCAGATTGGCAATGTTGGAAGCCTTGGGATTGGAAAACATAAAAATACGCCAATTGCCAGCACATAGAGTTTATGAATATTATCTTACAAGGAAGAAAATGCCAATAGAGGAATTGGCACTATAAGGAAGTGGATTTATGACGAAAAATAGAAAACAACTTATTAAATACATCATATTTTTTTTAATTGCTGCTGTATTAATTTATGTAGTTACTTATTGTTGCTTTTTAGGTGACGGATTTCTATCGGCAGGGAAAGATATGGAGAAAAAAGACTGGCTAGGATTTTTCGGAGCATATCTATCTTTTATAGGAACTGTTGCAGTTAGTATTGCAGCCGCACTGCAAAGCAGCTACTATAATAAAAGAGAGAATCAAAGGCGGGCATATGAGCGATTCGAGTTGATACAACCTATTTTTTCTATTGATATTAGCGAAAGAAATAGTCATGTTGGGAATTATGCCCTTGCCATTAATCCTAGCGATTCATCGACTTTTCCCCGGTTTGATAATTTTACTCTTAAAATTAAAAATTTGGGAGAATATCCTGCTCTGCATATATGTATTTTTGAAAAATATATGTTTCCTGTGATTGATTCCAAGGAAGAGAAAAAAATACTGGTTGCATTTGAAGATTCTGAGGATGTAAAAAAATATCCAAAAGGAATACCTGCTATTCTTCCCCTTGAGGATATGGATAGAGGTGGCGAAAGACTGCCATATGAATTCAACATTGCTTATGATGACATTGATGGAAACTCCGTATTCCAAACTTTTAAACTGATGGATTTTGAAGAGAAAAAGTATTATTCATTAAAGAAACGAGAGGTTACTGTTGAATCAGAAAAAAGGAATTTTGCGGATTGATTCCTTATCAAAATAAATTGATTTTCAGAGTGCCTATGCGGAATTGTTTGGAGAGCAGGTGCTTGATATTCAAAAAAATGTTGACGGCAGAACAAAGGTTCTATATAATTACAACATCGCTACATTAGCAGATTGTATGCCATGCAGGAAGAAGCCGAGAAATCACTTCCAAAAGAAGAAAAACAGAAAAGGACGGGCTATCGGTATCCTTATGATTACTTGCATTAAACTTTTTTTCAAAAGGGGGTTGACAGATGTGACTCCCTTTGATATACTTCATGTTATCAACCGTTAGGTTGACGGTTGACACGATGAATACCGTGTCAGGCAGCTTACCAAGTATTATTGAATAATGAATAATGAATGGTCGCACAATGTAAAAGTAAAGTGTAAAAGTGAAAATTAAAAAATTAAAATGTATAATTATGTAAACTATGAGAAAGTGCGGTTGAGAATGATGAATGAAAATGAAAAGGTAAGTTTCGGAAAGTATGTTGAAGCATTAAGGAAAGAAAGACAAAAATCACTACGAGAAACAGCAAAAGCAATCGAAGTATCTCCACAGTTTTACAGTGAGGTGGAGAAAGGCAGAAGAAGTGCCTTCACTAACGAGAGACTGGAAAAGTTGGCGGCTTTTCTGCTCTTGGACGAGAACCAGACTTATACACTTTATGATATAGCGGCCAAAGCCAGAACAGCAAACGATGTTGTAATACCGCAGGACTGTGTGGACTATGTATCCACCAATGCTTATGTAGTCGAGGCTTTAAGATTATCTAAAGAGACGGGGGCTGGCGAAGAGGAATGGCAGGTGCTTCTTGATGAATTAAGAGCTCGAAAGGGGTAATGGAAACTTATGTATGAACCTGAATTTAGATGCCAGAAAAACGGAGTGCCGATCCTGTCACACAAGGAAATTGATTATCATGCAGAAAATTTCATAAGGGATTTTGATGCAGATATTCTCAAATATCCGAAAGCGGTAGACATTGAAAGTTTTGCGGAGTTTTATTTGGGACTTACACCAGAATACAATAATCTTTCTCATTGCGGACTTGTAATGGGAAGAATGGTGTTCAACGATACGGATAAAATCCCTATATACGATGTGGAGAAACGCAGAGCTGAATATATATCTGCAAGAAGGGGAACGGTCATAATTGATAACACCATCGTTGATGATGAGCATCGTTTCCGATCCACAATGGGGCATGAGGCTGGGCATTGGATTTATCAGCAATCCTATTTCTATATTGATCCGTACCAGCTTACATTATTTGATATGGAAGATAAGATGGCTACGGCTTGTAGGAAGTCTGATATAGAGGGCAGTGACGGTTCGAGAAAAAATTTGTCATCAGACCATGACTGGCTTGAACATCAGGCAAAATATTTTAGTGCGGCTATTCTGATGCCGCGGGAGGCCATGAGAGTGGTATGCGGTGATGAATCCATGAGAAAAAGACTGACTGCGGAAGCTCCGGGATTTGAAGAAATTTTTCTTGCAAACCATGTATCTGAAGTGTTCAATGTTTCGGTAGAATCTGCAAGGATCAGAATCAAGCAGCTTGAATATGATTTTGAGCCTATTAAGCATAATAATCCGGCTATATTTACAATTGGATATCCAGAACGGATATTTTCACTTTAGAGAAAAGCACCTCATAAGAGGTGCTTTAAAACCCCTAGAATGTCAACCAACAAGTTGACGCGAGATGTAAATTTTACTTAAAAGTAAAATATTGACAAATAATCAAAATTAGATATAATAATAAATAGGAGGTGGAAAATGAAATATACAAATTCGATGTTCCTTGCCAATGTTGACTATGTGCGAAAACAAAAAGGTGAGAAGGTTGGGGAACTTGAAAAAGCCGTAGAAGTCAGTACAGGTTATTTTGCTAGATTATCTAAGAATCCAGAAACAATGCCGGGAGCTGAAGTCTTGATAAAGATTGCGCTCCATTATGGAGTTCCAATTGATTGTCTGCTTCTATACAGTTATTCGACTTATACAGAAGAAGAAAAAATTTTGTCTGATTATATTGAAAAGATAATATCTTGGACAATGAATGGATGGATAAAGTGGGAAAAGACCGACCGAGTGATGGCAATGAGACAACCCGAGATAAATAGTCTATTTCCACACAGAATGCCAGTATACCAAAATGGAATGACATATATGTGTGAGCTTAAAGATGGAAGTAAAACAAAGATAACTCCGATTTCAAGTGGGGGTGGAGGAGAAATCGTATGGTGGGGGTATGAACTTACGGTTTATGATTCGTCAACGCAAAAATGGTTGCCAATATGTGCTACAGACTTGGTGAGTGATATGATGCAGATGCGGTTGAAGAATTTATATATGACAGTTGGTTTAAAAGAATCACAGTTTTCTGTTGATGGAGACACAAAGGATTTTATTACTCGGTTTTTAGCTCAAGAAAACAAGGGGGAGAACAATGATTAGAAAGAAAAAATTTCCATGCCCCATTTGTGGGTTCAAGAGACTTATAGATGCAGACGCAAATAATGTATCAGAATTGATTGCAGAAAAGGATATGCCTTTAAATTGGCATCCAGACTATTTTCAGAAGTGTCCACAATGTAAACAACAAATAGGAATCAGAAAGGTCAGTTAATACCTGTACAGAGCGCGATGCAATATAATGACATACGAGCCTGACAAGTAGCTTATTAAAGTTATTTGTCAGGCTCTTTTTATTTGCTTTTTTACCAAAATCATTTGAAAAATTTAACGGAATTGGATATTAAATTATATCCGCATTTCCATTTTAACACAGGGTGCAGAGATAACGGTATTGAATGTTGCTGATTAATATGTTGAATCAGATATACCTGTAGCTATTCATTATGCAGAGGATGTGATGATACGGGGATTACAGTTTGCATGGATTTGTATGGGTTGCTGAAAGTGTTATCAAAAATGCCGTAGCTGATAGCTTTTGACCTTATATATGGGCAGTGTGCTTTGACCGACACAAAATTGCTGCTTGTTTATAACGTGCAAAAATTTTTCAAGAAATTTTTTAAGGTGCAAAAACCCTGCACCTTTAACAAATAATCTTGGCTCACAAAGCAAGGGAACGGAAGGGGGTGAGCAGGCGTGAAGAAGAATATGACTCCAAGCGAGAGACGGGATGCGATCATTGATGTCCTCTGCAAGAGACGTCAGGATACCGTTGCCAATCTGGCACACGAGTTCGGTGTTTCGGTCCGGACCATAAAATATGACATCGAGGAACTCACGCTTGCTCACCCGATTGAAACAATCCGTGGACGGTATGGCGGCGGGGTAAGGATTGCAGACGGTTATTATGCAGGGCGTAAATACCTGAAGCAAAACCAGAAGGAGCTGCTTGTAAAGCTCTCGGACAAACTGTCAGGTGACGATTTGGCGGTTATGAAGAGTATCCTCCGTGATTTTGCTTTGTAGGAACAATTGACGAGAAACCACGGCCATGTGAGCCGAATTGAGAAAGGAAAGTGATTTTTATGAAAAAAGCATTTATCTGTTCCCCGTTCAGGGGAGACATCGAGGGAAATACCAAGCGTGCAACATACTATGCACAGATTACGGCAGGGGCAGACGAAATCCCTATTGTTCCGCATCTTTATTTTCCAATCTTCCTCGATGAAAATGATCCTAACCAGAGGATGAAAGGAATTGAGATGGGTTTGGAGCTCATGGATATGTGTGATGAAGTATGGGTATTCGGCTTCAAAATCACGGAAGGCATGAGGTTTGAACTGGAACACGCAAGGGAAAAAAGAAAGCCTGTCAGGCTGTATGATGAAAACTTCAACCGAATCAACATCCGCACTTTGGATGTGGATGACAGGGCAGACCACGAATACCGCAGCATTGTAAACGGCTTGAAGCTGATGAAATAGGAGGAGATGGATATGACGATTATTGAAGCAATCAATGATACCGCAAAGGCACTCAGCAATCTTTCAAAGGTGCTTATGGCGGTAGGAGAACAGACCAAGGGGATGCCGGCAGCACAGGCTGTTTCGGTTGAAGCAAAAGAGGAGACTCCTGCGGAGCCAGAGAAGAAAGAAGCGTTGAGCGTATCTGTGGAAACGGTCCGTGCGGCACTGGCTGAAAAGTCCAGAGCCGGAAAGACACAGGAGGTAAGGGCATTGTTAAAGGAGTTCGGGGCAGACAAGCTCTCAGCCATCTCGGCAGACAGACTGCCTGACCTCATGAAGAAAGCAGAGGCCTTATAATGGGTGCTCATGCTAGGTTTTCTCCATCGTCCGGCAAGCGGTACTTGAGCTGCACTCCGTCATTGCGACTGGAGGAGCAGTTTGAAGACGAGCAGTCCCCATATGCGGCAGAGGGAAGTGCCGGCCATGCGATGGCAGAATACCTTATCAACAAACATTTAAAGAAACGCACCAGACGTCCGACCTCCGATTATTACACGGAGGAACTGTTGGAAGCTGTGGAAGAATATGCCACATACTGCATCGGGCAGATTGAGCAGGCGAGGGCAGTATGCGGGAGTCCGTTCATTTCCGTGGAGCAGAAGGTCAGCTTGGAGGAACACATCGAAGGGTGCTTTGGCACGGCAGACATGGTCATTGCCACGGACGGGAAGCTGCAGATTATTGATCTGAAACTCGGAAAAGGCGTGGTGGTAGATGCCGAAGAGAACATCCAGCTGATGATATACGGTCAGGGGATGCTTGACATGGTATCCGCACTGTATGACATCAGTACCGTGGAGCTGACCATCGTGCAGCCGAGGCTTGAACATTTTTCCACTTGGGAGATTTCCGCAGCAGATTTGAGAAAGTGGACGGCAGAAGTATTGGAGCCGGGGGCAAGGATGGCACTTGCCGGGGAGGGCGAATACAAAGCCGGGGACCACTGCCGTTTCTGCCGGGCGAGATTCAAGTGCAGGGCAAGGGCGGATGAATACCTGAAACTTGCACAGGAGGAATTTGCAGAGCCGCCGCTGATGTCGGATGAGGAGATAGCGGAGGTGCTTAAGAAAGCGGATGCCCTGAAACGCTGGGCAGAAGAGATTTACACCTATGCACAGAACGAAGCGGTCATAAACCATAAGGAATGGCCGGGATTCAAGTTGGTGCTTGGCCGTTCCAACCGTAAATATACGGATGAAGCGGATGCGGCAGAGGCGGCAAAGCAAGCCGGATATACGGATATCTACAAGCAGAGCCTTATCGGAATAACCGAGATGGAGAAGCTGATGGGCAAAAAGAAATTCAATGAAATACTCGGAAACTATGTGTACAAGCCGGACGGCAAAGTGACACTGGTCCCGGATTCAGATAAAAGAGAAGCAGTAAAGACAGCAACCGCCGAGGCGGATTTTAAGGAGGAATGATTATGACAACACAGAACAACACAAAGGTTATCGTGCCATGCAGATTCAGCTACGCACACATTTTTGAGCCGGATTCCATCAACGGATCAGAGCCGAAGTATTCCGTTTCCTGCATCATCGACAAGAATGATACCGAGACCATTGCCAAAATCAAGAAGGCTGTGGAAACGGCGAAGGAAGAGGGAAAGGGCAAGTGGGGCGGCAAAATCCCTGCCAACCTCAAACTCCCGCTGCGGGACGGCGATATCGACAGGCCCGATGATGAGGCATACGCAGGAAGCTATTTCCTGAACGCAAATTCGAGACAGGCGCCGCAGGTGGTCGACAACAGGGTGCAGCCGATTATTGACCAGAGCGAGGTATATTCCGGCTGCTACGGCAGGGTATCCGTTACCTTCTATGCCTATAATTCCAACGGTAACAAGGGCGTGGCAGCAGGACTCGGCAATGTGCAGAAGCTCCGTGACGGAGAGCCGCTTGGTTCGAGGGTAAATGCAGCAGACGAGTTTGATGCGGTAGAGGCGGAGGATGACTTCCTTTCATGATATCCGCATGGTTTTATGGGGCGGCGGAAACGCCGTCCCATACATAAGGAGGTTTTGATATGGCTCAAGTGCTTTCCATTGACATAGAGACATATTCCGATGTCAGTCTTCCCGACTGCGGGGTACATAAATATGCGGCATCGGATGCATTTGAAATCCTGCTGTTTGCATACAGCGTTGACGGCGGGAAAATAAAAACAGCTGATTTGGCATCGGGGGAGAGCCTGCCGGAAGAAGTGATGCAGCTGCTCCTTGATGACACGGTTATAAAAACGGCATTTAATGCTGCTTTTGAACGGATCTGTATCAATAAACATTTTGGGCTTTCCTTAAAGCCGGAAAGTTTCCGCTGCACGGCAGTACAGGCAGCGATGCTCACACTTCCCCTTTCACTTGAAGGTGTGGGAGAGGTACTCGGACTTGACCGGAAGAAAATGTCCGAGGGGAAGGAACTGATACGGTATTTCTGTATGCCGTGCCGTCCTACCAAGGCGAACGGAGGAAGGACAAGAAACCGTCCGCAGGATGCACCGGAGAAGTGGGAACTGTTCAAAAAATATTGCATCCGGGATGTGGATGTGGAAATGCAGATACGGCAGAAACTGGTAAAATTCCCAATCCCGGACAGGGAACAGGAACTTTACTGCTTGGATCAGCGGATTAATGACAGGGGAATCATGGTGGATGAGGGCATGATAGGCCACGCAGTGGCCTGCGACCTTATATATAAAGAATCGGCATCGAAAAAGGCTTATGAGCTTTCCGGATTGGAAAATCCAAACAGCGTGCAGCAGTTAAAGGGCTGGCTTTCGGAAAAAGGGATAGAAACGTATTCCCTTGCCAAAGCGGCGGTGGAGGAACTGGCGGCAAATACGGATGGCGAGGTTTCGGAGATGATGAAGCTGCGGCTTGCAATGTCAAAAACATCCGTGAAAAAGTATGAGGCGATGGACAGGTCTGTATGCCCGGACAAACGGCTTCACGGACTGCTGCAGTTTTACGGGGCAAACAGAACCGGGAGATGGGCGGGGAGGCTCGTGCAGATCCATAATCTCCCGCAGAATCATCTTCCTGATCTGGAACTGGCACGTTCCTTATTGAAAGAGGGAAGATACGACCTTTTGGAAATCCTGTATGATTCCATCCCGGAAGTGTTGTCGGAACTCATCCGCACAACATTTATAGCCAAACCGGGCTGTAGGTTTATTGTCAGTGACTTTTCAGCAATCGAGGCGCGGGTTATGGGATGGCTTGCAAATGAACAGTGGGTGTTGGAGGAATTTTGGGGAGCCGGGAAGATATACGAACAGACGGCATCCAAGATGTTTCATATCCCGCTTGCAGAGATTACGAAGGGAAGCCCTTACCGTGCGAGGGGCAAAGTGGCATCCCTCGCCTGTCAGTACGGCGGTGCGGAAGGGGCGCTTACGAGCATGGGAGCCTTAAATTATGTGAAAGAATCGGAACTGAAAGGTTTGGTGCAGTCTTGGCGCAGTGCCAATCCGCACATCGTCAATTACTGGTATCAGATAGACAGTGCTGCAAAAGCGGCCGTGAAGGAACACAGGCAGACAACGGTCGGACTCGTTACGATTTATTACCGTTCAGGGATGATGTTTATAAGGCTTCCGTCAGGAAGGGAACTTGCATATGTGAAGCCGAGGATGACGGTCAACCGTTTCGGCAGCGAGAGCATCTGCTACGAGGGCATCGGGCTGTCAAAAAAGTGGGGGAAGATTGAAACTTACGGTGCAAAGCTCTGCGAAAACATCGTTCAGGCAACGGCTAGGGACATCCTTGCGGAATCCATGCTCCGTCTGGAAAAGAAAGGATTTGATATCGTATGCCATGTACATGATGAAGTGGTGTTGGAAGTCCCGGAGGGGATTTCCACGGTGGAAGAAGTAAATGAGGTTATGGCGCTACAGCCGGAGTGGGCGACCGGGCTTCCGCTGAAAGCGGCAGGTTTTGAAAGCACGTTTTACAAAAAAGATTAGCAGGAGGCAGACAGGTATGAAACTTTATGTATCTACGGGAAATTCCCGGATGGATAAAAAATGGAACGGCACGGAGATGGAGCTTGATGATTTCAAAAGCCGCATCTCTGCAACAAAATATACTGCGGAAACAATGGCGCAGTATAAGAAACTGCCCAAGACAAAACAGGATGACATTAAGGATGTGGGAGGTTTCGTCCTCGGAAGGCTTAAAGGCGGGAGGAGGAAAAAAGACTGTGTTATTTCAAGGTCGGCGGTCACTTTGGACATGGATTATGGGACGGAGGGAATTATAGATGAAATTGAGATGTTTTTTGACATGAGGATGATGATTTACAGCACACACAAACACACGCCGGAGAATCCGAGACTGCGGCTTATTATCCCGATTTCCAGAGAGATTACCCCGGACGAATACGGGGCTGTAAGCAGAAAGATTGCAGAGGATATCGGAATTGAGCTGTTTGATGACTCCACCTATGAGCCTTCAAGACTCATGTACTGGCCGAGTACATCCGCTGACGGGGATTTTGTGTTCAGGGAGATTGACGGTGCGTTGGTAAATCCCGATGAAGTGCTTGCACGCTATAAGGACTGGAAGGATGTATCATCTTGGCCTGTAAGCAACCGTCAGGCGGCGGTCGTGACAAGAAACATTAAAAAGCAGGAGAATCCGTTGGAAAAAGGCGGGCTTATCGGTGCGTTCAACAGGGCATATTCCATTACCGAAGCGATTGATACTTTTATCCCGGATGTGTACCAGCACAGTGCAATGCCCGGAAGATATGACTATGTTCCTGCGGATTCCTCTGCCGGAGTGGTGATCTATGATGACCTTTTCGCATACAGCCATCATGCAACAGATCCGTGCTGCAATAATCTCATGAATGCCTTTGATGTGGTAAGGCTCCATAAATTCGGAAATCTTGATGCTAAAGCTGATGAATATACGGAAATCGGAAAGCTGCCTTCTTTCAAGGCAATGCAGGATTTTGCTTCACAGGACGGGAAGGTCAAAGCAGTTCTTGCACAGGAAAGGCAGAATACGGCGGCAGAGGAATTTGCAGAACCTGATGGGGAATGGCAGAGCAGACTGGACATCGACCGTCAGGGAAGGGTAAAAGATACCATTACCAATATCGCACTCATTATTAAGTATGATTCAAACCTTCAGAACATTGTCTACAACGAGTTCAAGGATACCATTGATGTCATCGGGGAGCTTCCGTGGACACAGGTAAAACCCGGATGGAACGACTCAGACCTTGCCAATGCAAAGGTATATTTCGAGAGGGTGTACGGGATATGGTCTCCAACCAAATTCAAGGATGCCCTGCTTGCGGTGGTGTCATCCGACAGGGTGTACCATCCAATCAAAGAATATTTCTCGTGCCTGAAATGGGACGGGAAGGAGAGAATTGATACGCTCCTCATTGATTATTTCGGTGCGGCAGACACGCCGTACACGAGGGCGGTCATCCGCAAGACCTTAGTTGCTGCGGTAGCCCGTATTTTTGAGCCGGGGAAAAAATTTGATTCCATCCTCGTGCTGAACGGTCCGCAGGGAATGGGGAAATCCACTTTCTTTTCCGTCTTGGGAATGGAGTGGTTCTCGGACAGCTTAAGCATTGCGGACATGAGGGACAAAACTGCGGCCGAGAAGCTGCAGGGGTATTGGATTCTGGAAATCTCGGAAATGAACGGCATCAAAAAGACGGATGTGGAAACCGTCAAATCCTTTGTGTCCCGTCAGGATGACAAGTTTCGTCAGGCATACGGTATAAATGTGGAATCGCATCCGAGAAGCTGTGTCATCGTGGGCAGCACCAACTCGGAGTCTGGCTTCCTGCGTGATGTGACGGGCAACCGAAGATTCTGGCCCGTCCATGTTCCGGGAACGGGCAAAATGCACCCTTGGGAAGTGTGCGATGTCGGCCAGATATGGGCAGAGGCAATCGAACTGTATAACCGTGGAGAGGAATTGTTCCTTAAGGGGAAGGAAGCTGAAGAGGCCTATAAGATGCAGCAGGATGCAATGGAGTCGGATGACCGTGAAGGGATCGTGGAGGAGTACCTTGCAAGGCTCCTTCCTGACAATTGGGACACAATGGATCTGTACCAGAGAAGGGCGTTCCTTGGCGAAGGGGAGTTTGACACAAGCGGCATCAATGGGACCGTCACAAGGGAACGGGTATGCATTATGGAAATATGGTGCGAGTGTTTCGGCAAGGAAAGGCAGAATATCAAAAAAGCAGATTCTTATGAAATCGAGGGGATCATCAATAAAATTGGTGGCTGGAAACGGTATGACGGGAATGTCTCCGGCAAGATGCGGATACCCCTCTACGGGGTACAGAAAACCTTTGTGAAGATTTAAAAGGGAAACAGGGAAACAAAAAAGGCGGTTGCCGGAGTTTCCTTAAATCAAATGGTCAACGCTAGTCGGAAACGGTGCTGACACCTTGGCAGATAAGGACTGCGGGGCTTTAGTTTCCCTGTTTCCCATTTTTTCATATTTGAGAATATAAAAAGGCATAAAAAAACGGAAAACACGCATATGCGCGTAAGGGATTCTTTGCACTTCGGAAACAGCAAAGGGAAACGGAGGAATGGTTTTGCAGGAAAATATGATTGAACAACGGCTTAGAAAAGAGACAAAGGCACGGGGCGGACTGGCATTTAAATTTGTGTCACCGGGGATGTCGGGAGTTCCAGACAGGCTGGTGCTTATGCCCGGCGGCAGGATGGCATTTGTCGAACTGAAAGCACCCGGAAAGCACTTAAGGGAGCAGCAGAAAAAGAGAAAGGAACAATTGGAGAAGCTGGGTTTTGTGGTGTATGCGGCAGACAGCTTGGAGATGATAGGAGGGATTTTGGATGAAATACAAGGCACATGATTATCAGCAGTATGCGGCAGAGTTCATTCTGGAACACCCGGTAAGCTGCCTGATCCTCGACATGGGGCTTGGGAAGACGGTCATTACACTTACGGCGCTTTGGAATCTGCTGTTTGACTATTTTGCGGTGGGAAGCATCCTTGTGATTGCGCCAAAGAGGGTGGCGGAGAATACTTGGCCGGCAGAGATTGAAAAATGGGAGCATCTGGCAGGGATTAACTTTTCAGTGGTAATGGGAAGCAGGGTACAGAGGGAAGCGGCACTTGGCAGGAAGGCAGACATCTACATCATCAACCGTGAAAATGTGGTATGGCTTTGGGAACAGGGAATGCGCTTTGACATGATCGTAGTGGATGAACTGTCCAGCTTCAAATCGCCAAAAGCACAGAGATTTAAAGCATTAAAGAAAATGCGGCCGATGGCACAAAGGATTGTAGGACTTACGGGAACACCGGGCAATCCGATGGATTTATGGGCAGAAATCGGAATCCTCGACATGGGACAGAGGCTTGGAAGGTTTATCGGGGGATTCCGTGACAGGTTCTTTGTGCCGGACAAACGCAACCGGGAAATTATATATTCTTATAAACTAAGGGAAGGTGCAGAGGATAAAATCTATGAACTGATATCGGATATTACGATATCCATGAAAGCAGCAGATTATCTTGATATGCCGGAGTGTATTTATAACAGAGTGTCCGTCAGGCTGTCAGATTCAGAAAGGAAACTGTACGAGACAATGGAAACGGACATGATTTTAAGATTCGGGGAAGGGGAGGATATTGATGCAGTCAATGCCGCTGCACTTTCGGGTAAACTTCAGCAGCTTTCAAACGGTGCGGTTTATGACGAATCCGGCAATGTGAAGGTAATCCATGACAGGAAGCTGGATGCATTGGAAGACCTGATTGAAGCAGCCAATGGGAAACCGCTTCTTGTGGCTTACTGGTACCATCACGACAGGGAAAGGATAATGGAACGGTTTGCTGCCCGGCAGATTGACAGCAGGAAAGACATTGCTGACTGGAATGCCGGAAAGATACCCGTTGCACTGATACATCCTGCATCTGCGGGACACGGACTGAATCTTCAGGAAGGAGGCTCCGCCATCGTGTGGTTTTCCCCGATATGGTCGCTTGAACTGTACCAACAGCTGAATGCGAGACTTTGGAGACAGGGGCAGAAACACACGGTTGTCATTGAACATCTTGTGACAGAGAAGAGTGTGGATGAGGATATCATGAGGGCGTTGGAAGAAAAAGATGATATGCAGGAGTCGCTGATTACCGCCGTAAAGGCGAGGATTGGAGGTGCGGAATATGCGGGCAGAGCAGATGATGAATGAATATAAGAACATGAAACGGGAACTTCAGATCACGGAGTTCCAGCTGAGCCGCTTTAAGGGCGTGGATGAAAACGATATCATTGAGGCGATGCAGTTTTCCCACCCGGAAGGGGAAAGGGTACAGAGCAGCACCCTTTCCGACAAAACAGCAAAAGCGGCATTAAATTATAAGAACATAGCGGAAAGAGAGAATGACGAGTGGTTTGATTTCCTGATCCAACGGCATGAATATCTTAAGGAAGAACTGGATTTTTTTATAGACAGCGTATCAAAACTGTCGGGCGTGCTTCCGGGAATCATAACGGATCTGTTGGACGGCGACATGACTTGGGACATGATGACATCAAAATACCATGTAAGCCGGACAATGATTTCAAAATATAAGAAAAGCGCCATGAAGGAACTGGATATGATGTATGAAATGAGGGACCGCCAGACGGAAACCTATATTCTTGGATGAGGAGGATGAGGCATATGTGCATGAGAGGCGATATTTATTATGTGGATTTTGGTGAGGGCGACGGCAGCAAGCAGGGCGGATTCCGACCGGCACTTATCGTGAGCAATAACAAGGCAAATAAAAATTCCCCCGTAGTCACGGTTGTTCCGCTTACGGCAAGGATATGGAAAAAGCGGTATCTCCCTACCCATGTGAGGATTTTCGGAAGCGGGCTGTCGAGACCGAGCATGGCTTTGGCGGAACAGGTGGAAACCGTGGATAAGCGGAATCTGAGGGAGAAAATCGGCAAAGTAAGCGATGAGGGCGTTATGGAACAGGTAACAAAGGCACTTCTGATACAGATAGGAGCTGTTGGCGAATATAATTGAAAAAATGACTGGCTATGTACGGGAAAAAGGACTACAATTAGTCCAAAATAAAAAAGGAGACATGGTCATGGATAATAATGAGGAAAAAGAGAAAATCAGGGAAGTAGTCGGAAAGTACAGTGATTTTTTTAAAGAAAGGGATGCGGATGTAGCAATTGGCATACATGGTCCGCATCTCTTTTATGTTTATGACAGAAAACACCGTGATTTTGAGATTTTCAGGGCATTCCACACGGCAGGGGAACTGGAAATGCTGATTCTCGGCGCATTGGCTGAAAATCTTGAATGCATGAACGCCGTCATGGCTGACAGCTTAAATCTCGATTTTGACAGGATTGATTCCGAGGAGAACCTCTACAGCTACAGCGGGGAATTCCATCTGGAGAAACTAAGGCTCCAGCTTGAGGTCGTGGAGAGGGAGTGTAAGAACTGGTCAGAGATGATGCAGGTTACATACAGGGCATTGAGAAACCTGCTGCCTCCTGAATGAGATACCCCCTTACGCTGTGGTGGTTTACTAAGTGTTTACTGTTGGTTTACTGACTTGTGGATTTTATTGTGGTATTGTTATGGTGGCACAACAGGAAGGAGGCTTCGGCCTCTTTTCTTTATGCCCTGCGGCGGACGGCTTTCCAATCCTTTCACGCTGCCGCAGTTACATAGAGAGGAGGGATACAATGCCGATGAGACCGAATGTCCCGTGCGGACATCCCGGCTGTCCAAGGCTTGTGCCATACGGCAAGCACTACTGTGAGCAGCATGAGGTACAGCACCGAGGCGAAAGACCGGGAGCCGGAAGGCGTGGGTATGACAGGAAGTGGCAGAAGGCGAGGCTTTCATATCTTCGGCAGCATCCGTACTGTGTGTGCTGCATGAAGGAAGGGAAGATGGTGGAAGCAACGGTCGTTGACCATATCAGACCGCACCGAGGAAACCATGTCCTCTTTTGGGATAAAAACAACTGGCAGAGTCTCTGCAAGCCGTGCCATGACCGAAAGACATGGAACGAGGATGCAAACCCGGAGTACCGCTTCTGACGGAGGGCGGGGGAGTCAAATCTCCAGAAGCCTTCCGGCTGAAGACCGATGGCCCCCTTTGCGTGAATTTTCGCAGAATTAAACAGGGGGGATATAACGGGAATGGGATATTTTCGCAGAATATAATACTGCAAGGGAAGAAGGGGGATTTTCCTTCTGCCGGATTATTAGGTAAAACGCTATTTAAAAGGCTGAAAACAGCATGAAAAACGCTAGTTTTTGGCCTTTTTATTATGACGTGAAAGGAGTTGGGAAAGGATGACACAGGCACAGGCAGACCAGATAACGGAACTCAGGCTGAAAGGTGCCGGATATAAATCAATCGGGACGGTGGTAGGACTGTCCCGTGATATTGTGCGCAATTACTGTAAGAGCCACGGACTCACGGGATATGCTTCCGCACTGACAAAGAATATCCGCATGAAGATGGACAGCGGGGAAGCCTGTATGTACTGCGGAGGGGATGTCGCACAGCCAAAGACGGGAAGACCAAAGAAGTTCTGCAGCGAGAAATGCAGAAGGGCATGGTGGAAGCAGCATCCTGAAGCAGTGAACAGGAGTGAGGCGGCATTGTATGAATGCATCTGCAGAAACTGCGGGAAAAAATTTATTTCCTATGGGAATAAGGGCAGGAAGTATTGCAGCCATGACTGCTACATCAAACACAGATTTTGGAGGGACGGAGAAGATGAAATTCGAGAAGCATAAAATAAGCGAGCTTATCCCGGCAGAATATAATCCGAGGAAGAAACTGAAGCCGGGTGACAGGGAGTATGAAAAAATTAAAAACTCCATAACGGAGTTCGGATATGTCGAACCGATTATTGTTAATGCGGACATGACTATTATCGGCGGACACCAGAGAGCCACGGTGCTTGCCAGTCTCGGATATGATGAAATAGACTGCATCGTGATTGATATTGACAAGACGAAGGAAAAGGCACTCAATATTGCGCTGAACAAGATAACGGGCGAATGGAACAAGGAGCTTCTGGCCGACCTCATCAAAGATTTGGAGGACAGCAGCTTTGATGTCGGCATTACGGGCTTTGAGCCGCCTGAAATCGAACAGCTTTTTAATTCCGTCCATGACAAAAAAATCAAAGAAGATGATTTCGATGTGGATTCGGAACTGAAAAAACCGTGTGTCGCAAAGACGGGGGATGTCTGGATGCTTGGCAGGCACCGTGTCGTATGTGGCGATTCCATAAGGCCGGAGACATATGAAATTCTGATGGATGGGAAGCGTGCCAATATGGTGCTGACCGATCCGCCTTACAATGTGAATGTGGAAGAGACAGCCGGAAAAATTAAAAATGATAACATGGCATCGGAGGATTTTTATAAATTCCTCTTTGCCGCCTTTGTAAATATGGAGCAGTCGATGGAGCAGGATGCCTCAATTTATGTATTCCATGCCGACACGGAAGGACTAAATTTCAGAAAAGCATTTCAGGATGCGGGATTTTACCTGTCCGGGTGCTGCATCTGGAAGAAAAATGCACTGGTGCTTGGGAGAAGCCCGTACCAATGGATGCACGAACCGTGTCTGTTCGGCTGGAAGAAAGGCGGGAAACACCAATGGTATTCTGACAGGAAGCAGACAACCATATGGGAGTACGACCGTCCTAAATCTTCCAAAGAGCATCCGACCATGAAGCCGGTGGCGTTAATGGCGTACCCGATTCAGAATTCGTGTATGTCCAACTGTATTGTGCTTGATCCGTTTCTCGGCTCCGGCTCCACCCTTATGGCGTGTGAGCAGACCGGGCGCATCTGTTACGGCATAGAGATTGAGGAGAAGTTTGTTGATGTCATTGTCAACAGATATATTGAACAGAGGGGGAGTTCAGATGGAATAAGCGTAATCCGTGACGGAGCAGAAATAAAATATACGGAACTGTTCAAGGGAGGTGGCTGTGATGAAGCAGATGACCTTCCTTGATTTATGTTCAGGCATCGGCGGTTTCCGGCTCGGACTTGAAACCGCCGGACATAAATGTATCGGCTACTGTGAATATGACAAATTTGCAAGAGCCTCATATGAGGCGATGTATGATACGGAAGGAGAGTGGAAAGCAGATGATGTCACAAAACTTAAGAGCGAAGATGTCCCCTATGCAGACGTCTGGTGTTTCGGATTCCCCTGCCAAGATATCTCCGTCGCAGGGAAGCAGCGGGGACTGGTCGGAAAAAGAAGTGGAATATATTTCAACATTATTGACCTCATCAAAGGCAAAAAAGAAAGTGATAAGCCCACATACCTTCTTGTTGAGAACGTTAAGAACCTGTTATCGATTAATTCAGGATTCGATTTTGCCTCCGTTCTGTCTGAAATGGACGAAGCAGGGTATGACTGTCGGTGGCAGGTGCTTAATTCAAAACACTTCGGAGTCCCACAGAACAGGGAGCGCGTGTTTATTATCGCAAATCTTAGAAGCAGAGGTAGACGAGAAATATTACCTGTCTGCGGAGAAAACGCAGCAGCTCTTAACCAGCTTATAGGCGGGATGCAGGGATACCGTGTCTATGGAACGGACGGAGTATCCGCCACGCTTGTGGGAAATGCCGGAGGTGTGGGAGCGAAGACAGGGCTTTACCTTGTCGGTTACAACAGAAAAGACGGTGTGGTAGGGGAAAGGAAGAATGCCGGGGCCATTGCGGCAAGCGATTACCGTGGAATTAACAGAAACCAGACCACGAATGCAGTGGTGGAAGGGGATAAGGATTATAAATTTATCGACCAGTGCAACCACTCACCGAAGATTACGGATACGGCACGCTGCCTGACGGCAAGGTATACGGCGGGGATGACAAACCACACGGCAATGAACTCGGCGGTGCTTGAGGTCCGTCCCGTGCTTACCCCAGAGAGGATGGAGAAACGGCAGAACGGCAGACGGATGAAGGAAAACGGCGAGCCGATGTTCACGCTGACCTCGCAGGACCGCCACGGTGTGTTTCTTGGGGGAAGCGGCGATCAGCCACTTAAGGTACGCAACGGCACGAAGCAGGGCTATGATGAAGCGCATCCCGGCGACGGCATCAGCCTTGCCTATCCTGAAAGCCCCACGAGAAGGGGGCGTGTCGGAAAGGGATGTTCGCAGACACTTGACTGCTCTGGGCAGATGGGCACGATTGGAAGCAGCGGGCGCATACGGAGGCTGACACCGAAGGAATGTTTCCGGCTGCAGGGATTTTCGGATGAACTTTTTGAAAGGGCGGCAGCTGTCAATTCCGATGCGCAGCTTTACAAACAGGCAGGGAATGCGGTCACGGCAACGGTGGCGTTTGCGGTGGCAATGGCCCTACCGGAGTCCAGAAATTAATTATAAAATATGCAGAATTGACTGGATATAATGTGCTTTCAGAGGTAATATGCATACTACCAAAAGAAAAGGAGGCACGGGCTATGGAGATTAAAACAACAGCCACAAACAGAAAAGACTTAGTGAAGGCAATCGAACAGTTCACAGGGGAACGGAGTGTTTACCTCGGACCGCCGACATTCGCTTACCGGATCGGGGACTTTACGGTGGACAGGGACAGCACTGTTTCCACGGAAAACGAAGAAAAGGCAGCAGAGCTTGAGGCGATGCTTGACTCACAGGGCTTCGGTGCAGGAACGGAGGAAGCAGAAACAGAAGCCGGCACGGACAGCACCACAATAAAAATACCGCTTGGGACGGACAGCACACAGGCGGTCATAAACACCGTAAACCTGCTCCACGCAAAGCAGTACCTCATAAACAGGGCGGTCGGGGCAGAAAGGTTTAAGGTAAGCGATGCACTCATCACTTCTTTGGAAAACACACAATTTACCACTGCGGACGAGGCGGCAGCCCACATCATGCAGACGGAAGGTTACGGATTCGGTTTTTCCTTTGAAGATGGGTGCATTGTTTTTTCGGGATTCCCTTACAGCGGGGATTCAGCGGAAATAAAAGCCTACGCAGAGCTTGCGGCGGCAATGGTAAAACAGGCGAAAGAGCAGAAGCGCATATCGCCGAAGGAAACCATCGAGGAGAATGAAAAATACTACATGAGGGTTTGGCTGGTAAGGCTGGGCTTTGACGGGAAGGAAGCAAAAGAAACAAGGAAGGTCCTGCTTGAGAATCTGAAGGGGCATACGGCATTCAGGACGGATGCCGACAGGCAGAAATGGAATGAGAGACAGAAAGCAAAGAAGGAAGCTGCGGAAAGCGGGGTGGAGTGACATGGTTTTCCCAAAGAGGGAAATTGTGGACAGGATTAAGGCTGAATATCCCAAAGGGAGCAGGGTAAGGCTGCTGCACATGGATGATCCTTACAGGGATATCCCTGTAGGGACGGGGGGAACGGTTGAGAGTGTCGATGATACGGGTACAATCCATGTTGCTTGGGATACGGGGAATCATCTCGGCATCGTTTACGGGGAGGACAGCTGTGAAAAGATTTCCACGGGGATATGATGGCAGCAGTGATAAAATCAGTGAAAGGGTTGGATATTATGGAGATTGCAAACAGGCGTATTAAGGAATTCCGGAAACTGCTGCGGCTCTCGGAAGAGGAATTTGCAGAGAGGACGGGGATTAAACCAGACAGGCTCAAAAAAATCGAGGATGGAGGTGCAAGGGTCAAAGTGGAAGAAGTGCTGGCAGTCAGCGACTGCTTTGGCGTGAGCAACGATTATCTTCTCGGTTTTGAAGAAAAGCCCCGGCCCGTGTTCCACAGCGAGTGGGAAGCGATCCTTTGGCACAGGCTTCAGAAGCTGTCCGAAGGGGAGCTGCAGAAGGTAATAGAGGCGTTGGAGGAACAGGAAAAAGGCGGCAGCTGAAACAGTAAAATGTACAATTTACCCCGCTGATATTTGTTACATTTATGGTGGGAAATAACTGGATAATATGTCCGTTCAGAGTGATATATAGAGTACCGAAAGGGAAAACACACAAGGAGGCAGAAGCCATGAACGAAAGGACAGCAAACCAGATTACGGAAATGAAGAAACAGACCATCGGGGTGGAGGTCGAAATGAACAACATCACGAGGGAGGATGCGGCAAAGACAGCAGCAGACTTTTTCGGAACAGGGAGATACGAATACACGGCAAGGAGAAACGGATACGAAACATGGTCGGCTTGGGACGGAAACGGAAGGGAATGGAAATTCCAAAAGGATGTGAGCATTCAGGGACCAGACAGCAAAAAATGCGAACTGGTAACGCCAATCCTTACCTACGGGGACATTGAAATCCTGCAGGAGGTAATCAGGAAGCTCAGACACGCAGGAGCAAAGAGCGATGCCACGAGAGGATGCGGAGTCCACATCCACATCGGCGCAAAGGGACACACACCGCAGACCTTAAGAAACCTCGCAAACATCATGGCAAGCCATGAGAGCCTTCTGGCGGATGCCTTAAACCTCGACAGGGGAAGGATAAGCCGCTACTGCCGCACGGTTGACCCACGCTTTTTGGAAACCCTCAACAGAAGGAAGCCGAAGACGATGGCGAAACTTGCGGACATCTGGTATACGAGCCAAAATGCGGGATACGGCAGGGATGCCCATTACAACGACAGCCGCTACCATATGCTCAACCTTCACGCAACCTTCACGAAAGGGACGGTCGAGTTCAGGCTTTTCCAATTCGATGCCCCGGCAGACGGAAAACTGAACGGACTTCATGCAGGGCAGCTCAAGAGTTACATACAGCTCTGCCTCGCACTCAGCCAGATGGCTAAGGAGGTAAGGACGGCAAGCCCAA
>ERZ777011.609-NODE-609-length-52625-cov-3.482442_pt1 | contig 52625 bp, 41 predicted proteins | sample MGYA00374964_ERZ777011 | MGnify/ENA primary metagenome ERZ777011 (study PRJEB29310, sample SAMD00008975) | mouse gut metagenome | study: EMG produced TPA metagenomics assembly of the Metagenome analysis of fecal microbiota from mouse which was promoted...
CAAGCTGCGCTTGCGGTACTGCCACCGATAAAGAGTTTGGAAGTTTCCTTCCAAACTTGACACTTCGGATATTTTCGACATATAATCAAAACCAGAAAATGAACTATATGGAGGAAAATTATGCCTAAAATCACACCATTTCAAAGCGTCAGGCCCAAACCGGAATTAGCCGCCCGGATAGCCGCTCTGCCCTATGACGTTTATAACCGTAAGGAAGCTGTCATAGAGGTAAACAGAGAGCCTTACTCTTTTTTAAAAATTGACAGAGCCGAAACACAGTTTTCTGACGAAACAGACACTTATGACCCCAGGGTATATGTCAAGGCGAAAGAGCTGTTAGACGCAATGATTGCGGACGGAACATTTATGATGGATGCCTCCCCCTGCTATTATATTTATGAGTTAACCATGAAAGGACGATCCCAGACAGGGATTGTAGCCTGTTCTTCCATAGACGACTATCAGAACCAGCTTATCAAAAAGCATGAAAATACCAGGGAGGAAAAGGAGCTTGACCGCATCCGACATGTGGACGCCACAGATGCCCATACCGGCCCTATCTTTCTGGTATACCGCTCTAAGCGGGAAATCAACGAAATTGTAACTACGGCAAAAAAACAGCCGTCTCTCTATGATTTCACATCCCCTGATGGAATCACCCACAGAGTATGGATCATTTCCGATGAAAAAACAATTGCTGATTTGGAGGCTTTGTTTGCCGCCCTTCCTTGTACCTACATCGCCGATGGGCACCACCGCTGCGCCTCAGCCGTAAAGGTCGGATTAAAAAGGCGAACGCAGCATCCGGACTATACGGGCGATGAAGAATTTAACCGTTTTCTCTCCGTGCTTTTTCCGGATGACCAGCTCTATATTATGCCTTATAACAGAGTGGTAAGCGATTTAAACGGATTGTCCCCCGAAAGCTTTTTAAAGCAAATTGAAAAAGCGGGCTTTACCGTCGAGTATACAGGGGATAAGCAGATTGCTCCCTGTCAAAAGGGAACCTTTGGCATGTACCTGACAGGCGGCTGGTATCTGCTTACCGCCCATGAGTCCTTGCTTTCCCCTGACCCGGTTAAGGGACTTGACGTCTCTATTTTGCAGGATAATTTACTGCGGCCAATTTTAGGTATCCAGGATCCCAGAGTTGACAGACGAATTGATTTTGTGGGAGGTATCCGGGGTCTGGATGAATTAGAACGTAGGGTGCACAGCGATATGGCCGTAGCTTTTTCCATGTACGCCACCTCCATATCCGAGCTCCTTAAGGTGGCCGATGCCGGGCTTTTAATGCCTCCAAAGTCCACCTGGTTTGAGCCTAAGCTGAGAAGCGGATTATTCATTCACAAACTGTCCTAACGCGTGCTTGAAAAATCATTCCTGTCATTTACACTCTCCTTTGCTTATTTCCCCGATTGTACATGCCAGCCGCAAACGCAGCTTCTTTGCAAGCCCCGCCGAAAGCCTCAAGCGCCAATTTTACAGCCTTAAGGGCGGCGGGGTATGCGACCCGCGGCATTCGCCAAATATTCCTATCAAACCGGCCGCCGGCTTTTGGCAGCCGCCTGGCTTATTTCCCGCCCAAGTCAAATGGATATGCAAGCATGTCCGCCTGGCTCGTTGCGCGCGGGAATAAAGTTTCTTATGCCTTGAACAAAGTGCCAATCTCTTTTCCTTCCAGTATTCTGCTGATATTTACCACATCATTGCCGTTGGCAATCACCATATCAACGCCAATTTCATTTGCAATCTTAGCCGCCGCAATTTTGGTTGCCATGCCCCCTGTGCCAAACGTGGTGTCCGATCCCTTGGCCATGGCGTACAAATTCTCGTCGATTTTCTCCACACAGCTCACAAATTCGGCCTTCTTATTATTTCTGGGGTCGTCCGTATAAAGGCCGTCTATATCGGATAAAAGAATCAGCATATCCGCCTCCACCATTTGGGCAACGGTGGCCGAAAGAGTATCATTGTCTCCAAAATTTTCATCCTGAATCTGATCCGTGGAAACGGTATCATTTTCGTTTACAATAGGAATAACCCCCATATTCAAAAGCTCGTGAAAGGTATTCTCCGCATTCAACCTGCTGATTTCATTGGTCAAAGTTCTCTTGGTAATTAAAATCTGCGCGATTGTCTGGTTGTACTCCGCAAAAAGTTTCTGGTAAATCATCATCAGCCTTGCCTGTCCCACTGCCGCACATGCCTGCTTTTCCGAAAGGCTGCGGGGCTTTCCCTTGATTCCAAGCGCTTTCCTGCCCGCCCCAATGGCCCCTGAGGATACCAGCACAATCTCTTTGTTTTGATTCCTGATATCCGTCAAAACTCTGGCCAGCTTTTCCATCTTAAGAAGATTTAAATGCCCCGTATCCATATGGGTGATGGTGGACGTACCAATCTTCACTACAATCCTCTTTTTATCTTTTAGAAATTCTCTGTTCATCTGCACATATTTCCTTTCGTGAAAGTTGTTGATACTTAATCTCTCTTTATAATTTTTTCATAAATATTTACTGATAAATATTTACTCTTTCATCTTTTACTCACAAATCTTTCTAATACAACTATCCATGCGTAAATTCTTAGCATAAATTTTTGTCACGATAAGATAATACCCCACAAAAGGAGTATTCGCAAGTATCACTGTCAATCAGGAAACGACATGTGCTTAAAAAACAGCTCCTGAAACCTGCTCTCCTTTGCCAGCTCCACATGCTCAAGCTCTTCACTTTGTCTTTCCATTTTTTCCAACGTCTTTTCGGAAAGCAGAGCCATCGCCGCGCCCGTTCCTGCCAGATTTCCTGCCTGCAAAAATTTCTCTCTTGCAATATCAGGGAAAAGCCCGATTGCAATTCCGCTTTCTATTTCAATATAACATCCAAAAGCCCCTGCCAGATAAATCCTGTCAAGCTGGTCCGCCTTCATATCCGCTTTGCTTAACAATATTTCCATACCGGCCCGCAGAGCGCTGACCGAAAGCTGGAGCTGACGCACATCCTCCGCCTCCAAATAAACCGGTGCTCTCTCGTCTGTCAAAAGAAACCGGCGCTTTTGGCTCTTTTCCTTCCCCTCGTCAATCCGCCTGCAGATTTTTTCGCAAACGCCTGCCCTTTTTGCTTCCTGCCTGCTTTTCATGTATCCGGTTCCGTCTATTACGCCGCTCTTGTATAGCAAAGCCACCGCATTTATCAGACCGGACCCGCAGATTCCCATGGCCTGGCCGCCGCCAATTACCCTGCAAACAATATCCTGCATCGGGAAGTTTCCATTTAACGACACCCTATCAATCGCCCCCGGGGCGGCGCGCATTCCCTGGCTGATGGCCCCGCCCTCCAGCGCCGGGCCGGCCGCCGCCGAGCAGGCGTATTTTTTATTCTCACATTCCAGAATAATTTCCCCATTGGTTCCAATATCCACCGCCATTATTCTGCCACTATGTTCCGCATGGTTTACATAACTATAAACAGCCAACGCGTCCGCTCCTACATATCCTCCTATAGGCGGCATTATAAGAAAAACCGCATCCTGCAAAAATTGAAATCCCAGCTTTTGCCCCTCCGTTCGAACAGTGCCTTTGTAATCAGGGGCAAAAGGCGCCCTGGCCAGTTCTACCGGCCTTATCCCCATCAGAATTTCACACATAGCCGTATTTCCCACGATAGACACTTTTCTGATAAATACTTTGCCATCCCTCCCGCCGGTTTGGACCTGATCATAAATTTGTTCCGCCATCTGCATCGCCATTTCATCTAATTTTTTCACAAGAAGCGCCTGCATCCTTTTAAGGGTGTCGTCCTTTTCCACCGCGGCCTGTATTCTGCTAATCACATCCGCCCCAAAGGCCGCCTGGGGATTAGCCCCTGTCTCCACCCCCAAAAGCCTGCCGCCCTCCAAATCCCAAAGCATTCCTGCCACAGTGGTGGTCCCAACGTCAAAGGAAATTCCAAGCTCTGTTCCCCGTTCTATCCGAAAGCCCTCCGGGAACCGGATTTTTACCTGCTTATTGGTATTTAATTTCTGAAAAATTCCACATCCGTTGCAGCTTACACGCTTACAACCCGGACATCTGCCGTTAAGTCCCGCCATCTTACCTCTACCCTCCATGCTTTTGTTAGCCCAACTATTTTAGAATAGCACAAAATCCTTGCTTTTTTAACTATATTTCTCTATTATCTAATCATACCTATTCAGCTTTTGGCTTCATAGTTATTGAATCCGGCTATTAATTGGTAGGGAGGATTGGTTCTTATGTGGATAGCAGATAATTGGAAAGAATACGAAGTCATAGACACTTCCGGCGGTGAAAAATTAGAGCGCTGGGGTGACTATATCCTTTTGCGCCCCGACCCACAGGTCATCTGGGATACTCCCAAAAACGCAAAAGAATGGAACCGCTTAAACGGACATTATCACCGCAGCACTAAAGGCGGCGGCGAATGGGAATTTTTTCATCTTCCGCAGGAATGGAGCATTCATTATAGAGAGCTTACCTTCCGTTTAAAGCCCTTTAGCTTTAAGCATACCGGCCTTTTCCCTGAACAGGCTGTAAACTGGGACTGGTTTAGCCGGATTATTCAAAATGCCAACCGCCCTTTCAAGGTTCTGAATCTGTTTGCCTACACCGGGGGCGCCACGCTGGCAGCGGCAAAGGCCGGGGCAAGCGTCACCCATGTGGACGCCTCTAAAGGCATGGTCACCTGGGCAAAGGAAAATGCGGTATCTTCCGGCCTCTCGGACGCCCCTATCCGCTGGCTGGTTGACGACTGCGTTAAATTCGTGGAACGGGAAATACGCAGAGGAAATACTTACGATGGCATTATTATGGATCCGCCCTCCTATGGAAGGGGCCCTAAAGGGGAAGTCTGGAAAATGGAAGAAAGTATTTACCCCTTTATCCGGTTGACGGCCGGACTGCTTCACAAAGACTCTCTTTTCTTCCTGATCAATTCCTACACTACAGGTTTACAGCCGGCGGTGCTTACTTACTTACTCAGTACCACAATTGGCAAAAAATGGGGCGGGCAGGTAGTCTCCTCTGAAATAGGACTACCCGTAACGGGCAGCGGACTCATCCTTCCCTGTGGAGCCAGCGGCCGTTGGATGAATGGGGATGTTTCGCCATATTCGGAGAATAAAGCATTCACAAAATAGTGGGTAAGGATAAAACGCTCAATGACCCTTAAAATTTTCAAATTTTTTATAATAATATATAATAATAAATGATAGGAAATTTTTCCGTAATAGTGTATAATGAGCACAGTGCGTCTCTTATGGAATCATACTTTTGTGTTAATAGTTTCATGTATTTGATTCGTGCGTCCAAAAAGAATTGAAAAAATAATAATATTTATCGGTAGCAGTATCGCAAACAAAGCAAAGGTGAACTTTGTTCACCCGCAGAAATGAGGAGAAATATGTCAAAAATTATTTTAACCGGTGACAGACCCACCGGCCGTCTTCATGTAGGACATTACGTTGGTTCACTGAAAGGCCGGGTGGCGCTGCAAAATTCCGGTATCTATGATAAAATTTTTATAATGATTGCCGATGCGCAGGCCCTTACGGACAATGCGGAACAGCCTGAAAAGGTTCGCCAGAATATTATTGAGGTTGCCTTAGATTACTTATCCTGCGGCCTCGATCCCAGGAAATCCACGCTGTTAATCCAGTCCCAGATTCCCGAACTGTGCGAACTTTCCTTTTATTATATGAACCTTGTGACGGTTTCCAGACTTCAACGGAATCCTACGGTAAAATCTGAAATTCAAATGCGTAATTTTGAGGCCAGCATACCTGTAGGTTTCTTTACTTATCCTATCAGCCAGGCGGCCGATATCACAGCCTTCAAGGCAACCACCGTTCCCGTAGGGGAAGATCAGCTGCCCATGATAGAGCAGACAAAAGAAATCGTGCGGAAGTTTAACTCCGTTTATGGGGATACGCTGGTGGAGCCGGACGTTTTGCTTCCCGACAACAAAGCGTGCCTGCGTCTGCCGGGTATTGACGGCAAGGCTAAGATGAGCAAATCCTTAAACAACTGCATTTACCTGTCCGATACGGAAGAAGATGTGCGCAAAAAGGTTATGTCCATGTTTACCGACCCGAACCACCTGCAGGTTTCCGACCCCGGACGGGTGGAAGGCAACCCTGTGTTTATTTATCTGGACGCTTTCTGCGAAACGGATATGTTTGCGGAATACCTTCCCGATTACGCAAACCTTGACGAACTAAAGGCCCATTACACCAGAGGCGGCCTTGGGGACGTGAAGGTGAAAAAGTTCTTAAATAAAGTGCTGCAGGAAGTGCTGTCTCCTATCCGCGCAAGAAGAAAAGAATGGGAGCAGAATATTCCTGCCGTTTACGAAATTCTTCGCGAGGGCAGCCTTGCCGCCAGGGAAGTTGCCGCACAAACCCTGTCGGATGTCAAAAATTCCATGAAGATCAACTACTTTGACGACCAGGCTCTGATTACCGAGCAAGCCCAAAAGTACGCGCAGTAACCGCTCTTTTGACGCACCGGCAAATAACGTCACCGTAAACTCTTTCATCCATGGAGGATACCGCCATGAAAGCCTATCAGATAAAAGATGTGAAAAATTTTATGGGCAAACTGCTTGGCACAAACGCTTTTCTGCTGGCCGAAGCATCCATCACCACCTACAATACCTTTGTGATTGACGGCCATATTGAAAAGGGATTTTTTACCGGCGATATCAACGATGACAATATACTGCCTCCTTATGAGTTTTCCCAGTGGGCTGATATGCGTAAAATCTGCTTTGATATCATCAAAGGCAGACGCACCCCGGTCAACTTTAAACTGGTGCTGCACTTAAAACCGGAGCAGATTGATGAAATACTCCAAAATGGAAATGCTAATGTTACCTTATCCGATATCAAAGCTTTTGTTTTAAACATAAAATACGATGGCAGTATGCTCACCTGCATCACTGCCACCGCTTTTTATACTTTTCTTCCTGATAAAACCCCTGATAAACTGTGGGATGATTTCGTTTCTCATTTCCTGTCAAAAAGCGAGATTGCATTTGAGGAATCTTAAACTGCCGGGCTCTTTTCACATTTATGCCCACTTCATAACTGGAGGCAGGATATTGCCCATATAATAGGTTACAATATATTTCATAATGGAAAGGACAAAATATTGAAAATCTATTTAGACAATTGTTGCTATAACAGGCCCTTTGATGATCAGACCCAGATAAAAATTCATCTTGAAGCGCAGGCAAAATTATATATTCAGGCAAAAATTAAAGAAGGCGTTTATGATTTGGTGTGGTCTTATATTTTAGACTATGAAAATGGAAAAAATCCTTATGAAGAAAAGCGTCTCGCAATAGCTCCATGGAAAACAATTGCCACCTCATGTATTGCTGAAGAAACTGAAGATATTCTCCTGTTCGCAGAATCCCTTGCTTTAAAAGGAATAAAATCATATGACGCGCTGCACATTTCCTGTGCCGTGGCCGCTCATTGTGAATACTACTTAACTACTGATAAAAAGCTGCTCAACACCCCAATACCTGAAATAAGAATTGTCAGTCCAATAGCTTTTCTAAATGAAATGGAGGATTAAGAGCGGAAATAAAGCAAAGGTGAACTTTGTTCACCTGGCAGAAATGAGGTAAAACATGAAAACAGATACGATTATCAAACAGGAAGGCATAAATGCTTTAATTTCCAAATTGGGCTACGTTGATGCCGAAAGATTTATTGTTTTAATTAGCAGCGAGCCTTTTGATTACACGAAATGGCGTGAACACTCTTTAGATGAGGGACTCAATATCCGCCAACTCAGTCAAAAGGCCATGACATATTCTCAGAACAACTAACTCTCCTTCATATCCACTTAACACCTTGTTCGCAATTCACTGTCATTAAGTTAACGGCTGCGGACGCAGGGAGGAAAATAAAATTCTCCGTCGTCGCGTGGCTCGTGCACTTTAGTGGTATATTTCCTCGGCATGAGCCCGTGCAATCGAGTAGGGAAGATTTTCTCCCTACTCGCCGCGCGGCCCGTGCGCCGTTTTAGCGGCATACTTCCTCTGCACGGGCCTGTGCATAAAAGAAACGGCATAGCCACACCGCATCAGCTACGCCGTTTATTCATTGCCGCACTCATTGCAATTTGGTTCATTCTTAATCCTGCGCCGGGGCATCACCCCGCAGTATCCACCGCCGCGCCTTTCATATCTTCATCCAGCAGCTTCATCTCATCCATAATCTTTTTGATTTCTTTCTGAACATCGTCCATGATATTGTCCGCATCCAAAATAGTGGTCATTTTGTCCGAGATTTCCTCTATGAATTCTTCCTTCCTTTCTTTTTCGTCTTTTCTCTTTTCGATTTTTTCTTCTTCTTCCTCTTCTTTTTCGGCCTTCTTGTCCGCCGCTTCTTTCTTTTCTTCCATTTCTTCGTCGATATGGTCTTTGGCTTCCTCATAGAGCATGCCAACAATTTCCTTCCTGGCCGCATCCATTATCTCATCCGCGCTTCTGGTCGCCTTCACCATAGGATCATGTTTCAGTCTTTCCTGCTTCGTTGATTTAATCGCGTCGCTTTCCTGATGAATTTCTCTTTTTGCCTTCTCAAACGCTTCCTTATAAGTAGAAGCTGTTTTATAGAGCTCAAGGGAATGCTGCTGGTACTCCGTGGGACCTCCCGCCTTTTGAATCTCTGCAAGCCGCTCCTGTTCTTCCTTTGTAAGGACCATACGGTCTGCCTGCTTTTCTAAAAGCCTTAAGTCCTGTTCTTCCTGGGAGTCCTCCGTAAGCCCATGAGCCTCCCTGAGCGCCGCCCTTTCCTCATTAGCCCATTTCAGTCCGGCCGCCGACTCTTTCATTGTGTTTTCAAGCTCTCTGATTTTATTTCTTCTTTCTTCTAATGATTCGTCTATCTTTCTGTCGCCGGCCCATGCGTCTGTTACCACCTTCATCGCCTTTTCTCTGGCCTGCTGCTTTTTCTGTGCAATCGGATCAAAAGTCTTATTCAAATCTCCTGCAAAAACATTTGACCGGCCGCTCTTTTTCCCATTTGTACCATGCCTTTCGCTTTGGATGCTTTCACCCATAAAAATCGCTTTGTTTTGTACTTTCATAGTTCCTTCTACCTCCAATACACGGGATACTCCGTTATCCCGGATTTTACCCTACCTGCATCATTTCCGGCAATGCCAAATAGAAACCTGCACAATATTTATGCAGTTCCAAACCGACACATTTCGCAAATCAGCTTTTCCAGTCAAAAACCAAATGAAAACCGGTATGCCGGAAACTCTCTACATATTTTATATCGGCTTTTTCCCAAAACAAAATAGCTCCAAGCCCTCAATTGTAACGAATTACACCAAATCAGCCCCAAATTCTCCGCACCCGCTTCTCTATCCCATATTTTCGGGCTTCCTTGTCTCCCTCAAAAAACCTATTTGCAATATTTTTACCATATCGCTCACCCAATCTTTTATAAAATTTGTTTCAACAATTCCTCAGTATCCGAATCAGACAAAGTTTCTTTCTTTTCCACGTCAGCATCGCTTTCTTTCTCCCGGCCGGTCTGCTTCTTAAATCTCTTTGCATATTCCTCCCGCATTTTTTCTTTGATAGCATCCTCCGCCGAGTCAAACTGCTTTAACAGCCTATCCCACTCTTTATCCGTAAAAGCCTGAGCGCCTATCTGTATCTTTTGCTCCGTCTCCCCCTTTATCACCTTCTTAAATATCTCATCCTTCTTTTCCCTGAGCATCGCCATAAAGTCAACCGTTTCTCCCCCGTCCGTCTCCTGACCGCCTGCTCCTACCCCTTCGGCAGCCGCATCCTTCCGCTTTCCCACACCATTACTGCAAAACGCCTTCCCCTGAAAATAATTCATATCCTGCGCCCTGTCGTTCAAATTTCCCCCTACCTGCATAAACTCTCCCTCCCGCTTCTATACATAATAGCATTTATAATATTTAAGATGGTATGCCGCATTTGCCTATATTGAGTTCACTTGAATATAGGCAAGTAAGACAGGCAATCAAAAACACTCAGCTCACCCCACTTATACCTCCACTTTTAACCTGCACTCCTAAAATACTTCTAAAAATTTAACTACGCAGTACCAATAACCTACGCGAATCTTCCGCCGCTATATTCCGCGAAAATCCTTATGCACCATGGAAACAAGACCATAGAAGGCGGGAGGACCTTTGTCCGACCGACTTCTGCTTTACTGGGCTTGTTGGAATGTCTGGTGCAACAGGATTTGAGTGGAATATAGCGCTGGAAGATTCTCACAGCCTACCCTCTTACACCTCTTCTATCAATATAATTCGGCCAATCACCCCAACAAATTAATGCCTATGCGAAAAATAATCCACCAAAATCTGCTTTATATGGTTATACCGTCTTGCATAAGAATTTTCCACACGTATAATCTGCAAATTATGCGCCCTGCAGATCCTGTTTTTCTTTTCATCCCGCGCCCTCACAATCTCATCCTCAAAATGCTCCTTCCCATCCAGCTCAATGGCCAGTATCGGAATTTCCTTCTTCCCTTCCACTTCAAACACCACAAAATCAAAACGCCCCGAATAAAACAGATCGTCATGGCTTACATTGTCCATAAAAATCTGGGAGATGGGCACCTCCCTGTGGATGGTATAGCGCTTTTGGGACAGCCAGATATTTTGAAGGGCATGGGTCATATTTTCCAAAAAAGCTTCCTCCGTCTCCGTGCTAAATGGCTTCACCCCAAGGGCACGTGAGTTGGCTGTCTTTTGCGTAACCTTAGAGCCGCCGTTCTTTTTTACATACTCCACCAGCTCAAACAGATCGTCGTCCTTTTCCTTATGAAGTCTTGAAACATTTGCAAAATCCGAAAGCACTATTAACTTGTCCTTTGCACGGGAAGTCGCCACATTGATTAATTCCTTGTTATTTTTCAGCCAATTATAAGTACCTGCGCCGGTACTTCCTGTAATCGCCGTGGAAAATAAAACCACATCTTTTTCATCCCCCTGAAAAGCGTGTACTGTGCCGCAGGAAACATTGGTAAGCTTCTCCCGCTCTATGGCTTCCTCTATCATTTTCCTCTGGTTGACAAAGGGCGTGATGACGCCGATTGTTTTATCTTTGTTCAAAGCCGCGTACCGTATGATTTCCCGCACCTCCCCGGGGGATGTGTTTTTGATACTGCTCTGGCTTCCGGGGACATCCACATATAAAAGCGGCTGGGCTTCCCTGCTTTTCGACGCCACGCTGAGCTTGGAATTGTAATATTTTTTATTGTTAAACTCTATGATTTTTTTGTTGCATCTGTAATGATTATGTAAAAGGACTTCATCGCTCACGGAATCACAGGCCAGAAAGGTCTTATAAATGGAATTTTTTCTATAGTCGTATTCCTCTGAAATATTGTACCTGCGCCTCAGCTGCCTGTTGTCCAGCTCCCCTAACAGAATAACCGGATTGAGCTGCTGGGGATCGCCCACAAGCATCAGGCTCTCCCCTCTTATAATCGGCACCAGGGAAACCGCCGTGTTGCACTGGCTCGCTTCATCCATAATCACCATGTCGAACATAGGCGTGGGCGCTCCTAACTTGTGGGCGGAGATACAAGTGGTAATCATGATGGGAAACACCCTTTGCAACTTTCTTACGTTTTCTTCCTCACTCAAATATTTATTGAACGCTTCAACCTGTTTCTTTTTATCATTTGCAGAAAGAATTTTCCGAAGGTCTTCATACTTTGCCTCTTCCAGCCGCTTGATGTATCTTGCCGACGTGTAATACAAATACTGGTACAGCTCCTCCTCATTGTTATCTAGCAGCGAAACCGCATCCTCGTCCGTTATCTCGCCCCGCCGGGCAATCTGCTTTTCCACCTCCACAAGCTGTCTGCCCTGTAAGTCCGCCTGAAAGGGCAAAAGGCTGATGGAGCCGTTTACTTTATCCTGATATTCCATCATCCGATTTAAGGTTTCGCTGCGCTCCTTTAAATCCAATACTTCCTCGTATTTCTTGAGAAGTCCGGAGAGCTTTTTTGCCCTCTCGGTCCTGTCGCCCTTACGCCTGTCCAGGGTTTCTTCATAAATCTTGATTTCTCTGGTTTCTTCATAAATGGCTTTTATGTAAGAAATGGCCTCCCCAACCTTTTCCATGTTGCCAAGGCGCAGGGCGGGAAATGGAATCCTTTTTCCCCGATAGGAAAGCCCTGAAAGCTTTTCAAACACACTGCTGATAGGATGATTATTGTAGGAGGTAAACAGCACCGTTTTTTCATTAAAAAAAGCGGTGACAATGGTATTGATGATGGTGTTGGTCTTCCCCGTTCCCGGAGGCCCCTGGATGTAAGCAAGAGGAAATTTCATGGCGTTGTTGATGGCAAGAAGCTGATCTAAGTTGATTTGCCGGTTTAAAAGAGTAATCGGATAAGCCTTTCTGCGAACCGGACGGTTTAATAAATCCCCGAAGAAGGCGCGGATGGGAACCGTCGCCTTTTCCCCATGATACATATCAATGATTGCCTTATATTCGCTGCGCAAGTCCAGCGCTATATCCATTCCCAGCCCAATCACATAAGGCATATCGTCAACGCCTCTTACCTGCCGGTTATAGTTGGTGATGCAGTCCTTAATCTGCTCCTGGTTTTTTTCGAATCTGTCTAAAAGCTCATAGTCCTCCGCATCCAGATACTTACGGATACTTTCCGTAACCCCGTTGCAGGTAAACTCCTTACAGATTGTAATGTCCCCGGCAGGCCGCAAAAGCTTTTTTTTCACATCCAGAAAAAGCTTCCTGTAAGCCAGCACATAAAGCCCCCTGTTCGTGTGAATACTCAGCACGTTCATCCCCAGCTGCTGAATCGAAAGCTTCCCTTCCTTCTTTTTATCATCTGTTTTGAATTGAAAATTTTTAACGATATAGCGAAACTGTTCGTCGCTGAGGGCAAGGCTTTCCCCCCGAAAGCTTTCCCTGTCCAGATACTGCACCAGCTTAAATTCTTTATAGTAAGGGGTTGTGTCCATGCGGTTGCACATTTCCAGATAGTTTAAGATTTTCAGATTTGCGACATTGTCAAACAGCCCTTTGTATTTATGGGGGTTTAAGTGAATGTCCTCCACCAGCTTTTCGTTAACCCCGCAATAAGAGCCCTCCACAATTTCGGAGGACAAAATTGCGTCGATATAAATACACTCATATGCCTCTACGGTATACATGCCAAGATGCAGACCATCCACGGCCAGAGACCGCCTCGCAAGGTTCAGGCTGCGGATGCCTATCCAATATTTTGTGATTTGATTTTCTTTATTGCGATATTCAATTTGGAGCCATTTCCCCTCATGGATTGCCCTGAAAATATCCCTGCAAACACTGTTCATATCGTATACCTGTTACATGCGCCAACTGGCGGCGCGCATCTGAAATCAATTTATAAACAGTAAATAATTATACACTATTCCCCTTGTATATCGCAAGCCTGCTTGCGATACTGCTTAAATATAGTAACAAAGACTTCTTAATCAAAATAACCAACAAAGCGGGGGAAGAAGGAATTTAATGTGAATATTATTGTAAATGCAAATGTTTTTTTGTATAATTAAGGTGTAGCAGGAGTAAGATATATCGTATCTTGTGCAATAGATTTTTAGAAATTGAGGCGATAATGTGTCGATCGATACAAAACAGACGCTGGAAATTAAGGCAAAACGTACCGCAAAAAACAGTGTGTTTTTAGACCTTTTCCAAGATAAAAAGAATTTGTTGAAACTGTATAAGACATTGCATCCTGAGGATACGGACGCAACAGAGGACACGCTGGATATTGTCACAATAGATAATGTGCTTACAGATAATTTGTACAATGATTTAGGTATTATGGCAGGCAATAATAAACTGCTATTGCTTTTAGAAGCGCAGTCTTCATGGACGGTAAATATTTTAATCAGAATACTGTTGTATTTGACACAAAGTTACCATGAATATTTCGAGCGGACCAGCCAGAGCCTGTATAAAAGCAAGAAAGTAAAAATGCCAAAGCCCGAATTATATATAATATACACAGGCAGCAAAGGCAGAAAACCCGATACAATATCTTTATCGCAAGAGTTTTTTGACGGTGCGGATATTGATATCGAAATAAAAGCCAGGGTAATATATGAGAGCGATGAGGACAATATAATCAATGAGTACATTGTTTTTTGCAAGGTTTTCAACGGACAAATAAAAGAGCATGGAATGACAAAACAGGCGGTTACGGAAACGATCCGTATTTGCAAGGACAGAAATATCTTAAAACAGTACTTAATCAGCAAGGAAACGGAGGTTATAACGATTATGATGAGTTTATTTGATGACGAGCAGATTATGAGAACTTATGCAAAAGATATTAAAAGAGAAACACTGATGGAAAAAGCTATCCTTATGTTAAAAAAAGGAAAAATTAATATGGATGAAGTCAACGAATATTTCCCCGAATTACCGGAAAGCGACATAAAAGAGCTTGAAGCCGAGGTTATGCAGTTAGCATAATCAATCATATCAACCAAAATCAAATAAAGTTACAGCGTCAGGGCGTATAGAAAAACCGAAGGTCGGTTAAAAATCTATATGCTCTGTTTTTTGCTATTTCCACCTGCAATTTTTTCCATGCTCCTTTCATTTGTTGTGCAAAAAGTAACTTATTTTCGTAATTCCTTCATATTTATGCATAAAAATACTTGGATTTTGTCGTACATGATGCTACAATAAATTGTCTATCCATAAGAAAGGAGTATTATTATGAAAAAATTGAAACACGGATTCATTGCGGGAGGAATCACCCTTTCCCTTTGTTTCCTCCTGATGCCAATGGTTGCGCTTGCTGCGGAAGAAGGCGCCGAACTGCCTTCCATGTACGCAACCTTCTGGTCCTTAGTTCCGCCTATCGTTGCAATCGTGCTTGCGCTCATCACCAAAGAGGTATATAGCTCCTTGTTCGTAGGAATTTTAGTGGGTGGCCTGTTCTATTCGGGCTTTCAATTTGAAGGCACCTTCACCCACATTTTTAACGACGGATTTGTGGCTGTGCTTTCCGACAGCTACAATGTAGGGATCCTGATTTTCCTTGTGATTTTAGGCGCTATGGTAAGCCTGATGAACAGAGCGGGAGGCTCCGCCGCATTCGGGCATTTTGCCAAACAGAAAATTAAAAATCGGGCGGGCGCACAGCTTGCCACCGTAGCCCTTGGGGTTCTCATTTTTATAGATGATTATTTCAATTGTCTGACCGTAGGCAGCGTTATGAAGCCTGTCACGGACGAGCACAAGATTTCCCGGGCCAAGTTAGCTTACTTAATTGACGCAACGGCCGCTCCGGTCTGCATCATTGCCCCTATTTCTTCCTGGGCTGCGGCCGTATCCGGTTTCGTGGAGGGGGAAGACGGCTTCTCCATTTTTATCAGGGCAATCCCTTATAACTACTATGCTCTGCTTACCCTGGTTATGATGGTTACCATCATCCTGATGAACATTGATTTCGGCCCTATGCTCACTCATGAGAAAAACGCTGTAAAGGGAGATTTGTTCACATCCGGTAAAAATGCGGCAAACTCCGAAAACGTCCCTGTAAATTCCAAAGGAAAAGTAATTGATCTGGTGATTCCCATTATCACTTTGATCATCTGCTGTGTCATTGGGATGATTTACACCGGCGGCTTTTTCCAGGGTGAAAGTTTTGTGACGGCCTTTTCCAATTCGGACGCTTCCGTAGGACTTGCTTTGGGAAGTATTTTTGCAATTATCCTTACCATTATTATTTATCTGATTCGGAGAGTGCTTACTTTCAGCGAATGTATGGACTGCCTGCCCGAGGGCTTTAAGGCCATGGTGCCCGCTATCTTAATTCTGACCTTTGCATGGACCTTAAAGGCAATGACCGACAGCCTTGGGGCCGCTGATTTTGTTGCAGGTGCAATGGAGGGAAGCGCGCAGGGCCTTATGAATTTCCTGCCTGCCATTATTTTCCTGGTTGGATGCTTTCTGGCATTTTCTACCGGAACCTCATGGGGTACTTTTGGTATTTTAATACCGATTGTGGTTGCTGTGTTTGCAAATTCAAATCCTCAGCTTATGATAGTTTCCATTTCCGCATGCATGGCCGGCGCTGTCTGCGGAGACCACTGCTCTCCAATTTCAGATACCACCATCATGGCAAGCGCGGGCGCTCAGTGCGACCATGTCAATCACGTTACCACACAGCTGCCCTACGCTTTGTTGGTGGCGGCCGTGTCCTTCCTTACATATATTATTGCAGGATTCGCGCAAAATCCATGGCTGCCCCTTCCTCTTGGTATCCTGCTGCTCATTGCCAGCCTTCTCATTATAAGAGCGGTTGCGCCCCAGCATGTTGAAAGTTAAAGCCGCAAGTCTTGTTGCTTTTTGCATGACATGGGCTTTGCATCAAGCGCCGACATGCTTAATGAATCGGCTTATTGCATTCAAAAGCTCTCATCTTTTCCACAAAGATGAGAGCTTTTATACTATCTTTTAGTCGCTGCAGGGAGCTATCACCGGCCTTATGCCTTCCGCTTTCTCAATCTCCTCCAAAAGCTCCCAAGCCAGCTTCTCCCGCACCTTTTCATAGGCCGGATTGCGAACCTGATTTTCCAGCTGGTAAGGATCCTTTTTTAAGTCATAGAGAAAATCCTCCTCATAATAATCGCTGCTGCCCTGCTGCCAGCCGTCTTGGCCAGGCGCATACACACTATACAGATATTCCTCCGTACGGATGCACCGTCCAATGCGGCTTTCGCTGATCTGTGCAAAGATCCGGTTTTTACGCTCTGAGAGCTCTCCGGATGCCACTCTCTCCAAATCCTCTCCTATCATGGCTTCGTCTACGTCCACGCCGGCTATGGAAAGAAAAGTCTTTGGAAGTCCCGCTGTGCTTACCAGCTCCTTAATTCTTTTTCCTCCCCTGAATCCGGGCCCTGCGATCACCAGCGGAACCTGCAGGCAGGAATCATGGCAGGAACGTTTATAATCATCTCCCCCCATCATGTGCGCATCTCTGTTCCTTGTTTTGAAATGCGAACCATGATCCGAGCCGTATATAATGACAGTATTGTCATACAGCCCTTTTTCCTTCAATTTTATGATAAGCCGTCCTAAATTATCATCCAGACTCCTACAGCATCCCAGGTAATCCGGATACATTTCATCCGCATCCCCCTTAAGAGCTTTTAAGTCCTCCGGAAGCTCATAATCCGCAAACCTCTCCTTTGAGTCTATAGGTCCTTCATAGCATTCTCTATCGTTTTGGTGGTGAGGTTCTATATGGGATATGGTTAAAAAGAACGGCTTATTCCCATCATAAGCGTCCAGGTATTCTAGGGCAAAATCCGTGATACAATCCGCCCTGTATCCCTTAAACTCACATTTATTCATATTTTCATCAAATACAAATCCGTCGTAACCGTGGGAAGTGGCCTCCAGCACATCCGCCACTCTCCAAAATCCCCTATAGCCGCCCCTGCGCTCTAAGGGAATCGCTTTTTCTTCATAATCGATATCCGGCGGCGCAGTATAGCTGTTTCTGTGGCTCGCCAAATGCCATTTTCCCACATAGGCAGTCTCATAACCTGCCTCATCCATATAATCGGCCACTGTCTTACAGTCAAAGGGAAGAGGCTGTCCGTTTCTAAAGCAATTGATTTGGGTCGGATATTTCCCCGTCTGAAACAGCGCCCTGCAGGGACCGCACACCGGCTGCGCCGTAAAAGCTTTTTCAAATAAAACGCCTTCCTTTGCCAGCCTATCCAGGTTAGGGCTAATATCCAGTTTTTGTCCGTAGCAGCCTAAGGTGTCCGCCCGCTGCTGATCTGAAAAATAAAATATAATATTAGGTCTTTCCATAATAACCTTTCCGCCCGCATCCGCAGGCTTATATGAAAGAGTTTCCAAACATTTCCTTCTGATAAAGCATATCAAGGCTTGATAAAATAAACCTTTCCGCTACTTCAATCCCGAGGTCACAATGCCCTGGATAAAATATTTTTGAGCGCATAAAAATAGTACAAACATTGGCAGCGCCACCAACACGGAGCCGGCCATCATCTGATTCCACACAATACCGCTGTCTGTCTTAAACATGGTAAGGGCCAGCTGAACCGTCCTCATATTTTCCGAATTCGTCATAATGAGCGGCCACATATAATCGTTCCATACGGCAACCCCTTTCAGCAGCCCTAATGTAGCCAGAATGGCCTTCGAATTGGGCAGGTAAATTGTAAAATAGGTTCTCCATCTGTTCGCCCCGTCAATTTCCGCTGCTTCATCCAGCGAGCGGGGAAAATTCTCGTAAAACTGTTTGCACAAAAAAACCCCATAAGATCCCGAAACCAACGGAATTACCAGGCCGGCATACGTGTTGATAAGCCCGGTTCCACCTGTGCCAAACAAGTTGTTTCCACCTGCAAAAGGAAACTGTGCCATAATCAGAAAGGTAGGCAGCATCGTCACCTGCGGCGGCATCATAAGACCTATCATCAAAAATAAAAACATAATTTTTGCCCCCTTAAACCTAAGTCTTGCAAAGGCATATCCTGCAATGGAATTAAACAGCAGGGAAAGAATTACCGCCGTCAGGGTAATCACCAGGGAATTCTTAAAGTATACCAGCCAGTTCCCAGTTGTCATAGCCTCTCTATAATTATCCAGGGAAAATTTTTCCGGGAACAAATGGAAAACCGGCGACTGGATTTCCGCCATGGTTTTAAAGGACGTCATAAACATCATGATAATCGGTATCAGCATCACAAGGGACGCAATGCTCATTGCAATAATCCATATAACCTGATATTTTTTCTCTTTTTTCATCTTAATCCTCCATGTTTCCTAGAGCGTGTTTGAAAATTGCTTTCTGCCGGATGTGGGCCACAATTTATGGGAGTTTAAGAGCATAAATGCCCCGACCAAATGAATGAGGATTTGATAATAAAAATCTTTGCATTTTGGCTCCATACCTGCCCATAGTCTTATGAAACATCTACATCCTGTCCTCCGCTTCCATATTTGAAAATTAAAATTGTGACTAAGATGGAAAAAGCTAAAAGTATCACTGACATTGCGCTTGCGTAGCCCATCTTAAACTCCAGAAAACCTCTCCTGTAAATCTGATGCACAATCGTGGTAGTTCTTTTAAGTGGCCCTCCGTTGGTCATAATGTTCACCTGCTCAAATACGGAAAAACTGTTCACAATTCCCGTAACCAGCAGGAAAAAGGTGGTAGGACGCAGCATGGGCCAGGTAATATGCCAGAATTTCTGTAAGGCGGTACCGCCGTCAAGAGAAGCCGCTTCATACAGGGAGTCCGGGATAGATGTCAATCCGGAAAGGAAAATGACCATAGAGTAACCGCAGCTTTTCCAAATGCTCATCAGAATTACACAGAACATAGCCATATCCGGATCCTGCAGCCACATCTTTGTAGAGGCCCCAAAGCTTTTTAATATCAGGTTCAGCACGCCGAAGGTAGGATCAAAAACCCACAGCCATACCATGGATATACACACCATGGACATGACATTTGGTATGTAAAAGGCCGTACGGAATAAAGGCAGGAGCTTTGACTTTCTATAAAGCAGCACCGCAACAAACAATCCTAATGCAAGCTGCGGAAACAGGGTAAAAATACTGTAAAACAAAGTGTTTTTAATAGATATCAGAAAGTCCTCGTCGGTAAAAAGATTGATATAATTTTTAACCCCCACCAGCTCCGGGGTGGTATACATGTTAAAGTTCGTGATACTGTAATAAAATACAACTGCGATGGGAACCAAAATGAATATGGTAAATATGCAGTATGCCGGAAAGATCATCACATAAGCGCAGCCATCATACCTGCCCTTTCTTTTTTTAGCGCTTGTACTTTTATTCACTCCCTCTCCTCCTTTTTTAAAAATCCGGTATCTGTCAGGCGAGCAATCCTGTTAAAGTTTCCTACAGATACCGGAATGAATTACCATGCTTTCTTTATTCAAATAAACTCTAAGAGCGTTCGGAAATCGTTAAAAAAGTCTTTTTCCCAGCAATTTCTTACTGATTGTCAATTTCTTTCTGGATTTCCTGGGCCGCTTTGTCCAACGCAGTCTTGGGATCCTCTACGCCATAGGCAATACGTTCCATTGCATCATTGACCGCATTAAAAACAGCATTGGAATAAGCGACTTTGGGAGAGCCTACTCCGCAGGCAACGGATTCGTAAATAACCGAATTGTTCTCCGGATTTTCCGCAATATACCTTTCCTTCAGAGATTCCCTTACAGGGGGAACTCCCATCATCTCATAACGTGTCCAGGCAACATCAGCGCTTGATGCATACTCTATAAATCTCCATGCTTCCTCCTTGTAAGGTGTTTCGCTGCTCATAAACATAAATCCCATACCGCAGAAGGTAGCCTGTTTTTCTTTCTTTAAAGGCGACGCCATGGCAATCTTGCCTGCAAGAGCGCCGTTGTTCCAGTTTGCAAAATCAGTGGTATTTGCGTAGGTCATAGCTGCAAGGCCGCTTGCAAAAGGGTTGTTGTCGCTGCTGCTGCTATCCCAGGGAATTGTCCCCTCGTCCTCGAGTTTCTTTAAAAATTCCGCTGCCTCAACGGCCTTTTCGGAATTGCAAAGTACCGTATTGTTGTCTTCATCCACCAGATTTTTTTCTCCGTTTGCCAGCGCAAAAATCGTTAAGTAATGCTGCTGGGTGGAACCGGATGAGGGAACTCCAAGCCCTGTCTGAACCACGTTATCGCCATCCTTTTTTACCAGCTTTTTGTGGTATTCTAAAAGCTCGTCCCAATTTGTGGGAGGGCTGTTCGGATCAAGCCCCGCCTGTTCAAACAACTCCTTGTTGTAAATTAAGAGGCGCACGTCAGGCTGGGTGGCAATACCGTAAAGCTTTCCGCCAATTTTCCCAAGGTTTAAAGCGCTTTCCATATAATCGTTTGTGCCATCCCAATCGGCTGTAAACTCATCCAGCGCAGCATACTGTCCTAAGGGCACCCTCACTCCCATGGACGCCAGTGTAAAGTCAATCACATCCGGCGCTGTTCCGGAAGCAAAACCGGTATTTAACTTTGTTTCAAAATCATCCCCGTAGCTGCACTCCTGATACTCAATTTTAATATCCGGATTAGCCGTTTCAAAATCCGCAATTACCTTATCCCAAAAGGCCTTTTTCTCCGCGTCCGTTCCTGCTCTTAAGAATGTCAGCTTCAGCTTTTCTCCCGAAGTTTCTTCGCCGCCGGACTCCTGCCCTGCCTCGGCGCCTTTTGCCTCGCCTGCTGCCGGATTATCCTTTGAGACAAGTTCTTCCGTACCTTTGTTTCCACAGCCTGCCATACTCAGGAGCACTACCGCCCCTATCAGAGCGCGTATAATTTTTTTAAACTTCATCACTTTTCCTCCTTAAACAAATATTTATCACCTGACTGATTGTTTCCCCGACCGAATATTTCAGAAAAAATTCTAAAACATTTTCTCCATACTGCTTTGGCAATCACCATCCTGATGTTCATATTGTACGAAAAAAAGAGTACAAATTCCATGTTTGCAGTTAACACTTCCTTGTACTCAATTTTGATTTTCATGTAAATATTTCAATTATTTTATAAAAAATTTTGGATTTTTGTATTTTGTTATTTCTTTTTGTATTTTTATTTTGATTTTCGGTATTCCAGGGGAGAACAGCCATAATGCTCCTTAAATGCCTTGCTGAAATGGGCCGTGTCAAAAAATCCTGCCTGTTCGGCAATTTCCCCTATGGACAGTCTGCTGTTTTTTAGCATGACAGAAGACTTTTCCAGCCGCATCTCCTGTAGATAGCTGCTGAATTTCTTACCGGTTTCCTTTTTAAAAAGAGTGGAAAGATATGGTTTGCTTAAGAAAACCGCATCCGCCATCTGCTCTAAGGATATTCTTTCCCCCAAATGCTCTTCCACATACCGCATCACCTCTTTCACAGGAGCCGAATATTGTCCTGCGCCCCGCTTTTTCTGTAAAAGGCCGCACAGCTCCTCCACCTCGCCCTTCACCATTGCGATAAGCTGCTCCAAATCAGGCGTTTCTCCCTCCATCAATCCCTGATTGGCCTCCAAGGCCAGCTTATTGATAAAAAAACCTGTGCCTCCCGCCCGCTCTTTTTCCTCGTCATCTAACGTATATTCCCACAAATTATGACGGTAAGCTGACAAAATCTCATCGCACAGCGCTTTCACATACGCCGGATGAAGGTAGGATGCCTTTTTCACATTATCTAAAAACGCGTCAACCATCTGTTCCGCCGCGTCGTAATTTTCCTGCTGCAGATATCCCATTATTTCCTTGATATCCTGATTAAAATAAAGTTCCCCGGCCTCCTGCCCCATGGAAATCCGCATATCATCATACTGCTGAACACCCGGAATCCCGAAAAAGACTCTGTTTTCCCTTGCCGTCACCGCCTGTCTGTACATCTCTTTTACATTTCCATCCCCCTGTATCCTGCTGATTCCCAAATACAGCCTGATTCCCGTATGTATCTGCAAAATGTCGCCCAGCCTTCCAATCAGCCTGGTACGCTCCATATCCGCCTTATGAAGATATCCCAAAATAATCCTCCGGCTTCCTGACCAGGAAAAGGCTCCCCGCATCTTCTCCTGCTCCAGAAACAGTAAAAGCAGCTCCTCCACAGCCTCACGGGCCGTCTGCTTTTCCAGATAAATATCCACAATCACCAGCTGCCTCGCTTCCTGCTCCGTAACCTTTTCCCCAAACACTTTCGCCAGGTCTTTTATACTGCCCGGTTCCCGCTTCATCAGCTCGGCTAAGGCCGCTCCTCTTTCTTCCTCCGCTTCCTTGCCTTTCTTTTCTTCCCTTTCCTGCTTTCTTTGTTCCAGATACTTTGCCGCATCGCCTAAAATCTGTTTTAAAGCTTCCTTGGTAATTTCCGGCTTTAACACAAATTCCTGGGCTCCCAGCCGCATCGCCTGGCGGGCATATTGAAACTCATCATAAGCGCTCAAAATAACCTTATACGGTTCTAACCCCATTTCCAAAAGCTTTTCCAGAAATTCCAGACCATCCATAACAGGCATACGTATATCCGTAAAAATAACATCCACATCCTTCCCGGATGCAAGATAGTCAAGGGCCTTTCTCCCATTGGAAAAAACCCCCTCCACATGATAATCCTCCGAAAGCTCTTCCAGCTTTTTCTTAAGCCACTGCCTGGTAATTCCCTCATCTTCAAGGATAATAATCTTCATAACAACTCCCTCCCCGCAGCTCTGACGTTGTCCGGGCAGGCATTCTCATGTCCATCCTAATCCCTCCATGCTCTAACCTGTAAACGCAAAGCCCGCTGTTTTTCCCAAAAGAAAGTCTGATACGCTCCTGTACATTACGAACGCCAATGCTGCTTACCTGCCCCTCCTGGCAGTCTCCCTTAGAAGCAAGAAGCGCCTTTATCTTATCAAGATCCGCTCCCTCCCCGTTGTCATAAACGCTGATGAGCAAATCCTCTCCTTCCTTTTTCGCCCGTATAGCGATATGTCCCATATCCTTTTTCTGCCCGAAGCCATGGGAAATAGAGTTTTCCACCAGAGGCTGCACACTAACTCTTGGCACTAACGCATCCTTCACATCCTCATCCATCCGTATTTCCCACTCAAATGTATCCTGATACCGGTTCTTCATCAGCACCAGATAGTTTTCCAAAGACTCTAGCTCCTCTTTCACCGGAATCAGTTCCCTGTAATCTGAAAAAGTTCTCTTTAAAAGCTTCGCAAGCGCAAGAAGAGAAGTATCCGCCTGCTCCTTCATATCCATTTCCACCAAAAAGCGGATGGACGCCAGCGTATTATACAGAAAATGCGGATTAATCTGCGCCTGCAGGGCATTCAGCTCCAATACGCGTTTTTCCTCATCCCTCTGTCCTAACTGCGCAATCAATTCCTCAATTCTGCAAATCATCTCATTAAACTGATGACTAAGCTGCCCAAACTCATCCCCCGTCTCCACCTGTGCCCGGACACTTAAATCTCCTTTATAGGCCGTACGCATATCTTCCTTTAACTTCTGCACCGGGCGGCTGATATACCTTGCATTGTAAACGGACATCAGCAAAGCCAAAAGGAAATAAACCACCGCCACGCCTATGATCCAAAGATAGCTTAGGTTGCCAAACCAGGCGCTTTTCTGCATGGTTTCATACATAATAATTTTCCAGCCTGTGGCGTCATTTGTGGTAAAGCAAATCTGCGAATAAATCCCCTCCATATTTGCCGGGAAGTATCCATGATCATAATTGAGCAGCTTTTCCAGATATTTTTCCGAACTGATATAATTCCCAATGAGCTCCCTGTCCGTGCAGCTTAAAATTCTCCCCGTCTCATCCATCAAAAGCAGCCTTTGGTTTTCCTGCCGCGCTCCGTCCTCAAAAAGCCTTAAAAACTGATCCTGCTGGATACTCACATCCATAAGGCCAATGTACCTGTCACTGTTTAAATGCCGCAAAAGACGCACCGCCCGGACTATGCTCTCCCCATCCTTGCTGAATTCTTTGCTGCGATAAGTGGGAATATACCGGATTCTGCCGCTTTCCAAAAGCATGCCATACCAGTCTTCCTCCTTCAGATTATCCAAATCTGAAAAAACAAACTCCACCTGGTCATTCCACCGGGAGGAATAGTTTCGCCCGTTTTCCCCTAAAATCTCCAGATAATACCCTTTATCCCCATAATAAACCCATCTGCTCCGCAAAAATTCCTGCATTGCCCTTTCCGTGGTCCTTGCCTCATAGTCGCTTTCAAACTTCCTTTGTGAAAGAAGGCTGTTCACCTCCGCATTGCTGAAAAAGAAATCCGAGTAAACCACAATGTTTTTTAGCATATCCTCCATATTCCGGTTAATCTGGTTTAAAATTGCAAGCCTGGACTGATTCAGCCTCTGGTTCGCCTCCGTCTGCACAAAAGTAATAATCTGCCAGGATAAAATTAAGCAGGGCAAGGCAAAGAAAAGGACATTGGTAACCAGTATTTTTTTCCTTAAACTCATTCCCCGAAAATAACTTTTCATCCGCAGCCACATGTTTCCGATACCTGTTTCCCTTTTTCTATCTGGATAAATTTTATCATTTCGACCTTTTTATTTCAACCTTCCGCCCTTGGTTATAAGATTTTCTACAATTGCTCCTATAAAAAATACCGGTTTTCTTCCGAAATGTTTTGCCTCTTTGACAAACAACATTTCCAAGAAAACCGATATCCGTTTAAAATCTAAGCAATTCGTTCTACCTTGCCGCAACCCTGTCAGACTTAAAGTACGGCAGATTTGATACTCCCCGGCCTTTGATTTACATTGCTTCAATTTTAGCCATCAAATCATTGATGTCCATGCCATGAACCATAGCCGCTTCTTCAAGGCTTTCCGCCTGGGCGGAAGGACAGCCAAGACAGTGCATGCCCGCTTCCATCAAAACCGGCGCAACCTCGGGATTTACCCTTAAAATTTCGCCAATTGTCATATCTTTGCTGATCTGTGCCATATGCCATAACCTCCTTTTGTAAAAAACATTATTTCAGGCAGATTTTGTTTCTTTTACCTGCATTTCAGTATAATACTTTGCCCGATTTCTGGCAAGATTAAACCTTATAACTTCACGATAAACTTGTAAAAACACTAAAGCGAAAAGCTAATACCCATTAGTCTTTAACTGTTCTTTGAAAAAGCCCTTGCCATTTGTGTGTTTTATAGTTTCCATTTGCCCAAAATGCCGTAATAGAATATGTCGGAATATTAGTAGAAAAAACAACCAACTGCTGGGCATCGTTATAACCTAAAGAAGCTTCCTTTATTCTTTTTTCATTCCATCGTGATTTATATTCTCCATTAGCTTGTTTTTTGGAGGATAATAAAATCGCATATCCTATCTCCATTAACCACTTTTTAACAATTTCCTTTTGTTCCGCACTTGAAAAGACAGCATTATTAAGGTCAAAAACCTTTTTAGACAAATCTTTTACAAAAAGTACGGTTACGTTCTCTATCCCAAGCTTTTTAAGTTCATTTTTTATGTACACTTCTGATTCTCTATTAAAACATAAATATGCCAACACTATATTTATGTTTTTAATTTTATCTTTGTTTTCCTGCGAAAGCTCATCTGCATGATGCTCATTCGTTGTTCTCTTCTCTTCAGGAATTCCCATTAACTCCTGGAATATAGAAATTACCTGTTTACCCGAATAAGCTCCATCATCAAAAAAGCATAAACAATCATTTTCATTAATGCTATTCAATGCGCTTTCTATGGAACCATCAAAGATTACATTTGCCCCGCCTTTAATGTCGTTAAAATAATACAGTAAATGTTTCGCACTATCAAACAAACCGCCTAATGTCACAATATGTTTGTAATTGTATGGAAGGCTTGAAAGTTTCTCTATCAATTTTCCTACTTCATTAGAAAAAGAATCTCTATCAAGGTAATAAGCATTTGCCAGTAACTTAAGAATACCATCTAAAAGCAGTTTCAATTCCTTTTTATCCATCTCAAGCCATAAAAACTGACGAAGAAATCTAATCAGACTTTCTTCTGTAATTTGACATGAATTCACCCCTAAAAAGCTCCGGTATTTATCTACTACTATTTTTAATGTCTTTTTATCTAATAGTCGAATGAAATTTTCATCTTGGAGTAAATATAAAGTATCATTATAATACCCCATCTCTAAAAGCCGCATACGAATCTTATTCATTTCTTCGTAAGGAACTTTAGAGCAAATAGCCGAATCTCTTGCTAAACGTTCTATTCCAAATTTCGTGAGAACTTTTTCCAATGCCAAATATATGATTTTTCGATTTTTGCAACTTGTTAAAAGATAGAATTGCTCTTGTTGAGACTTCCTGCCTGCTTCCATTGTTTCTTGTTTCATCAAACTAGATGACCAGACGCAAAATCCATCGCCGCTTTCTATGGGCATAGACGACATGGCATCATATTTTGAAAAGACAAACATAAAATCAATAGGTAAGGTTGCAGAATTTACAATTCCTAACAAATTGCATATTTTGGTATATTCATCATTTAATAAACTACAAAACATCTTATATTTTTCCGAAGATGCATCCTGGATCACCTGATTAAAAAATTTTTTAATTGATGATAGTGACCCGCTAAAACTGTTTCTTGAAAATGAAGCTACTCTTTTATACAAATTTCTTTCATGTATACATTTTATTAAATATGATACTTCTTTTACATCATCTGAATCTCTTAATTCCGGCTTTACCCAAACAAAATACCAATATTCATTAAAAACATCGTCTGTCAACCTCATAATTTTCGTAAAGCTTTGATTTTCTTTATCTTCAATCCGATAAAGTTTTTTGAGCATTTTACGGAACATAGACTCTGCTGTTAACACTTTATGATGGTAATAAACACTCTCATACATATTTGATCTTGCATTCGATAGCTGCCAAAAAACTTTTTTTAGCAGAACTTTTTATTGCCATAATTTTCAAAGGTACCGCATCCGTAGTTGTATCATCCCATATAAGTGGGTACTCAATCTCCTTGATATTAACCACATCCAGTTTTTGTATTATTCTTGCAATATCAACTGCTATAGGTACTTTTGTACAGGCGGAATCTCTGGATAAATAATCTAATTTGTCCGCATCAATAGAACTATTAATTATGGCTGAATATGGCAGGATATATTTGTCAATAGGTATGCCAATAATCAGGCAGGAAATGTATTCTGCAAGCCGTTCATAATGTTCCTTTTGCACAAGCTTCGATTTTTGCATGTGCGGGGCAATAAGCCGGAGCAATCTCATAGTTTCCTCCGAGTTGACTATCATAACACTAAATAACTCATGAAGCGCAATATTGGATGACGTATTTTCACAAAAGAAATTCTTTGCTGAAAGTACTTCTTCATAACGTGGAAAAGATTTATCAAATGCAAAATATTGTTCGCTTACATGACTGAAAAACATATGGCCGGCATCATGAAATATTGCTGCTAATCTTACAATCTCCCTGATATCATAAATACGTTCCTGATATTCTCCCGTTGTCATATTAAGACGATTCTTGATGACCCTTGCCATCCTGTCCGCCACCTCTGTTACTCCTATTGTATGACTAAAACGAGAACTGTCAGCATTGCAATACACACTGCTTGCTAATCTCAAGTGGTGAATTCTCCTCAAGCGTTGTAACAAAGGGGAATCCAGAACACAAATTTCCGAACTATTAAAGTTAACTGTTCCCCACACAAAATCAAAAATATCCTTATCTGAAAAACAAAAGCCCTCTCTCTCAATGGCATTGTTATATTCAGATAAGGATAGTCTTACAAATTCTTGGATTTCTGAAAAAATATTCTGACAACTTGGTGAATTTAAAATATCAATTATCCGCATGTCATCCACTCCCTATTCTATTGGTGTTATTTGGACATTAGCACCTGTGCAAAATGCTTCAGCGAAATCATATAAATAATGTTGTGGGATATCTAAGTCATGCTCATCTAAAATATTATCGGCATCTGTATCATCTATCTTAATTATACCGATTGTATATTCAGGATTTTCAAAAGACATATACCATCCGTTTTGCTCCGATATAGCGTCTCTAAAACGGGCAAAATTTTTTTCAAATGGATTCTTTATAAATAATAAGGAGATTTCGTTAGAAGCCTCACCTAAATCCTCCCTGATATTTTGAAAATATAATTTCATCTGCTCAATTCCGTTATAAAAAGCCGGGGTATCAAACGGGATTTCAATTACATTTAGTTTTTTCAAGCAAGCAATAAACTTGTCTACAAATGATTCTTCCGAATTATAAAACATATCCATTTCCTTCCCTCGGTAGTATGCTATGAATATCCTCCGCCTACTGCCCAAGGTATTCTGCCATCTACTATTATTGTATTCCCAGTATCTCCAAAAATGCATAGTGTTATTATACATTATGAAAAAGCCAAAATCAAGTCGTTTGTCACCTGAATTAACCAGACAAAACAGATCCGAATGAATTTCACCCTCCCCGCAGATGCAGTAAACGGGAGATATGCCAGACCATCCATTGCCACTCCCCGCACCTATGGTACACGATATACAATAACGAAATTGGAACAACTCCGCTGACCAATGCCTTTACAAAAAGGTTTATTAAACTGAAATTACCAGACGGAACGATCCGGCATACAAAGTACGAAGCAGCGCAGATCGATACGGTTGAAATTGTGTATTGCAGCAGCTTTCTCATATGAATAGCAGTGTTCTTTTTAAACAGGCCGCCTACCACAGTATGGTAGAGCCATGGCATGCTGAAAAGCGCCTTGCTGAGTATGGTAGAAAGAAGAATCCCATACATGCCGGCAAATTGCACAAGCAAAAGATTTATGCTAAGGTTGAGAAATCCTTCCATAAACGGCCGGTATTTGTCTTTGTTCCAGACTCCTCCAATGTTCTCAAACATATTGCCCGGCGCCATAAGCCTGTCGAAATAAAAGTAAAGACATAATAGTAAAACAACGCCATCTTCAAGAAGCATGTCCGCGCCTACCCAAAAGGCAATAAAAGGCTGGTAGAGATTCAGGAAACAGCAGCAGCAAACCGTACTGATGCAGAATTCTAAAAATGTATCATGTTCAAAAGAACGGTATGCCACGCCTATGCCCTCCCTGGCCATAGTATTTCCAATTCCGGCATAACAGGATGCGTTGATCAGTCCGATTATCCCTGAAACTGCAGTCATAATCTGGAGATAATTCTGATATTTTCCCAGGATACTGAGCCCCAAAAAGCCGGTTATTACCAATGCATCCGCCGAATTGACAATAACATTTCCAATTCTGTGGAAAAGCAGGCCGCCGGCTTTTTGAGATACCTTTCTTTTCATTTCCCGGGACGCCGGCAGAGCCGTCCGGTACCTGGGATACTTTTGATCTACGATAAACGCTATGAATATCTTTTCCAATACCTGTGTCAGGATTATGATGATTAAATAAATATAGTAATTGGGTAAAAGGAGCAGAATGGCAAATTGCAGCCCATATCGTATGGTCAATGTTATCAGGTAGATACGGTTAGATATATCGTTTCTCTGATGTACCTCAAGCACTGTGGATTTCCCGGCAAACAGCCAGTATGACAGAACTGTTTCCAGAAGATTAAGAAGGTAAAGGACATAGATGTTGACATCCGCAGGCACCTCTTCGGAGATGAGCAGACGGAGAAGCGGCATCAGCGCCAGACCGGCTCCAAAAATTGAAAAACCTATTCGCCGATAAGCATTTTTGATGACGCCCAGCAGTTTCCGAATAGTTTCTTCATCATTTTCAGCCACAGGCTGATATAAAAAATACAGCACCGCCGAACTGATTCCCATCTCCGCCAGATTTAAGAAACTGAGCAGGGATGAAAAAAGCCCTCCCAGCCCCACATACTTTATTCCAAGCTGGCGGATAAAGACGGAGCGCAGGACAAAGGGGATTAATATTTGCCAGACCTTTTTAGCCACTCCCCAAAACATATTCCTTTTGGCATTCTCTACAACATTCAATTTCATTAAGTCTCCGCCCTTTCAGCTTATGAATCTATTTCCGCGATTTTATTACCCGTATTTTTCCTATACCAGGCATTTTTGACCTGCGTTATCGGGAAAACAGATCAGAATATTTGCACAGGTAATTTGAGTACGTAGTACCAGGCCTATCGCTCGAAATGAGATTTTTCAGGAAGAAGTTTCTCAAACGCATTATGAAACTCTAATTTCACCCGTTCAAAATTTTCTGTAACTTCGTCATTCAGACAAATCATTTTGTATCTTGAATCCGTTATGGCTTTGGCGGCAAGTCCCGCATCTTCTTTTGTCCTGATGTAAAAGCACTGTCCCGGATATCGGCGGGGATAAAAACGGCCTGTACAGTACTGCCAGCCCTGCAAAGCCCACTGATTGATATCCGATTGCGCCCTGAATCTGTGGGAACAGACCGAATCCAACAGTTCCGGCTCCACCGCCCACACCTCGTCAAAAGTGGATTTTGAAAAGCTATTAGGCAGGTGGGCGGAATGGAATCCGGGAATGTATGTTCCCGTGAAATGTTTGATATTTTTGAAAATATCCGCCATCCCATACTTAGGGGAAAAAAATCTGTCAAAGTATCGCAGCATAATCGTTTTTTTATGAAAGTGCCTGTTCAGCAGTGCTGCATTTGCAATCGGCATCAGAAAAAGAGGCTGCTGTACAGGCATATTATAGGACATGACTGCTTTATCACAGGGCAGACCACGGACAAAAAAATCTTTCCGATAAGTTTCCCTGATTAAAAACATATCATCATTAAAATACACAAATTGTTCGCTTAATCCCGGTATTCTATGGAGATTAAATTCTATTGTATGAGATGAAAATGTGGGGAGATATTTTTCCGGAATAAATTCATCGTGCCTTACACACACCAATTTGGGATTTGCCGTGTTCAGCCAATTGGGGCGCTGTCCACAGGTCACAAAATAGACTTTATTGACCCAGGGCGCAAATTTCTCCACACCGCGGAACCAGTAACGCAGCGTACCCATATCGCGAAATCGCAATGGCCGTTTGTCACCGTCGTTTTCTTTGTATTTCATGAAGATAGTCTGCCACTTCGGGTCGTTTCCGTCTACCCAAATTAAAACAAAATCAATCGTATCTTTCCGCATAAAGCTGCCTCCCCGGCGCACTACTCCGTAATCCTAAGATCCCGGCCCAAATACTCATCATATTTTTCATCTGTTACATTATAAGCGTAAAATTCCTTCGGGGTTTTCGTCAGATAATCTGTTACACTGTTATAGGCCTCATGAATCATAAATTCATTGGTTCCGTCAACGCCATAGGGCGGACGCATATCCCCTCCGATATCGCACATAACGCAATTGTCATTCCGCTTATCCTTAAGCCAGACTCTTGCATAGCCCATGGTAAACTCCACCGGCTGGCCTGTCAGGCTCTTATTTTTCACACTCCAACAGTGCAGCAGCCAGGGCGCACCCCCGGCTTTTCCCGAATCCGGGAAAAAATCTTCTCTTAAAACCGTAACCTCCATCCATTCGCCGCAGTCTTCCCAAATAAGCGCGTCCATATCCGCCATTTCCCCGTTCCATGCGCTGTGAAACATCGTCCCTTCTATTCCGCCCTCACACGCTTTCTTCCACCTGGTTTCTCCCTCCAACGTATAAAAAGCGGAAGCGTCCTTTCCGATACAGATCGTCACGGATTCCGGAAATTCTTCCCGGGAGACTGCCGGTGTAATGGTAAGCCACAAATTAATGTTATCCCGGCTTTCGTCAAAAGCATATTCCACCCGCGGAGAAAAGTTCCCGCAAAACTCCTCCGACCTTTCCCACCCATGTACATCCGCAAGGCAGCCGGTCCAATGCATGGAGCGCCAGACCGGATCGTGGAAATGCGCCGCATCAATCCAGCCATATCCGCTATAGGCGCATAAATCAGAGGTTCCTGTCTGCAAATACCACAAGTCTCCCCCTTTCCATTCCTTCAGCCAGATTTTTCCCGGCCCGGTGATATCCCTGATTTTCGCCGCCGTTATCTGGCTTATCATATAGTCGCCCTCCGGAAGAAACAGGTTTCCCCCTCCCAGCCTTATGGCCTTCTCAAAAGCCTCGCTGTCATCCGTGGCAAAAACAGATTTCTCCTCGTCTGCTGCTTTATAGCGAACGATTTCCTCCTCATCCCCCTGGCCCGGTTCCCGGTATACCGTTGTTACCAGCCTGCTGAAATGCCCGGCCCAATATTCATTATCTTTTTTCCCATTTTCCGTCATTCCTCCCCGGATTCCCAAAGGGTAGTGATAACGGGCATCTCCAACTGCACCGCAGGAGCGCACATTGATCCGTCTCTCCCTCTTTTCCGCCGCCTGCGCCGAGTCTCCTTCCGCGCCTTTTAGCGGGCACATACATAGAAAAAGGACACCTAAATAAAGCAATAGATAAACCATTGACCTTTTCACTGTTTCTTTCCTTTCCATTCTCAATTCATTCGCCTGCCAAAGGTTGCGCGCCTAAGTCAACACCCTTGCTTAGCCGCCTCCGTCAAATTTTTTCGCATTCCAATGCCTTTCTTAAATCATTATATAATCCCCTGTCAAAACAGAAAGCCGCCCCCTGCGGGTACCTGGAAGTCAATTCATCTGCTAAGGGTAAAAGCCTATCCGGATTATCTTCCATCCTGATATAAGGGCAGCTTTCCAGCCACTTCAAATTTTTCCTTATTTTATCATTACAAGTATTCATCGCGATGCACGGCGTCCCTGTTATTGCGGCAAAGAACACCCCGCTTAATTTGTCGGTGACCATAAGCCGGTAAGATGCCACGAATCTCATTGCTTTTTCAACCTTCTCTTCAAAACCGGAATCTTTCTCATACCGGCGCTCATCCCATAGATCCGGCATGTAGTTCTTTTCAATGAAACGATATATGATTTCATTCCTCCGCTCAAAAGACAGCGCGGACTCCCCATCGCCCCTTAACCAGATAATCATATCCGATCTTTTTTGCCGGAAAGCAAATTGATTCCATAACATGGCATCCGGGCAGAGCTTTATAGTAAGCCCGGATAAATTCTTTTTTAAATATTCATAAAAAGAGACTTCTCCCGCGAAAACAGTTATATTTTTACTTTTCAAACAGGTTCGGAGGATTTTTATGCATTCGGGCTCCTCCCCATTGGTGTCTAATGATACTTCCTGCGGAAAAATGATGATTCTGTTGGACGGAAATGCCCGCAGGACATGCTTTTGCACATCCTGTTGGTATAAACTTCCCTCTCCCCTATTTTCCCCGCCCATCAGAATAAGGATATCCCTTTTCGATACTGCCAGCTTTTTTAATGAAATTCTGCCACAGTATTTCTCAGGCACCTCTACAAAATTAACGCGCCGTATATTCTCCAAAACGAACTTTTTTATTGCCCGGACATTCGCCAGTCCTCCGATATCATTCTCATTTTCTTCCGGTGTCCCAAATAAAATAATATTTTTTTCTCCCTTATCATGAGCGATGGGGGGAATGCTTGTAAAATTGGAAATATCCCTGAGAAACCATATAAGTTTTCGATTTCCCATAGCTTTCTGTTTCCATTTCACCAGCCGGAACCACATTTCAGGCCATATGGCCAAAATAGAAGCCTTGGCTTTCATGCCAGGAGATACTGAAATGCTTTTAATGCCCTTATTTAGCAAAGTATTTACCTTTTTATTATATCTCCTTTTCAGGGAACAAGGTATCTTTGCATGGTATATGGTCTCCTTCACATGACCGGTTATCCCCAATATATAATCCGCCATAAGATGCTCTCTGCCAATATATTGCCTTGAATTGCATCGGGCCTCTATCACTGCCAATCGGTCAATCACAATTGAAATGTCGTCACTGTGCATAATAGAATTCTTTCTATTTCTATAATAATATAATTTTCTATTTATAAACACAATTCGCTCCGCCCGCTCAAAGAGCTGATGCATGACATAAGCGTCTTCATAACACATTCCCTGTGGAAATCTTATGCCGGCAAAAAGTTTCTTCCGGTAAAGCTTATTCCACAAAACATCTCCTCCTCTTCTGCAACTCTTATATAAAATATCCAGCGCTTCATCGCGCCCCCATACCATCTTTTCCGCTGCGATACCAGGTGCGTAATAATAGCAGCCATTATCCTCCATCGTAAAATCGCACATGACCATATCCGCGTCCTCTGCTGTCAGCGTATCATACAAAATTTCTAACATACGATAATCCATACAGTCATCCGCATCCACAAATCCAATATACGCTCCTTTTGCCTTGTCAAGTCCAAGGTTTCTTGCACTGGAAACGCCGCCGTTCTCCTGATGGAATACTCTGATCCGTTTATCTTCTTTTGCATATGCATCACAGATTTGGCCACTCCCATCTGTGGAACCGTCATCCACCAGAAGCACTTCATAATTTTTATAGCTTTGATGCAGGATACTCTGCATACAGCAGTCCAGATATTTTTCTACATTATATACCGGCACAATAATAGATATTAATTCACCCACACCTTTTTTTCCTCCCCCTGCCACAGCAGCGGACTGCCATGCACAGTCTTAAATACCATTCCAAAGGATATAAAAACGTGATCCAGTTTATAATTACCTGCTTTCCTTTTTGTCTAAGATCAAGTCTGCGCAGCCGCAGCGGATAAGGATAGATTTTCCCCTCCTTCGCCCTGCGCAAAATATCCTCAAATAGATTCTTATCTCCTTTACGCAAAAGACGGCTGAACACCCCCTGTATCTCATAGAGCATCCTGTCTTCCAGAATTTCTCCTGTTACCGGCGTAAGAAGATAAGGCGGATTCCCCCTTCGAAACTTCTCCAGCGTTTCCTGATAAAAAAAAGCAAGCTGCAGCCTTCCATCTATGTATCTCGCAAAATGTCCCTCATCCATAAATGTGTGTATCAGACTTTCCCGGCGCGTCCGGTAGCAATATAATTTTTTATTGAGATACCCGCACTTTCCCACACAATGGCTTAGCCAGAAACTGAATTCCTGATCTTCCATAAAATTTACTTTTTCATGAAAAAGCAGCCCATACCGTGTCAGAACTGAACGCCGAATCAGATAATTCCATGCGATTTTCCACTCCGGAACCGCCTTATCCGCCTCCATTTGAACGCCGTTATCAAAAAACAGTAACTCCTCCTTCTTCCAGTTCTCCTCTTTTCCTTCTTTCCAAAGGCTTTCCTCCGGGATTTGCCTGTAGTCATACAATAGCTTATCCAATTGAAAAAAAACTGCCGTTTCATACAGCCACCCTAAAACATTTTTCATCAAGTAATCGTCGGAATCCACAAAGCACAAATACTCTCCACAAGCCAGGGCAATACCGGCATTCCTGGCAGCGCTATTCCCTTTATTCTCCTGCCTTACCAAATGAATCTGCCGAAAGCGCGCGGCATAAGATGCTGCAATTTTCCCGCTATCATCCGTACTGCCGTCATCTATACAGATAATTTCATATTCCCCCGGCCCCAGCCCCTGATGAAGCAAAGAATCCAGGCACGAAGGCAGATATTTCTCTACATTATAAATCGGAACAATAACAGAAACTTTCATGTTGACTCCCCATGCTTCCAATAGCCGCGCCCCTTACCCCATTTTCTGGTTGCCCGGCATGAATCTTTGTTTTATGCGTATCAGCCAGATAAGAAAACCTGTCTGTTTCCGCTTCATCATAAATGCAAAAATTCCCTGCATGCCAGGCAGCTTATGCCATGGATAATCCCGCAAGGCCTCCTGCAATACCTCATTATGGACAATCGCGCTTATGGAAGCGCGCAATGGATACTGTCTGTCAACCCTGTCATGATACACCACCTCCTGTATCATATCAAACCTTGCTCTGCTGGTAAGGAGACGTTTCCAGTAAATTGTAAACTCCTGTTCTTCAAAATCTGCCGCCAGAATCTCCCTCACTGCCAGAGCCAGCTTACAATCCTGTGCAAAACGGTCGTCGCGGTGCCTTTTCGATAAAGAATTTTCATTTGTACAGTAAAAGTATGCCGTATCCGTAATAACTGCCGCACACCCCGCATGTGATAAAAAGGCCAGATTAAACAGCAAATCTTCCGAAATCATCTCCCGTTCCGACAGGAATCTTATTCCAAAGTCTCTTACGATTTTTCTACGATAAAGCCTTGCACAGGCGGTCGCGCCATATTTAGAATCCAATGCATCTTCCGGTAAAGCCCCCACCGTATTAAGTAAAACCTGCCGTACATCCCGTCCTGTGAAAACCTGAGTTTTATCCACGCAGGGTCTGGTCTTTTGTCTCCCATCCGGATAAACCATCCTAAAGCCGCTGATACAAATATCCGCTCCCTGTTTTTCGCACACCTGATATAAATGCTCTGTTAACTCCCTGCCAACGTAATCATCCGAGTCAACAAACATAATATATTCCCCGCCGGCGGCGGCCATTCCCGTATTTCTTGCCATGCCGAGCCCGGCGTTTTCCTGATGTATCACTTTCACTCCGGGCAGCTCTGCATAAGCATCACACATTGCGCCGCTCCCGTCCGCAGAACCATCATCCACCAGAATAATTTCTTTTTCCTGCAAAGTCTGGGCAAGCAGGGATTCCATACACCGTTTTAAATATTTTTCCACATTATATACCGGTACAATAATACTGACTTTCACGCCAGGCCTCCCTTCTTGCCGGCAGCCCTCAACTATTCAGAGTCTCAGGGCCACTCATAGAAGCATAAATTTTTCATTCTCTGTTACAAAAACCCCGGAAATACCTGCTCGAGCATATTGGCAATGAGCCTGTCCGGCCTTAAATACTTCTGATAATAATCCGCATTTGCATATTTCATCTCATAGACTTTCCGGGGATGGCCAAGCAGGTATTCTATCTGGGTGCAGCATTCCTCTATTCCCGTAAAAGGCAGATAATTTTGACCATTTTGGAAATTTCCCGGAACCTCATAGGGAATGCTTTCATTGATAATTGCCTTTGAAGCGGAAATGTATTCCGCCGTTTTCCAGCCCACCGAACGGTGCAGCCCAATTGTACCGATACAAATATCTGCCTGGTGCAGGGTATGCAGGTAGCTGCGGCGTCTGGTCTTCGCTACCCCAACTACAAGTTCCCTGCACATTTTCATTGCCAGAGGCGAGTATTGAATCCCTCCCGTAAACCATCTGCCATAGCGCTTTTTCAGCATTCGCACAAGATGAATCCTTTCTTCGTTCAGCCGGGCAACGCTTTCCTCGTAGGGCTTCCACAATCGGGTATAAAACAAAATAGAGGGGGTTTCGCTCCTTTTCGGCGGCGCTTCGAACTTTTCAGGCGTAAAATAGCGGCGCGGCGCTCCGTTAAACACAATTTGAAATACCTCGTCCTTCAAACCGCCTTTCCCCCCTATACTATCCATAAAATTCCCCGGCCAGGACACATGATAATGAAAGCCTAACGGATACATTTTCTTTTGCAGAAAAGCCGGCAAAACCGCATTCTCTTCTTCCGAAAAGCTGCGGCGGAAATAATAATCGGACTGCCCTGCCGCCTGTGCCAACTCTCCCGGCGGCATATCATATCCATCCGCCAAATCCAAAACAATCCTTTTCCCTGATACATCCACGCCAAGCAGCGGCAGATAGGGGTAGCCGCGCCTGTTTTCCCGGTCAATTTCCCACTTAAGGCGCAGCTTTTTCTGCTCCTGCAGCATCAAAAACCCGGTCACAGGCATACTTAAATGTGCGGTTTTTCCAATACAATATAAGGATACGTCAAGCATAAGCAAACCCCTCTGCGGAATATATGCGTTCTTACGGACTTTGCAGTAAATGCAACGTCCTGTGTCAAACCGTCAGAAGTGACAGCCCATTGTCAAAACCGCCGCCGCCCCTGTCAAATAAGTATAATAAATCGTATTGTCCGTAAATGCGGTTACCAGAATAAACAGACAATAACCGGCGCACAGTATTCCGCCCTTGCTCCCCTGCCATTTTGTGACAAAATATACCCTCAGCGGAAAAAAAGACAGCATCCACAGCCAAAATCCCCAAAATCCAATATCGATATACACCTTTAAAACATCATTGTGCAGGGCGCGGATCGTAAAATCCTCCGGCATATCGCTGAACAGGCGGGATATGAATCCGCCTCCCTGTCCCAGATAAGCCGGGGAGATTTCATAATATTGATTGATCATATCATTCAGGAAACGCCTTCCCATGGTATCTAACTGAAATTTTTCTTCCAGATAGGCATAAACGCCGCTGCGCACCACACAGATATAAGCAAATGCCATCATCACAGCGGCCAGTGAAAACAGCCACAGCCAGATTCTGCGTTTACCGGCTTTCCCTGTAAAAAGCATCAAAAACCATTCTGACAGCACACACAGTGCCAGCGCAAAAACGCCGATTCGTTTCATTCCCGACAAAAAACAAAAAGCCGTCAACACGAAAAAAATCCAAAACAGCTTCTTTTTCCCCTCCTCCCGCCAGCTCACAAGGAGGAAAAGTAAAAACAGTCCCAACGCAAAGGTAAGCTCATGAATCTCCACCGCCTGCATCAGCTCTCCCGTCTCTTTTGCAAAAGTGAGAACCACCAGCTTTAATTCCTGCCAGTATTCGTGAAACCCGGCCTGCCTGATTACTTTTAAAATTGTAATCAAATTCGCAGCCAGCATTGCCGCAAGATTCAGCCACAGCCCACTTTTTTCAAAAATATAAATCAATCCTGCCGATGCAAGTACAATGGAAATACCATATAACTGTTCGAACACCCCCCGTCGGATAACTGTCATACGGGACATATTGATCACCCATAAGGGCATGGAAATAAACAAAACAATGATATGGGGAAGCAATAATACACAGGTATACTTGGCCAGCGCTCCTGCCTTTTCAAGATTCGTATCCACAAGAAATACCACAAAGCTGCCTGCCAGAATAAGGGCGGCGAAAAACATTTTGTACATAATGTCTATCCCACCGACACGGATATATTCCGTGTTGAAGTAATACATTGCCGTGGTCAGTAAAAAAAAGGCTGCTGCCAGCAAAAAACGTCCTGGCTTTATCAGATATCGTCTTCCCATCTTCTGACGCTCCTTCCAATGCGCCGCTCCATTACCGTCCATTCGTCATCTTCTTCCTGAACGCTTCTATCTCTCGGAATGTTCTTTTTTTCCGGAATGTTCTTTTCTTCCGTATCCTGTTTCTTCAGTACCACAGGCGGTTCTCTGAGACCACCTTTGCTATTTTTCAGTTCTTCCTTTTTCTTTCTCCCTGTTCTGACCGTCTTTTTCCGTGCTTGTTTCTCATTTTGTCCATCCTGCAATTCAGGACCGATATCCTTATCTTTATCTTTGCCCTCGTCCGGGTCGGGCCCCATGTCATCGTCTAAATCTATTATGTCTATATCTTTGTCCATGTCTTTATCTACATCTATAGCTGTATCTGTGTCTATATCTATATCCGTATCCGTATCTTTGCCTATATCGTAATCCCTGCTCTCCCTCACTGCCTTTGAAATCAAGTTCCGGATGATAAACAGGGAATCCTCCCCCGCATTTGCAGCGCCTGCCCGGTAAGCTACGGGAGTATCCGACAGCCTCTGTTCTAATGTGACCACAAAGCGTCTCATTTCCTGCCTGATAGATTCCCCTGCCGCCTTCTCAAAAAAAGTAAGAAACTGCGCGCTTCCGTTATAAGCAACCAGAGCATTCTTCCTGCCTTCGAACAGCTCCCGCAAAAGCAGACCAAATTCTCGAAGGACGTGGTCCGCCTCCTCCCGCCCGCAGGCAGCGTTTAATTCTCTCTGGTTGGTAATTTGTATATTTATACAGCACATATTCGCCGAAAGCGTGCGCCCTTCCCATGAATGGATATAATTATCACAGGAAAGACGGTTCCGGCAGTCCGTCAGATGGTCTGTCATAAACAGATATTCCAGGATATCCCCGGCCCGGCCCAAAATAACCGCCCCGCAGCAGCCTGCCACCAGAAAAAAGGCCGCTATCACCATCATATACAATTTCATATTAAATTCCGTGTTTACGGAAACGCTTGACAGTGTACGAATATTGGTGGCGCCTAAATACTCATTGTATTCCTCGTTGGTCTTCTCTACTATGGCATACAATTCATTCATTCTGTCAATTACTTTTCTTATTTCCTCCTCCACCTGCTTTCCTGTCACATTGCCGCCCGGTGAAGAAGCGTTAACAACCGGCCATACGCCGTCTGTCCCGGCGGCCCCGCTTTCGCCCTTTTCCGCTTCCGTATCCGCATGAGCCGTATTAATTGCATTATTCGCGTTATCCGAATCAACCGCACTATTCGTATTAACTGCATTATCCGCATTTAATGTATTATCCGCATTTACTGCATTATTTGCATTAACTGCACTATCCACATTTTCTGACGGCTCCTGTTTTGGGCTGTCTTCAAAGAGTCTTGAAGCCTCTTCCAGGCTGACAGTATCATTCTGGTAGATCTGAATAATAAATTGACAATAAGCGGCGTCTATCCTTGCATAATCCCACGCGTTCTGATAGGCAATCCAGCTTCGCAGCAGCTCGTCGTACTGTACCGTCCTGTCTACATGCTGCCCGCCTGCACTCCGTTCTTCCCAATCCTCCCCATATACATCCTGCAATATATAAGTAGCGTCAATGCCCGTATTTCCGGACTGCCGCATTTTATCTACGTAGGAGCGAATAATATCTAAAACTTCCTGTGTATCTTCCTGTGCTTTCTCACCGTCCAGATTATAATTTGCAATCCGGTTTGCGTATTTATTAAGAAGCACTTCTTTATCCTTCGTAATGCGGTTGCCCAAAACCAGCGAATAAAGACGGTAGACATTTACATCCCGAAGGAGCGTAAACTGGTCGCGCAGATCCGCAAAAGAATATCCTGTGTCCGCGGAACGGAATTCAGGGGAACGCGTACATCGGTAATGCAGATTTTCCGTGGTATCAGCCAGCTGCGCATTGATAAGCTCTATCATTTCCAGATAATCATAATCCGTATCCATCAGATTTTTGGTCTGATTATTCACCTGCGCCTGATTGATGTGCTTACTGCTGTAGTCTGAAAAATACACATCCAAAAGTTCATTGAAAATATCTCTCACCAGTCCCGTGGAGCCGGTGCTGTCAAGCGTACAGCTCACAATATAAGAGGTAGGCTGCACCGTATATTCTTCTCCTTCCTCATTGACCGCCTCCTGAATACTCTCCGCCTGCTCCTCTATAATTGGCCTTATATTGATACCGGCGCAAAAGGCGTCCAGGCTGTAATACTCATTGGAAAGCCCTAAATTCGCCATAACCTTTGCCATATTGGCGGAAGAGGCAATCTCCGTCACGTCAATTTGGGATCCGTCCGGCGCATATCCGTCCTTTGCCTCCTCGTTGCAGTATTCAATCACTGCGGATGCGGTATATTTCTGTCGTGAGCCTAAAATTTCATAGGAAACTATCGTCATAATGACAAAAAAGCACAGAATCAGAGGAAGCCATTTTTTCAGATAACGAAACAACTGAAATTTTTTCATAACGAATGTTTCTTCCTTTCCTCTCTGTCATGCAGCGACAGGGCAATGGCTGCGCTGTAGATACCTACGGCAAATACGGCTGTATACAGCAATATTTTGATTGCAGTCTTCCCCACCCGATTCTCCCAACTGTCAACCGTTATTGTCATATATTCGTTCGCCTGTCTGGTACTGTATTCCGCCACCAGAGTTTTTGCTTCTTCGGCCAATCTATATAATTCATTTTCAATCTGAATAACTAACTGTTCCGCCTTTTCATTCGTTTTACTGCTTCCCGATGATTGGGAAAGCTGATTAAGAACATGGTTATTGAAAGCAATCTCGCCGGAAAGAGAGGTCTTCTGATTGGAGTAGCTGTCCGCATCCGCCGCGAAATCATCAATACCAATTCTGGTTTCCGACATATAAAACTGCGCGTCCGTATCATAAGTAGGAACCAGCACAATTCTTGCCATATCGTCTTCATAAAGCGATATCGCCTCCAGATTGTTCTTACTTGCCCTGTCGGCCTTCAATGCGTCAAAATATAAGAAAGCATTCTTAAACCCAAGCTTTCCCATGTAGGTGGGAATCTCCTTTGACAAGCCGTTTTCCAGCACATACGCCTCCAGGTTCTCCACCATTACATTCGACACCTTATAAGCCCTCGATGAAACCGACTGAAAGGTTTCCCCGTTGGCCTGCGAACGGAAAGCAGATTCCTTATCCGACATGTTTTTCATATAAGCGCCAATTTTTTCCGCCTCTTTTTTCAAATATTCGCAAATATCCAGGTAATCCTCCGCCTCTATTTCTTCAAAATCAAGATTTAATGCGGTAACATTATCCGAATACTGCCGTAAAAACCATTCTTTATAGGCTTCCGCAGCCAGGGCGGTCAATTTTTCCCCATCCAGATGCATGGTATCCTTATCCCTGCTATAGGAGAGGACAAACTGTGTGGATATGAAATAGGCGTCTTCATTTTCACTGCTGCCTTGTACCCTCGGCCAGACGCTTAAAGTTCGTTTCAGGTTCCCCGGCGTGACATTTTTAAGCGCCCCCTTTTCAATGGTGTTCTCCAAAACCTCCGTATTTAAAATATCCACCTGATTATATCTTGTACCGTTGGGGTTAAGTCCCTGGGAAGCCTCGGGGTAATTAAGCGAAATTTCCGCCGTTGCATACCCGCGCTCCATCTGCGGAATCATGACGCAGTTCAGCAGAAAAATCATCAGAATAAAGAACTGCAATAATCTGTTCTTCTTTTCCTTATGCCGCTGAACCACAAGGTATTTTGCTTTGAAAAAGGCATCCTTCGTCAAAATATGCAGTAAACCATATAAAATAAACAAAAAGGAAACCAATAATATAATATATCTGTAATACCTGACAAAATAATACATTGATTCCATTCCTCTATTTATTTATCAATTAATTGATGTCAATGACCACCAGCTCCGGTTTATTAAATATTCTCGGTATCCACCCATGACTGCCTAATCCTCTTCCTACAATCATGGTAAGAGAGTCGTACTGGAATATTCCTTCATCATAAGTCGGAAAAAGACCCTCATCCACCGACAAAAGGCCGCCCCGTCCGGGAATACGGATAATTCCTCCATGATTATGCCCTGATACCACCAGATCAACAGGATAATCCGGAATATATTCCATTACAGGTTCCGGCCTGTGGCTAATCAATATTTTAAAATGCTCACTATTATGATATGAAAAATCATAAATAAACTGTCCTGAGTAGGGCCAGAAGCTGCTGAGGTTTGTACTGACTGCGCCGATATCTATCTGATTTTCCTTCACCTGCACTGTCACGGATTCGTTCTGCAAAACCGTAACACCCGCCTCTTCAAGCCCCGCAATCAGGGAATCATCCACGATAATCGGCGTAAAATTTTCCGATTTATCCTCCGACAGCTTTTCGTTTTTTTCCAAAAACTCCCGGTTTAACTCACTTCCGTAAACAATTTCATTTTCATGATTTCCAAAGCCATAGTACACCGGCGCAATTTCCGCAAGATTTTTGCAAAGGGAAAGACAGCCCGCAATATCCGTATCTTTTTTATTTACCATATCTCCGGCAATCAGGATCATATCAGGCTTAAGCTCCTGTATCCGCGCTGCCAGTTTCCCGTTCCCATCGTCAAATTCTTTCTGGTGCAAATCCGATAAAAGGACAGCCCTTATCGGCGTTTCTACCTTATTGTTATATAAGGAATAAAAGGTCTCCGTAAAACTGGCATTTGACCGGACTATCCATATTAGAACGGCGGAAACTATTATGGCAAAAATAAAAAGCACCCAAAAAAAATTACCTGTTTTACGTTTCATCTTTATACCTGCTCTCTAATATGTTTTCAAAAATTTGCTGTAATCTTTCACAATAGGAGGCAAGCGTTAAAAAATCCGACCGTTCCCTGCATCCCTTCTCCATAACGGCCAGCTTTTCACTGTCCTGATAAAGCATATGTATCTGCTTTGCATAATTTTCAGGTGAAAATTCATTTATAAGGATGCCGGTTTTCCCGTCAATAATCAATTCCGGGATACCGCCAATTCGATTCGCCAAAACCGGAGTGCCAAGAGACTGGGATTCCAGAACAGATAAGGGGCAGTTTTCATACCAGACAGAAAAATATAAGGAAAACCGCGCCTGTGCCACAAGCCTTAGCAGCGCATCCCCTTTTTGAAATCCTACATAACGTACATTAGGAGGTAAATCGCTAAGCAGGTGTTTCAGTGGGCCGTCCCCCGCTATCACAAAGGGAATCTCCGGGCAAAGCCTGCATGCACGCAAAAGCCCTGTGATATCTTTTTCCTCCGACAGTCTGCCAAAATAAAGGACATAATCCTTTTTCTTAAGGCCCTCGGATTTTTGATTAATTTCGATAAAATTGTGCAATACTTCCGTCTTTCCCTGAAAACGCTTATCCCTCGCCAGCATTGACTGCAGAAAATAGCTGGGGCAGATAAAGCGTTCTATCTTATTGTAAGTATTCCGTTTTTGGTATAGTTTCCCTTCTATGCTGCCCAATATACTTTTTATCAGAGATCCGTGGATACATTTGTTGTAGGCGCAATTCCATTTGTTTCCTTCCACGCAAAGGTCACATGGTTTTTTTCTCCTTAAATTAAGCAGCAGATGATTGGGACAAATCAGCTGAAAATCATGTACTGTCTGTACCATTGGGATTCCCAGCTCGGCTATCCCATCAATGATAGAGGGGGTTAGCTGATAATTAATATTATTAAAATGTACAATGTCAGGCTTAAATTGTCTGGCCACACGTTGTATTTTCCTCTTTGCCTCGAAGGAGTAAATAATTCGAAAAGGATATAGAAAACGGGATATATTTTTTGACCGGAAATCCATGTGATGTGTCTCAAGATTCAGTTCATTTCCTACCAGATTTCTATCATCCTGCATACCAAAATACTGCACTTCATGTCCGTGTTTCCGTAAATAATCGCCTGTTTTAAGAATATAAGTTTCCGCTCCTCCCTGAGGATACAGAAATTTATTTACGATTAATATTTTCATATATCCCCTCATTCCTGCGAGGTGAACGAAGTTCACCTTTGCCTTATTTACACTAAGCCATCAATAAGTAGTTTGAAAGTAAACTTCCAAACTTACCTCTTCACTACTTCTTATTCTGACGAACGCATCAGAACAATTATTTTTTGACCTCTGGAAATTAAACCATCTTCCTCCGCGGTTATTCCATTATATAGCTAACATATTATATTATCAATTTTAAATGTATAATGAGTTGGTAAATTGTTGATTTTAAATTTAACAAAGTGAGGGATCAAAATAAAAAATGCCGACAAGTTGAAAGACTATTTTAAGCCTCTCATCTTATCGGCATTACTATCCGCCATTCCATATAAGGAACTATTCACAAGCTATTTCTGAACAATCCTAAAATTTTCGGGTTTTCAGCCTCCGCCAAAGCCCCAGCAGGCGGGGACCGCAAATCACCCTTATGCATTCTCGAAAAGCACGGGCGGGCTCTATATCGCCGTGAACCCACAGCCACGAAAGCGCCGCCACTGTCTTTGCGCGCTTATTCAGGTTCCGATAAAGCACATAACGCCTTCTATGCTTCCACAGCGCAATCTGAAATAATTCCCCCGGCTCACGAATGGCACAGATATCTGCCAGCTGATCTACCAACACCTCAAACGCAGCATACCGTTCTTCCTGTTCTCCGACGGATGCCTGATGAGAATGACTGTCCGGGCGGACATAAACCGTATAAAGTTCTTCCGGAATTGTAGGGCAGCGGTGACAATACAGAAATGGAAGAAGCATCTGGAAATTCTGCCCCACATCGTACTCCGGGATACGCTTCTTTGGATAGATTGCAAAAAAAGCCTGACAGCGCAGCATATAACACCCGCAGCACACAAAGCTCTCTCCCATCAGGACAGGAAAAAACAACTCCTCTCTCTCTGTAAAGGCCATATTCTCCTGAGGCGGACAGGGCGCACCGTCCTCACTACGGTAAACCGCCAGAGAACGCACACACTGATATTGAGGATTTTCCTGCAAAAAAGATACCCGCTTACTGATAGAATCAGGGTATAAAGCATCGTCACTGTCCGGCCAAATGAGGAATTCTCCCGTAACCAAAGGCAGCGCATAATTAATAGCGGCAGATGCATTCCGGTGTTGTGCTTCAATAATCCGAAAGGAAAAACCCCGGGCCTTAAATCTGTTTCGGAAGGAATCCGCCACGTTTAAGGTTCCGTCCCGGGAACCGTCGTCCACCAGAATCATCTCAATATTATCCCAATCCTGGGCAAGAACTGACTCTAATAACCGATGCAGATGTTTCTCCCCATTATAGACCGGCGTCACAACCGATACTCTGTTTTTCACATATTGATAATCCGTCATCACCGTACCTTCACCAACTGCCCGTTTTCCAGCTTATAAATGTGATCACACTCATAGGCCAGTCTGAGACGGTGGGTCACCATCAGGAGTGTCTTCCGGCCCCACATCTGGCGGACAGCGTCAAGTACCGCCTGTTCGGTTCCCATATCCAACGCCGCTGTGGCCTCATCCATAATCAAAATTTCAGACTGCTTATATAGCGCCCGGGCCAGTGCGATACGCTGTCGCTGGCCGCCGGAAATCGCAACGCCATTCTGCCCGATAAGCGTATCCAGGCCATCCGGCATCTCCTGCACATCCTTCCATATCTGCGCACATTTAAGGCACTGAATAATCCTGTCCTCATCCTGATCGTCCTCACAGGCCATAAAGGTCACATTCCCCCGGACAGTCTCATCATTCAGATACACAATCTGCGGAATATAACTGACCACAGCTCCAATGTCTGCGCGGCATGCTCCCTGTTCATCCCGCCCCTCCACCAATTCAAAGTCGTCATACCAAATATGTCCCTTTGAAGGATGCAATAATCCCAAAATCAAATCCAGCAATGTCGTTTTTCCTTCGCCGGAGGGCCCGATAATCGCAGTGGCGGCCCCAGCCGGAATTTCGATAGATGCGTTTTCAAAAATCTTTTTTCCGTTGGGATAAGAAAAACTCAAGTTTTCCACCCGGATACCCCTATTTAATGTAACCTGCTTTTCCCTGACATGCATTCTGTTCTCCCGCTCCTGCATCAGATGGAGATATCTCTCCAACGACTCCCCAAGCGCCTCAAAATAGTTTGAAGCAAATCGAATGTCCGTCAGACTCCTTACAATCCGCACACAGGCAGGAAACATTCGGATTAACAGGGTAATAAAAATTAATACATCCGGAAGAACAAAGGCTAAATCCACCCCCGCTGCCAGCATTACCGCCAAAAAGAGGAATAAGCCGGACTGCATGACATCACGCAGTACAATCCCCTGAATCCCCTGAGTGAAAGCATAATCTTTTTGTACCTGCGCGCACGCTGCGCTTGCCTTCCGGTATTTCTCTAACAGGTTCCGCCTCTGCGTGTCAATCCTGACCTCCTTATAGGAACCAAACATTGTAGACACTAATCCCCCGGCCCGGATTTCAAGCCGTCGTCTCTTCTCTCCAAATTTTTCAATACGGGAACGGCTGTAGTAATACAGCGCCGCCATAAGCGCCGCCATCAAGATACAACTGGCTATGCCGACTCCTCTTCCAAAATAGAGCATCGCCAATGCGTATGCTGCTGTGGTTAACACCCCGATAGCCAGATCCATATAAGAAATAATAATTCCGGCGCTGATGGCCGGATCGTTCCTGGCAGCGCCCACAGCCTCCGCAGCATTTTTCCGGTTATGCTCTTCCAGCCCCTCCATGCCATATAGTTCGTAAATCTTCACAGACCAGCTATGGGAGATATCCACCACCAGGGCAGTGGAAATACGATTCTTTATCAATTCAAAAACCCCTGTCATCAAAAGGAGCAGAGACAAAAAGATGATTTTTCCCGTCACCGAAGCGGCAGCATCCCGGTCAAATGCCTGCTGCAGAACCGGTATCATCATAGATACGCCAAACAAATCCATTGCCGGGCTAAACAGGCACAGTAATGCCCACAAAAGCAGCTTTCTCTGCTGCGTCTCCTCCAACAGACGCCACAACTTTTTCAGTATTCCCATTAACTAACCAAGCACCTCCCTTTGTCATAGATGCCGAAAGAGTCTAAGCCACAGAGAAAGGGGCATCATCCTCCTCAAAAACAGATAGAACTCTCTGCCGGGATGAGCCTGCGTCGGCTCCTTCAATCGCGGCTGATGGTCATTGGCTGCGTCCTCAACGCCGCAGGGAAACCACTCTGTCTCATCCCGAACCTGTTTAAACAGCTCCATCCCTGTCTCGGTGTGGCAGATAACCGCCGAACATCCCCATCCATCATCAAAACCGGGACGCACCTTTTCAATCCCCCAAAAATCCCCCAGGGTAATATCGCTGCTCCTGGCTGCGGTACAATACTGACAATGAAAACAAGCCGGACGTAAATTTATGCCGCTAAAATAAGTGCGGCAGTAAAGATCGCTGTCAAGAGGCCAGGTATACTCCTGTTCCCCCAGCCGGGCCGCACAGGTATGCCCGCCATCACCTTTTCTTTTATCACGAAAAGAAAAGGAACGAAACACGCCGCCATAGCGCCGTTCCAGATAAGACACATAACGCCGCCAGATTCCCGGCGAAGGAGAGCCGTAGCAAATCAAATCTACAAGGATCAGATTTTCCCGTTCCTCCCCTAAAAAAGTGCGCAGTGCATCCGCCTGACACGGAGTGCCGCAAAACAAAACCCTCCGTCCCTCCTTCAGAGAAAGCCGTATCTGTCCCCATACCTCCTGCAAATCACTCTGTACATATTTCGTTCCGGAAATAGCGGGGATCTCTGCTTCGGTGTGGATTTCTCTGTGCTGCACCCGGCCATCCTCCAAAAGAGCGGCTCCCCATACACTTCCGCCGCTCTTTAGTACCTGCCTTGCCAGCAATGGGAACATCCCGCCTGACGAACCCAGCAAACGCACCTGCTTTCTCTTTGCCTTTGCGGCGAACGAAAGGCCCACAGAATTGTCCTTGCCTGCCTGCTCCTTCTCCAAAGGACACATCCGATGGCATAAACCACATTGCGTACAGATGTCAGTTAAAACTTCCGGATAGAGAAAACCATCCTTATCTTCTTTCATCCGGACGGCTCCCTGCGGACAAACCGCCGCACAGGCTCCACAGCCTGTACACAACCGCCTGTCAGTCATTTTTCACCGTTCCCTTTCTGTTTACACTGCCACCGCCAGGTACAAAACCTGTGCATCAACAGGTAAATGGGATAGCACCAAAAAGCCGTATAGTGCTTGCACCTTTCCCCCCAGTCCAACAATTGGAACTGTTCATTTCTCGCTTCATCCCTGGCCAGCCTGCGCAGGCAGACGGACACCTCTTTATTGTTATCCCGGCGGCTGCGTACATATAGCCTTCGCAGACGTCTGGAAATACTCTTTGCACAGAACTTTGCCCCTGCCGGCCTTTCCCTTTCCTGTTCCCATATGTATTTCCAACACCGGTAAATATCCTTACAGGACTGAACCGTTAAACGATGGCTGCTGCCTCTCTCCGGATACTTCCAATAAGCATACCACTCTTCCCACAAAATTACCGCATCTGACCCCATCTCCAGCAATTGGTATACAAAGAGCGTATCCTCCGCATTATGCAGTTTCTCGTCAAAACGCAATGACTCCATAGCGCCGCGGCGAACCATTTTACCTCCAATACTCCAAAATTTTTCCCCATTTTCTCCGGATGAGAATTGTTGCAGGGCTGACTCATTCGTCATATAGGTATATTCCCACCGTTTATCCTCCCTGAAACTCATACTGTCCGGAAAGTCATAAGACTCCCCCCCATCCACATGCCAATAATCCTCCATCCCCAAAGCCGCGCCCGTGGCTTCGCAAAGTTCCACTAAAGCCTTCAACAGCCGGGGGTGTATGGTATCATCGCTGTCCAAAAAGAATATATAATCCCCCTTTGCCACGCCAAGTCCCAAATTCCTGGCTGCGGACACACCCTCATGATTCCTTGGGAAGAAACGGACGCGCCCGTCCATAGCGCATAAAGTCTCACACACTGCCGCGCTGTTATCCTGAGAACCATCATCAATAAGAAGCAATTCGAAGCAGGAATAGGTCTGGCAAAGGACAGACTGAACACATCTGTACAAATATTTTTCAGTATTATAGATGGGAACAATTACGGAAATAAGTTTTGCCATACATCGCCACCCCATTCCTGCCATCAGGCTGATTTTCAAATATTATCGTATTCATTTTCCCACAATCCACTCAGTAAATGCGCATCTCGTGCGCATTCCTGACCGTAAATCGTAACATAATTACATATTTTCTATAATATAACGCCTCGATAACTCCCTTGCTTCTGCCAGACGTCTGCGAACCTGCTTCCAGTCCGTACCAGACCATATTTCCATAACATTACCTGGCTTATCCGGTCCCACTAAGTGGGAAAGCAATCCCAATTTACGCAGAAGGTCTTCCTGCCGTGCACTTCTTGTACTGTGCCTGAAACAGAGGAAAGGTTTTTCCCACAGGATAGAAAATGCCATTGCATGAAAAGAATTGGTCAGCACACAATAGGCGCTCCGTATATACCCCAAAAACTCCGCAGGGCCACTCTCAATACGTACGTCAATCTCCGGAATTGCTTTTCCATCACGAAAATGCCCTGACAGATTAGAGGGCCGGGAAAGCGAAATAATCTTCCTCCCCGAATCCTTAGACAGCGAGCGGACATAATCCAGCAAAAGTTCGTCAGGCTGCGTTGTACAAACCACAATAGCTCCTTCGCCCGTATATCGCTTTGATACCTTCTCCCACTCCGCTCTTCCCAGAAGCAAAACCGGATCCAGTACATTCCACACCTTCCGTCCAAGGATCCGCTCTATCCGGGGAACATCTGTTTCCTCACGGACAGAAACAGCCGAAAAGCCGCACACATGTCGTGCAAATTTTTTTCGTTCATCTGCCAAAAGGGGATTTCCCCCCAGGCTTGCCCCATAAGCGATCAGCCGGCAATCCCCCCGCCGGGAAATATTTCCAATATAAGCGTCGTCCAAATCTATCGTAATGTCCGGGTTCCAGACCTGATCACTGCCTACAAAAACAGTCTGATAAGGCAGCAGCGAAAGATGCTTTACACTACGGACAGGCAGCCGCTTCGTCAGGTATCTGTAACGGAACGCACGCATCATCCGCCGGCGCCGCCAATAGCTGCGCCCCAATAATAAATTTTGTTTAAATAAGTATCGGTGAAAAAAATAGTGTAACCCGCTATCCTTCCGCTCAGCCCATAGCGGGCACAGCCAATAGCGCCCGGTCAACCTGACAGGCGCATAGGGAATAAATTCTGCTTTCTCCCCCAGTAACTCTAACTGCCTCTTCAGGGCATAAGCCTGCAGCATTCCCCCATAATCATCCGCCCAGTAGAAGGTTAATATCCCAATCACTTCCGAATCCTCCCCTGACATGATATTACTCAAAATAACAAATTTTTTATTACAATAAGCTGGCCCACGAATCGTGACAGCGTTTGTTAGGTTACGGACATAGTCTGCGGTATGGAATGCTCTATTTTTCTTAAAAATCCTCGTGGAAGTTTAAAAACTTATCTTTTTTCTTCCTGCCCGCTTTCCTCCCTGCGCGCCCGGATTCCATCTAAAATAACCTGCTTTTTCTCTACCACCTTATCCTTATCCATGGCCGGAACGCCTGCTAATTTATAAGGCATCCCCAGCTTTTTATATTTGGTTTCGCCCATCGTATGATAAGGGAGCACGTCAAGGGCCTTTAAATTAGAAAACTGCCCGATAAAATAGCCTAACTGATACAGATACTTTTCGTCGTCCGTAATGCCGGGAACCACTACATGGCGGATCCACATGTCAACATGCCTTTCATTCAGGTATGCGGCAAACGCCAAAATCCCGTCGTTGGGCTGAGCCGTAAGCTC
>ERZ777011.610-NODE-610-length-52611-cov-20.528960_pt1 | contig 52611 bp, 46 predicted proteins | sample MGYA00374964_ERZ777011 | MGnify/ENA primary metagenome ERZ777011 (study PRJEB29310, sample SAMD00008975) | mouse gut metagenome | study: EMG produced TPA metagenomics assembly of the Metagenome analysis of fecal microbiota from mouse which was promoted...
ATGGAAATTGTGTTTAAGGTATTAGGGATCCTTTTTAACTTTTTTAAAATTGGCGGTTACGAAATTTATGCCTACCTTTGCACCGTCTTTTTCGGGACGAGAGGAAAAATTTGGCTGCTTGCAACCTCTTCAAAAATGCTAAAACTGCAAAAAGTTTTTTAGAGATAAACATCTGTCCGTCCGGTAGGATAATTCCTATGGAGACACGATGAAAAATGTTGAAGCAGTCACCCCACCACCATTTCTCGGTTCCGTGCACTGTTTCGATATTTTTTTACACCATTATGAAAACATATCTTTTTACATCCGAGTCAGTATCGGAAGGGCATCCCGACAAGGTTGCCGACCAGATCAGTGATGCCGTGCTTGATGAGTTTCTCGCACGTGATCCCAAATCGAAAGTAGCTTGCGAGACACTTGTCACCACAGGTCAGGTTGTCGTTGCAGGCGAGGTCAAGAGCAACGCTTATGTCGACCTTATGGATGTGACACGTCAGGTGATCCGCAGCATAGGTTATGACCGGAGCGAGCTGAAGTTTGACGGAGAGGCATGCGGCGTGTTCTCAGCCCTGCATGAACAGAGTGCCGATATCAACCGTGGTGTCGAGCGTGAGGATGCAGAGGCTCAGGGTGCCGGCGACCAGGGCATGATGTTCGGCTATGCCTGCGACGAGACTCCCGATTATATGCCTCTCACCCTTGATCTTTCCCATCGTCTGCTTCGCGAGCTCGCCGACATACGCCGCGAGGCAGAGCATATGACATGGGAGAAGCGCGGACGAGTGTTCACTTATCTGCGTCCCGACTCCAAGAGCCAGGTCACAGTGGAATATGACGAGAACAATCGTCCTCTGCGTGTCGACACCATAGTGATCTCCACTCAGCACGATGAGTTCATAAAGCCGGCCGATGATACTTCCGAGGCACAGGCTGAAGCTGACCGCGCTATGCAGGCTCGTATAGAGAAGGATGTACGTGAGATACTTATACCTCGCGTCAAGGCTCAGCTTCCTGCCGAGGTGGCTGATCTCATCACTGATTTCAAGCTTCTTGTCAACCCTACAGGCAAGTTTGTGATAGGCGGTCCTCATGGTGATACCGGACTGACAGGACGAAAAATTATTGTCGACACTTACGGAGGCCGTGGTGCCCATGGCGGAGGTGCCTTCTCAGGCAAGGACCCCAGTAAGGTGGATCGGTCGGCCGCATATGCGGCGCGTCATATCGCCAAGAATCTTGTGGCTGCCGGGATTGCCCGCGAGGTGCTCGTGCAGGTGGCATACGCTATCGGATGTGCACAGCCTGTGAGCCTGTGTGTCAACACTTACGGCACCTCCCGTATAGACATGACCGATTCCGAGATCGCTGACATTGTGAAGGCTATGCCCTGTTTCGACATGACACCTTATGCCATAGAGAAGCGTTTTGACCTGCGTCAGCCCATATATCGTGAGACTGCGAGCTACGGTCATCTTGGGCGTCAGCCACGCAAGGTCATCAAGCATTTCCACTCCCGCTATGAGCCTGATTTCACAAAGGAGGTTGAGCTGTTCACCTGGGAGAAGCTCGATGCTGTTGATGCTGTGAAGAAGGCGTTCGGTCTTTAAGTATTCAGCCTATATAGACTAAATGCTCCCTGAAAGTTTTATCGGACTTTCAGGGAGCATTTTATTTGTGCCATATGTCTTAAGGGATGAGGCTAAGGACGGCGGATGTGAAGTCGGCTGACGAGAGGGTGGATGGCAGCCAATGGATGGGAGAGGTGGGTACGCGGCGTTCCATGCCTCTGAACCATGTCATCTGCCGTTTGGCAAACTGGTGTATTGCTATCTCAAGCTGTGTGAACATCTCGTCGTAGCTGATCTGTCCGATGAGGTGTAGCGTGAGGTATTTGTATTCCAGTCCGTAGTATATTAGATCGTCAGCAGGGATTCCGGTGTCGAGCAGATGGCGCACTTCGTTGAGCATTCCGGCATTGAGGCGCGAATAGAGCCGCTCTGTGATGCGCTGTCGGCGTGTCTCGCGGTCGACCTCCACGCCAATGGTTAGAGCGTCAGTGAGCGGATGCGGCTCGGCTTGTTCTGACATGTCGGGATGTTCGGTGTAATAGGTCTGTATCTCGATTGCCCTTACAGCACGCTTTACAGTATCGACATCGGTGACGTTGTGGAGCGATTTCATCGATGCAAGTATTTCGGTTAGTTCGGTGAGAGATTTACTCTCCAGCGAACGTCGCAGCTGAGTGTTTTCCGGAACTTCGGGCAGTGACAGCCCTTTGAGCACACTTTCGACGTATAGCCCTGTGCCGCCGCATAAGATGGGCATTTTTCCGCGAGCCACTATGCCGTCATATACCTTTCTGTAGTCGCGCAGATATTCATATAGGTTGTATTTGTATCCTGCCGGGCATATGTCGATGAGGTGGACCGGTATACCATCATATTCTTCAAGGTCCTTACCGGTTCCGAGATCCATTCCGCGGTACACCTGTCGCGAGTCGGCACTGATGATTTCACCGTCAACTGCACGAGCCAGCTCGACAGCCCTGCGTGTTTTGCCTGAGGCGGTCGGTCCGGTGATAACGATTAATGATAGAGGGTCGGTAACAGTCATCGGTCATCGAAAATTCGACGCAGCATCCTTCGGAAACGGAATAGCGGCTTGTCCTCGTTGAAGCGCGACACTTCAAGCCAGAGCGGTGAATTGAAGTCTACGTCCCAGTCACAGATCCCGTTGAGGCGGAATAACGGATGATAGTTCTTGACCTTATAGAGACGGTTGCCGTCGGCATCATACGTTTTCCATGCCATTGTCACAGTGTAAAGCCTATGTATTTCGGCTGCAAGCATCGGTGTCAGCTCACGGTTGTGTAGCATGCGTTCTATCTGTGACAGGTTGTACCATTTGCCTTTGAACCCCGACTCTTCAAGCACATCGGATGAATTGGGGCAGCATATGTAGTGGAATGTGTTGCGCTCCCCTGACGCTTCGGATGAGGCGTACATGAAACGCAGCTCGAAGTCTGATTCATTCAGTTTGCTTATGTCGCACAGCAACCGTGCTGCTTTCTGTTTTGACAGCTTTTCGGTGAAGTGCATTGCAAGTGAGGCAGGGGTATCATAGTAGTTGTCATCATCGTCGGAATCGGATATGTCGTCCTGCCGGGATAGAAACATGGTGTCGCCTGAGATTATCAGTATACGTAGACTCGATGAGCCGTCCAGACGGTTGTATGAACCCTCGGTGTCCTGGAAGTTGTACGCCCATATGGTGAAGCATCGTGCCCCGATGTAAAATATGGATACGAGGAAGAGTATCACCGGAACCCATCCGAAGAAGAAACGGTCAGGAATGTTGATGTTGACGTTTATATAGAAGAATGTATAATAGCCCCATGTGACAATGGTGAGCACTGTGGCTATGGCTAAAAGGAAGAGGCGTTGGTAACGGCTCTCCTGTACGAACAGTTTGCCGAGAAATCCACGTTCGGTGCTGGACCCGAGGGTGATAAAACATGTGTGGCATGCGCTGTACTTCTTTCCCCGCAGACTCGCCCAAAGGGTGTTGACAAAAACCACAGGTGATATGATAAGCGATGTCACAAACGGCTTTGCCGAGTTTATGGTGTTCTGGTCGTAGAAATACGTTATGAGCCCCCTGCGGTATATGATGCTTATTATCACCATTATAGTGGCGGACATGAACAGGGTGCGCATAGCTATTGTTGGTAGCAGCGGGCACACTGCTTTGCGCGAACGCAGCGAGGATTTATTGTATATGAACAGGGCTCCGGCGAGCGCGTATGTGATTATGGGGATGAGCTGTGGCGGTGCGTAGACACTTACCAGATTGGGGATGAAGAGAACACCTCCGGCTATGACCCAATTGAGCCATAGTCCGAAGAGTGCTGATTCGTATGATGTGTTTTTTGTTAAGGACATTACAGATTCTTATCGAAATAGTCAAGCATCTTGGAATAGACATTAAGGCGAGAGTCGCATCCGAAGATTGAGTGATTCATGTTAGGATATAGAAACATGTCGCAGAAGCGACCGTGTGACTGCAAAACAGAGACATACTGCATCGTGTTCATGAGGTGAACATTGTCGTCGGCGGTGCCATGCATTATGAGCAGAGGTATGTTCATGTCTTTCACCTTGTTGATTGGTGATGATTCGCGGTATCCGTCGGGATTTTCCTGAGGTGTGAGCATGAACCTTTCGGAATATACGGTGTCATAGTAACGCCAGTCGGTTACCGGTGCTACTGCCACTGCGCAGGCAAATGGTGATGCCGGGGATGATATGGTCATGAGTGTCTGGTAGCCTCCGTAGCTCCATCCGGTGAGACCTATGCGTGCCGGATCGACATATGGGAGGGTCGCTGCCCAGCGGGCTGCTCCGCAAAGGTCGATGGCCTCGTAGTGTCCGAGATTCTTGTATACTATGGTCTCCCAGGCTCTTCCTTTACCGCCTGTGCCGCGCGCGTCGACACAAAGCACCACATAGCCGTGCATCGCTGCATACTGGGTCCAGTCGATCCGCCATCGGTTGAGCACTTCCTGCGAGCCTGGACCGCTGTACTGGGTGATGATGAGAGGGTAGCGGCGTGACTGATCGAAATTGGATGGCTTGATGATGTAAGCATCCATTGTGATCCCTTCGGAGGTGGTCACGGTAGTGAATTCAGGCTTTGGTGCCGATGCGTATTTTTCGGCGAGTCCGGCATTGTCCTCAAGCACTCTTATCTTCTTGTCGGCTGGTGCTGTGTAGAGGGTGCATGCAGGTGGTGTGGTGGAGTTGCTGTAGGTGACTGCATAGTAGTCCATTGTTGGGGAGAACCATGCTGAAGCGTTGCCCGAATCGGGGGTGAGACGCTTTGTGATGCCTTTGGGGTCGACACGCATCACTACTCGGTTGATGGGTCCTGACACCGTGGACTGGAAGTAGCAGTTGCCTTTGGCGTCAGTTCCGTAGAAGTCTTTTATATCGAAATCGCCTGAAGTGATGGTGCGCTTGAGCTGTCCCTCGTAGCTGTAGAGATAGGCGTGGGTGAATCCGCTGCGCCCCGACAGCAGGATGAATCCTGAGGGGAGATATGTTATGTTTTCGTATGTGTCATCGTTGAGCCATGCCTCGCTCTTCTCTGTGATGAGAGATTTGGATACGCCTGAACGCGGATTGACTGCAAGGAGCTCCATGCGTGTCTGCGAGCGGTCGAGTGTGGTCACCATAAGGCGTCCGGCAGGGTCGTGGGCATAGCTGATACGCGGGATGTATTCTATGTCGGAACCGGGAAGAGTGATGTCCTTGGTCTTGCGGTTGTCGATATCGTAACTGTGAAGAGTGACAACTGAGTTGGGTTGTCCGGCTACAGGATATTTGTAGGTGAACTGTCCCGGATAGAGTGCATACTGCTTCATGGGGTCGCATGAGCCTTCGTAGAGTGGGAAAGAATAGGCGGGCACTTCGGTCTCGTTGTATTTGAGATAGCACAGTGTGAGACAGTCAGGCGACCATGCCATTGAGCATGTGGCTGAGAACTCCTCTTCGTACACCCAGTCGGGGACTCCGTTGATGATACGGTCGACGGCTCCGTCGGTTGTGACTGCCACTTCTGTGCCGTAGTCGAGTTTCTTTAGGTAGATGTTGTTGTCGGGAGCGACAAATGCCACCATTCTTCCGTCAGGAGAAAATACCGGACAACGCTGCACAGGATGACTCTCTGATAATGGCGTGAGTATTCGCGTGCGTATCTCGTATATGTAGTGTGATGCACGGGTGGAGCGGCGGTAGATGGGCTCTATGCCGGTTGCGAGAAGTAGTTTGGAGCCATCGGGGCTTAATTGGAAGCTCTCGATAGCTGGGATTTTTGCTTCGCGGGTATTGGTCACATCCATCACGGTCTCAGCTTCCGCTCCGTTGCGTATGTCATGCCTGACGATGCGTTTTGAGTCAGCTGAAAGTTGCAGGTAGGACTGTCCGTCGGGCATGAAATAAGGCTTAGCTACCGATTTGCTTCCGTTGTTGGGATGTACATATGGAGCCATGTCGGCGAAGTTGCTGACATTTATAGCCTTTGGAGCAGCTGCGGCTGATATTGTCATGAGGCTCGCCGCTGCAAGAGTTATGAGGTGACGGGTCATTGGTATTATTGAAAAAAGTGGATTGAGTCTTTGTTGTTCGATATGTTGGCATTTCCCATCTCAGAAAAGCGAGAGCTGTGCGGCGTTGTCGTTGGATGGGCGTCGCGGGGGTTCGTGGTAACCGAAATCAGGGTCCTCCTTGTGTCCTGTCTGTGAGAACCATTCTGTGTTGTCGAGTTCCTCGTCAAGTTTAGCTTTTTTGGGACGTCCGCGCCGGCGTGGGGGTTGCTTCTGTTTGGACTGTGCTTCCGCGTCGGTTGAAACAGCCGAAGACTGGAATGATGCAGGCGATGGCTCGGGGGTATTGCTGGAGGATGGGTCCTGGTGTGGAGCTGCTGCCGCTGTTGCTTTTTCGAGTTCCTGCTTGAGCCGTTTGATCTCGTTGCGCAGGCGCATCTCGTTGCTTGCCTGATTGTACAGATTGTTTTCTATAGTGTGACGCAGAGAGGCGTTCTCTTCGTTGAGTCGAGATATCTGTTCGTCAAGGTTGCGTGCTTTCTCCTGCTTTATGGCATCCTTGAGCTCGGCAATGCGTGCTTCGTATCGGACTTTTATCTGCTCGAACGCTTCTACCTGCAACTGTATCTGCTCAAGGGCAATCTGCTGCTGGTTGCACGTGTCCTCGTATTCGTTTCGGGCAGCGTCCGACTGGTTGCGCAGATCTGTGATCATCTGGTCGCCGATCTTGATTTTCATCATCATCTGGTCCATGTCTCCGGTGCGGGCTGCGATCTCTTCGTCGCGTTGGGCAAGGGTGGCTTCGAGTTCTTTTACTCGGGCATTGGTGGAGTCAATGAGAGCGGCATCAGCCGGATTGCGTTTGTCCGAGAAGAATTTTTCCCGCTCGGCATAGTTCTTGGCTACCTGGGCTTCAAGGTCGTTGATGCGGTCAAGGAGAGCTCGTTTCTGACGTTTGATGCTTAGCTGTAGCTTGTGGTTTTCCTGACGGATGTTATCAGTGTCTTTTGCCTCAGCTTCAAGAACGGATATTCGTCGTTTCAGACGTTCTATTTCAGTCTGGTTGCTGCTGTCGTCAGTTTGTTGAGTCGTGGCTGTCGCTTTCTGGATTCGTAAGCGCAGGTTCTCTGAAATAGAGTTGTATATGTATGTGCGCTGTGCTTCGGTAGAGAGGCATTCTTTTACGAATTCGGGTTGGAACGAGTTGAATTGTTCTATCAGGGCATCGAATATGTCGCCCGGAAGAGAGTCGTCGGCATGAGTTTCGGTTGGCTCGTTGCCGGCAGTATCGACAGGCTTGATGGTTGTGTCGGGGTCAGGTGTGGATTGTTCATGCGAAGGTGTGTCGGGTTGGTTGCCGACCGTTTCCTGATCGGCAGGGGTTGGCTGTGCAGCATATGTAGGGAGAGATGAGTCGTACTCTTCGACGTCCTCTTCGCTTTCGCTACCGCTGAATCCGAACGCGCTCTTCACACCTTTCCAGAATGACATGTGGTTTAGATTTTAAATGTGTAGTTACTTGTTTTGGCAAAGTTAACTTAATTTATCGGATATTTGAAGGATTTAGGTGGAAAATGTGACCTGGAATATGTTGATTGAGCTTATTTTTCTGAAAAAACACAATATCAAAGAGGATATGCCACAATTAAGTGGAATATCCTCTTTGGTATTGTTGGTTATGCGGAACAGGTGTTACAGAGTGAGTTCCTTGCCGCTTTTACTTACTATTTGGATGCGGCTGCGCGTGCGCGGATTGCCGCCATTACTTTTGCTTTGCCCACGCGTATGTAGTCGACGAGCGGTCGCGATGCCGGGCATATGTAGCTGCATGAGCCGCACTCTATGCAGTTGGCTATCTTTTCCTGCTCTGCTTCGTCCCATTGCTTCAGGCGCGACAGGGTGCTCACAAGGTATGGCTCAAGACCCATGGGGCATGCATTGACACAGGCTCCGCACTTGATGCATGGTTCTGTGGGGCGGCGGTGTGCGTAGCGCGAGTCAAGAAGTATGCCTGATGTGCCCTTTATCATAGGGGTATCGAGGGTGGATGCTGTACGCCCCATCATCGGGCCACCTATGATTATCTTTTCGTAGTCATTACCTTCTACGAGGGTTGACAGGATTGTACCGAGAGGTACGCGTAGGTTTTTGCCTTCGGTGCCGTTGTGGATTGTGAGCACACGGTCAAGGATGGGTTCGTTGTGATATACCGCCCGGTATACGGCATAGGCTGTCGCTACGTTCTGAACTATTGCGCCTGTGGCTATAGGGAGAGCTCCTGATGGTACTTCTTTCCCGATCACAGCCTCGATCAACTGTTTTTCACCACCTTGGGGATATTTGACTTTCATGGGCATCACCTCTATTCCTGGGGCGGATGAAGAGGCGGCCGTTAGGGCGGCTATAGCTTCCGGCTTGTTGTTCTCGATGGCTATTATGCCACGGTTGACACCTGCTGCCTTTACAAGCAGTTGCACTCCTTTGACTATCTCTCTGGAGTTCTCGCGCATTAGCATATCGTCGCAAGAGAGGCAAGGTTCGCACTCCGCGGCATTGATTATTACCACTTCAGCCTTGGAGCCTGGAGGTGGCATCAGTTTTACGTGGGCGGGGAATGTGGCTCCTCCGAGTCCGACTATGCCGGCATCCTTGATGAGGTCGATTATAGCTTTGGAGTCGAGAATGGCTATTTCGGCATCGGTGCGTTTAGGTGCAGAGTCTGCCATTGAGGCTGCATCCGCTTCGCGGTCGGCGTCGTCGCTTTTGATATATATAGCTTCGACAGGCATGCCCTGCGGAGTGCGGGCTGTGTCGATCTTGACCACTGTTCCTGAGATCGGGGTGTGTATATGGGCTGAGACGAATCCTCCAGCCTCCGCCACACGGTCGCCACGCTTCACGTGGTCACCTTTCTGCACTATAGGTTTGGCAGGGGCACCGATGTGCTGTGACACCGGGAGCACAACCTCGGCAGGGAGTGGCAGATTGATTATCGGTTTACCTGCCGCAATTTTATTCTCGGCGGGATGTACGCCGCCGGTCTTGAATGTATGAAGTTTCATATTGGATTTCGTGGATGGGAGATGAGATTGTTATGCCTTGGATTCAGTAGCTGCCGGTTCGGCTTTCTTTACCGGGAAATTCACGGCATGGATTGCGTGAGTGGGGCACACCTCAACACATTTCTTGCAGAGTTTACACTTCTCATAGTCAATGTAGGCAAGATTGGAGTTGACTGCTATGGCTTCGTGAGGACAGTTCTTGGCACACTTTCCGCATCCTATGCATGCTACCTTGCATGCTTTCATCGCAAGCGCGCCTTTCTCCTTGTTGGAGCATGCCACGAACACGCGCATACCTCGCGGACCCTTGTTGCGCAATTCGATTATCGAGCGCGGACAAGCCTTTACGCATGCACCGCAGCCCACGCACTTGTCCTCGATTACTTCCGGCAGTCCGGTCTCAAGATTCATTCTCATGGCACCCCACGGACATGCTTCTACGCAGTCGCCGCACCCGAGACAGCCGTTGGGGCAGGCTGACTGACCTGTGCCGAGCGATGAGAGAACGGCACATGACGGTGCCCCCTCGAAGCGGGCATGGGCGGGACGCAGCTCGCAGGTGCCGTTACATTTGATCACAGCGATTTTGGGCTTGGCGGCTACCGGAGCGAGCCCTACGATCTCGCCGATTTTCTTCATTGTCTCCGTGCTTGAAGAGGGGCATGTCAGACCGTCAAGAGTGTCAGCCCCTACACATGCCGCTGCAAAGTCGCGGCATCCGCTACGTCCGCATCCTCCGCAGTTGGCCCCTGGAAGAAGTGCCTCTACCTGATCGATGCGTGGGTCCTCCTGCACGTAAAATTTACGGGCTACGACGTAAAGCACTGCCGCACCCACAATCCCGATTATGCCGAGGACGATGATGGATAGTATGATTACATTCATGGTATGTGTTGAAAATAGATTGATTCGGAATATTGTTTATGATACTGACAAGGTAGGGCTCACAACCGCCTGACCTTCCAGGATATGTTCTGCGCAAGCCGCTTGCGGAAGCGGTAGAGGAAGAGATCGTATATAGCGAGCACCACAAATCCGGTCACAAGCGACCATGCCCCGCTGTTGTGCCATATGAGCCTTACTGCGAGCACAATCCCTATGAACAGTAATGTAGGCAGCATCAGTGCCCACCAGGTGGCACGGAGCGTGGATCCTGACGATGCTATTACCTCGACACGTTCTCCCACATTGTAGAGCAAGGATTCAGGGGTGTTTATTGTGATGCTTTCCTGTTCGGAAGATGAATCCTTGTTGCATAGGGATGCTACGGCACACCCTTCACATCGGCAGGCTTCTTCTGTTCGCAGAGTAAGCGAGCCGTCATCAATACGAGTAATTATTCCTGAATGTGTGACGTAGTCTTTATTCATGGTGAAAATATCTGCAAAGTTAGAGATTTTCTGGTTATAATGCAACTTTTAGAGCTTGTTTGATGACAAATGATTAGCTGAAGAGTTGAGACCCTTCAGCTAATCGCTTGTTATGTCACCATATGTCTTCCTTCTAATTTCGGAAATGGGCGGGCCGGAGTATGAACGGAAGAGGAGATTTGATCACAAGCCCTTTGTCGGATTTGACTTTGCGCCATGCCTCAAGTGCTTCGGCGGGGGTTGATGATGTCTCGGTGATCACGTAATATAGCGGTTCGCGAGTGTGCACCACCATCGCGCTGTCATAGCCTGCATCAAGCAGTCTCTGACGCATCTGTTTGGCATTGAATATCTGCCGAAATTGTCCGACCACAATGTTGTAAAGTTTCACCTTGTCGCGTGACGAGCCTCCATCGGCATCGTATCCGATGTATTCGGAGCGCATGGGCAGCTCTTCTCCCCCTACAAGCAGAGTGGAGGTGTTGGCACTGTTGCGTATCTTTCCGTAGATGGTGGAGTCAATGCCTGTTGACTCCTGACGCTGTATCACCGCAGTCTCGTAGGCTTTGCGGTAATTTTCTTCAGTGGTCTTGCAGGATGTTATCCCCACTGCCGAGAGTATGGCGGTAAGGAGTATGAGTATCGGGAATCTTTTCATTGTTTCAGTTAACCACATGGTGACCTGCATCAGCGAGAGCTTTTTTGAGCAATGAGATGTGGTCGTGATTGCGGGTCTCGACTTCGATGCGCAGAATGCAACCGTTGATGGATGTAGTGTTGGAGTTGCGTTCGTGTGTCACGGAGATTATGTTTGCCCCGTTGGAGCCCAGTATGCTGCATATCTCGGATAGCTGTCCCGGTTTGTCGCCCACATCGAGCTTCAGGGTGAAGTTACGGCCGCTCTTCACAAGCCCTCGGGTGATCACTCGGTTGAGGATTGTGACATCGATGTTGCCTCCGGATACTACGCAGACAGTCTTTTTCCCCTTGATAGGGACCTTGTTGAACATTGCAGCCGCAACGGCTACAGCTCCCGCTCCTTCGGCTACGAGTTTCTGCTGTTCGATGAGAGCGAGGATTGAGGCGGCGATCTCGTCCTCTGTTACGGTGACTATTTCGTCGACATATCTGGAACAGAATTCGAACGTGTTCACACCAGGCTCTTTGACTGCTATGCCGTCGGCTATGGTCGATACTGAGTTGAGGTGCTCGCGTTTGCCGTCCTTGATTGATTCATACATGGATGGTGCGCCCTCAGCCTGTACGCCATACACTTTCACGTCGGGTTTGAGTTGCTTGAGGGTGAATGCCATGCCTGCGATGAGCCCGCCTCCGCCTATGGGGACTATGACTGCCTCCACATCGGGCATCTCTTCAAGTATCTCAAGCGCAATGGTGCCCTGTCCGGCTATCACTTTGAGATCATCGAAAGGATGGATGAATGTGTATCCGTGCTCCTTCTGAAGCTCGATTGCTTTCTGGTAGGCATCGTCATACACTCCGGGCACGAGACACACTTCTGCTCCGAGACGTTTTGTTGCTTCGATCTTGGATATTGGTGCTCCTGCGGGGAGGCAGATGAGCGATTTTATGCCGTTGTGTGTGGCGGCAAGGGCTACTCCCTGGGCGTGGTTGCCGGCGGAGCAGGCTATCACGCCTTTGGCTCGCTCTTCGGGGGTGAGCTGTGATATCTTGTAGTAGGCACCACGGAGTTTGAAAGCCCCTGTGTGTTGAAGATTCTCAGGCTTTAAGTAGACCTGTGACTCGGGGTTGAGGTGGGTTACTCCTATAAGACGGGGATGACGTGCCACATCACGAAGCACCTGGGCTGCGTGGTACACCTCGGAAATTTCAAGCTGTTCAGACATGATATTTAGGATTTAATCATGCAAAAATAGAAATTCCGATGGAGTTATGCAAAAAAATCTGTTTCAGCGTAAGTAAGCCGTAAAAAGCACTCCGTACAGTTTATGAGATGACCGGCAAAAAGGGTTATGGCATGTTGTGTAGCTGCCTATCCTTTTTGCCGGTCATGTAAAGATGCCGGATCACATGTATGACCGGAGTTTCTCTTCGAGCACTTCGAGCTGCTGTAGCCCCGATACGCGCCATTGGGGTGTGCCGTCCTTGAATATGATGAGGGTCGGGACGCTGCGTATCTGATATTCCGCCGCAAGGTCAGGGGTGCGGTCGACATCGATTTTTATGATGTTGGTGTCGTCACCTATTTTCTGTTTCAGCTGCTCAAGGATCGGACCTTGCATCTTGCAGGGGCCGCACCATGTGGCGAAGAAATCGACAAGTGTGGGCTTGCCGTTGTTGATGATATCTTTGAATTCGCTCATAATTGTTAATCGTTTATAGGGTTTCACATGCCAATGTATAACGCGGATGCGGCCTGTAATGTTTAACAGCTAATGAGCGTAGTCGTTCTATAAGAGTATGCCTGATGCTACAGTCTTTGCGGTGTCAGCTCCGCATAAGGCTTCGACAAGGGCAAGACCGAACTGTATTGCAGAGGAAGGACCGTTTGACGTGATGATGTTGCCGTCCCTTACAACACGCTCGGCAGTATGGATGGCTCCAGCTTCGGATAGAGCCTTCTCAAAGCCTGGATAGCATGTGGCATTCTTGCCTGAGAGTATCCCGAGAGGGGATAGGGTGACAGCCGGGGCGGCACATATGGCAGCTATGTATCGTCCGGAGGCGTGCTGAGCTCTTATCATTCTGTTCAGCTCTTCGCATGCGGCGAGATTGGCTGCTCCTGGCATTCCTCCGGGACACACGAGTAGGTCAACGTCGGATGCATCTGTGTCAGCGATTACAGTGTCGGCTGCTACGGTGACCCCATGGGCTCCGGTCACCTCCTTTTGCTGGGTGATGGACACGGTTGAGACATTGACTCCGGCACGGCGCAGAAGGTCAACCGGGGCGAGGGCTTCGATCTCTTCAAAGCCGTCAGCGAGAAATATGTATGCCTTTGACATATTTTGTGTTGTTAAGAAGTGGGTTAAGTTATATGAAGAGTGAGTTGTAAACAATAAACGTGAGTCGAGGGTTTCTGCAAATATACGATTCTTTTGGAAAATTTTGCGTAATTTTGCCGTAATAAAGCTGGTTTTTATGAGGATTATACATTATATATATATATTCACTCTTGTTGTGATGGGTGTCATGGTGTCAGGCTGCTCTGGGATGGAGAGCTACCGGTCAGTCGAAGGTGGTGTGTGGAACACTACCTATCATGTTACCTACAGGGCAGGTCGTGACATGCAGGATTCTATTCTTCGTGTCATGAGAGAGGTTGAGAGATCGCTGAGTCCGTTTGATGGGCAATCACTTGTTTCGGCTGTCAATCGCGGAGACTCGGTCAAGGCGGATTCTCTCCTTCGCAGGATCTTTACTGCATCGCAGGAAGTCAACCTGAGGAGCGGTGGGGCGTTTGATCCGACAGTGGCACCATTGGTAAATCTTTGGGGGTACGGATATCGGTCAGCCGGAGTGGAGCCTACGCAAGTTGCCATCGATTCTCTTCTGGCATTTGTCGGGATTGATGAATGCAGCATAACTTCCGATGGGTATATCCGCAAGAAGCATGCCGGTACGGAGTTCAATTTCTCCGCCATCACCAAAGGATATGGGTGTGACCTTGTGGGCGAGATGCTCAGGCGTAACGGCTGTGAGGATTATATGGTGGAGATAGGTGGAGAGATAGCTCTTTCGGGGAGATCTCCGCGGGGAGGTGACTGGAGGGTGATGATAGACGCGCCGGTCGATTGTGACACTGCTGTTGTGCACGAGCGTATGGCTGTGGTGGCTGTTACAGCTTGTGGCGTGGCTACTTCCGGCAACTATAGGAATTACCATGAGACAAAGAACGGACGCACATGGCACACTATCAGTACCGTTGACGGCAGGCCTGCTGTGACAGATCTTTTGTCGGCTACTGTGATAGCTCCGTCATGTATGATTGCCGACGCCTACGCCACGGCGTGCATGGCGTTGACTGCCCGGCAGGCGTGTCGGATGATAGAGTCATTGCCCGATGTTGAGGGGCTTCTCGTGACAGCGGATTCTGTTATCACTACGTCGGGATTTCCTGAAATCCTCAGGTGAAGATGAATTATTTTTAGTCTAAAACTCGGAATATTAAGGGTGGAATATGTTTTATAACATAATTATTTAGCATTATTGTAGAACTTTTATGTACTTTTGTGCGTTCTAATGATGAATCACATAAGTATTAACCCATTAAAAATTCTGCTTATGACTGTATCATTTAAATCTTTCCGTGCCGATGTGAAGAAAGTTCTTCACCACATTGCGGAGTCAGAAAGTTTCCGCACCACCGGCGATTGCAGCATCCATCACGTCAACAAAGAAAACTGTCGTCAGGCCTAAGAAAGCTGCTCTATTTCAACTAACTTTTTGAAGGGATGTCAGGTTCATCCTAAAAACCAGAGGTCGCTCATTGCGAGCGTCCTCACAAAATTAAGAACAATGAAACTTATTAATGTATATCGCCGTGTGCGCGATGCGTATCGTGAAGCGGCTGTCCTTATGTACGGACATAACAATGTAATGTGGTAAATCCGTATATGACAGGGATATATCAACAGTAAACTCCATAATTTGAATAAACATAACAACGGATAATCCGTGGATAAGAATGTCGGCAATGACATTTCTTATCCGCGGATTATGCATGTAATGACTGCTGATAATCTCACCTTTTGGTTAAAAAGATTTAATTGCTTGCCAGCAGCTGAAAATAATTAGTACATTTGGCAGGACGAATAGTTGGCAAAATGAGTGTCAACACTACAATCTTATCAATCATAAATCTAATTTCGGGACATGAGAAAATCTTTGTTATCAGCTCTCTCAATGCTGTTGTTGCCTATGGTGATGATAGGGCAGAATTCTGTGACAGTGCATGGAAAAGTAGGGAACTTCAAATCAGGTGATAAAATATCATTGACCAGACCTGGTGACTTTTCGTCAGAAAAGGTCGGAGAAGCTCCCATCAATGCCGACGGTTCATACTCATTGACTCTGCCGGTGGAGAAGGCAGGCATACACACACTTGCCTGCGGACGTTATCAGCGCGCGGCTGTGTGGATTGAGGACGAAGATATAAATGTGGATTTTGAGGGCTTGAGTACAGAAAAAGGTGGAGCCCGCTCTTCAAAACCTGTACATATAAATGGCGGTCCGAAGAATGATATCATGAACTGGGCTAACTTTATGAGTGCCCAGTCCCATAAGAGATCAATGGATATCTACAGCCTTGTGCACAGCGAACGGCTCCCTCAAGCCAGAAAGGTGGCAGTATGCAAATCTATTATCGATGCTGCAGGTAATGTGGACGGCGAGTATGCCCGCAAGATTATAAGCGACAACGGACCTCTCACAAGTGTTATAGCTCTTTTCCCATATCTTTCCGCCGACAAGGATTCTGCATTTATGGAAGAGACTCTCGATGCCATAATCAAGGCTAATCCGGGCTCGCAGGTGGCTCAGACCTATCGCAAGGAGCGCGACGAGCGCAAGGCACGTGAAAATCTTGTGGCGATCGGAGCCCCGGCTCCTGATCTTACTTTCCATACTGCAAATGGAAAACCGATGAGCCTCAGTGCATTCAAGGGCAAAGTCCTGATAGTTGACTTTTGGGCAAGCTGGTGTGGACCGTGCCGTGCCGAGATTCCGAAGCTCAAAAAGATATATGAGGATTTCAAGGATAATGATAAGGTTGCATTCCTGAGCGTGTCCATTGATAGTGAAAAGGAGGATTGGCTAAAAGCCCTCCAGTCAGAGAACATGCCCTGGGAGCAGCTTCTTGCGCCTGATTCCGGTAAGGAGACCATGAAGACATATCGCTTCAACGGCATTCCTTTCATCATATGTATTGCATCTGACGGAACTATATTCCGCAAGCACCTGCGTGGCGATGCCGTGCGCGAGGCTATCAATGACGCTCTTGCACGATAGTCCACTCAGTTATTTCACCTAAAGTATGGTCCCGCTATCGGAATTCGGTAGCGGGACTTTATATTATATATTAGTTAATGAATGTTAAATAATTGGGGGGGGTGATTTTTTCACTACATTTGGCAAAAAGCTATAATTATTAATTTAAAGAGTGGGATTTTAGATGATTGTTAATAATTATAGATATCCTTTCTAAATTATCACATTTCATTAATTGTTTACCATGATTAAAAGATTATTTGCAAGCTTGCTGCTTGTGCTTGTGACTGTTTCGGCAGTCATAGCGCAGAATCCTGTGGTCATAACAGGATCGGTACTGGCCGATGACGGAGAACCGTTGCCGGGAGCGACAGTCGCGGTATCCGGCACATCCAACGCTACGGCAACGGATATTGATGGTAGATTCACCCTTAAAGTTCCAGCTGCAAAGAAGGATGGGAAAATTCATGTCTCCTACATAGGAATGCGCCCTGTGGAGATGGCGATCTCAATGATAAATGGACCTGTGGAGATAAGGCTCCAGGATGACGATAACCGTCTTGAGGAAGTGATTGTGACAGGTTATGCCACTCTGAGCAAGGAGAGGGCAACCGGATCATTCGGCACAATCTCCTCCAAGAAACTTGAGTCCAAACTTGCAACCAATCTTGCTGACCGTCTTGAAGGGCAGATGGCAGGTGTGGTTCTCAATAAGGACGGAAGCATGAGCATACGTGGCAGAGCAACGCTCAATGCCGAGACTGATCCGCTTGTTGTCGTGGACGGTTATCCCACCGAACTTAAGCTCTCTGACCTTAATCCCGACAATATATCCAACATCACAGTACTTAAGGATGCTGTGGCGGCTTCAATCTATGGCTCACGTTCAGCCAACGGTGTGATCATCGTCTCTACCAGGCAGGGTGAGGAAGGCAAGATGAAAGTGAGCTATCGAGGCTCACTTAAGGTGCTCCCGAAGCCTGATCTTGATTATCTGCATATGGCTGATGCAAGCGACTATATCGACGCAGAGATAGAGCTTTATAATCAGAACCCCGGAGGCACTACCATAGCCAATCGCGGCACTATGAGCGAGGTGAGCACCCTTATAGCAAAAAATAAGGCAGGAATGATTAGCGACGCTGAGTACAATGCCGGTATCGAGGTTCTGCGTCAGAATGACTTTCTTGCCGATATGAAAAAGTATATGTTCCGTACCGAGCTTACTCAGACCCACAATCTTGGCATAAGCGGAGGCTCGTCGGTCAACCGTTACAACCTTGCAGTCAATTACACCAATACAAAGGGGGCATTCATCAACACCCATTCCAACCGCGTTATCATTGACCTTAACAACGAGTGGAAGCCGTTCCGGTTCCTGACCGTGGGGGTAGGAGCCAGTATCTCTTACTCGCGCTCGCATGCACCCAACACCGGATGGCAGACCTATACCAACTATGGTCAGTACATCAAGCCATATTCACGGCTTATGGATGCAAACGGCAATCTTACCAATCTCACGCCCTTGTCCTACGCGTCTCAACAGCTTTATGACGGGATTGCAGGTTCAAAGGATATGTACTACAATCCCATACAGGATTCGTATGATTCATATAATAAGACTGCGACATTCGGGGCGCGAGTCAACGGCTTTGTGCGGTTCAATATAATGGAAGGACTGTATGCTGAGGTCGGAGGTAACTGGAACCGTTCCAATTCCACCTATCGCGCCATCTTCGGCTCAGGCAGTTATGTGATGCGTAATGCCTACAACAGTTCGACCTCGATGAGCAATCCCACCAATCATTACATCCCCGACGGCGATGCTGTCAATGAGACTCGTTATACAAGCGAGGACTGGACACTACGCACACAGATCTCTTATTCCAAGAGCTTTGGGTTGCACCGTGTGAGTGCGCTCGCCGGAAATGAGGTGCGCCGCATATCCTATGACAATAACCAATATGCCACACGTTTCGGGTATAACAGCACGGCAGGGTCATTCTCTCCGGTGAATATAAAGGACCTTGCAAGCGGCACATATAATAGCGATATGATAGGTGGTTCGGCAGGGTTCTATCCTGAATATGGTGAATACTCGCTGCGTGACAATCGTTTCGTGTCATGGTATTTCAATGGTTCCTACGAGTTCAACAACCGTTACCTTGTGAGCGGGAGTGTGCGTGAGGACCTCACCAACTTCTTCGGTACCGATCCAAAGTACCGTCACAAACCTTTGTGGTCTGTGGGTGGCACATGGAAGATTGCCAATGAGGATTTCTTTAATGCCGGATGGGTCGACAGGCTTAATCTCAGGGCATCGTATGGTGTCAACGGAAACATTTCTCTTTCCGAGGGGCCTTATCTGATCCTTTCAGCAGGAAGTTTTAATCCCACTACAGGAGGTGTGTCAAATGGCATATCATCATTCCCTAACAACTCTTTGCGATGGGAGAAGACCAGGACCACTAATGTGGGTGTGGACTTTGATGTGTTCGGCAACCGTCTCGGCATCAGTCTTGACTACTATTACAAGAAGTCGACCGATATACTTGCTGCGGATGCGACCGATCCCACCACAGGTACATCCCGCATGACCAGGAATCTTGGCGCGATTGATAACCGTGGCGTGGAAATCTCGCTTCACGGCACCCCTGTGCGCAGTTCTGATTTCAGCTGGGACATAATGTTCAATATGAGTTTCAACAAAAATAAAGTGGTGGAATATAATGTAGCACGCAATTATCCGACATCATGGGCATGGAGTCAGGCTATACATGCGGCAGGACATCCTATGTTCGGACTCTTCGGTTATAATTTTGCAGGCATAGATGATCGTGGAATGGTCACGGTCTATGGTAAGGATGGTGATGTAAAGTATGCACAGAATGCCAATGTCGATGATATTATATATCTCGGGACAGCGGTTCCAACGACCGAGCTATCAGTTATAAATGCATTCAAGTACAGAAACTGGGATCTTTCGTTTATGTTCATAGCCAAGCTTGGTCACAAGTATCGTAAGGATGTATTCCAGGGTTCTAACATAAACAGCCGCTTTGTGGCACAGCGTTGGCAGAAACCTGGCGACGAGAATCATACCATATATCCGGCTCTGAGTTCTTGGAACAGTGACCTGTTCTATTTTCCGTATTGCGATGTAAATATTGGTAATGCAAGTTATGCCAAGCTCCGAGACCTTACTATAGCCTATACATTTGACCGATCGCTGATCAACAGTATCGGTATGAGCGAGGCACGTATATACCTACAGGGACGTAATCTGTTCCGTATCACAGCTAAAGGTGTCGATATCGATCCCGAGACAATGGAGATGGACTACAGCAATGGGGTAGGAGCTTCGTCTAATGCCGGTTTTTCGGTGCTGCCTCGTTCTGCGGAATATTATGTGGGACTGAGTTTCAGCTTTTAATCACATATCTACGATACAATTATGAAAACTATCAAGCATATAATCTTCTTGCTATTTACAGTATTGGCAACATCGTGTGATGACTATCTGGATGTTAAGCCGGTTGGAAAGATGATCCCCACTGAGGTATCACAGTTTGAGAACCTTTTAAATAATGACAAGACTATAGGATACTTTATGATGGACAACAACAGCGGTTGCTGTTATGCGTTATTGGGCGATAATCTGTGCCTGTCTTATAATCATGCTCATTATCAGTACATACCGAGCCATCCTAACCTGGAGGTCCTTTCAGCCTATGTATTCTATGACAGACTGGTGCAGCCTAATGTCACGCCGTTTTTTTGGTCGTCAGGGATATATGGTGCAGTTGCATATTTCAACAATGTCATTGACGGAATCAATGATTTAGGGGTCAATGATGAATATTCCAGAGGAGTGATAGCCCAGGCTATGGCAGGAAGGGCATGGATATATATGAATGCCGCTCTTACTTACGGTCCTATGTATGATCCTTACGGTCCGAATGATACCCCATGCATTCCGCTTCGCACCAGTGGTGACCCTATTGTGTCAAACGGTCCTCTCGCTACAACAGCCCAATTGTTTGAACAGGTGAAGTCCGACCTTGATTTCGCTTGTGCGAATGCACCTGATTTCACCCCGAACGCAGCCCGGGCAAACAAGACTGCCGCTTATGCGCTGCGTGCAGAGTATCATATGTATATGCGTAATTGGAATGATATGCTTTCGGACATTTCGGAAGCGTGGAGGCTGGCTCTTGCAGCCAAAGGATCGGTCGATAATCTCATATATGACTTCAATGACTTCTACTATGAGCAGATATCAGAGATAGATCCGGCTCCTGGGGTTGATCCGCGCGTATACATGGAGTTCAGAGGTCCGGACCTTAGCTTTGATATGGTTGAAAACAGAGAGAATCTTCTTTATCGTCCGTCAGCCTATGGGGGATCACCTTTGCGTTTTTATCCCTCTGATGACTGGAAGTCGATATTTGATAAATCGACTGATAAACGTTGGGACCTTTTTGCTCTTGCTGACGAAGGTTTTAAGAAAAAGGTCGGTGACGAGACCTACGACGACGGAATACAGATAAGCTATTACAGACGAGAGAATATGTCGACTACTACAGGTCTGACATATCCTATAATTCTTCTTGAAAAGGCGGAGGCGGAGGCTAGAACCGGGAATATCACGGATGCATTGGCTAGTCTTAACACTTTACGTAAGTACCGTTATTCAGGATCTGTCACCGATCTTCCTGGAGGTAGTTCGTTTGATCAGGATCAGCTTCTCAATGAGATTCTGAATGAACGTCGACGCGAACAGCACATAGCATCTTTCCAGCGTACGGTTGACCTCAAACGCTATGCCTTTGATAACGGCAAACCTTGGAGCAAACAGACCATTGTACATAGGATTGGCGACAAGGAGTACAGCGCGCCTATATCATCACCGGTATTTAATCATATCAATATCGACAATGCTATCCTCAAATACAATCCTCAGTGGGGTATAGCACTCGATTATGACACTTATGCTCCATATGATAAACTTTAGTCTCACAGCTCGGGTAGGTCTATAGTGAACCAATGATAACAACGCGACGGCTGAGCAGCAAGTTCAGCCGTCGCGTTATTATTACTTCCTGTGATTGCCTGTCACTTCCGGTTGCGGCGGAAGGCGGTCCCTTCTTTCATTTCAGGCAGATGCCATCCGTAGCGTAGCGCACCCCATCGGAGGATGAGTATAGTGAGAGCGCAAAGCAACTGACGGAGCAGGTCATCGCCGCCGCATATCCATGTCGCCCAGTACACAAACCCTCCGGCTATACAGGCGGTGGCGTAGATATCCTTGCGGAAAAATAGTGGCTCCTCATTGATGAGCACGTCGCGCATTATGCCTCCGAATGAGCCTGTGATCATGCCCATTACTATAGCCACCCACATCGGGTAGCCGTAAAGAAGGCTCTTCTGTATGCCGGTGATCACGAATAGGGTCAGACCGAAAGCGTCAAACATAAAGAGCGAACGAGAATCGGATGTGAGCACTTTTTTGAAAAGTACCACCATGATGAATGCGAGTCCGGTGACTGTGAGATACATCCATGACGACATCCAGAACACTGGGGCTCCCAACAGGAGGTCACGGATGGTTCCACCACCTATGGCGGTTACTACTCCTATGGTATAGGCTCCGAACCAGTCGAAATGTTTTTTGGCAGCCAGGCGTATGCCGCTGACAGCAAATGCGAGTGTGCCGATGACTTCAATAATAAAAAGCAGGGTTGCTTCCATTAATTATTTTTACCGGTATTTTTCTGATAATATCGGCACACCTCTGTGAGCACGCAGTCAAGACATTCAGGACGGCGTGCCTTGCACACATATCTGCCGTGCAATATAAGCCAATGGTGCGCCTTGGGGATTATTTCTTCAGGAATATATTTTACGAGTGCCTTTTCGGTGGAGAGGGGTGTCTTGCTCCCGGTGGTGAGACCTATGCGTTCGCTCACGCGAAACACATGGGTGTCAACCGCCATGGCAGCCCTGTTGAACACAACGGCGAGAATGACGTTGGCAGTCTTGCGTCCCACCCCGGGAAGAGCCATGAGGCTGTCGATATCCGATGGCACCTCGCCATGATACTTCTCGACAAGCATACGTGCCATTCCGGCAAGTGACTTTGCCTTGTTGTTGGGATAGGATACGCTCTTGATGTAAGTATAGATTTCTTCCGCGGTCGCTGTCGCCATGGATTCGGCGGTAGGGTAGGCTTCGAAAAGGGCAGGGGTGATCATGTTGACACGCTTGTCGGTGCATTGCGCCGAGAGTATCACGGCTACAAGCAGCTGGTAAGGATTGTCGTAATGAAGCTCCGTCTCAGCCACCGGCATGGCGGCTTCAAACAGATCAAGCACCCTTCGGTATCTTTCCTTTATTGTCATCTGTTATCAGTGTGCAGGCTGGAACTGCTCAAGGAATCGACGGTCGTTCTCCGAGAACATCCTCAGGTCGCTGATCTGGTATTTCAGGTTGGTGATGCGCTCCACACCCATGCCAAGTGCGAATCCGGTGTATTTCTTGGAGTCTATGCCGCATGCCTCAAGCACATTGGGGTCTACCATTCCGCATCCGAGTATCTCCACCCATCCAGTGTGCTTGCAGAATGAGCATCCTTTGCCTCCGCAGAGGTTGCAGGAGATATCCATCTCTGCTGACGGTTCGGTGAACGGGAAGTAGCTCGGGCGCAGGCGTATCTTGGTTTCAGGTCCGAACATTTCACGAGCGAAGTAGAGGAGTGTCTGTCGAAGGTCGGCAAACGACACGTTCTCATCGACATACAGAGCTTCCACCTGATGGAAGAAGCAGTGTGCGCGTGCCGAGATAGCTTCGTTGCGGTACACTCGTCCGGGGCATATGATGCGTATCGGAGGCTGGTTGCTCTCCATTACTCGTGACTGCACTGATGATGTGTGTGACCGGAGCACGATGTCGGGGTGGTGTTCGATGAAGAATGTGTCCTGCATGTCGCGTGCGGGATGATCCTCTGCAAAGTTGAGCGAGGAGAACACATGCCAGTCATCCTCGATCTCCGGACCTTCGGCAATAGTGAACCCCAGGCGTGAGAATATGGCTATGATTTCGTCCTTGACAAGCGACAGTGGATGGCGTGAACCGAGTGGGAGCGGGGCTGCTGTGCGAGTGAGGTCGAGATCCGAGTCGACTGTGTCACTGTTCTCAAGTGCCTCGCGCAGGGCGGCAAGACGTTCGGTTGCTATGGTCTTGAGTTCGTTGAGCTTTTGCCCGAGTTCACGTTTCTGTTCTGTCGGCACGGTGCGGAAATCCTGCATGAGAGATGTTATCGCACCTTTTTTGCTCAGGTATTTTATGCGGAGGGCTTCTACCTCATCAATATTTGCGGCTGTGACTGCCTCTATTTCAGCTTTGAGCTGATTTATCTTGTCAATCATATTCTCTTGTCAAAAATTCTGTGCAAATTTAGCGAAATTTCTGCTAATTATTTATTCTTTTTACGAGGTTTCTCATCCTCGTCGGCAAAGCGGTCAGGGAAATCAATTCTGATTCTGGGACGGCGCATGGCGTATATCACCAGTCCGATGCCTATGAGCACAAATGGTATGCTTAGCCATTGTCCCATATTCAGAGCCATTGTCGCCTCGAAATCAACCTGGTCATTCTTTATGAACTCTATAAGGAAACGAGGAAGGAATATGCCTGTCAGGAATACTCCGAATATCAGTCCTGTACGCTCCTCTGCATTCTTCTTCCAGTACATCCACATGAGCACGGCGAAGAGAGAGAAGTAACAGAGAGCTTCATAGATCTGGGTCGGATGGCACGCCTGACCGTAATAGAGTTCGTTCCATTCCCGGGAGCGCAGAAACATGAATCCCCATGGCAAAGTTGTGGCATGACCGAATATCTCCGAGTTCATGAGGTTGCCGAGTCGGATAAGGCCTCCTACAAGTGCCACCGGGATCACAAGCCTGTCGAACGTCCATAGCGGATTGCGCTTGGTGGTGATGAGCGAGTAAAGGATCACGCCTATTATTATACCTATGGTGCCTCCGTGGCTTGCCAGGCCTCCGTGCCAGACGTAAAGGATACTTATGGGATTATGCTTGTACATGTCCCATTCATAGAAAAACACGTGACCCAGACGTGCCCCGATTATGGTGCCTGCCACAGTCCACATAAGGAGTATGCCGAGCCATCGCTCTGGTGCGCCCTCATGACGGTATATACGGGCTTCAATCTCATATCCTACAAGAAATCCCACCATAAAGGCGAGGCTGTACCAGCGTATGGCGAGCGGACCTATATGAAACCACACAGGGTCAGCCGTCCATGTGATGAAATCAAGCATTGCGAAAGTAGAGTTAAATTTTTCACAAAATTAGTTACAATCGTGGGTTATATCAAAAATCTTCAGTAATTTTGCTTAAATTAACACGCAGTTTTATGGAAAAAGATTCTTGGTGGACAGCCCCGGCAGAGAGCGAGGACGGACATCTCATAATGGTGACAGGCAACAAGGATGTGGCAAAATTTCGCAGCAACCCGCGTTTTTGTATCCGTATTGAGGTTTCATGGAATTACACGGGAGATGCATCAGGAATGCCAGACACAGCGACTTCGGAACTTATGGAGCAGGTGCAGGAAGCCTTGCAGACCGAGTTCAGGAAGGACCCTGTGGCGATCCTTACCGGCATATTCACCGGCGACGGCAAGCGTGAGTGGGTGTTCTATTCGGTGTCGACCCACATCTTCGGCAAGAAGCTCAATCAGGCTCTTGAGCCGTTCCCTCTTCTGCCTATCACCGTGTATTGTGAGAACGATCCAGGATGGGAAGGATACGACGAGATGACGCAAGCCGAGATCCGGTTTGACTGAACTCGTTTGTGTTACGGTTGATAGTCTCAGATAAAAACATTACCTTTGCACCACAAGACCAAAATATAGTATATATAATATGTGTACTCACGTATCAGAGCGTGTAAACGCGCTTGCGCCTTCAGCCACTTTGGCGATGTCGCAGAAGAGCAATGAGCTTAAAGCTCAGGGCGTTGATGTGATCAATCTTTCAGTGGGAGAGCCTGACTTCGAGACACCTCGCCACATCAAGGAGGCTGCCAAGAAAGCGATCGACGACAATTTCACTTTCTATACTCCGGTCCCCGGCTATATGTCACTTCGCAAGGCTATAAGCGACAAGCTCAGAAATGAGAATGGCGTTGACTATGCCCCGGAGCAGATCACCGTGTCAAACGGTGCCAAGCAGGCTCTGTGCAATGTGATTCTTGCGACCATCAACAAGGGTGATGAAGTGATTATCCCTATGCCTGCGTGGGTAAGCTACGTGGAGATGGTCAAGCTCGCCGAGGGCAAGCCTGTAGAAGTCAAAGCCGACATCTCGCAGGACTTCAAGATCACCCCTGCACAGCTTGAGTCAGCCATCACCCCTGCAACACGTATGATACTTCTCTGCTCACCGTCCAATCCCACAGGCAGCGTGTACTCACGTGAAGAGCTCCAGGGGCTGGTAAGTGTGCTTGCAAAGCATCCTCAGATACTTGTTCTTGCCGATGAGATATATGAGCACATCAATTTCACAGGCTCTTTCACCTCAATGGCGTCGTTCCCCGAGATAGCTGACCGCACTATCATCATAAACGGTGTATCCAAGGCATACGCGATGACAGGATGGCGTATCGGTTATAGCGCGGCTCCTCTGTGGCTCGCCAAGGCTGTAAACAAGCTTCAGGGACAGTACACCTCCAATGCATCGTCAGTTGCGCAGAAGGCGGCAGAGGCTGCTTATACCGGTTCGCAGGAATGTGTGGCAGAGATGAACAAGGCTTTCGAGCGTCGACGCAACCTCGTAGTGGAGCTTGCCTCACAGATACCCGGGCTCAAGGTGAACCGTCCCACCGGAGCATTCTATCTCTTCCCGGAAGTGAGTGCATATATTGGCAAGACAACCCCCGACGGCAAGAAGATAGGATCGTCAGCCGATATCGCTATGTATCTCCTTGAGAGCGGACATGTGGCTACTGTTGATGGCGGTGCTTTCGGTATGGAAGGCTACATACGCCTTAGCTATGCCACAGGCGATGACAATATCCGCGAGGCTCTCCGCCGGATGGCAGAAGCTTTTGCAGCGTTGAAGTAAAAGAATTTAATTTCCACTTGTGCGCGGGTGGGGCGATCCCCGTCCCGCGCACGAGCAGTTTAAAATATTTACCATAAATATATGGATTTTATAGAAGAACTCACCTGGCGTGGAATGATCCACCAGATGATGCCCGGAACCGATGAACAGCTCAAGAAAGAGATGACTGTGGCATACCTCGGCATCGACCCTACAGCTGACTCTCTACACATAGGACACCTTGTCGGTGTCATGATGCTTAAGCATTTCCAGCGTGCCGGCCACAAGCCTATAGCTCTTGTAGGCGGTGCCACCGGTATGATCGGTGACCCTTCAATGAAGAGTCAGGAGCGTAAGCTTCTCAGCGAGGAGACCCTTCGTCACAATCAGGAGGCAATTAAAAATCAGCTTAGCAAGTTCCTTGACTTCGACTCAGCCGCACCAAATGCCGCCGAGATGGTCAACAATTATGACTGGATGAAGAATTTCTCGTTTCTTGACTTCATCCGCGATGTAGGCAAGCACATCACTGTCAACTACATGATGGCGAAAGATTCGGTAAAGAAGCGTCTCAGCGGTGAATCGCAGCAGGGAATGTCGTTCACCGAGTTCTCCTATCAGCTCTGCCAGGGCTACGACTTTCTGCATCTTTATAAGGAGAAAGGCTGTCGTCTGCAACTCGGAGGTTCCGACCAGTGGGGAAACATCACTACAGGTACCGAGCTGATACGCCGTACTGTGGGAGGAGAGGCTTATGCTCTTACCTGCCCGCTCATCACAAAAGCTGACGGAGGTAAGTTCGGCAAGACCGAGAGCGGAAATGTATGGCTTGACCCGCGCTACACTTCTCCTTACAAGTTCTATCAGTTCTGGCTCAATGTATCGGATGCCGATGCAGAGAAGTATATCAAGATATTCACTGAGCTCACCCGCGAAGAGGTGCAGGCTCTTGTCGAGGAGCAGGCAAAGGATCCCGGGCTGCGCCCTCTTCAGAAGCGTCTCGCCAAGGAGATCACCACTATGGTGCACTCTGCCGAGGATTATGAGATGGCGGTGGAGGCCTCGCAGATACTTTTCAGCAATAAGGCGGGTGAGATACTCCACAGGATCGACGAGGCTACTCTGCTTGCTGTAATGGAGGGTGTGCCTCAGTTTGAGATATCACGTTCCCTGATTGCCGAAGGTGTCAAGCTTGCCGACCTGCTCACTGACCATGCCGCAGTGTTCCCTTCAAAGGGAGAGATGCGCAAGATGGTGCAGGGTGGCGGAGTATCCATCAACAAAGAGAAGATCTCTGACGCTTACGCACCTGTGAGTGCCGACATGCTGCTCAATGACAAGTATATCCTTGTGCAGCGCGGCAAGAAGAACTATTTCCTGCTTAAAGTAATTGATTGATAAAACGACACACCGTTGCGTATGCGTACATCCAATGAGTTGGACGGTGTCACACTCCTTGGTGACACACACGTAAAATACCCTGACCAATACTCCCCCGAGGTGCTTGAGGCTTTTGTCAACAAGCACCCGGGCAACGAGTATCTTGTCACGTTCACATGTCCGGAATTCACATCACTCTGCCCGAAGACCGGTCAGCCTGATTTTGCCAAGATACTCATCTCCTATATTCCGAGAGAGAGGATGGTGGAGAGCAAGAGCCTTAAGCTCTATCTTTTCAGTTTCAGGAATCACGGAGATTTCCATGAGGATTGTGTCAATATAATAATGAAGGACCTGATACGCCTTATGGATCCGAAATATATCGAGGTCAAAGGCATTTTCACCCCTCGCGGTGGCATTGCCATACATCCGTTCGCCAATTGGGGCGATGACGAGCATCAGGGACTCGTGAAGTCAAGGCTGCTTGCCTCCTTCCCCAATGAGTAAACCGGGTAAAGTTCATACTTAATAATGATTTCAAAGATTATGCAAGGTAAAGAATATCTGTTGGTACTTTCAGGAGGGATGGATTCAGTGACTATGCTCTATGATTATAGGGAAAGGATAGCCGCAGCCGTGACATTCCAGTATGGGTCAAACCATAACAGGCGGGAGGCCCACTATGCGCGCCTTAATTGCGAGAGGCTTGGCATAGAATGGATCGAGATAGATCTGACCTTCATGGCGAGCCATTTCAGCAGCTCTCTTCTCGAAGGGGCGGATGCTATACCGGAGGGAAGTTATGACGATGAGAACATGAAGTCGACGGTTGTGCCGTTCCGTAACGGCATCATGCTTTCTGTGGCTGCCGGGCTTGCCGAGAGCCGTGGTCTTGCAGGAGTGATGATTGCCAACCATTCCGGTGACCATGCCATATATCCTGACTGCCGTCCGGAATTCATCCGTTCTATGGGTGCTGCCATAGCCGACGGCACCTATGAACACCTGGAGCTTTTCGCACCCTACACTTCGTTATCCAAGGGTGAGATTGCCAGGCGCGGCAAGGAGCTTGGAGTTGACTATTCGCTTACATACTCCTGCTACAAAGGTGGCGAGAAACACTGCGGTAAATGCGGCACATGTGTAGAGCGTGCCGAAGCCCTCAGATATGCGGGCATTGTACTCAATGATGATTAATGACTGAAAAAGATACTAAGAGACATATAGGTAAAAGAGAAAGGCGGCGTCACATCAGTCTGTTGAAAGTGCTTAGGCTGATATTGCCTACGCTGCTTTTCTTTGCTATGTGTGTGGTGATGTGTGTGCCTTTGCCCTCTCAAGCTCCGGTAGGGGAGAGTGTTGGGATAGAGACCTGGATGGATGTTAAGGATGATGCAAAGGACGCACCTGTGGTAGAGATATTCTCAGGGACGGATGTCTATGATCTTGAACGCATGGATACTGTGAGTTTCCATATGCGCCATCTCGACAAGATGCCCGAACCCACTCAGCGTATAAAGGTAAATTATTTCGGCAACTTGCGCCCTTTCTTCAATGATTCCAACTACATTCATTGGGAGGAGGCTGCCCGCTACGGTATACGCCCGCTCACCGATACCCGTTCCCATTGGCAGATTGCCCGGCCGATAGTCAAGGTCACTACGTGTGCCGACTATTTTCTTGACACACTCATATATTCCCGCCCCTATCTTGTCCCGCAGGCAGCCGGAACATTGAGGGAGATCGGAAAAAGGTTCCGTGACACCATAGCGGCGCGCGGTGGCGGTGACTACCGCATAAAGGTGACGAGCCTGCTTCGCACCCCTCACACAGTCAAGCGTCTGCGCCGCCGCAACCGTAATGCTGTCGATTCGTCGGTGCATCAGCTTGGAACTACATTCGACATCTCCTACGCCTCGTTCGTGGCGTCATCCCCCTCTCCTGCACGTAGCGTGGACGACCTCAAAGGCATACTCTCCGAAGTGCTGAAAGCTATGCGTGAGGAGAATAAGATATGGGTGAAATACGAGGTGGGACAGCCATGTTTCCATATCACAGCAAGAAAACCTGACACAGAATGAATATCAAGAAAATAGCTAAAGTTGTTGCGTTGGCAATACTTGCGGTAGTGCTGCTCCTGTTGGCAGTGATAACAGTCGCCGTAAACTATCTCAGGCCCGAGAAGCTTACCCCGATTGTAGAGCGGTATGCCAATGAGTATCTTAATGCTGAGGTGGATATCGACCGTATCGATATAAGTTTCTGGAGCACCTTCCCGCGATTTGATCTGGATGTACAGGGATTGGATGTGCGCACCAAGGCTTTTGAGAAGCTCCCTTCCGATGTGAGGATGACGCTTCCTGTCTATGCCGATTCCCTGTTGTCGGTAGGCAGGCTGAAAGCCGCAGTCAATATTCCGGCTCTTTTAGTTGGAAACATCTCTCTTTATGATATCACTATCACCTCTCCTGAGGTCAATCTCATACAGGCTACGCCGGAGTCTTGGAGCCTTGATATATTTCCGGCATCAGCGGAGGACACTTCTAAGGATGGAACGTTGGAGATACCCGATTTCTCAATGGGCACATTCGAGATAGAGGGAGGATTCCCCATACGTTACGTCTCCATCCCCGACTCTATGGATCTTGCTGTCAACCTTGCCACAACGCGGCTTAAGGGTGATGGCGCTCCGGTGTATTCCCTTTCTGTCGAGGGGCTTACATCAGCATCGGTTTCCGAGATTGTTGTCAACAGTCTACAGGTGGGAATGGGTGGTGACATCAATTGGTCTGCCAGCCATCCCCTGCGCTCATCGCTGAAAGATTTCCGGTTGGCGGTAGGTGACGTTTCTGTCACGCTCAATGCCACAGTGGATTTTGAGGACGAACTCATGTTTGAGTCATTTGACCTCACGCTCCCTCCTACCCGGTTTCGTGACATAATAGATGTTATCCCTACCGGTATGCGTGGCGAGCTTGTCAAGGTGGAGTCCGACATGGCATTGGGCATTGGGCTTAAGCTCACCGGTCCGTTCGCCCTGGGAGTGGATTCGATACCATCTTTTGAAATCAATGTCAGCGTGCCTAAGGGGTCAGCCTCATACGACGGTATGAAGCTGGAGCAGTTTGAGCTTCAGGCCGACGCTGTGATTGATGGCGTGAAGCCCGATAATTCAGTGCTCAATATATCCCGCCTTGTGGCACAAGGAGAGGGTATGGGATTCTCGCTCACAGGCACTGTCACGGATGTGGTCTCTGATGCGAAAGTGTCAGGAACATTTCGTGGAGGTCTCAATGTTGAGCATCTTCCGAAAATTCTTCTTGCCAAGCTCCCTTATGATGTTAAGGGAAGGCTCGTTGCCGACTGCACATTTGATTTTCGTAAAAGTTATCTCACACGCGAAAACTTCCATCGTGTCCTTCTTTCCGGCGACGCTGTTCTTACCGGATTGGAGATGGATATGCCTGACATGCCGGCAAGTGTGTATGCACGCAGTGTGGAGCTGCGTCTTGGCACCAACTCTTCGTTTGTTAACGGTGGGGCTATGGTTGATTCCCTCCTCACCGCATCACTTAAGGTTGACACAATCTCGTGTGCCATTGACGGAATGGATATGCAGGGTCGTGGGCTTCTAATGGGGGTAGGTTGCCGCAACACGGCTTCGAGCATTGACACCACTGCCATCAACCCGATAGGAGGAAGGATATCCGCTCAGCGTTTTTCGTTGCGTGCATCGGAGGATTCATCTCGCATATACCTTCGTGATGCGTCCATCGGAGGGGCATTGCTCCGTTACAAGGGGGAGAAGCGTCGTCCGCAGCTCAGGCTTGACATAGCCACCAAAGGGGCATTGTATGGCGACCGTGTCAATCGTGCCATGCTTTCTGATGCCCGCATGTCGCTCACGGTGCATCCGTCATCGACACCTGCGGCAGAACGCCGGCGTGCCCGCATCGACTCTTTGCGCCGTCTGTACCCGGATCTTACCTATGATTCCATATCGGCTATGAGCCGGGCGATAGCCATGGCATCCCGCAAACGTGTAAAGAGAGATTCGGCAGCTGTGTCACAGCCGGAATCCGTGCGTGAAAAAATCGAGGTCGACAATTCCGTTCGTCGCATACTTCGTAACTGGGATGCCAACGGTTCCCTTCATGCGGAGCGAGTCAGGGTGTTCACACCTCTTTTCCCATTGCGTAATCGCATAAGCGGTCTTGACCTTGATTTTTCTACCGATTCGATAGCTGTACACGATACACACGTCAATGTCGGTAAGAGTGATTTCAGGATTGAAGGTTACATTTCCAATATAAGTCGCTCTCTCACATCGCGTAGAGGCTCCCAGTCAATTAAAGTCAATTTCAATCTCACAAGTGACACCATAAATGTCAATGAGATAGCCGGGGCAGTGTTTGCCGGGGCAGCTTTTGCCGACAGCGGTACAGAGGCAGGGATGTCACATATGGATGAGAACTCCGACGAAAGCGCGCTTCAATCGTCGGTGGATATTGCTGTTGAGGCTTCCGACTCAGCTTCTGTGCTCATCATCCCTGCCAATCTTGAGGCAAAGCTGAATGTCAGGGCACGCAATATCATATACTCAGATCTCGCTTTCAGGGATTTCCGTGGCACACTCAATGCCTTTGACGGCGCACTCAACCTGTCACGGCTCGGTGCGCGTTCTGATGTGGGCTCTATCAATCTCAACGCCCTCTACACCGCACCCACCAAGTATGATGCATCCTTTGCGTTCGGAATGTATGTCAAAGGATTCCGTATCCGTGAGTTCCTTGATCTTGTACCGTCGCTCGACACCCTTATGCCTATGCTCCAGGGTATCGACGGTGTGATAAATGCCGACATAGCCGCCACCACGCGTATCGATACTGCGATGAATCTTGACATTCCGTCTCTCAAGGCTGCTGTGAAGCTCTCGGGCGACTCTCTTGTTGTCATGGATGAAGAGACATTCAGGACTATAGGCAAGTGGCTCCTTTTCAAGGATAGGACTCACAATATGATCGACAGCATGACAGTGGAGATGATTGTTGACAATTCGCAGATGCAGATGTTCCCGTTCATGTTCAATCTTGACCGTTATAAGCTTGGGGTGATGGGAAATAATGACTTGGCGATGAACTTCAAATATCATATAGCCGTTCTTAAGTCGCCGCTTCCGTTCAAGTTCGGCATAAATGTTTCGGGCAATCCCGACGATATGAAGATACGTCTGGGCAGAGCCAAGTTCAATGAAAAGAATATGGCAAAGAGCATATCCATAGCCGACACCACAAGAGTCAATCTTGTAGAGCAGATACGCAATGTGTTCAGCCGTGGTGTGCGTAATGCTAAGATACGCCAGATGGACTTTTCCAAGATGGGGCAGGCTGTCATGGAGGATGACCTGAAAGGTGATACCATTTCAGGAGCCGACTCCCTTTATTTCATACGTGAGGGGCTGATACCTGCACCCGACACTGTTGCGGCTATGGCACCGCAGCCTCAGGAAAATAAGAAAATCAAGAAAAGGAGATAACGATGGCAACTGTGCTTCCATTTCATTCCGAGATAGTGAGATTTCTTGAGCGTCATCACTATCAGCGCGTGACACCGCGCGCAGCCCTCATCGACATGGACGGTACGCTGTATGATTCGATGAAGAATCATACGGCTTCATGGTATCGTCTCATAAGCGAGGCAGGGATACCATGCACCCGCGATGAGTTCTATCTCTATGAGGGGCGTACCGGTGCCTCTACAATAAACGCTCTTGTCAATCGAGCCTGGGGACGTGATGCCACCGACGAGGAGAAGACTGAGATGTACCATAAAAAGACAGTATATTTCAACGAACTGCCTCCGGTTGAGCCAATGCCCGGGGCTTTCGAGATGTTGAATCTGTTAAAGGAAATGGGGTTGCGCAGGGTGCTGGTGACAGGGTCGGGGCAGAACAGTCTGCTGTCGCGCATAGACACAGACTTTCCCGGTATTTTTGACCCGGGAATGAGAGTGACAGCTCGCGACGTAAAGCATGGCAAGCCGCATCCCGAGCCTTTCATACGAGCCATGCAGCTTGCCAGGGTGAGCCCTTCGCAATCGATAGTGGTCGAGAACGCGCCGTTAGGAGTTGAAGCCGGCAATAAGGCTGGAGCTTTCACGGTAGGAGTGGTTACAGGGCCAATTCCTGTCGAGGAGATGGAGCGCGCCGGAGCCGCTGTAGTGTTCCCGTCGATGGAGGCTTTTGCTGAAGCATTGCCTACACTTATATTTTCTCTCCTTTCTACATCCATTGATCCTCTCTAATGCTTGTTGGACCTCCTCTAAATTAATTATGCTATGCAAACGATTCTCTACACCAACGATATATCCTCTGCACTAAGGTCGCTTATAGGGGAAATGGCCCCTTCTTCGGTGCATATTGTGACTGACGCCAATGTCCGAGACAAAGTGCTTCCCGCTCTTTCTCTGTCCTATCCGGTGATTGTCACTGAGCCTGGTGATGTGGCTAAGAACCTTTCCACGTTGGCCCGGATATGGAGCGGGCTTATTGCCGGAGGTGCCACCCGAAAGTCGGTGGTTATAAATATCGGTGGCGGAGTGGTCACTGATATGGGAGGATTTGCTGCCGCGACATTCAAGCGGGGGGTGAGGTTTATCAATGTGCCTACCACGCTTCTATCGGCGGTTGATGCTGCCGTAGGAGGCAAGACCGGAATAAATTTTGAGGGATTGAAAAATGAGATCGGAGCATTCGCTCCCGCAGATGCCGTGGTGATCTCTACATCCACATTCTCAAGCTTGCCTAAGGAAGAGATGCTGTCAGGATATGCCGAAATGCTCAAGCATGGGTTGCTGTCATCGGAGGAGGATTATCATGAACTCCTTGATTTTGATATAGCTGATGCTGACATGGACCGCTTGTTGCCGTTGCTCGAAAAGAGTGTAAGGGTGAAGGAGCGTATTGTGAATGAGGACCCTCGCGAGAAGGGCATACGCCGCGCATTGAATCTAGGCCACACTATAGGACATGCTTTCGAGTCGCTGGCAATGGAAAGAGGCTGTCCTGTGCCTCATGGCTATGCTGTAGCCTGGGGAATGATGACAGAAATGGTGATATCCCATATCTCAGAGCAATTTCCGTCGGCTGAGCTGTATCGTTATGCGTCATATCTGAAAGAGCATGGCTACGGTTCGCCCGACATATCATGTGAGGACTATCCGCGCCTGCTTGAGCTCATGAGCCATGACAAGAAGAACGAAACAGCTGAGCATATCAATTTCACCCTTCTCTCATCTCCGGGTGAACCATTGATTGACCGTTGTGCCACGGAATCGCAGATCAAAGAGGCTCTTGATATATTCCGCGATCTCATCTGTTAAGCTCTCGATTCAGAATTGCCAGCCTATTGTCCCGAGAAAATTAAGCGTGCGGCATGTAGGTTTTACAATGCCTGTGGAGTTCGCTATATTGGATAAACCTATCTGGGTTCTGGCTCCGATGCGCATATGTCTGCCTAACGTGATGCCGGTAGCCAGATGAAACCCCATGTCGCTGCGGTGGTATGAGTTGATGAATCCGCTGTGATCATTGTAGAAACCGGATTCGAGATCGGATACTGACATTACGAGCTGTCCTATATTATTTGCCTTGGTGTCATGAATGCTGTTCTTTTGGGTGCCACCTGTCCCATAGGAGTAGTACATCCCTGTATCCACATTCCATTTTACGCTTCCTGAGATATTGAATATGAAGGATACATACACAGGGAAGTCAAGTTTATAGTAAGTGTTGGTCTGGAATACTTTCGACACGTTGTGGCTGTTGCTTCCTGACACGGCCATATCCGTCTCTCCGGAGTTGCGTGTGAAGTTAAGTTCTGTGCCAAGTCCGAGGAATTCTCTCAGATTGAATCTTGCTCCTACACCTATGCCGCATGCCGGTCCCATTCTGGTATTGATATCGGATATCTCGGGGTAGCATGACATGTAGTTTTCCGTTATGATGCCACCTCCCGCAAGTGCATGTATATCTATGTCGAGGAATTTTTCTGTACGGTTGTGGTCTGCAAAGATCGGTTGTTCCGCCATTGCAGTGAATATTGCCGATATTATGATAAGGAGTGAAATTAGCTGTCTGCGCATTTTTCAGTGTTTTTATGCCTCAAAATTACGCTAAAAATGCTCCTTTTCCAAAAAATGCGATTTTTTTTGAAAAAAATTGTCGAAAAATTTGCACAGTATCAAAAATGTCCCTAACTTTGCATCGCAAAAGAAAAAAAGACGGCTCCTTAGCTCAACTGAATAGAGCATCTGACTACGGATCAGAAGGTTACAGGTTTGAATCCTGTAGGAGTCACAAAGCATTAAGAGACTCATCAGCATTGCTGATGAGTCTTGTTTTATTACATTTTCAGAGTATATGACACAGACGGAAACTGACCAGCAGTACATGCGCATTGCGCTTGATGAAGCCAGGCAGGCTTATGATGCCGATGAGGTGCCGATCGGTGCGGTGGTGGTTTCAGCGCGAGGACGAGTGATAGGGCGAGGCCACAATCTCACGGAAGCATTGTCGGATGTCTCAGCACATGCCGAGATGCAGGCTCTCACAGCGGCGGCAGCCACCCTTGGGGGAAAATACCTTTCCGGTTGCACCCTTTATGTCACAGTGGAGCCTTGTCTGATGTGTGCAGGAGCGATAGGGTGGTCACAGTTGTCGAGGATAGTATACGGTGCGTCCGATCCCAAGCGAGGCTACCGTTCGTTTCTGCCTTCATGCACCCCTTTTCATCCGCGTGCCACTGTCACGCCAGGAGTCCTTGAGGAAGAATGTGCGGCACTAATGCAATCTTTTTTCAAGTCGAAACGTTAATAGCATAGATATATAAAGCAGCCTTTATGAAAAAGAAACTTGTCATCTTCACCGGTGCAGGTATAAGTGCGGAAAGCGGCATATCCACTTTCCGTGATTCCGATGGGCTATGGGAGAACTATCCTGTCATGGAAGTGTGCAGCGCGGATGGCTTCGCGCGTAATCCTGCCATAGTGCACAAGTTCTATAACGAGCGGCGCAAAGGACTCCTTGATTGTAAGCCTAATGCTGCCCACATGGCTCTGGTGGAGCTTGAAAAGTGGTATGATGTATATATCGTGACTCAGAATGTGGACGATCTTCATGAGCGGGCGGGAAGTTCCGATGTGCTGCATCTTCATGGTGAGCTTATGAAGGTGCGTTCCATACCTCATCCCGACCGTGTCTACACTCTCGATATTGAACATCTGGAGACGACTCCCGAGACTCTTGACAGGTATGGTGACCATGTGCGTCCTCACATCGTATTTTTCCAGGAGGCTGTCCCCAATATGGAAGCCGCTGTTCAGCTTGCATCCGAGGCTGATATATTTGTTGTGATCGGCACATCCCTTGTTGTGTATCCGGCGGCAAGCTTGCTCCATTATGTGCGTCCGGGAGTTCCGGTATATTACATTGATCCAAATCCGGCATCGGTCTCGTCCAATGTCACAGTCATCAAGGACAAAGCTACAACAGGAGTTGAGCAGCTGTGCAAATTGCTTTGTTCTTCGTGTTAACATAAATTAACAAATGGGGGGGGGTAATTTGCAGATTAATTTTTAACTTTGCACATCTCATATTCGTATTATTAGATTAATAAGAATATTATTCCACTATATAACAAGAATTTCAACCTTATAAAGTCAACAAAAAAGTTAGGTTAAAATAGGAAAGAGCTGGCTGTGAAGTTAGCTCTTTTATTTTTTCTGCACGTTCAGATTCCTTCGATGCTGATGTACCATTCATGGGATGATTGATACGTGGATCTTTGGTGTGTCATCGTCCATACATCGCTAAAATTAGCAAAAAAAGCCAAAAACTTTACCCATGCGATTGATTCTGTGGATTTATTGACTAATTTTGCGATAAAAGGATTCTCGGATATGGGAAATATAGTCAACCTGAAGCAACTTACGTCACTGGCAAGATTCTCTACCGAATTCTCCAATTTCAGTGACGACTATCTTTTTACTCGCATCACCTCCGACAGCATCTCCAAGGCGTTGCGCTATGACTCCATGAACAAGATAGAGTATATCGATGGCCCAAGGCGTCTTGACGGTATGTCGTGGATACTTTGTTTCAGGGGGCGTATGGAGTTGGAGATCAATCTCAAGCCCATCACACTCACCGCCAACTGTATTGCTGTCACCACACCGGGATCGATGATCGAGATGAAGGACCTCGAACGCGACGGTCTTGATTGCTATATGCTGTTTGTGTCGACCGAGTTTATGAAGGATATCAACTTTGATCTCAATGTGCTTGGATCGGCGACGCGTCTCGGCAACGATTCCCTTATGGGCAACATGATGCAGATCACCGAGGAGGAGGCTGATACCCTGCGTGATTATTTCAAGCTTCTCCACCGTAATTCGGCAACAGAGAACGGCAGCATATACACTAAGTCCATTGTGCGCTGTGTGATAGCCGCGCTCACCTATCAGGTGTTGCAGATGGTGACAAGGCGTATCAAGGACAATTCAGAGTCGAAGATGCCGCGTTCGAGGCGCACTACATATGTAAATGAGTTCATGAGGCTCGTTCATGAGCATCACACACGGGAGCGTTCGGTGGCTTTCTATGCAGGCAAGCTCTTTATCTCCCCCAAGTATCTTTCGCTCATCATAAAGGAAAGCACAGGCAAGTCGGCAACAGATGTTATAGACTCGTATGTAGTGCTTGAAGCAAAGAATCTTTTGAGATTCTCAGGCAAGAATATACAGCAGGTGGCTTACGAACTCAATTTTCCCAACCAGTCATCATTCGGAAAATATTTCAAGCATCTCACCGGAATGTCACCTTCAGAATATCAGAGATCATGAATATCACTCTCCCTCCGCGTAAAGGCTCACAGCCTCTTGAGATCGATACATCCGGTCTGCACCACGTAGTTATCATAGGAGCAAACGGCTCTGGAAAGACACGTTTTGCCAACAGGCTTGCCGCCGATCTTGGCGGACAGGCGTTCCGCCTCTCAGCCATCAAGGCTCTTTACAACAAGGACAGCGAGGATGCTTCCGACAATTCTATTGACATGCTCTACCGCCAGGCTGTGTCGGGCTCATCGCTGCTTCGCCCTGATCTTAAAGGTGAGTTTGAGCGCATGATAGGTCTTATGGTCAATGAGGAGATGCTCAGCCTCATCCAGTACAAGTACTCGGGCTACAAGCGAAAGATGCATCACACGAGGCTTGACAGAGTGATGGAGCAGTGGCAGAAAGTGTTTCCGGGCAACCGCGTGCTCGTCGAGAGCGGACGTATGCTCTTCAGCCGTGACATATCGTCCGACGCTTATTCCCCCTCCAAGCTCTCCGATGGAGAAAAGACCGTCCTGTATTATCTCGGAGCAGTGACTTTCGCCCCGAAAGCCTCCACGATACTTGTCGACTCTCCCGAAATGTTCCTCCATCCATCCTCCATAGCCTCGCTATGGAACAGCATCGAGAACAGCCGTCCTGACTGTACATTCATCTATGTGACACATGATCTACAGTTCGCATCTACTCGCGGTCAGGGCAACACCATATGGGTCAAGAACTGCAATCCGGTGAAAGGGGAATGGGACTATGATTTCCTGACCGCAACCGACGGCATAAATGATGAGGTGTACCTTGCCATAATCGGAGCACGCAAGCCGGTGCTGTTCATTGAGGGTGACGGCGTGCATTCCATTGATGCCCGCCTGTACCCGCTTATATTCGAGGATTACACTGTGAAATCGCTCGGAGGCTGTGACCGGGTGATAGAGTCGACCCGCACATTCAATTCCCTGCGCTCATTTCACAATCTTAATGCTTATGGTATTGTCGACCGCGATCGGCGCGACGAAGGCGAGGTGAGCTATCTGCGCAAGAAACAGGTCTATGTGCCTGACGTGGCGGAGATAGAGAATATATTTATGCTCGAACCTGTGATACGCACTATGGCACGTATAAATCATCGTAATCCGGATGAGGCGTTTGCCAAAGTGAAACGTAACATAATGCGTCTTTTCGAAGCCGATCTGCGTCAGCAGGCACTTCAGCACACTCGCCACCGTGTAAAGAAAGGTGTGGAGCACAGGATTGACGGACGTTTTGCCAATATAGGTCAGCTTGAGAACCATATCTCCGATCTCGCTCATGAACTTAATCCGCGTGCCACCTATGAGAGCCTGTGCCGCGAATTCCGACGTTATGTCCAGGACGGAGACTATGCATCCGTGCTCAGGGTTTATAACCGTAAGACCATGCTTTCGGAGAGTCATGTGGCTCACCATTGCGGATTGCGCCGCGACGACAAGGATGTATACATCAACACCATCATCAACATTCTCTCAGTCAACCGTCCTGGTGCCGACGATATCCGCACCGCCATCCGTTCCACTTTCTCTCTCGGTTAGGAGGCATGATAACCAAATTGCTCAAAATACCAATTCGGAATGAAATGAGGTGGCAGATTCTCTGAGTTCTTGCTTTCTTTCGTCCTCATTATCGTCACTGCAAGCAGCTATTAAAATACAGTGGATGAAAACAAATTGAACTTTGAGAAAACATAGATTGGTATTGGTTATTCGTAAGTCCCTTCATAATGATATACGAGCTGTTGGAACGGCTCATACTTTTTGTCGCCGACCCATAGTTCTGTTGGAGACAGATTGAATATAATGTTATGGTAATGATAATCCGCATCTCCACCGAAAATTTGAGAGAATACAATTTTCACCGTTTCCGAAACGTCTGATCCTCCGAGACAAATCACATCGTCTGGAAGCAATGCGAAGTGGTATGAGACATTATCCATTTGTAAAAAATCATAGGCAGCTTTGACTTGAACAACACCTATTTCATGCAGCCTGGAGGCTACCGATTCATCTGTTATAACAGATGCCATAGGTGTTAAATCCATGTAAATAGTCAAGGAATCCTTTGATACAGCCTTACATGCATTACCTTCTGAAATTGTGTTCCCCTGATAATAAGAGACTCTCATTTTTCCATGATATGTGCCTTTCAATTCAAAAAGCGCATTTTGAATTTCAGATGGTGAAAATCTTGGTTCATCGTTATTGCAACTTGTGATGAATACCAAAATGATGAATAGAACGATTGATGTTATTGACTTCATACTTTTACCTTTCTCACACGGCTCAAAGGAGAGATTAATTTATATGCAAAAACGTGAGCCAACTATGCTATCCTTGCTCGGCCGAAAATTTCTTACGTTTTCACTTACAAGATAAGCATAACGCTTCTTTTTATCTATGTTTTGGAAAGGGTTTTCCCGATCCAAATGCAAAAATAGTGAAATTCCAATAAAAACTTCTCTCTGTCAGACATAAATTGGTGTTTCAAGGCTAATTCCCCCTTTTTTGTACCACTATTGTTTCTTCAAGAGTCCAATGGCTTGTATTTTACCGCTAAAAGACAAGCCATTGACAACACCATAAGTGAACACGCCCTCATATTGGAATGTTGGCAGTAACATTTAATTTGAGCTTATGCAAATAGTCCGACACTACTCTCCTGGCAATAAACAAGAAAGAGCTAAATCATTCCGATTTAGCTCTTTCGTTTATAGTATTATCCTTATCTGCTTTGTGAGCCGACAGGCATTAAGCGTTCTGGGCTATCTCCTTGAACTTATCGAGCGATACGGTCTCTTTATCGAGTGAAACCATACCTTCGATTGCAGTGTACAGCTTGGATGAGAGTATCTGCTGGATGAGCTGATTGCGTATCTCCTCTTTTTCAATCTGCTCTTTGGCATATTTGGTGATTACCTCATCGTCCATGCCTGCGAGACCGTACTGGGCGAACTGACGTGCGGTGAGGGCCTTGGCAGTGTCAAGCACTTCATTGGGCTCAACCTTTATCTCAAGGTTCTTGAGAAGGTTGTTCTCGATGATCTCATGCTTGATGGCAGCCTCCTGTGAAGCGAAAGCCTCATCGGCGTTTTCAGCGTCAGCGAAGAACAGTTTCTTGATAGTGGCTGCGGGGAGCTGCATATCGCCGTACTTCTCCATCATTGCCTTGTCGAAAGTGTTGCGGAATAGTATGTGGCTGTTCTGTGCGAGTTCACCGGCGATGAGTTCCTTGATGGCTGCGCGGTATTCCTCTTCGTTGTGTACCTTGTCAGGACCGAACACGTTGTTGTAGTACTCCTCTCCGAGTTCGGCAGGCTGGTTGACGATGATTTCTGAGATGTTCATCTCGAAGTCATTGTGGATGTCCCCTGCGATAGCCTTGTCTACATGGAGCATGGAAGCGAGCTCGCCTGCATCGCCGCCGGCTGCCTTGTTGGGGTTGAACACCACCTTGTCGCCGGGCTTCTTGCCGTCAAATTTGGCAGTTTCCTCTTTGTCCTTGAAATAGAGGGGGAACACTATGCCGTCGGTTACCTGGATGGCACCTTCGTTGGTGTTGACATCACCGTTCTCGTTGAGCTGCATGAGCGAGCCTTTCACCACTGCATCGGCTGTCATTTCCTCGCCGGGTTTCTGTGAACCGAAACGCTTGCGCATATTGGTGTCCTGCTCGTCAATCATTTCGTCGGTGACCTCGATCTCATAGAACGGATAATGGTCATCGGCAGAAGGCTTGATGTCGAGTGTGGGGATGAGTGCAAGGTCATACTTGAATTCCTGGTCGCCTTCCTCGAAAGCTTCCTTTACCTCAACAGGCATCGGGTGGCCCATGACATTGAGCTTGTTCTCGGTGATATAGTCAATGACTGCACGGTATACGGTGTCGTTGATCACGTCGCTGGTGAGCTGCTTGCCGAAACGACGCTTGAGCTCGCCGAAAGGTACATGACCCTTGCGGAAACCGGGGATGACGTGGGTGCGGCCAATCTCTTTGAGCTTCTTGGTCACATCGTCCTTATAGTCGTTCTCTGCGATGGCTACCGTGAGACGAAGCTCTACGGGAGAGATCTCTTCCTTTGAAATGTTCATTTCTTAAGTATCTTATATTTATAGAATTTCTTTCAGCGTGCAAAATTAGCAAAAAAATCACAAAATAGCAAGCACTTAGTCGTTCAAGATATTTTGCGGACGCATAAGCTTAGGATTCTCGCTTTTTTTCCGTATTTTTGCACCCATGAAAAAGATTTTTCCGATATTCATCATCATATTTTTCACTGTGTTAGGCTTCGGCAGATCTCATGCTGAGGACCCTGAGGTAGAGCCTACCTATGCATGGGGCATACTCCAGCCTCTCGGGCTGCATTCGCCGGCATCTGTGGACACTCTTCTCTATAATTATTACCGCACTGCCATACCCACCTCTGTGTCTCCGGCATTCGTGACCACAGGCAACCAGGCATCGGCAGGGAAGAATATGATATACATGGACCAGGAGCCTATCAGTCCGTTTTTCCTTAAGGACGCCAAGAGATACTGGCTACCATCCGAGAAGGATCAGAAGTTCTATAACTCACGTATCCCGATGTCGATTGTGGGCTATAACACCGGTGGCGGCCGTGAGATAGCTCAGGATTGGTTCAGGTTCCTGTTTTCAGGCAACTTCAGTCCGAAAGGGCAGGTGGGATTGAAGGTGGACTATCCTTATTCTAAAGGGTCTTATGCCAATCAGGCAGCAAAGTCCTTCAGTTGGAATCTCTTCGGCTCCTATATGGGCGACAGGTATGAGTTTCAGGGATATTTCAATTCCTATACGGCTTTGAACCAGGAGAATGGCGGTATAACTGACGACCTTTACATAATAGATCCGGCGGTGATACAGGGGGGTATGTCGAAAATCAATCCCAAGAACATCCCCACCAATCTCACAGCCTCACGTAACCGTGTTGCCGGCAAGCAGATGTATATGAACCACCGCTATAAGGTCGGTTTCTGGAAAGAGACTTACGATTCGGTGTATGAGGATTCCATAATCGCGCGTGAATATGTCCCTGTGTCGAGTTTCATATGGACTATGTCCTATAGCGAGGACCGTCACAGGTTCTATAACACCTCGGCTTCCGAGGAGGATTTCTGGGCTAACCACTACATTTCGGATGCATGGACCGATGATCAGACCGAGTATTCATCTCTCCGTAACACTATAGGGGTGGATCTTCTCGAGGGCTTCAACAAGTATGCCAAAGCGGGGCTTTCGGCATTCGTGACCCACGAGTTGCGAAAGTACACCCAGGCGGTTGACACACTGCCTATCAGCGGTCCCGACCGTCCTGAGGGGCTTACGCCTTATCCTTTTGCCGAAAGGCTCTCTGCAAAGACATCCGAGAATCTTTTATATGTCGGTGCCCAGCTCACCAAGCGGCAGGGCACATTGCTCAATTATGAGGGTACTGTGCAGATTGGCCTTGTCGGTCCCGCAGCCGGAGAGCTGAAGGCCGACGGAAATGTCACTACCCGCATAAAGTTCCTGGGAGATACTGTGAGGCTGAAGGGTTATGGTTATTTCAGCAACACTACCGCTCCGTATCTGATGAATAATTTTGTCTCCAATCATTTCATGTGGAAGAATGATTTCGGCAAGACTCGCCGGCTCAGATTCGGAGGAGTCCTCGACATTCCACACACGTCCACCAATATAGATGTGGGTGTGGAGAATGTGCAGAACATGATATATTTCAATGACCAGTGCCTGCCCATGCAGGCGGGAGGAAGCGTGCAGGTGCTGAGCGCACGTCTTCAGCAGGATTTCCGTTTCCGCGCACTCAATTGGCGCAACACCGTGATATATCAGAAATCCTCTGACGAGAGCGTATTGCCGTTGCCTCAGCTTGCCATATACTCCAATCTGTATCTGCAATTCAAGCTTGCCAAGGTGCTTGATGTGCAGTTGGGTGTGGATATGGATTATTACACAAAGTACTATGCCCCGGCATATCAGCCTTCGACAATGACATTCTACAATCAGCATGAGGTCAAGTGTGGCAATTATCCGATGATGAATGCTTATGTTAACATGAAGCTATCTCGCGCGCGTTTCTTCGTGCTGTTCTCCCATGTCAACCAGGGCAAGCTCGGGGGCAACAATTATTTCTCCAGCCCTCATTATCCGCTCAACCCGCGTAGATTCCTGATGGGAGTGTCGGTGGATTTTCTTAATTAACCAAATCCTTTGCCCATGTGTTATATACAAGTAATCAAGTGTATATAATGACATGAACGGACACAAAGGATTTCTTACTCCACGGCGGTTGCTGGTGGTGGCTCTTGCCATTCTTTCCGTCGGCATCATAGTCACAGTCAGATATATCAATGCCTCCGGTTCCCATGCCGGATATGAGTACGAGCGCGGACGCGATGACACCATCAATGTTGCTATAGCCTATTCCCCTATGTCGCTGTATCGTTACGGCGACACTCTTGCCGGCTTCAATTATGAGATGCTCAGGGGTATGTCGGCGATGTATGGCGATAAAGTGAAGTATTACCCTGTATCATCAGTAAGCGAGTCGCTCGACCGTTTGAGCGACGGAGTGTATGATGTGCTTATCGCCGATATACCTGTGACGGCCTCTTTGCGTCAGAGGTTCAGGTTCAGCGAGCCGGTGTATATCGACCGCATGGTGCTTGTGAGCCGCGACACTGCCGTCACAACTCCATTGGCGTTGGCAGGGAAGCAGGTATGGGTTGTGGCAGGTTCACCGGCGGCGGAGCGTGTAGGTAATCTTTCAAGAGAGATCGGTGACAGCATAATCATTCATGACTCCCATAAGTATTCGGCTGAGCAGCTTGTGATGCTTGTCTCGGCAGGTGATATCCCTATGGCTGTTGTCAACGAGGAGGTGGCTCACCGCTTGCATGAGGAATACAGCGATCTGCATGTGGATACTAAGGTCTCGTTCAGCCAGTTCCAGTCATGGATATTCAATAAGAGAAGCACGGCTCTCGCTGATACACTCGATGCTCAGATCGAACGTTTCAAGCTGACACCTCAGTATAAGGAATTGCTTGATAAGTGGCTCGACTGTGAATAGGCTCTCTCTGTTCAAAGAGAATAGAGGTTCATTCCGCAGCGTGAGCAGTCAAATTCCACTCTCAGGTGCACAGTGCCGTTTACGAGATACAACGGACCGTTGTCCCATGACTTCCCTCCGGGAGTGAGCAGGCATTTCCCAAGCTCGCGGCGGATGCAGTAACGTGTGGTCATGACCATTGTGCCGTTCTCATCCTGAGGTCGCTTTACCTCTGCGGCGGGTACGATTGTGTTTACCCCATGGTCACGGTAGAATCTTTCGGCGAGATGGTTGGCTACATTGTCGTGAATGGATGCCGTGTCGGATATGTATCTTGCCTCAGGTGTTTCCGGGAGGCGGTAGCTGTAGCGGTAGGTCATTCTTGCCGCACTGTCGAGTTTTGCTATCCCATCTCGGCGCAAGGAGGTTAGAAGGGATGCCGGGATGAAGTGTTGACCTATGAGATCCACGATCTTGCCCGGTCGGTATATAGTGTCCCCGAGCTTGCTGAGTATGCGTCGGCGCGGAGCTTCCTGAGGTGTCACAGCTTCGCTAAGGTCACAGCAATCCATTGTCACAGTGGCTGACACCCCTGTCTCTGATGTGAGTTCGAGGGCTATGTTTGAGCCGCTGGTTTTGGTAAGAGCCATATCGAGGCGCATTGTGCGTGTGGTCTTTGCCGATGATATGGCATCGTCCCATTCTTTGTCGCGGTTGCGGTAGAGAGTGGTGCCGGAAGGGATGTTCTGAGGGGTCGCCGGGTATAGCCTGTTGCCGTCGGCACGGTTGAGTCGGAAACCTTTGAATTGTCCCTCTCTGTCGAAATACCCGAGCCCGTCGCCATTGGCAAGCGGTGCCGACAGTGATGCGGTGATCGATCTGTTGTCGCATTTCATCACCTTTCCTATGGGTGTTCCTGTGGCTTTTGGGGTGTCGATTGACGCAACACCCTTCACCGGGGCTTTTCCGGAAAGGAAATAGGTGGTGAATCCGCGGTTGAATGACTTGTCGGGCGAAGGGTTGAAGCCTGCATGTGATTCTCCTGCCGACTGGCGCACATATCTCCCTCCGCTCCCTTCGACAACGCGGTCCAGTATTCTGGAGTACCATGCTACAGTGTTTCGCACATATCCCTCTTCCTTTAGTCTCCCCTCGATCTTGAATGAGCTTATGCCCGCATCAGCCATGTCACCTATAGAGTCGGAGCGGTTGAGGTCGCGTAACGATAGCAGATGCTTGCCTTCAGTCAGAGTATTGCCGTGTGAGTCGGTGAGAGTGTAGGGTAGGCGGCATATCTGGGCGCATTCTCCACGGTTGGCACTGCGTCCTCCAGTCATGCAGCTTGCACGGCAGTCTCCGCTATAGCTCACACACAGTGCTCCGTGTATGAACCCCTCAAGCGGTGTGTTTGGTACAGCCTCATGTATCTCGGATATTTCCTTGAGTGAAAGTTCGCGGGCAAGTACGAGGCGTGAGAATCCGGCATCGGCAAGGAAACGTGCTTTCTCAGGGGTGCGGATATCACATTGGGTGCTTGCATGAAGTTCTATCGGCGGTATATCCATGCGTAGTATTCCCATGTCCTGGACTATCAGAGCATCGACTCCTGCATGATATAGCGAGGTGATCAGGCGTTCTACTTCATGGATTTCATGGTCGTATATTATAGTGTTGACAGTCGCGTAGACCTTGGCGTTGAATGGATGGGCGGTCTCTACCACGCGGCGTATATCGTCGATGCTGTTGGAGGCTTCCTTGCGCGCGCCGTGGCTCGATGCGCCTATGTACACGGCATCAGCCCCGGCGAGTATGGCACTTATGGCGATGTCGGCGTTCTTGGCAGGAGCGAGGAGTTCAAGAGGGATGGGGGTTGGTTTCTTTACTGGCATGATGCAAAATTAACGATACCATAAAATCCTTGCAAATGCCGGATTTATTATTTGGTTAAAATAGATTAAAACCAGCTGTCGGATATTAAACTTTCAGCATATCCTGCGGTCATAATAGTACAGGGAACTAATAGAATTAGCTTTTTGATAATAACAGTCCCGCGCTCACTCGCGAAGAGCAAGCGCGGGGCTATATGTTTTCTTCCGTTCCGCTTCGTTCTTTTATTCAAATATGTGACGGAGTTTTGAGAAAATACGGTTCTTCGTGGATTCATCAGGGGTCACACCTGGCTTGCCTCGGAGCGATTCGATAGCAGCCTGCTCCTGTTGTCCGAGGTTTTCGGGTATGTATACCATGATGTTGACAAGTTCGTCGCCTGTGCCGTATCCGTCAGTGGAGGGGAGGCCTTTGCCGCGCATGCGCAGTACCTTTCCGGGCTGGGTGCCTGCTGGAATCTTCATTCTTGCACGCCCTGTGATGGTCGGCACCTCTACCGAGCCTCCGAGTGTGGCTGTAGGCAGGTCGAGCATCAGATTGTATACGATGTCGTTGCCGTCACGTATTAGCTCGGGGTGCTTTACCTCCTCTATCACTATGAGCAGGTCGCCGTTAGCTCCTCCGCGTGGAGCGGCGTTCCCTTTGCCGCGCATGGTGAGTGTCTGACCGTCCTGTACGCCTGCGGGGATAGAGAACGACACTGTTTCATCCTTTCTCTCAACACCTTCGCCGTTGCAGTAGCTGCACCGTTCGGTGATTATTTTGCCTTCGCCGTGACATTGGGGGCACTCGACAACCGACTGTTGTATACCGAACATTGTCTGCTGCTGGCGTATCACTGTGCCTGAGCCGTTGCAGGTAGGACAGTTGTGGAAAGCCGTGCCATCCTTTGCGCCGGTGCCGTTGCAGTGTGAGCATGGCACCATGGTGGGTATCTTAAGAGTCTTGTTGACACCTGTCGCTATCTCTGCGAGAGTCATCTTTATCTTGATGCGCAGATCGGAGCCTCTGCGCTGACGGCGGCGGGTGCGTCCGCCTGCCGACTCGAAGCCTCCCATATTGCCGAAAGCTCCTCCGAAGATATCGCCGAATTGCGAGAATATATCCTCCATTGAGAATCCTCCCGCATGGAAACCTCCGCCACCAGGGAATCCTTGGGGACCCATATCGTGACCGAACTGGTCATATTTGGCTCGTTTGTCGGGATTGGATAGCACATCGTATGCTTCGGCAGCTTCCTTGAATTTCTCTTCAGCTTCCTTGTCCCCGGGGTTCTTGTCGGGATGATATTGTATAGCCTTCTTGCGGTAGGCACTCTTTATGGTCTTTTCATCGGCTTTCTTGTCGACTCCAAGAACTTCGTAATAGTCTCTTTTTGCTGCCATAACGGTGATGCGGTGTTGTTATATTACTGCCCTACCACCACTTTGGCGTGGCGAAGCACTTTATCGTTGAGTGTGTATCCTTTTGTCGGTGTGTCGATTACAATCCCTTTCTGTGACTCATCCTGGACCGGTACCATGGCTATTGCCTCATGGATTTCGGCGTCGAACTGATTCCCTGTCGATTCGATGGCTTTTACTCCGTTCTGCTCCAGATATTTGATGAGTTTCTGATAGATGAGTTCCATGCCCTTGCGTATTTCGGCAGGATCATCGATCTTCGCGCTTGCATCAAGTCCGCGCTCGAAGTCGTCGACTATCGGCAGTAGGCCTTTAAGCACGCTTTCGGAAGCATTCTTGATTAGTTCTCCTTTCTCCTTGACGGTACGTTTGCGGAAGTTGTCAAATTCTGCCATCAGGAAAAGATACTCCTTTTTCTCCTTCTCTACCTGGGCTTGGGCATCGAGAAGTTGCTTGTTGAGGGCATCTATGTCGGCAAGTTCCTTATCGATTATCTCATTGGCTTCATCAGCCTGTGAATTTACCTCATCGGAAGCGTCCTGCACATCATCGAAGCATTCGGTTTCTGGATTCTCCCGGTGCATCTTTTCCTCTGTATCGGGAGTGGGGGTATGTTGATTTTGTGGATCTTTTGCCATAATGGTATATCTTTATTTTAAACAATATATGTATGCAAAAATGTTGCCAGACTCACGTCGGTGAGTCTTAATGCTTTCGGCTGGTGACGGACCTGCCTATTTTTAGAACAAAAAAATCTGTATAACGTTCGATATATCAGCTGAAAATATTGCTTGTCAGAGTGTTGCCACCAGTGTGTCACATCCCTGGAACCTCTCTCTTATGTCGGGTGACAAAATGTCATTCCCGAAGATTCCGAACACCGACGCTCCCGACCCTGACATTGACGTGTATATAGGATTCATCTCCTTGATGCTTCGTTTCACATCAGCTATTGCCGGATAGGCTGGTAGCACTGACGGTTCGAAATCGTTCTTGAGCCTCCCCTCCCATGAGGATATAGGCGAGGCGATGATGTCACGTATCGGAGTTGACGGTATGGCGGGAGTTGTATGTGAATAGGCGGCGGCAGTCGGTACGCTCACCTGTGGCTTCACTATGAGGATGCTGTGACCTTTCAGGTCAAGCTCCACATGTTCCATGTCGGTGCCTGTGCCTGTGCACAGCATGGGGGTGTTGTATATGAAGAACGGGCAGTCGGCACCGAGAGTTGAAGCTATGCGGGCAAGTTCCTCACGGTTGTAGCCGAGGCTGAAAAGCTCGTTCAGGGCTAATAGGGTGAACGAGGCATCGGACGATCCTCCTCCAAGCCCTGCTCCGTCAGGAATGATCTTGCGCAGATATATGTCGACAGGAGGGAGTGAGACCTCTGCTTCAAGAGCCCTGTAGGCTTTCATCACCAGGTTCTTTTCCATGGGGCATTCCACCTTACGTCCGCTCACGGTGAGTGTGGTCTCGGAACCTTTGGCGGGTACTATTTCAAGCACGTCACACCATGGCACCGGCACCATGACAGTTTCGATGTCATGATAGCCGTCAGGACGTTTCCTGAGGATATCGAGTCCGAGGTTTATTTTGGCATTTGGGAAGAGTATCATAAGCTTGGTACTTGTTTCGGATTGCAAAGTTAATGAAAACTTATCGACATTAGTTTCAAGTGTGGGGGGAAAGGTGTAACTTTGTCCTCAAAAATCAACCATTCAGTTCCTATGGCGCAAGAGAATAACAACAATACATATGCCGGTAGGCGTTCCAGACCGGAGCACGTGTCGCAGTTTGACCATGGAGGGCGTGTGCCGCCACGAGATAATGATCTTGAAGAGGCGGTGCTCGGTGCGCTCATGCTTGAGAAGGATGCCTACACTGTGGTGTGTGATATTCTCAAGCCCGAATCATTCTATGACACCTCCAACCAGAAGATTTATGCAGCCATTCAGAGCCTCGGTGCAGCCCAGCAGAGTATAGACATGCTCACGGTCACCGAGAAGCTTCGTCTTAACGGTGACCTGGAGGCTGCCGGCGGAGCCCTGCGTATATCGGAGCTGACATCGAGGGTGGCGTCCGGCGCACACGTCGAGTTCCATGCTCGTATAGTGGCTCAGAAATATCTTGCACGCGAGCTGATACGTTTTGCATCACAGATCGAGGCACAGGCATTTGACGAGAGCTACGATGTGGACGATCTTCTTCAGGAAGCTGAAGGAAAGCTCTTTGAGATATCCCAGCGCAATGTCAAGAAGGATGTGACACAGATCGACCCTGTGATCAATTCGGCTATCGAGCAGATTCAGATATCAGCTAACAGGGCATCCGGTCTGTCGGGGCTTGAATCGGGATTCCATGAGCTTGACAAGCTCACATCCGGATGGCAGAGAAGTGACCTTATCATCATTGCTGCACGTCCTGCGATGGGTAAGACTGCTTTTGTGCTGTCGATGGCAAAGAACATGGCTGTCAATTACAATATCCCGGTGGCGATATTCTCGCTTGAGATGTCCAACCTTCAGCTTGTTAACCGTTTGATACAGAACACCTGCGAGATTGAGGGTGAGAAGATCAAGAGCGGACAGCTGTCACAGATGGAGTGGGACCAGCTGATGTCGCGTGTCAAGAATCTCTATAGCGCACCGCTTTATATCGACGATACGGCTTCCCTTTCTATATTCGAGCTCCGCACCAAGGCCCGACGGCTTGTCAGGGAGCACAATGTGTCGTTCATAATAATCGACTACCTTCAGCTGATGAATGCGTCAGGCATGAAGTTCGGTTCACGTGAACAGGAGGTCTCCATGATATCACGTTCATTAAAGCAGCTTGCCAAGGAGTTGAACATACCTATTGTAGCCCTGTCGCAGCTCAACCGTTCGGTGGAGTCGCGTGGTGCCGATTCAAAGGATGGCAAGCGTCCGCAGCTGAGCGACCTTCGTGAGTCCGGAGCTATCGAGCAGGATGCCGATATCGTGTGCTTCATCCACCGTCCCGAGTATTACCTGCGTTCAGGGGTCGACGGAGCCGGAAATGATATACGAGGCCTTGCCGAGTTCATTGTCGCCAAGCACCGTTCAGGACGTGTCGATGATGTGAAGATGAGGTTCAAGTCGAAGTATGCCCGCTTCGAGAACTGGGACGGAGAGATTTCCGTGACAAGCGGCCAACGCGAGTCGAGGTTGAACGATGTGGATTCTGCCATCCCCCCGGCAGGTATGGATGCCATAGGCGGAGCGCAGTTCCAGGGAGGTTCAGCCGATATTACAGCCACTACCGCATCCGATGCCCCGCCGTTTTAGCAGGCGTATCCAT
>ERZ777011.611-NODE-611-length-52519-cov-15.972877_pt1 | contig 52519 bp, 71 predicted proteins | sample MGYA00374964_ERZ777011 | MGnify/ENA primary metagenome ERZ777011 (study PRJEB29310, sample SAMD00008975) | mouse gut metagenome | study: EMG produced TPA metagenomics assembly of the Metagenome analysis of fecal microbiota from mouse which was promoted...
GATTTGCCTCATATACAGCTTTCATTATTTCTTTCAGCGCATCGTTGAACTTCTGATTGCTGATGACACGCGGCATTGCCTTTCCGTCATCGTATAGATCGAGAATCGCTTGCGTTTCAGGCAAAATCTTTACCACTGACACCTTATCGGTCTTTTTCGCTTTATATTGGATATATCGTTCTCCATCCTCTGTTACATGAATAGAGTTATAATTGAGTTGTTCAAGGTCGGAATGGCGCGCACCGGTCCAGCACATCAAAACAAACTGATTGCGCACGGTTCGGAGGTGTTCGGTCGGCAATTCCTGTTTTGTTATCAGCTCAATCTCACTTTCAAGCAGAGCGATACTTTCTGACTCCTCTTTCAGTTTATCACAGCGAAGGAAATCCTCTGCCATACATTGTATGCGCATAGGCTGGTCGCGGATAACGGTCTTGATTACCTTGATATGGTCGCCGATAGTGTTGAGTTTCAATCCCTCGCCATAGGCAAAGCTGAGATAGTCAGAGTAAAACGACTTGTTGAGTTCGTCAAAGCGAATATCCGTGATATGCTTCTTCTTCATAAAGTCGCGGATATAGCGGCGCAGATGCTTGTAATGCTGTATGGTTTTTAGTCCTATTGGTTTGCCGTGCCATGTTCGAGCCGGGGCAGCATCAATAAAGACATCAAGAGCCACAATGAAGGATTCTTCACGCTGACGGAGCATCGCTTCAAGTTCTTCTTTTTTGCGCCGCTGTTCAGCCTCTCGTTGAGCTTTCTTACGCTCTTGCGCTTCTTCCTGTGCTTTCCGTTGTGCCTCCTGAAACTCGCGTTGCTCTTTATGGGCGAATTCATCTATCACCTTATCAAGTTTCGTTCTCGAACCTTTAGGGTCGTTGATTATAGTATCAATCAGGGCCGACATCTCATCAAGCTTGTCGCAGAGTTCCTTCCCCGACCCTGCGCGAAAAGTATTCCAACGCCCCGGCGTAGATATTGCATCATTCCAAGTCTTGATATCAACCTCAATATGGGAGTTGAGCATCAGATTGGAATTGAAGCCGACGCGACGGGTATAAAGAGGCGCAACGCCTGCTTTCTTGGTGGTTCGTAGAACAAATTTGGTATATGCTGATTTAGCCATATTCGATAAGTGTTTATCTAATAACGGCACAGGTATATGTTATAGTTCAAAAGTTGATACAAAGTTGATACAAATGGAAGCGACTTTATGGCACTTTCTGCGACTTTCTGAAATTGTTAAAATATATAACTATTTAATATTAGCGTATTTGCAAAATTGAGGCCTCATGAAGCATCAGAAAAGTTGCCCTTCCAAGGCAACAAGTACATAAAACGCCTATTCATCTCAACAATGAGTAGGCGTTTTATTTGACTGAAATGCTGATAGTTACGAAGATTTCATCTTAACATGAAATTTTTCGTCGCTCGTTTCAGATGGCATGAGGTTCGGATACATTTATGTATCACCCCACGAATCTTATGTAAGAGGTAAGTAACTGGATAATAGAACATTGGTATGTCCAGAATCGCTATCTCTTTCCGGCTTTACCGTAACGCCGGGAAAACCAAGCAAAACCTGAGAGTCTGCGCTAAAATGCCCGGCAGCTCCCAGTATCACCCCAGGGCAATCACTTTCTTCGGTAAGGGAGACTTAACAGACCCGGATCTCGTTAAGTTTAATTCCAAAAAGCAGAGGTTTGAAAGCCGCTCTCGAAATGCTGCTGCCAACAATGCCCTGCTTGACAAAATCGAAGAGTTCTGCAATCTCATTCTGGATGAAAATTCACCGGCCTCAGTAGAAGACTTCTGGCAGCTGGTAGAACAGGCAAAGGCTGGGAAGCCTGTATCCAAGGATGATAAAACATTGGAGTGGTTCCTGCACTTCATTATCGACGAGTACCGTAATGGCTATGCCAACAAACTTCCGTCGGCTAACTATCAGACTTATGTCCGACTCCTACATCATCTGGAGCGAGAGAATGAGCGGAAGCACTCGAAGCATCTTCTCCGGATTCCTATCAGCAAAATCACTGACCGCGAGTTCCAGCTGTTCGGAGACTATATGAGGTCGCTGAAGGGTCCCAACTATCTTGACCAGATGAAATACTTCAAACGGGCCCACAACATCGCCATACGCAAAGGATTGGCCTCTGTGCCGCTTTCCTATCGCTACATGGACAACACGCCGGTGAAGACTTTTGAAGAGCTCTCAGCACTTAATAAAGGCGTTTCCAGCCTTAGTGAGAAGCAGATACGAGCCGTCGAAAAGCTTGACCTTTCCAAGATCGTGCTTAAATGTAAGAACAACCCTTTTTACAAGCGTCTCTACATCGACACATGTCTCCTGATGTTCTATCTCTATTCCCGCCCCATCGACATTCTAAACATGAAATGGAGCAACATCAGGCAGTGCGACAAAGGCTATTACATCGAATATCTGCCAATCAAGAAGAAGAACAGTGCCAATGCTCTCAAATCATTTGTGCGTTGCCCCATCTGTGACAAGGCTATGACCATCATCAAACGATATGAAGGTATGAGTGAAGCTGGCTACATCCTCCCATACTCTGACAACAAGCGCACATGGGACCTCGCAGACCCGGAACAGTACCATAAGCGATACAATCGTTGTAATGCCATGCTCGGCATGATCAACACCTTTCTGAAGAAGGTTGCGGCTCATCTCAAAATCTCTTTCTTCAACGATACCTTGACTACCTATGTGTTTCGTCACTCAGCAATCTCAATCGCTATCATCCAGAAGAAAATTCCACCTCTGGTGGTGGCGAAGATGGCAGGCACCAGCCTGAAAGAGATTGAGCGGTCTTATATGGACCATACAGTAAATATGTTTGAATACATATAAAAAAGCGTGTCAGCAACGAAAAACGAATCCCGGCCTCAGCAGTCGGGATTCGCACCTTGTCGGGGTTGTTCCGGGCGGACGCACTATATCTGCCACAGATTTTTTCTTGGGTCATAATCGCGCTGGAAAGTTGCCATTGCAATTTCACTGACTGGTTTCTTTTCCTCATCCAGCTTACGTGGAATCTGAGGATTGATTTTGCACCGGTTGGCGTCATGGAGCCACTGCATCGTGGCTTCATAGTCAGTAATGCGGGCCTGGCTTACATTATTCGGTGATATGAGCTTGTGCAGTTCATACAGCGCGATTTTGACCATGTGCTTTTTTATATTCGGGTTACGCGGATCGTGGTAGCGATAGTTGTAACCCTCTTTAAGCGTGTCAGCAACGGGAGACATTGTAGGGAACCACACTTTCCCTTCATACTCCACATATTCAGTATCCTTGAACTCGTAGGCGTAATCGGGATCATAGTGCCCGATCAGACCCCAGTTATCTGATTCCATAGGATTGACAGTAAGGTCTATATCGTCGGTGCTCAAGAGAGCAAAGAACTGACCCTCCCATTCGACTACTGCCCATATTTCATATTCTACGTTGGGTTCCCAGGGCGCTGCTTCGACACTATCCCAAGCGGATATGCCGGGGATTCGTATATCAGCATAGTCAAAGCCATTATGTTCAAGACATTCATAGACTACACCGGAGAACACTACGAGGTCTCCAGGGTGGTAATTGAGAAGCTGGGAGTAACCGCTTATGGACTCCTTGGACATTTTATCTATATCCTCACATTCTCTCCAATATTCCACCAGAGCCGGAGCCTTGATTCCGTTTATAGACCGAAGTGCCTCTACGATTTTTCCTTCATAGTAGAAATGGACACCCACCGGATATGTGATATGAGGATTGTATTCACGAAGGCTTTTGCCGACGGCCAGAGCCTTCTCTACCTCATAGTTGTCTGTGAGGTATTCCACAATCGATGCCTCGGCTGCTTCCTCGGCCTGTTCCACACGAATCTGCTTGCCCCTGATAAGCTGCTCGAACAGTTCATCAGAAATTTGACTCAGATAGTCGTCGTTATTGAGAAATCTTGGATACATAGTCGATGCCGTTTAATAATCAAAAGAACCGTATATCGGGGTGCCGTTGAAAGTCGTTATTCCGGAGCCTCCGTTGGAGTTGAATTTCCTCCAGGGTTCATTTAAGAATAGTACCAAAAGGTAGTCAAGGGTGTCAGAAAAGTGTCCGTACTTCTCATATTTGATGCCGAGTCTGGAATCCATTACTTTCGCCTTGGATTTTGAGCCATCCATTTCCTTGCGCTGGTTGATCAAATCCTCAATCAGTTTACGGCATTTAAGGTCTATTAGAATTGACCAGCCCTGATAGCCATCGAGGATGTTGTTGACAAATTCCAGTCGGGTAATCTGTGATGGTTGCTTACTGAGAAGTTTCTTTTTGGCCCGGAGCTGTGGTGCCGTGTTGAGTATCGAAAGCAGAATGGAGTAGTTGTTTACCCCTTCTTCAGTGGTTGTTGTACGCGATAATCCAGCCGGGTCGCCTGTTACGACAATGCCACCGGTATGTCCCAACATCAGGAGTTTACGCTTTATTTTCTCAGCGAACTTGGGCGTATTGTTTTCCTTATCCTCCGGCAAGCCTCGTACTTCCTCCAAAATATAGACAATCTGGCGGTCATAATCTATCTGAGCAATCAGACAACTCATATACGGGGCCACGTTGAAGTCGAAGCTGAGAATCAATGGCTTCAGAGGGTCGTATTTGGAATCCTTCAGACCGTCAATCAGATGCTTGGCGCCATCAAATTTCCAATAGCAGGCAGCATCGTTGACATCGACATACAGCCAGTTACCAAAGAGCAATCGCTCGCGGACGCTGGGATCAGAGATTTTATATAGAGCCGAGACGTATGCGTTCACAAAGTTCTTGTCCGGATTATCATAAACGCTGAATGGTATATACATCTCGTTGGGACGGCAAACCACCGGTTCAGCATTTTCATCAAGCACAAACCTATCACGCACCCATCCGAGGCAGGGGTTAGTTGACATGAGCATTTTAGGTACCCTGAACGTATCGGCCACCTTCCATCGGATACGAGAGAAAAGCACATCGACACCGCGCTGGTCAACCTCACCAACCTCATCTACGAAAGCCCCACTGAACTCCGAAGAACCGAAGCGGAGATAATCGGGGTCGCTTGGTGAGTATGCCATCTCCTTCATAATGATTCTGGAACCGTTCCAGAATATCATTTCTCCGGAGAGGTTATTTATTTTATAATGTACCTGTTCCTCCAACCCCCATGATTTTGCTACGGACTGAATGGTGTTCCAAGTGGATTCACGTAGGCTTTTGAGTGTTTTACGCGCTACCACCATGCGCATATCGGCCCATCTAAGGCATGATGATATGAGCCAGCATGAGCCAAGATAACTTTTACCACCACCAGCTGCGCCGCCACAAAGAATCATCTGTGGAATATTATTGTTGCCGCATTTCTCGCATACAGAGGTGTAGACAGGGTTGCCATTACGGTCTAATCCTGTCTGAACCTGCACGACTCGGCCTCCACACTCAGGACATTCCGGCTGAAGATTCTTCCATACCTCATACTGTCTTGGTGAAGGCGCGAAGTTAATACTGAGATTAGATGGCGCCTTCAGTCCTGGAATCATTGCGCTGGAAAATGAATGGGTTGACTAATTCATTGTATTTCTTGCTATTGATATAGAACCTGCGTTTACGGGTACCATCGTTCCAGATTGTGACATATCCGGCCTTAACTAATTCCAGAATCATGTTGCGGCATGTCCCATAATTGCACTGGCCATATTTTTCGGCCATTTTATAATAGGTGTCTGAAGTCCATGTTCCATATTGATTCCTGAACCATACCAGAAAACCAATAGCCTTGCCACGAGTGGATTTATCAAATTCTTTCTTCATAATCTCTTTTATGAAGAATAGCCCAACATAATCTTCAAGAGGTTAAAAATAGAGGAAGCGCACCCAACGTTAATTGGATGCGCTTCGGGAATTTTATGAATATAACGGGAGCAAGAAAATTTATGCCTGGGCCTGCGCTGCGGCGTAGATTTTTTCTACGGTAGCCCACAGGTTATCGGGGGCCGGTGTGTCTGCGAGTTTTTCACAGGCGGCTTTGAGTATGCGGCAGATACGATACACTTGAAGCCGCCAAGCAACACCTTGAAGACGTGAGATTTTACCCTCCTAATTGTCGCTTTGAAAGTTGCCTTTATCTTGACGATGATGGCATGAGTGGAAGCGGTCAAGACGAGGATGGTGCATTTTTATATAACATTAAAGAAGAAGTGGTATGAAACGCTATACTATAAATGTCCACTACGACGCGGTGGTGACGGTAGAAGTAGAAGCACCTTCTGAAGAGCTGGCCCTTCAACTTGCACCATATAAAGCAGAGGATATTTCTCTTGAAACTGCTGACATTGCTAACATCAACTGCTGTGTAACTGACGAAGAAGAGATATGAACAGGCCAAGGTGTATTTTCGCTCTGGAGATGTATAGGAACGGCCTATGCCGAAGATTCGAGTGGCGCGACGGCTATATGCTCGATTGTGCTACCAACGAAATTACTCCTATGACATGGGAATCCTGGAAGATGCTTCCTTACGATCTTAAACAACAAGGTTTCAAACCTTTTCCATAATTATGAGAACCGAGTTATTCCCAGTTCCAACGTGGGCACTGAATTACCTAATCAATGGTAGCACAGACATCCTTGAGTTTGGCGAAAAAGAGATGATTGATGGATGGCTGGAGAAGAACGGCATCCTTGACGTCTTTTGTCCGGATGACATCGACGGAGATTCTTATTTCACTTACCAACCGCCTTTTGGACTCGCCTGCAACGTAGTGGATTGCGAGTGTGTGCTGGAGTGGTAAATCATCCAAAGACCAAAAACATGAAAACCAAGAAATACAAAACGCTGAAGGGTTTGATGAAAGCCCTCAATAATCATGTGCTCACATTACGGGACATAAACCGTGGTGAAGCATGGTTTCCTAATGAACGCAAGACATGCCGTTTTGAGCTTCCAGAGGAGGTAAAACGAGCCTTCTATGAGGGCATCGCAAAAGTAATCTGGGCGCGTCCTAAAGATTGGCAAATCTCCAGACTCGCATACGCCACATTCGGTCTTACTGATCGTCTATGGTGGAACGGCAACAGATTCGAGTATTGCGCCGGACAAGACTATCCGAGCGAAATACGATTCATCCAACGCCAAATCAACAGTTTATGACACACCTTCAGAAACTCGCAAAATCGTATGAGCTGGAAGTCAACGACTACAGTTTCTTCGATTATATCATCGAAACACTGGTAAACGGGAATTTTTCCTCTATACCAGAACTGGTTAGACAGCTCACCAAAAAAGAATACGGCCAGCTGATAGACTACTGCTATGAATATGGTGGTCAGTACGGCCAAGAACTAATCAAATACCTGAATCGGCAATGAAAAAAATCTATCATACCAATTACTCAGTTGCCGTCAACTGGTGCCATAATGCGCTGGTTCTCTGCAACAATATCCCAAACATAGATGATTCTGTCTGGGATAACTTCGAGCCAGTTAACGATTTGGGTTATGAGCCTGAATACGATGATGATGGCAATGAAATCAGTCCTAAGTGCCCTGAATGTGGTGCGGAAATGGAACAGCGCGGGCCAAATATGGTTTGCCCAGAGTGTGACTATGGCGATGACCAGGTAGAAATTTATCAATGGTATATCACCGATTGCTCCAAATGGGACATGGAATATCTCCGTGACACATTCGGATTGCTCTTTACTTACAGCGATATGCTTGACTGCTACATTCTTTGTGTAACTCATTTTGGCACCGGGTGGGATTATGTCGATTGGCATACAACAAACCCCAATGCTGAATGTAAATGTGGCGAAAAGAAATAACTAAAAATTAACAATTATGGCAACAACCTCAGATATAGCCCACAGATGGGCCAATCAGCAGTTCGGTAAGCGTGACGGAACACTGACTGCTGGCAGCACTCATTGCGACGAAGTAAGTTTCTACTCGTACAGTACCGTCATCGCACAGTGGCTCGACAAGAAGCGTAAGATCATGGCCGTCATCGACGTCACCTTGACAAAATCTACTGCTGGTCATATCTGTGACGTGATGCGGGCCATTCCTCACGATGTTACGGTATTCCGTCTTCATCGCTCTCCCGGTTCGTACTACTCCGGCTACGATAATGTCGATTTTTGCAACTGGCGTGGCGAGTTGGATCCCATGAGAGTGACCAACCAGTATATCAATCTGCTGTATAACGCGATTGCCGCTGTAGATGATGATCGCTCTCTGAATCCGGGAAACCTACACTGGTGGCATGAACTCCAGCGTTGGGAGAAATATTATCCTGGTGCTTCAATCAAGAAGTATCTCCGTCAGAAACTTTCAGAGAACTTACCTACTCGTAAGTCACAGACTGAGAACCGCAAGATGTTACGGGCTCTTCTCAACGGTGCCACATTTGAAGAAATCGTGGATGTGGTCAACGGTGAAGGCGCTTGGCAGAAATATCTCGACCGTACCAAGGGTGTCCGTAAGACCAGAGCCAAGCGCGAATATGCTGAGAAGATAGCTCGTCACATAGGATACGGTTCTCTCAGAGATACACGCCTGTCGGTAAAGGAACTCCTCGCTCTGACGCCTCTCCAGCGTGTTGAAATCAAGCTGCACAATGTTACGAAGCCTTCGTTGAACCAACAGGCCGAACATAAGGAGCGTCCGGTCAATAATCTCCTAAAATATCTGGGGATAAAAGGCGAATATCATGCAACCGGATGGTTCAACTTCTCCAATGAACCGAAAATCATTCACGACCCGCGCACTGGTGAACTCATCTATGATGCCAGCCATCGAATTGACTGGCGTATTCCGGAAATCCACTTCCGGGTGTCAGACATAGAGAAAGTCAAAGAGAATCCTAAAAAGTTCCGTGAATGGATCCTTGCCAAAGCGCGAGTCCTCGGCAGACTTCATCTGGGCTGTAAATATCTCAATCGTGAGGCCAATCCTTCTCCGGAACAGCTGGAGATGATTGCGGACTACATGAACTACAAGCAGAAGCATGATGCTCGTGCTAAGACCCGTCAGGACCGCTACGAAGCAGAGCGACGTCGCCGGGAAGAGGAAGAAGCTGAAAAAGAGCGTCAGCGTAAGCTGATCATCCAGTCTTATCAGCATCGTGGCATAGATGGCTATCGAGACCTGTGGCGTGAACGGTTTGACCAATATCCTGACACTGCTTCATTCACTCAGTCTGAGTTCTATTACGGCGGCAACGTGCTTCTCTGCTACAATGAAAGGACACAGATGGTTGAGACCTCGAAGTCAATCCGTCTCAACCTCGCTCAGGCAAAGAAGCTATGGCGTACCGTTGAGATATGGCATCATAATCCGAAGAGATTCCAGCGTATTGAAATCAAAGTGCAGGGGTCGTCATATACTGCCCATAGCTATAATGATGACATCTTAATCGCCGGTTGTCACTCAATCGCCTACTCCGAAATGAGACGTATGGCTCATCAACTCAATTTCGTGTAAACATGAAAAAGTACAACGTAGACATCTACTGGACCTTTCATCGCTCAATTCAGGTCGAAGCTGAAAGCGAACAGGACGCAAAAAACATCGTGGATAATATGATGCAAGAACGCAAACTGCATCGTGACACCTTCGAGCCTGATGACGATGACTATGAACTCGACACATCATATCAACCCGAAGATTAAAATGAAGCATACAGATTTATACAATGAATACAAGAAACTCGACGCGATAGAGCGAGAGGAACTTGTCGCTGCTGTCAATGCACATGGCGGCAAATATGTCTTCATACACGTTGATGAAGACGGTGATTACGACAGCGAGGAGCAAAACAATGCCCCGATTGTAGCCGCCTCTACCAGATACATGGACGCCTATGAAGATTTTTACATTTCTCGTGTAGAAGTCAAGAATGGTTATCTATATATCTATGGGTGGCCCAAAGAGAGTTGCGCCGATGAACTCGAAATCGAAAGCGTCGCTCATGGACATCTGGGTTATATCACCGATGAGATTCCGGAAACAGATACCGTCAAAGATGTTTCCTCATCAATCTTCGCTCCTGAACCGATTCTCGTTTTCAGTCGTGAGGACGTTGAGAATGTCGGCTACAATCCGGACATGACGCCTGAGCAGTTCAAACAGCTTGCGAAGGCCATGAACAAATCCTACGAATGGGACATGGACATTTACTGGAATGCCTTGAAGCAAGCCTGCGAGAACGTAGGCATTACCCCTCTTAACGCTGCCGAAGACGATGAAAAAGATTAAGGTTTACGCTGCTTTCGGCACTGACTTGGTTGAGGCCATAACCAAACAAAAAACCAGCACCATCGATGCGGAAATAATTTACCCTGAGTCATTCAGAGTTAGAGAGTTCGATACACAAGCGGAAGCCGACGCATACATTAAGGGCCTTGATGATGCTTGTGGCTGGATGGAGAGCGCGGTTCTTAACCCCAAGAATCCGTTTGAGAATGAAATCATAGAAAAAATCAACAATCGATAATATGCCAAACTGGTGTTTCACATACTATGCTGCTGAAGGACCTAAGGATCAACTTCAGAAGCTGCATGACACAATGACTCGCGTGGCGTCAATGCCGCCTCCAGGGTTAATTGAGAATAGCTTCGGGTCTTCATGGCTGGGCAATCTGGTCATGGCCCTTGGCGTAGACCCACTGAAGCAGAAAAATTTTAGTTGTCGAGGCGAATATTATAACGTAGATTTGAATCAGTCAGGGTATCTGACTTTCGACACCATGACAGCCTGGGGCGAAGCAGACGACACAAGACGTCTGATTGAGCAAAAATTCCCCGGCGTCCATCTATTCTATATCTCTGAAGAGTTCGGGAATGGCTATTGGGAAACCAATGACATTCCCGGCAAATATTTTCCTGAGCGATACTATTTCCAGGCTGAGGATTATGATGATGCCTGTGACGGTAATTATTATGAATCCTTACCGGAATTGCTCGATGCAATTAAAGAAGCTACAGGATTGTCTGGAATGTTAACATTCGAGGAATGTGACGCGGCTCTTCAAGATTTTAGAGGTGGCGATTACTCGTATTCTCTCTATCGTGTAAGCTACGACAATCAAGCTACATAAGTACCATTTTCTAAGGTTGGAAAGCCGGGCAGGAATGTCCGGCTTTCTTTTTAACCAATGTTAAAGTGTACAACTTTTCACACCATAAGATAAATCAAACCCTACTCTTAAATAAACAACAAACGTATGGTAGAATTTCAAAAACTCACAGACCTTATGATGGTCTTCGGGCCTCACGCCCAGGAAGCGCTCGACTTCATCTCTGACGAGACAAACCAGCGCAAGTTCAAAAACTATTTCGCTTCTCAGTCGGGAACCGCTGAGAGCATCCTCGTTCAGAACGAGCGAACAGACAAGGAAACCAAGATCCGCATCGCCATTGACGGCGGTAAGTTCATCACCAAGGAAGAGTGGAACACCGGTAAGTACAGCAAGGATGATGTAATCGGCATCGCCGTCATCACTCCTGTGGTCCAGTTCATTCTCGGACTCCGCGAATGGAAAGAACGCTGGAGTGAAGACACCGACAACTGCATTACCGGCAGGCACAACGAGGCACAGGCCCTTCAGGTTCTCAGCGGATACGAGCCCACGAAGCAGCTCGTCGATGCCCAGGAAGACGAGGGGGACACAGCTGCCAAGCTCTGCTGGAAGTACGGACACAAGGGACTTCAGTGGTATTTGCCATGTCTCCTCGAACTCAACGCCGTCTGTGCCAACAAGGAGGAGATCAACGAGCTCCTGAAACTGGTCGGTGGGGATCCGCTCTCGCTCGACGAGTGTTATTGGTCATCCACCGAGCACAATGCCATCTACTCGTGGTACGTCACCTTCGGCAATGGTTATAGCAACGGCTACGGCAAGTTCATCGCTCTCGTTGTTCGCCCTGCTGTAGCCATATAAGCCTTACTCTTCATTCTTCACTGCCGGGCCGGTTTTCCGGCCCGGCTATAAAATCCCATTATGGAAAAATCACTGAAAACTTTATACTGCCCTGAATGTGGTGGTACCAATGTTCAAGTCCAAGCATGGGTTAACGCAAACACAAAAGAGTTTTGCGGTTTTATTAACGGCCCATTCTTTGATGAAGATGATTGCTGGTGTGAAGATTGCGAAGACCACGTAGAGCTATGTACCCTTAAAGAACTTTGGGACAAATTTGCCGACATACCCATCAACGACAATGATGAAATCGAGCAAGACTTCATGTGCTTCAATGCCGGTGACTCTCGATTTGAGGTCTGGCATTGGTTCGATGAGCGTTGCCCCAATGGTTTGGCGGTTGACCTGATGGGAGAAACCCCTAAAGACAAAAATGCCCTACAAGAGTGAACAAATCGCAATCGCCGGTACTAAGTATGACAATCGCCGAAAGCTCAGTCCGGATCAAGTCCGGGCTATCAAATTTCTGAAAGAAGAAGGATATAGTTATCGTCAACTCGCTGCCATGTTCGGATGTAGCAAGTGGACGGTTCAAAACATAATCCATCCTCAAATCAAGAAGCCGCCCAGGAAACGCCCCACAGCATACTGGACTGAGAAAAAACGGCAGTACCGGCAGCGTAAACAATCCCTTTACAAATCCGGACTTATCAATGAGAAAAGCAAAAGAAAGTCAAACCGTCGATACTGAGAAATTCCTACAATCAATGCTTACTCTCTCCGGCCTTAAACGCGGAAAGGATTTTATTCTGAAGCACAATCAATTAAGAATTTTCAAGCATCCTATAAGAGGCAAGGTTCTTTCCTTAGCCAAAGAGTGCTGCCCGGAGAAGCATTATTACTGGGAAACTCCACAAGTTCTTCGATGGTTCTAACCCCTCAAAACAGTAAACAAAATGACAGAAGCTTTGAAAATCGGTATTGAAGCCGTCAACAGATGGTTATTTCATGGATGGAACTATGAAACAATTAGAGTTGAAGTAAACAATTATAATGGTGGTACTAAGACCGTGGATATTCCACAGTTTCTCGCCGAAGCTAAATGGACTTGCAATTTACCACACATGATTGAAAAGTGGGATAATGCCTGTCGATCTCGTAACCCGGACGCTTACCTCGTCAAATTTTATTCCATGCTGGATGGCGACAATCGCAAGATTCTTCTGGAGTGGGTGCTTCAGAATTACACTGATGAGAAAAAGCTTTTCTAAAACTATGGTATAATGGAAGACAAGATATTACAAAAATTTTTCGAGCACGACCGATGGATATATGCCATCGAGAAAGGCGTCGATAAGGACATCGACAAGGCCGACCTCTACCAGCTCACCAAGCCTGAGGTCAGGGTGAAGATGTGTGACGCCATTCGTCGGGGAGAGTATGAAATCGCCCCGCCGCACACTGCTCAAATCCCGAAGGACAACGGCGAGTTCCGGACGGTGTATGTCAACGAGCCGATTGACCGAGTGTTTCTCAGCATCGCCAACGACCTTTTGTTTGAGCTGATGCCTGAGATGGTCCACCCTCGGTGCCAGTCCTATCAGAAGGGTATCGGTTGCGGTGAGATTGTCAAGGAAATTTCTCGGAAGATATGCGAGACCCAGGGTGAAGAGATTGGCTGGAAGTCTGACTTCAGCAAATACTTCGATTCCGTGCCCATCCGCTTCATTGATGAGGCTTTCAATGCTGTGGAAGCCAAGTGGGGCCACTCCGCGATCATCGATGTCCTCAGAAAGTATTATCATTCCGATTGGTACTTCGACACCGATGGACAACTGAAGAGCGCTTATCAGTCGCTCAAACAAGGCTGCTCGGTGGCTTCGTGGCTTGCTGATGTAGTAATGTATTCGCTGGATGAACGTCTTAGCGCATTGGATGGCGAATATGTCCGCTACTCCGATGACGCATTGTTTGTCGGACCTGATTATAAACAGGCTATGGCTATCATGGAAGAAGAGGTAGCCAAACGCGACATGAAGCTCAACCCCAAGAAGATTGAATATCTCACTCATACTCGATGGTTCAAGTTCCTCGGCTACTCAATCAAAGGTGATATGATCTCGTTAAGCTCGACCCGAATCAAGAAATTCCAGCACGAGATCGAAGCGCGTACCATCAAAATGAAAAACGCCACCATTCGTAAGGCCGTCAACGCAGTGAACAACTTCCTCTATCGTGGCAACGGGGAGTTCAGCTGGGCCACACAGATTCTTCCGATCTGCAATGTCAAAAAGGACATTCAGGAACTCAACAAGTTCGTCATGGATTGTCTGAGGGCGGTAATGACCGGCAAGAAAAAAGTGGGAGGTCTGGGATATGTCGCCAGCAAAGCCGATGGTTGTGTTCAGCGCGGCCTCGGTCAAAACGTGAAAGCAAACAGGAGCAAAACCGATGACAAAATCGATGGGTACCTGACTTTGAATTGTATGCAGAAAGCTATGATGACGAGCCGGGACGCTTATCGGTCATTGGTCGCTACCTTGTAAATCATTCTGAGCATACAGATATGTTGGAAGGACATTACATTCAGGTAACTGGTTCAATACATGCGGGGAAGCTCGCTGGCCCCGCATTATATGCTACGGCCATTAAGCTTCCCCGCATGAAGAGCCAGTTCACATCAACTAATTATAGTAATATGCCACAATGTTTGACCAACATTAGCCAAGAGTATGGAGAGGCTGGAAGAGCTCACAATTCAGTTCTGCTCGTGCAATCACAGCCCACCCTTAGGGGACACACTATGTCCACCTTCGTGGGGCAATTCTGCACGAGCACGACATCAGGACAATATAGTAATACTCCAGTGAACTTGACCGCCTATGTCAAGTGTATGGCAAATTCTGGAAGGAACATATCTTCAATCATCACCCTTATAACCGGGAGCACTTTCAGGATACGGGGCTTCGCTTTCGACGAAGCCCCGTATCCTGAATGGAACCCGGTAACGGTGATTTCATATCAGGACAATAGAGATATACACCACTTGTTTGACCAGAATAAACCGGACGTGCGGATAATGACTGAAGGCACCACATTCACTATGACGGCGAGGGTTCGAGACTCTGCCAGGTTTAGCTACCTGGCAGAGTCTCGAACCCTCGCCGCTATACATCAAACAAATACAGTAACACGTTGCGATGTCACCAGTCAACTATTGCCGAGTATGCGGCACACATTCAATGTAGGCAACTTTAATTCGATTCAATTAACCAGAGTGACGTCGATACCATTGCTATCGACGTCTTTCTGGCAGTGAATCAATATATCATAACATTATAGCGACATACAATACCTAATGAGAATGTAACTGTTATGCGACAGGCCATGTTTGAGCGACATTATTCAGAGTTACAGTGCGCCCACCTGTTGATGGACGACTTACTGCCGGTTCGATGAGACCGGCTTCCAGACGTCCAGCAACAGGTTGCGACACTGTACCACATCAGACGAATAGAGTAACGCATCATAGTCGATAGAACATGACAACAGCGCAATATCATAATCAAGGCAGCATATTTAGAAGAGCTGGAAAAGACGGAAGGATCGTCATCTCTTTCCAGAGGATGACGATCCTTCACAATCCAGCTCAAACATCGATTGGATATAGAAAGCGCCGGGCTGATGAGATTATGATAAACGTAACGTAGCGTCAAAACGCGAGAAGTCAAATTCACTTAGCTGCCTTCATCACCCTCCAGTTCCTGCCAAGTTTCCTAACGTCACTTGAGCAGGCACGGAGGCTTTCAGAAGGTCAGCTAACATCAACCACATATAGAAATACGTCGTGACTTTGAGCGCAACTTTTTATAAAACTAAAATGGAAAAATTATATCCCGAAGTAATCGAGCGAGTTGCCGATGGCGCCCGATTCACAGTCAACCTCCCGCGACGGAGTTTGAAACTCAACGGCAAGTACATCATTAAGGATGGCAAATATGATGGTGATTTAGGCGTGGATCTGGCTGACCCGTTTCAGCGGATAGAAACCCTCTATGGCCGGTATCGCCACAGTATCCCATCCGAAAGAAACGATAACAGGCATCGTCATTACTTCCAGGCTCTCCCAGAAAGTAAGCTGGAAGAAGACGATATGCTCTACGGTGTTCCTCGTGAAGTTGCAGCAGCAGAGCTGGAGATATTCATTCTCCTTGCTCTTATGGCAGGCACACTCACATGGGAATCGTTCACCGGTATAGACCCGAAAGCAACATGGTTCTGGAAGTCTCCCAAAGAGCCGTCACTCATAATTTTCAAGCATTGGCTTGAAACACCTAAACAGAATAAAACAACAAATTCATAAACCTAAAGAAAATGAAAACAAAAGTAGTATGCCCTCAGTGTGGCGCAGAGTTCGCAATTCCCGAAACAACCCATGTGGCCCTTGGCGTAGTCCTCGGCGCTGACAGCAATCTCGGAACAATCTATCCCGCAGTGGTTGGTCAACACTCAACATCAACCCCCAAACAAATGAAAGCATCTGAAAAACTCGCTGCCCTCGCAGCCGCCGGAGTCAACGTATCGAACCTCTTCTCAATGGCCGGTGTGACCGGCGAGGAAACCCTCGCACGTGTCGAAAACGGCCAGCTCACTGTCATCCCTGAAGACGATCCCATCTTCAACGCCATCATGGGCCACGGCACCGTGCCCAACAATCGTCTGTTCCGTCGCTGGGTGATGGCCCAGGTCTTCCACATGATGACTTATAAGTCAGGTGGTAAGTGGGGACCGGAGGGGTTCACCGCCGCTCTCAACGCCAAGGGATTCAAATATTCCTGGCGTATGACCCTCGAAGAGTTCCGCGTACAGGCGAAGCTTGAAAAGAACGACCCGGAGAATTTCGCAGAGCGTAACCGCTGGTTCAACAAGCTCACGGCCTTGAAGATGTGCGACTTCTATCTCCAGGAACTGAACAAGCACATCAACGAGCTCAAAGCCAAGCATCTCAAGAAATGCAAAGGCGTACCTTACATCTGTCTCCGTGGCCGCAACGTCTTCGTCAGCGACATCCCTAACAAGGTCATCAACCCGCTGCACAGGGCCTACGCCGCCATCGAAAAGGCTAAAAACGCGACTGCGCTCTATCGAGGCGTCGAAGCTTTCTGCAAGGAGATGCGGAAATGCTGGTTCGAGTGGTCTATCGCCATCAGCCCGGCGTTCAAAGACGCTTACAAGGGGGCTGGTGCATACTTCACCATGAAGAATCTCATTCTCTTTCACAAGGCATCGTTCAAGAATGGCTGCGTCAAGCTCAGCCAGAAGAACTCAATGGCTATGCTTGAAGCCAAGGCCGATGAGTATCAGAATGAAGGCTGGCGTCTCTTCGGTGTGATGAAAAAGCTCATCGAAGACAACAACATCGACATCGTAAAGAAGATGCGTGAATGGCAGAAGATATGAAGAAACAACCGGCCATCCTCAATGAGCACTACAAAATAGAGCTCATTGAGGCCCCGGCTCCAGAATCGTGAACTAAAATCATTGTCATATCACATGAGTTTTTTCAAAAAGAAAATAATCGAAGTAATCGTCGAGCGCACATGGAGTACGACATGGAACGGTCTCCGCTGGACGGTACTTGTCCACTACCAGAAATGTTTATTCGGCTTCATTAAATGGGACGACATGTGCCAAGTGGCCGGACCCTTCGATAACAAACAAGACGCGAAGCGCGTTGCCAAAAGCCTTCGCAGTAAGTATAATCTCAAATAACAACCACATGAAACAGTACATTGGTACAAAAACAATTCAGGCAGAACCCATGACAAAGGGGCAGGCGTTTGACGCCGGTCTGCTTCGAGCCGGTAATATTCCGGCATCAGAACGTGACATCCCAGGCTATAAGGTAGTTTATGGGAATGGTTATGAATCATGGTCCCCGGCAGACGTATTCGAGGCCGCATATCGCGTCGCAGAGACCCCGCTGGACCGTGTGAACATCGAAGTTGCTGACCTTATGGAGCGTGCCAACAAGCTTGGCAACTTCATCTACAATCAGAACGATGGCAAGGATTTCCAGGCTCTCGAACTCGGCACTCGCGCTTTCCTCGTCGCCCAGCATAACATGATGGGTGCTTACCTAACCCTCCTGTGCCTTCGTCAGACCTGTATGGAAGGTGGAGAGGTGTGCCGTCCCTATGGTCTGACCTTCGAGCAGATTCTTCCTCTGATCAAGGAAGGCTTCGCTGTCCGTCGCAACGGATGGAACGGTAAGGGCCTTATGGTGTTCAAGCAGGTCCCGGCTCACATCGGATCCAATGTCATTCCCAATATGCAATCCCTACCTGATGAGGCCAAGCGTCTGATCCTGGAAAGCGGAGACCACATCGACTATGTATCGCAGTGTCTCATTTTCAATCCGGCGACTGGTGAAGCAAATTCGTGGGTTCCCTCCATCAGCGATGTATTCGCCCACGACTGGGAACTCGTAAAATAATTATATGGGAGGCTCACTCTCCAGCCTCCCATTAACTCCAAACTAATATGATCGAAATACCAGTAAGCAATGCTTCATGGTCCGATACAGACTCTATATCATCTGAAGCTCCTAAGAGACGACCATTCCAGGCTTCTATGTCTATGTCCTGTGAAATACCAATGACAAAGGATATGCGTAAGTATCTCCGAGAAATGAATCGTACTCAACCGGACCTGAAACACCCTCATCGTAAACATGCCTGGCGGTTGATGCGTAAGTGGTTTAACCGGTATCAGAAGCCAAGAATGATTGGTATGGTGCTTACAGCCCAATCCAAAGACGGGAAGTCGATTCCCATGAAAATCAAGGATGTCAAAATTAGCAAAGGCTATCCTGGAGTTCTCTATAAATATTCATGCACACCTCAGCTATGAGCAAGACATTCAAACAGAAAGTACGCCATATCTTTTATGACAAGGATGGCAACCTCAATCTTCGTGTTCCCTTCAAGCTGAGGTGGAGCTACATCAACAAAATACGTCGGCACAATTTTGAGCGCGACCTTGACCGGGCTGAGCTGGCCGGTAAACGAGAGAAGGCAAGCAAGACTGATATGAATCGGCAAATCAATGAACTATGATGTACGAAATTGAGCATAGGACGTGGGTTGACGAGTATTGCTTCCGCAATGAGTATGAGCTCCAATTTGGAAACAAACGAGACGAAATCGTTGTCTTTCAATACTACAATAAGAAGCACGATAAAGAAGGCAAGAAAATCTCCAAATGCTATATGGAAGCCTTAGAACTTGCTCGCTCACGGGCCTGTGATGGTCGATATAAGAATTACGAATTTCTCATTTATAAAGAATGAATAAAATAAAAGAACAACAGGCACAAAAATAGATTTCCCTGGAGGCGGTTATATAATTGTGAACGACCCCAATGAAGTTCCAGGCATGATAAGATCCCTTCAGAACTTCTACAATAAGAGTGAGCTATTCCATTGTCAGCTTATGGCCAGAGGTGTAAAAGCCTATCGCTGTAATGATGGCTGGGTGGATAGAGTCAAACATATTGTCACCTTCTTCGATGATGAACGAAATCGAGGTTGGTATTGGGGGAATATGCACCTTGTCAAAGGCGACAAAATATTCCTGGGAGACCCTTCAGACGGAGGGCAGTTTGCCATAATTGATGGAGTGGCTAAACAAGGTTGGCACTGTGTCGGCTATTATTATCACCTTATTGATGAGTATATCAGCACTAAACCTTCTAAGCCAAAATCCAAATGGCAAAGAGTTCGAGATTATATGATCAAACTGTTCCACAAAAGCAAATGAAAGCACGAGTAAAAGCTACCGGCGAAATAGTAGATGTCTGCTTTTCGCCTACAAACTGCATGGAGGTTGGAGGTAAGCGATGGTGGAAAACTCTTGAATTAGAGTTTACTCTACTTGATTTGCCTGATACAATCAACCCACTTCCTCCTACAGAGATGTTTGATAAATTGCCTCCTATGGAAATGGTCTATGACCCACAAACAATGACGGCAAGACTCATCCAGGATATGCACATACGTATTACTAAAGAAGTGGTTGAGAACGCTCTTAAAATCGCTACTGATAAGCAATTACGAACTGAACTCAAACGCCGGGCTGATGAACGGAAAGCGCTAAAATGCGAGGAATTACGGTGCCGTAATTGTAAGCACTGCATTGAAGGCTATATTTCTAAGAGAAGCCTGGATTATGATTGCAAGACCTCAGTATGTGCCAAGAAAGTCAAATTTCAATGCGAAGCGTATGCTCTGTATTATGCCACTCGTCACACGCAAAAAGCTTGTGATATGTTTGAACTAAAATAAAAGAATCTATATGACTAAAGAACGAATAAACGCTATCGCCTGTGAGTTTGCAGCACAAAGAGCAGAAGAATCAGGTTTATCAAGCGATGCTATTGAATCTTTGTTTGAAGCCGTCACTTCAAATGCCGAAGATATGCTTAACTGGCTCTGTGAACGGTTCTGCCTTGTGGAGAAAAGTGCTGTAAGGAATAAGCTCGAATCTGCTTTCACGGACAATAGAGAAAGTAAGACTGGAGCATTTGGACATTGCCGCTGGCACGAACTCTCATTTCTTTTCCCAGAAATAGCGAAAGAGGTTGAAAACCATGAAAGCTACTGAATGTAAATGCGTAGAATGTGGTCAGCCAGCGGTAGCTTTTTGGCCGCTGATTGACCCCGACATACCGACATATCCTTATTGCAGAAAATGCTTAGATAAGGCGAAAACCGAATTGCTCATCAAGGCGTTTGGAAAGGATAAGAACGAAGCCAAAGCCATTGTGAAAATGAGCGCCAAGACAAATTGATATGGTGGCCCCGCCACAATAATCCCTCTCAAACCAATTACAACTATGTAGATGAAAATCTTAGAATCCATTCGCCAGTTCTTTAAGAAGTTGCGCGATAAGAGCCGTGCCGCAAGGCATCAAAAACAGGCTGAGTATCTGGATAATCTCAGCCGGGAAGACATCAACGTCACTGAGTTCAACGGTCGTTTGTATATCGCTTACAAGGGTAAGCCCATCGTGAGGGTAGACGACCTCAAAGTCAAAGTTCCTGAACTCCTGGCGCAATCGCGTGAGGACTATCTGGCGTGGAAAGAAAAATTCAACGCATAACCTCTATGGCAACAGCAAAGTATAAAACAAATGATCGAGTAACGATCGTGAGCAACAGTCTTCAGCCTCAGTACGCAGGGAAGACTGGGAAAGTAAAGAAAGTGTACGCCTCTTTCAGCGAAAACGATGCGGAGGAACGTGATTTCCTCTATCGCGTTGAAGTCGATGGCGTCGTTCTAAAAGGAATCGCTCACGAATCAGACTTGAAGCCGGTATAAATAGGCTCAGGTCAGCTCTCTCAGGGTATGGGTCGGGTGCCGCAAACATTCTGGCCCATACCTTTTTTCTATCGCAAAATTACAAAAATATAAATAAACAAACAAATCAAAATGACAAGAACTAAGAAAAAGACCGAGACGGCGACCCGTCCCGCTGACTACACTCCTCAACCTGGGAACAAAGCGATTCTCAGCCTGTCGGATTTCACCGACGAAAACCTCTTCGCTGAACTTCGCCGTCGTGGTTACAATGGCGAACTTCGTTACTCCAAAGTGGTCAACGTATGAAATTATCCAGCCCCAAGACAATATGCCGGAACTGTCCGCACAAGAAAGTAACCGGTACAACGGCGTGTCCTTTCGAGCGCAAGGACATGTGCCCGGAACATCAAGCATCACTCGCCACCTCTGCTCTGGGATGGAAGGATGCTGCTCTCTGTGTGCCGTTGGAATCACTGTTGACGGCCCTCCGGTATCATGGTTATACAGGGGAGCTTCGTAAATCTTCGACTGTGATAATCTAAAAACATAGGCCATCTGCATGGCTTAATCGAGATAATTTAGTAATTTTGCAGTGGCTTAACGGCCAAAAGACATTTAGGAAAGGTGCCTCATACCTTGTGAAAGCGCCAAAATAATCACGTAAACACGAGGCACGGTGACAGCTCATATCATGTGGGCTGCCTAACCGTGCGTGTTTACAGGTATTTGGCGATACCTACAAGGAAAGCATGGATAGGCAGTCCACTTTTCTTGTGTCCTTATTGCAAATGAGATGTCAAACAAACAAATGACTGAATATGAAATTCTTCAAAATCAAAAACAATAAGGATGGCAAACGTGAATTAGCAATTCCGGACATCCCGACATTTGCTTTCATAGGATTCTCGTTAGGGTTCTTGCTGGTAGGTGTGGTTTATGCTACCTTCTCAGGATTGTACGATGCCGATGATGGCCATATCTTTTCTTGGACCGCTATTTTATCAGGACTTGCCAGCATTGGAGTATGTGTCATGGTAGCGGCCCTGGGGTTGCTGTATTGGTGGCTGATCCCTCGTAAGTACGGCCTCATTTATCCGGCAAAAGCAGGTTTCGGATTGCTTGTGGCATTTCTGTCTTTTATCTCCAGTGTGTTAATCGCTTCTGAATTTGTAACGTGGCTCAATAATTGGCTGAAGATATGAGAAAGAAGATTATGCTTTTAGGAAAGAGTCTGATAACATTCAGCCTCTTATGGCCGATTCCTGTGGGACTTATAATATATTTCCTTATATACAAGCCCCTATGCGCACTTTTTCATTGGATGGCTGAGACAGGAGCTATTAGTGCCGATGTCCTCAATTTTATATCAAACACAATTCTGAACCCTCTTGGAGAAATGCCGTTGTGGGGCATCAGTCATGGGTACTGGTGGCCTCTGTTATATGTAGCGATTGCGGGCATAACTCTGTGTTTGCTTTCCAGATATGCTTCTAAAGGATATGACAACAGTAGACAGACCATTGAAGATGCACCTTTACGTCTGTTGTGGCCTCTGGTTCTTATAGGGTTAGGCATCATAGCGCTGTTCTGGGCTGTTACCTTGATTGTGGTGGGTTTGTATCATCTTTTCTTGACACGCCTGATTGTATATTCCGTTCCAGCATTGTTCGGGCTGGTTATACTTGGATTGCTAATTGGGTTTGGTGTCGGATATAGCAAAGACCATAAGAAATGACACGTCAGGAGTTTGGTGCCATTCTTATGAAGGCAAAAAAGGAAGCCAACGTTAAATTGATTGAAAGCCTGCCTTATATTCAGCGGTTGACCCCGAAGCGAATTGAGGCAATCGAAACCGGCAAATACAATTACGAATTGGCCGATGCGTTTTTATACATCAATATGTGTGGTGCCACATTGGAGATGCTGTATGATTTTATCACCTCTATACAAGACCTTAGGAAAGCACTATCCAGAGAATTAAAAAACTTTGATATGTCGGTCTCCAGACTATCTCAATTGTCTGAAGTGCCGGTCTCTGTTATAAATGCTTTTTTGGAAGGCCATACACGACTTAAAATAGATTCCTTCTTAAAAATAGCAAATGCTTTAGGAGAAGAAATTGTAATTCAATAAAACAACGATATGAACAAAGATAGGCGAGAGGAGCTGCTGGATGTCACAGATCTTCTCAGTGATGCCATTGACCGCCTCAACGAGATTAGAGACGATGAGCAAGAGGCTTTTGACTCCATGCCCGAAGGTCTTCAATATTCTTCAAAAGGAGACGCCATGCAAGATGCATTGGACACTTTGGATGAATTTGAGGATTCCATTTCCTCAATTCGAGACAAAATTGAGGAATACGCAAAACCGAAAAAGAAACAAAAGAAGAAATGACACGCTTCCAGTTTACTGAAGACGAATATAATAAGTTATCGACCGTTACTGGAATCCCAGCTATCGATCTTCAGAAGCTTGATGCGCTGGGATTATTAGTTAATTCCGTGGCGGTCAAGCTTGTGTTTGAACACGAGTATCGTCTTCAGAGAAAGAAAACCAAGGTATTGCCGAAACTCATCATACAAGCGATAGCCAACAAATACGGTATGCGCGTTGACAAGGTTCGCAAATACCTCTTCGCAAGAGAACGTCCGGTGTATTATTGTTCCAGATGTCAGAAGGAAATCACAAATCTGGAATATAGGCGCAATGATGGTCTCTGCGACAAATGTGTGATAGAAGGTATAACCCTATAATCATAAACAATATGAACGCAAAACAAATTGAAGTGCATGAGTATTTCAAAGCCATGCACCCTGAAGCGCTCATTCTATATCATTTGCCCGGCCAGTACATGATGCTTGGTGAGGACGTAAATCGAGCGTTAAAATCTATCCATCAAATCAAACTTGAAGCAGAAGACGTAGGCACGATCCCGGACAATATTTTATTCTTGTCGGCATTGGGTTCGGACGGCAGCGAAGTCCAGCTCATCGAGTTCAGAAACGATGAAAATTTTCTCGATTTGCCGGATGTAAGACGTCTGAAAGAAGAAAAAGACAGCGATTACTAAAAATTTTTCGTCTAAACATGAAATTGTTTTTGGGCGAACCGTATAAGTAGCTGATTTAATTTATATTTCCCTGATGAATTAACAAATTTGCTCTTAACATTAAACGATTGGCAATCAGTAATTTATGAGCAATTTTTAACTTTTCAAAGAGGTAAAAATCAGCTTTTATCCATTAACTTTGTACCACCAGACCGCACTTTCGTAAGGTTTGGTGGTACTTTTATTTTGAATAATCAACTACGAAAAAGAAGCCAAAATGGAACAGGATACAAACAAAATCGAACCGACTGGAGCAGGCGTAGAGAAAATCCGCACTAAGCTCAAGTTCATCAAATCTGAGAAGAACGGCGCTCTGATCAGCTTCGTGTCTCAGAATCTCGTCAACAATGTCGTATGTGGGGTACGACAGGACTCTCCTTATCCTAAGAAAATCGTGATCATAGACCGCGAGATGGCCAACAACATTCTCGTCAACATTCTCTACGATTGTGTGCTCATTCCGATGACGCCGACACTTAACGAGAAGACTGGTGAGAACCATATCCCAGGATATATCGCCATAGAAGCCAATCCGGTCCAGTTCAAGGCCACCGTCACCACTAAATATATCCGTGGAATCAAATACATGGTTGAGGTGAGCTTCGGCAATAAAGTCATTCGTTTCGACCCGTTCAAAGGCCAGAAAGAATCCGTGAAATCGCTCCCGGCATGTCGTGCAGTGCTGGAAAAGCGCTATGATGTCAAGGATCTCATGGACGTCGTGGAAAGCTTCGAGACGGCAGCTCAAAATCTGCTTGATCTGTTGAAAGAAGATATGCGTCAGATTCACAACAAGCGTAAGCATGAGAAGGCCGGTCGAGGGCATCGCAACTGATGCGGCCCATTCCATGAAGAATGGAAAGACGGAATATCAGGGCGTTGACTTGGCCTCTCGACATCAAATATTCTATAAAGATCTCGGCAATCAAACTACCAATATAGGGGAGTTCCTTGCCGTAGTCGAAGCAGTCAAGTATATCATTGAAAATGACTTCCAGCCTCGTGTGATATATACGGATTCCATGACCGCGATTGCGTGGTTCAAGGCTAAGAAAACCTCATCGACAAAGCCGTGTAAGGATTTGCAGCGGGCCGAGATGTTTCTGAGGGCGTTATCGGCAGACGTGGACACAATCGAAATTATTCACTGGGACAATAAACGCTGGGGTGAGACTCCGGCTGATTTCGGTAGGAAAGGTTAGTTATATGTCGCATGTCAAAGATTTAACTGGACAAAAATTTGGCAGACTCCAAGTTATTAAACGCGATACGCGCCCCAATAAAAAGGGGTGCGCAAAATGGTATTGCCAATGCGAATGTGGCGCAATCATATCCGTTATCGGTTATGACTTGATTAGAGGGCACACAAACAGTTGCGGCTGTTATCATAAAGAGCAGGCAAGTAAATTTTTGACAATGTTAAAGTCAAAAAATAAGAATTATCATAAAACGAAAACAAAAGCTTATAGATGCTGGAATGGCATGATGCGACGCTGCTATGTGCCTAAAACTGCCTTTTTTGAACATTACGGTGGTAGAGGTATTAAAGTATGCAACAGATGGCATACATTCCAGAATTTTTTAGATGATATGGGCGAGCCGGGCGAAAAAGATACATTGGATCGTATAGACTGTAATGGTGATTATTCTCCTTCAAATTGCAGATGGGCTACAATGAAGCAACAAGCTTCTAATCGCAGATCGACTATTAAAATTTCACATAATGGCAAAGTATATTCTTTGAAACAATTTGCTCAGGCTTATGATTTGCCATATTATTATGTCCGTGCTTTTTTACCATAAGGGAGTCTCGCCATTAAAAATAATTGAATTACTCCAAAATAAATAGTTTATGATAGACAATTCTGATTACGTTTCATACGAAGTGGCCGACGAACTCAACACAGCTGGGTTTTCAGAGACTTCACTTGGGAAATATGTGGATTGCCCTATTGACCCCACATTATTTCATGGAATGTTTTATGAAATGTGGAATCTGGAGGATGGCGAGATGCTTGCGCCATCGTTATGGCAAGCTGCTAAGTGGTTAAGAGGCCGAGGTTACATTATTTCAGTTGAGCCATTTTTCAGTAAGCACATCGATAGCGTTTTTTATATCGGTAGGCTATATTCCATTGCTGAACGTGGAGAGATATACTCTTGTAGCGGAGATTGTACCTACGAAAAAGCATGGAGTATGTGTATGCAAAAAGCTTTGCAACTCATAAACGATTAAAATAATTGATATGGAATGTTCACAATGCGGAGCGTCCAACGCTCCATTGAAGAAAAGTTGTTATCGCTGTGGGGCGATTCTAAGCGGCCCTGCGATTAACAATGTGACAGGAGAGTACGGTTTCCGTTACCCGGATGGAACATTTACCGTAGGAGGCGTAAAGATGTCTGAAAATGGTACAATTACACTTCCAGCGCCTATCGGCACTCTTATACACGAACCTACCGGTTGCGTATTCTCAGTCTTTAGACCTATTTCTCGATTCAAGGCTTTTATGCTGAGATGGTGTTTTGGGTTGAAATATCAAAAGCGAACAAAATAGTAAAGATTTGGCTTGTAATTTCACCCCTTTGAATTTTTGTGCCTCTATTCTTAGATGCAAAGCAAGATACAAATGAAAATAATCTATAATAACATCATCCCATTCAAAGGCTTCTTGGCCATCAATCTCTTCGGCGTACTGTTCGTAAGAGGTACTTGGCGTGATGTGGATCCCAGATTATTGAATCACGAAAAAATCCACACAGCCCAAATGAAGGAACTGGGGTATATCGTGTTTTACGTTCTCTATCTCCTGGAATGGCTTTATCGCTTGACCCAGGAAGGCAATGCTTACCGGAACATTTCTTTTGAGCGTGAAGCCTATGAGAACGAAGGCAATCCCGAATATCTCAAAACCCGCAAAAAGTGGGCTATGTGGACAAGATAAAGCCGGTTGAAATGATAGAGACCCAATGTAAGCGAATCCGGAGTTGGAGTTGGCTCCCGCTGAAAACCCGCTGCTTTTGAGCAGAGAAACCATTAACTGTCAACCAAGCCCAATGCCTGAAGGGTATGTTAGATAGAGAAGGCCGATGCAAGACCCCGGAAGCGATAAATAAAGAGAAAAGAAGGGGAAATGATACTGGTTGGATTAGACTCATATCCGGTGCCGGTCACTCGCTAAGGTAAAGCGATACCGGAAACAAAACCCTGACTCCGTGTACGGAAGGCCGGTTATGAGATGCACATAGTGGAGGGGCCACTTCTGAGAGGCTGTCTAACTCTGATTTCGGTATCATATTGGGGTATTTAGCTCAGATGGGAGAGCGTCTGCCTTGCAAGCAGAAGGTCACAGGTTCGAGTCCTGTATGCTCCACGATTTAAGTTATCCATAATTCCGCAAAGGTGACTTGTGAAAGCCGTCAATGCTTGCCCCTGTCGTCTAACGGTTAGGACGCGAGATTTTCATTCTCGAAATCCGGGTTCGATTCCCGGTGGGGGTGCCAATATGAATCGGTAGCTCAGTTGGTAGAGCAACGGATTTTTAATCCGTGGGTCGCAAGTTCGAGCCTTGTCCGATTCACAACAATGGGTTTGTAGCTCAGAGGTAGAGCATCGCACTGTTAATGCGACGGTCGTGGGTTCGATCCCCACCATGCCCTCAATTACATTGCGCGGTAGAGCAGTTGGTAGCTCGTTGGCCTCATAAGCCAAAGGTCGGGGGTTCGAGTCCTCCCTGCGCAACCAACGAGTCGTCAAGAGTGACGCTTGGCCCGTAAGAAGCCATGATTAGTGTTATTGATTCCCAAATTTCTTATGGGCAACTGGAAGTATAGCCAAGCGGCAACGGCGCCAGACTGTAAATCTGGTCTCTTTTGAGTTCGTAGGTTCGAGTCCTTCTGCTTCCACGGATGTTTTATTTTATTCATAAATTTGATATTTATTTAAGGCATTGCGCGGGAGCGTAGTGCCTTTTTTCTGTTTTCCATACACATATCAGCCAATGATTCTCTATTCGTAATAAAGAGACTCTATGAAAAGGTATTTCAAATGGCTGTTGGAAAGCTACCGCCCAAAACATTTAATAGTCGGAATCCTCATTGGACTCGCCTTCGGACTTAACTGTGCCTTTGTTGCTGCAACCACTGCTGAAGTAAAGGATTGGCTATGGAACGGCGCCAAAGGAGGTCGCTTGGGCTGGCTGGCAGGAAACGGATTTGATTGGCTTGATTTCTCCGCAACTATGATAGGCGGCTTTGTCGGAGCCTTAATCAGATTACTTATAATGTATCTAATATGGAAGTAAGCAAAGGTACAAATAGCTCCCCAATAATCATGGAATGGCTTGGGGAGGAACGAGGTGACAATCTGGCCATCAAGTCCGGTCTCCGCGTATTTACCGTGGATAAACACGGTACCATGATCTCTCAAAGATATAAACGTGCTCAGGCGCGTCCACTGACCTCCAATATCGCCTTCTATGAGATTGACGGCATTTCCGATTTGAAGGTCGGAGAAACTTACTCAATCTCCCAATCCGAAGTAGTCATCGGAAAACTGCTGGAATCAAATCTGTTCGGCTATCGTTTTCTCAGCGTGACTCCGCAAGGAGATGTAACATTTACGGACATTGATTATGCCGAGGCAATAGTGCATTTCCAGTCCGGAAACATAAAAAGGATAAGGTCAATTGTGTGTGAAGATTGAATTTAGGTTTTTCTTAGTTTAACAGTTGTTTTTCCCTTTCGTTGTGAAACGAGAGGGTTTTTTCTTTGGGTAATGGGCCTATCTTCAATGATTTAAGGACAAGTGTTATGTATTGTTTAAGACCATTTTATATACTAAAGATTGCTGTTAAGACGAATTTTAGCTATAAATTCGCTTAATCGCTCAATAATTAGGCCGCGAAACCGTTTGTTATATTGGGAGGAAGCGTTAGCTTCAATCTCAGACAAGTTGAACCAACCAGAGAACACTGACACGTCTGAAATGATAACATTTTTATGTATCACCAATATGTAAAAATGTGTATATCAGCATATTAGGCTTGATAAAGCTTGTTTCCTTCCAAGGCAACAAATAGAAACGCTATCAGCAGACTTTGAGTCGGAACTTACGGTTTCGACTCTTTTTCTTTCTTATATGCTTATGGAAACCAAAGACCAAGAGAAACCGAAAGCCGACTTCCGTCGCAAACCGGACTGGCTTAAGATAAAACTGCCCCGCGGATTCAAGACCTCGCAGGTGGTCAGACTTCTCAACGAGAAGCATCTGCACACAATATGCTCTTCCGGCATGTGTCCAAACCGTGGCGAATGCTGGGGCAACGGAACTGCCACTTTCATGATAGGCGGAAACGTATGCACGCGCAGCTGCAGATTCTGCAACGTGGCCACCGGAAAGCCGCTTCCTATCAATCCGCAAGAGATAACCGACATCGTGCGCTCGGTAAAAGACCTGAAGCTTAAACACGTCGTAATCACATCCGTAGACCGCGACGACCTCCCCGACCTCGGAGCCGGGCATTGGGCTGCCATAATACGCGCATTGAAAAAGGAATGTCCCGGAACGACGATGGAAGTGCTCATCCCCGATTTCCAAGGACGACTGGAACTCATCGACATTGTAGCCGCCGAGAAGCCCGACATCATTTCCCACAATATGGAGACCGTGCGCAGACTGACGCCTGAGGTTCGTTTCCGCGCCACATACGACTGCTCCTTGAAAGTAATCAGGCACATCGCCCAACTCGGAATCCGCAGCAAATCCGGAATCATGCTCGGACTCGGAGAGACCCGAGAAGAAATAATCGAAACCATGGACGATCTCCGCGCAGTGGGATGCGAAGTCATGACCATAGGCCAGTATCTCCAGCCGACAAAGAACCATTATCCGCTACAGGAATACATCACTCCGGAACAGTTTGCGGAATACGGCGAAATCGGACGCGACAAAGGGTTCAGGCACATAGAAAGCGCGCCTATGGTACGCTCAAGCTACCACGCAGAAAGGCACGTACACTGATGCTTACCGTAAAGGATTTAGGACTGGTGCCCTACCGCGAAGCGTGGGAACTGCAAAAGTCTATCCAAGCCGACGTCATCACCGACAAAAACCGCGAAGACACGGAGGAACATCTTCTGCTCGTGGAGCATCCTCCAGTCTTCACACTCGGCAGACACGGGCATGCGGAAAACATGCTTGTATCCGAGGACGCCCTTGCCGCGAAAGGAATCGAGTTTGTCAGGATAGAGCGCGGAGGCGACATAACGTTCCACGGTCCGGGTCAGCTTGTAGCATATCCCATCATCGACCTGCAACGCCATCATCTCGGAGTGAAAGACTACGTCAATATGCTCGAAGAAGCGGTGATACGCACAATAGCCCACTACGGCATAACAGGAGAACGCGTGGAAGGGGCCACAGGCGTATGGATTGACAAAGGATTGCCTGGAGAAAGAAAAATTTGCGCCATCGGTGTGAAATGCACACGGTTTGTAACGATGCACGGCCTTGCGCTCAACATAAACACCGACTTGCATTATTTCGGAGCAATAAATCCATGCGGGTTCATAGACAAGGGAGTAACATCAGTCCGTCAGGAGACAGGCAAAGAAGCCGACATGCAAGAAGCCAAAGAGCTGTTTGCTGCTCATTTCCGGGAATTGCTGAAATAAAAGAATCAAACATTACCAAACAGAGACATATCAAAAAACAGCGGCGCAACATAAAACATTCCGTTGCGCCGCTGCCTTATTAAACAGTATTTCTCACCTATCAATCGAGATCAGCTCATATTTTGTAGAACCGAGACCGATTTTCTCGGCATACTCAACAGTGTGGATGCCGTGCATATTTTCAATGCGCTCAATCAGGGCGCGGGGGTCATTGCCCTCTCCGGGGATTATCTTATAAATCAGATCCACACAAGCTTTGTCGAGAGCCACCGGGTCTGTGGACGCAAGTATGCCAATGTCTTTTATTGTTGGATTGGCTGGATGCCCGTTGCAGTCGCAGTCAATCGACATATTGTTCATCACGTTGATGTACAATATATTGTCGCCGAAATGGTTTGCCACAGCCTGGGCCGATGCCGCCATTGATTCCAAAAAGGCGTCCTGCTCGGCAACCTTGCCCCAAACCTCTTCTCGGTTTTCCGTCTGTCCGGCAGAATGGATGTATGCCTTCCCGTTGCCGGAAGCCACACCGATTGAAAGGTTCTTAAGCGCACCGCCGAAACCACCCATCTGATGTCCTTTGAAATGGGAAAGGCCTATCATAAAGTCATAGTCGGGCAAAGACGCGCCAACGATGTCATACTTCAGGTGGAGGGTGTCCTGGACAGGAATCCTGATTTCCCCTTCACCGTCCATTATGTCCACCGGAGCTATTGCGGCAAAGCCATGGTCTATGCATACCTGCCGATGGTCTTCGGTTCGATAACGCCTGCCTTCATACGCCGTATTGCACTCCACAATCGTGCCACCTGTCTTCTGCACAAGATCTTTGATAAGCGCAGGTTGCAGGAAATTCTTTCCGTTAGGCTCCCCTGTGCTGATCTTGACCGCCACCTTGCCGGTTGCGCTACGCCCCAGTGCCTCATACACTTTAACGAGAGCCTCCGGTGTGATTTCTTCTGTCATATAGACTTTCGACTGCGCAAAGCCAGACAAAGCAGCAAGAGCGCAAAAAGAAGACAATAATAACTTTTTCATAGAAAAAACGTTTATCAGATAAAACTATTGTTCATTTGTAGACGGGAGTCCATTGTCTGAATCCCGTTATCAGAGGACAAAATTATACATTCTCGAGAAATAACCAATTACCATTTTTACGGATTTCCTGCACAGTTTTATGGACGCCCCGTTTCTGAAAGGATTTCGGACACCAAAAATAAGCTCAGATTTCGTAATTAGGGCAATTTTTAATAACTTTGTAGATTGAAAACAAACATACTCATACCATGAAAAGTATCAAAACACGCCTGTCGATACTCAGCTTCCTTGAGTTTGCTGTCTGGGGAAGCTACCTTGTATCATTGGGAATATACTTAGGAAGCGTCGGCCTCGGTGCCCAGACATTCTGGTTCTATACGGTGCAGGGACTCGTATCTCTTTTTATGCCTGCGCTCATAGGCATAATAGCCGACCGTTGGGTGCCTGCCCAGAAGATGCTCAGTCTTTGCCACGCATTGGCCGGGCTGTTCATGATTCTCGCCGGAGGATATTGCTGGCTGCACAACCCCGACATCGAATTCGGCACTCTCTTCACGTTCTACACTCTTTCAATCGCATTTTTCATGCCTACAATCGGGCTTACCAACTCAGTGGCGTTCAACGCGCTAAATAAGGCGGGGCTCGACACTGTAACGGCTTTCCCGCCTATACGGGTATGGGGCACTGTAGGCTTCATATGCGCCGAGCTGTTCGTCAACTTCACAGGATTCCAAAGCACGTATATGCAGCTCATCTCTTCGGGTATGCTCAGTCTGATTATGATGGTGTACGCATTCACGATGCCCGACTGCCCGGTCAGCAAGTCTTCCGGAAGCTCTTTGAGCGACACATTGGGACTCAGCGCGTTCAAGCTCTTCAAGTCGCGCACTATGGCGGCATTCTTCATATTCTCGATGCTTCTCGGAGTATGTCTGCAGATCACAAACAGTTACGGCACGATGTTCATCGACAACTTCCAGCACATCACAGAATTCATGGACACATGGGGAGCGAAAAACGCCACTGCGCTGACGGCCATTTCCCAGGCAAGCGAGGCATTGTGCATCCTTATGATACCGTTCTGCCTGAAGCGTTTCGGAATCAAAGGAGTGATGCTGATAGCAATGATTGCCTGGGTTCTGAGGTTCGGTTTCTTCGGTATCGGCAACACAGGCAACGGCATCGTGTTCCTCATACTTTCATGCATAGTCTACGGCGTAGCGTTTGACTTCTTCAATGTGGCCGGCGGATTGTTCGTGGACCAACAGACCGACAACAAACTACGTTCCAGCGCGCAAGGGCTGTTCATGATCATGACCAACGGCATCGGGGCAAGCGTAGGCACAATGCTTGCAGGAAACCTTGTCATCAACCGCCTTGTAGACATGAGCCCCGTGGCAGACGAGGCTGCCAAAGTGGCACAAGCCACAGCCAACCTTCCTGGATGGGAACATTCATGGTTCATATTCGCCGGATATGCACTCGTAATAAGCATCCTTTTCGTATTCATATTCAAAACGCCTAAGCACACCGCAGGACAAATCACTGAAGAAAAAGCAGTTGACATTGCCGGAGGTGATCCGGAAGGCATGCCGGGCGAAAACCATAAATTCTGACCCGAATAGACCGTGATACAGTTCTATGCTCCAGACATAGAGGCCACCGGGATGCTTCCCGAAGATGAGTCGGCTCATTGCTGCCGTGTGCTGCGTCATAAACCCGGCGACGAGATTGCCGTCGTTGACGGCAAAGGAAACCGTTTCCGGTGCACAATAACCGATGCTAACCCAAAGCGGACAGCTGTTGAAATATCAGACAGGGAATGCATTCGGGAACATTGGGGATGCAGGATATGCCTTGCCGTGGCCCCTACCAAAAACTCCGACCGTATGGAATGGCTTCTTGAAAAAGCGACTGAAATCGGAGTGGACGAGATAGTGCTTCTGAAATGCGAACACAGCGAACGCAAGGCCATCAAGACGGAACGCCTGCGCAAAATACTCGTGAGCGCAATGAAGCAGAGCTTGAAAGCCAAGCTCCCCGTTCTCGGAGAAGTAGTCTCCATAAAAGACTTCTTGAAGGAATGCCGCGAAGGTCAACGTTTCTTCGGATATTGCGACGACAACACGCCGCGAAAGAACTTCGCAAAAGAATGCCGTGCAGCCACCGACACCACAATAATGATAGGCCCTGAAGGAGATTTCTCACCCACAGAAGTGAAAAGATCTCTTGAAGCCGGGTTCGAAGCCGTAACATTCGGCAGAAGCCGCATGCGCACCGAAACTGCAGCACTGTTTGCAGTCGGGACCGTACACATCATAAACCAGACAAACGAACAAGCATAAGACATCACATATGGACCAACCCACCGCTCTCGATTTCCTTACCGCCTCGCCTACAGGCAGCTTTTTCCTGCTTGCCGGCCCTTGCGTGATAGAGAACGAGGAAATGGCTCTCGACACAGCCGAAGAACTCCTCAGCATAACTTCTTCGCTCAACATCCCGTTCGCTTTCAAAGGGAGCTACCGCAAGGCCAACCGAAGCCGTCTTGATTCATTCACCGGAATCGGCGACGAAAAGGCCCTGAAAGTATTGCGAAAAGTAAAGGAGACACTCCACATACCGGTAATCACAGACATACATGAAGCCGCCGAGGCTGAAATGGCCGCAGAATACGTTGACATACTTCAGATTCCGGCTTTCCTGTGCCGACAGACCGACCTGCTCGTGGCGGCGGCAAACACAGGCAAAAGCGTGAACATAAAAAAAGGCCAGTTCCTGGCACCTGAGTCGATGGCTTATGCAGTGGAAAAAGTGCGCCAATCCGGAAACCTCAGCGTGAGCGTAACAGACCGGGGAACGATGTTCGGCTACCAAGACTTAATTGTGGACTTCAGGGGAATACCGGAAATCCAGCTGTCATGCCGATGTCCGGCCATAATGGACATAACCCACTCACTCCAACAGCCCAATCAGTCGGCGGGAGTCACAGGCGGACGTCCGGCCATGATTTCCACAATCGCAAAAGCTGCAATCGCCGTAGGAGCCGACGGCATTTTCCTGGAGACACACAGAAATCCTGCAGAAGCCAAGAGCGACGGAGCAAACATGCTCCCGCTCGACGAAGTGAAACATCTTCTCCAAAATCTGGTTATACTCAGAGAAGCCGTCAACTCTCTTCATTGACTTTCCACATAAATTCCTGACACATCTGACTAAAAACATGAAAATAAAACACATATTCGCGATTTCCGCATTGGCCGTGGCTTCGGTTGCCGCTGCCCAACAGATAAATCCAATCACCAAAGCGGTGCTGGACGGATACGACCTCACATTAAAGGAAAACCCGAAGGACTACGAAACCCTGTATCAGAGAGCCGCCCAGTACTACAACCTTTCGATGTATGACAATGCATTGACCGACATCGCAAAGGCAATCGACTGCACCCCTGAAAAGGACTCGGAGATGCGCCAACGCGAGTTTTCGCTGATGGCCGACATCGACATCGAACTCAAAGAATACTCCAAAGCGCTCGCTGCCATAGAGAAAGCCCTTGAAATCAACCCAGACTCTTACGGAGACCTGTACAAAAAAGGAAACATCCTTCTCCACCTGAAAGACGGAGAAGCGGCCTACCGAGTGTTCTCAAGCATGCAACGCCTCAAGACCCGCAGCCAGGAAGCATATTTCGGCATGGCAAAAGCCTGCCTGCTTACGGGGAAGAAGGCCGAAGCTGAAGAATTGATAAAAGAAGCCCAGAACGCCGATCCGACGAGCGCGATAACCTTCTGCCGCGTCGGCGACCTATACCGGGAGTCGGGCGACAACCGCCAGGCAGCCGCCAACTACCTGAGTGCTTTCGCACTCGCCTCAGATTCCGAACGTCCGCTGCAGTCTCTCATCTCCCTCGGCGAAGAGGATTTCCCTGCCGTGGCCGATGCCGTGGATTATGCCCTTGAACGCTCCGACAACCAAGTGCCGCTGTATTTCATCAAAGGAAACATAGCCAATCTTACAGGCAACTATCAGGCTTCCTACGAAGCTCTCAACAATCTTCTGAAAATCCCGGCAGGCCAAGCTCCTTCCGTATATGCTTCCCTTGCCAACACATGCCTTGCCCTCGACAAGCTCGACGAAGCCGCCGAAAACATCGACATGGCAATAGTCAGGGCAAACACTACGGCCAACCTCATATCCAAAGCAAACATCGAACTTGCTGCCGGACGTCCGGCTTTCGCTCTCGTAAGCGCGACAAAAGCCCTTGAAGCCGACCCGGGAAATATGGACGCCATGATTGCTGCCGCACTCGCAAATGCCGACCTCCAGGAATACGACAAAGCAATAAAGCATCTCAACGAAGCGGCAATCTCCGATGCCTCCGACCCTCTGCCGCTTATGCTGCGCGCATGGATAAACTCCGCTTTCCTCAACAACCAGAAGGCAGCCGTAGCCGACCGTAACCGCGTAGCCTCCATGCCTGCTGACAGATTCCCGGAAGTGGCATACAAAGCCCTTGCCAAATCCCTCAACGGCAAAAAGATTGACGGCGACGAAATCATCAGCCAATCGCTCGAAGCCGATTCGGGCAAGGAAGCGTGCTACTATGCAGCCATATATTATGCCCAGACCGGAAACATCGAAAAGGCACAAGAGATGCGCGACAAGGCAATCTCTCTCGGCTTCGGAAACTTACACAAACTGCATTCCGACAAGACCGCAAATCTGAACCTCCAACCGATTTCACATCTCAAATGAACCCCGCAACAACGTTGATTGTTAAAAATAAAGAAACAATCAAAAAACACTCAATGTTATGAAAGGTCAAGAAAACCACAACCAAGGCAACCATCTCCCCAAAGGGGCACGTATAGGGTTCGGGATATTTATGGTTCTGATATACATAGGAGTAGGACTGCTGTTCATCTTCAATGTCTTCGACATCTGGAACCGCACAATCGGATACATTGTAGGCGGCCTGCTCTGCCTTTACGGAATATGGCGGGGCTACAGGCTATACATAGGATCCAACTGACAAAAGAATACAAGAATACAGATGAGAATAAAGCAATTGGCTATCTGCGCAGCCGCGACAACAACGTTGGCGGCTGCCGTAGCATGTTCACCCATCAAAAAAGGGGAATACGCAAAAGGGAGCGCAACCGTCTATTGCGACGAGGGTTTCAAGACAATTCTCGACGAAGAGATACAGGTGTTCGAGTTCTCTTATCCCGAGGCTTCCATCATCCCCTTCTATGTCAGCGAGCAGGAGGCAATAGACAAGTTCCTCGCCGACAAGACACAGGCCATCATCGTAACACGCGAACTGACCAAAGACCAGATAAAATACATGAAGTCGAAGTTCAAACGCGTGGTTCGCACCAACTGCATAGCCGTCGATGCGGTGGCGTTGATCACCAACAAGGAGAATCCTGTGGACCAGCTCTCGCTTCAGGAGATCGGGGACATCCTGTCAGGGAAAATATCACGGTGGAGCCAACTTGCCGGCTCTGACACCACTGCCATCAAGATTGTGTTCGATAATCCCGGGTCATCGACTGTCAGCTATATGCGCCACCAGTTCCTTCCGGCCGGAACCCAAGTTTCCGACAATCCCAACGCTTTCGGACAGAAGAACAACGCGCAAGTGCTCGACCTTGTGAAAAAAGACCCAAACGCACTCGGAATAATCAGCGTCAGCTGGCTTGGCGAAGACCTTTCCGCTGCAAAAAACATACCGCTTGACCGCCGTGTGGAAGACTATAACACGCAGAACGACACAATTGCATCCGAACTAACCACGGAAGTAAATATCATAAAGGTTTCCAACCCTACTGAGAAGAACGACTTCAGCCCCATCGGTTACAAGCCGTATCAGGCATACATATATTCCGGTGAATACCCCCTCTACAGGAAAGTATATATGATTTCCTCTGCTTCCAACTCAACCGTGCTGCACAGTTTCTACACGTTCATCACGGGTTTCGCCGGACAGAAAATCATCACCAAGACGGGGATACTTCCTTTTCATTTTCCGCAAAGAGTGGTCAACCTGCAATAAACCAATCGACATAAAACGCATCTAAAAGAGTATAGATAAGAGTGCGCATAAAACGTCCGTGACCACAATATTCACGGCAGTTTCACGTAAACTTATTGATATTCATTTCTTCTGAAAACAACACAAACCATACCGATATGAAATTCAAAGCATTATTCTCAATCTGCCTTGCGTCAGGAGCATTCACGGCTTTTGCCCAGACGCACGTGGAAGGTGTAGAATATTACAAAGCCGACCAGCTCGAAAACGCGCGTGAACTTCTTGAACGCAACATGAACAACTCCGCCACAGACAAGGCAATAGCCAACTTCTACCTCGGAGAAATAGCAATGCAGGAAGGAAACACCGACAAAGCCGCCGCCTTTTTTGACAAAGGCATAGCGGCAAATCCCGAATACGGTTTCAACTATGTGGGCAAAGGTGCCATATTACTGAAGAAAGGGGATGTAAAAGAAGCTGAGAAGATGTTCAAGACCGCAGAAGGAAAGACCAAGAAAGACCCTGCCATGCACATCCAGATAGCCCGCGCATATTATGGTTCCGACCCAGCGGCATACGCCAAGGAAATAGACAAACGTCTCGAAAAGGCCCGTCGCATAAACATCCAGGCTCCCGAGATATTCATCTTTGAAGGCGATATGCTTGCCGACAAAAAAGACTGGGGCAACGCTGGCAGCAAATACGAGATGGCCGCAAGCTACAACCCTCAGGGTGCGGACGCTTACGTGAAATATGCCAACCTCTTCACACAGGTCAACCCTGAATATTCCATCAAGATGCTCAAGCAGCTCCTTTCGCAGAATCCCACTTCAGCACTCGGACAGCGCGAGCTTGCCAATGCCTACTACAACAACAAGGACTACGAGAATGCAGCCCTTGAATACGGCAAATACGTCAAGAACCCCAACCACTTCAAACAGGATGAAGACCGCTATGCCTTCCTCCTTTTCTATGGGAAGAACTACAAACAGGGATATGACTTCGCCACCGCCCTCCTCAACGCCAACCCGGCCAATTTCACAGCACGCCGCTACCAGTTCATGAATGCCGCGCAGCTGCCTGAAATGAAAGGGAACATGCTTCAGATGGCTGAAGAACTTTACGCCGCCCACAAATCCAATGCGGCAAACAAGTTCGCCCCGATCGACTACACCCTGATTGCTGAAGAATTCCAGATGGCAAAACGCCCACAGGAGGCCATCTCGGTTCTGGAAGAGGCAATGAAAGAGAATCCGGAGAACGCGGCCTTCAACAAACAGCTTGCCATGACCTATGTGGACCAGAACGATTTCAACAAAGCTGCCGAAGCATACAGAGGTTATCTCCAGAAAATCGGAGAACCCGGCTATAATGACTTCATCCAGCAAGCCCTCTTCAGCTATTTCGCTGGCGTGACGTCGAAGGAAAACGATCCGGCACTTGCCGAAAGTAACTTCAACGAAGCTGGCGAATATGCCGATAAGGCCGCCAAAATACTTCCTGACAACTACAAGCCTAAGAAAATCCAGGGAGACATAGCCAAACAGCGCGCTTCGAAAGAGGATGTTGAAAAAGCAGCCGCCCCGCTGTATACTGAGGCCATCACGCTCCTTGAAGCATCCAAAGACCCTTCACGCTACGCGTCAGACGCCAAGGAAATGTACAACTATATGGGCAACTATTACCTTGACCAGAAAGACGTTGCCAAGGCAAAGGAATTCTTCAACAAGTATCTCATCTACGATCCAAACAACGAAGACTATCGCAAATTCGTAGAAAAGCTCTGACAATCCACATAAACCCCAATAATCCAGACTTCAGACAGCAATCCGTCTGAAGTCTTCTTTTTTATGACAGCATATGCACAAGACTGCGATTTATGTCCGCAACGACGATTTCAATGCCTCAATATTTGGCCAATAAACGCGGAATGCGTATCTTTGCAGCGGATTTGGGCATAACAGTCCATCAACGATTGATATGCCCATATATGAACTGAATTTTTCTGACTTAATACTTAAAACCGGAAATATGAAACGTGACAACGAAATCTTTGAGATGATCGACCGCGAACATCTCCGCCAGCGTCGCGGCATCGAACTTATCGCTTCTGAAAACTTCGTCAGCGACGAAGTGATGCATGCAATGGGTTCCTGCCTAACAAACAAATACGCAGAAGGCTATCCTGCCCACCGTTACTATGGCGGATGCCAAGTGGTAGACGATGTCGAGAACCTTGCACGTGAACGTGCAAAAAAACTCTTCGGCGCAGAATGGGTCAACGTGCAGCCTCATAGCGGTGCACAGGCAAACATGGCCGTATTCATGGCTTGCCTCCAGGCTGGAGACAAATTCATGGGCATGGACCTCAGCCACGGCGGACACCTCAGCCACGGAAGTCCGGTGAACTTTTCCGGCCTCATGTTCCAGCCCATCAGCTACACTGTTGACCAGGAAACAGGCCGTGTAAACTACGAAGAGATGGAAGAGAAGGCCCGCGCCGAAAAGCCGAAGCTCATCATCGCCGGCGCGAGCGCATACAGCCGCGAATGGGACTATGCCCGCTTCCGCAAGGTTGCCGATGAAATCGGCGCCATCTTCATGGTCGATATGGCCCACCCTGCAGGTCTCATCGCAGCCGGACTGCTTGAAAACCCGCTGAAACACGCACACATCGTAACAACCACAACCCACAAGACTCTCCGTGGCCCGCGTGGCGGCATGATTCTCATGGGCAAGGACTTTGACAATCCTTGGGGCAAAAAGACTCCGAAAGGTGAAATCAAGAAGATGTCGGCTCTCCTTGACAGCGCAGTCTTCCCCGGCGTACAGGGCGGCCCGCTCGAACACGTGATCGCAGCCAAGGCTGTCGCTTTCGGCGAGGCTCTCCAGCCAGAATGGAAAGAATACATGACTCAGGTGAAGAAGAATGCCGATGCCCTCGCAACGGCTCTCATCGCACGTGGCTACAAAATCATTTCCGACGGCACTGACAACCACTGCATGCTTGTTGACCTCCGCCCGAAATTCCCTGAGATGAGCGGCAAGAAAGCTGAGCGCGTGCTTGTAGAAGCCGACATCACGGCCAACAAGAACATGGTGCCTTACGACACCCGCAGCCCGTTCCTCACCAGCGGCCTCCGCTTCGGCACAGCTGCCATCACAACCCGTGGCGCGAAAGAGGAACTTATGGAGACAATCGCAGGACTCATAGACCGTGTGCTCACCAACGCTGATGACGAAAACGTAATCAAGGAAGTGCGTCAGGAAGTGAACGAGATGATGAACGAATATCCGATGTTCGCTTGGTAATCCATTTTTGAAACCGCAAAACATACAAAGACCTTAAGGACAACAACTCCTTAAGGTCTTTAAAGATTCTATGAATATGCATCCAAAACCGTTCCCTAAAGCATTGTTCATTACCGGCATAGGCACAGACGTAGGCAAAAGCTATGCCACCGGCTGGCTTGCCAAAGAAATAGCCGCCACCGGGAAAAGCGTCATAACTCAAAAACTCATACAGACGGGCAACCGCGACGTGAGCGAAGACATAGAAATCCATCGGCGCATCATGGGAATTCCGATGCAAAGCGTTGACCTATGCCGCGTTACTGCTCCGATAATCCTTTCATACCCTGCATCCCCCCATCTGGCCGCTAAGATTGACGGCATCGAGCTGGACTATGGTGTAGCCTCCGCCGCCACCGACACATTGCTCAACAAATACGACCACGTTCTCATAGAAGGCGCAGGAGGCCTTATGGTGCCTCTCAAAGAACGGTACCTGACCATCGATTACATAACCGGACACAAGCTTCCGACAGTGGTCGTAACAAACGGACGCCTGGGATCGATCAGCGACACGCTTCTCACACTGTCTGCTCTTGCCGCCGCCGGAGCCGACGTATTCGCGGTCATATACAATCCTTATTTCGACAAGGACAAAACCATCGCAGACGAAACACTCGGCTATCTCGCCGCCTACGTGCAAGAAAAATTCCCAGATACACTTTTCTTGAGCATGCCCGCCGACTGAAGCGGCAGACCTTTCTTCAAGGTTTTTTAAAGGCTCCAAGAGAATGCGGTCTGACAAATTATCATTACCTTTGCAGAGAATTTGAACAACAATGGCTTCAGACACAAAAAAAGACTTTTTCCTCTCCATTGACAAGCACGCCCTTGCCGAATTGCCCGCAGCAAAGTTTGACGGTAAGATAACGATTGTGGACTCTGCCGAGCAAGTGGATGAGGCCATTGGCTGTCTGCGCGAATCAGACATCATCGGTTTCGATACGGAAACACGTCCGACCTTCCGGAAAGGCGCACTTAACGAGGTGGCGTTGATGCAGCTTTCATCACGGGAAACATGCTTCCTGATAAGGCTCAACATCATCGGACTGCCCCGCCCTGTGATTGACCTGCTTGAAGATGACAGATGCACAAAAGTCGGAGTATCAATCCACGATGACTTCCACAATCTGCACAGACTCGCGGCGTTCGAGCCGAAAGGATTCATAGACCTTCAGCATTTCGTCAAAGACTTCGGCATTGCAGACAATTCCCTTTCACGCATATATGCCATACTTTTCGGGCAACGGATATCAAAAGGGCAACGGCTCACCAATTGGGAAGCGGAAACCCTGACCCCTGCCCAACAGGCCTATGCATCGCTCGATGCAACGGCATGCATACGCATTTACGACAAATTGTCGTCCGGCTCTTTCGACCCCGCACAGTCGGAATTCATAAAGGTCAACGACCCTGACCAATCCACGACAGCAAACGAACAGGAATGAAAAACAAAATCTACATATGGCTTCCGGCCATAATGCTGGTGTATCTTGGATTTATGGTGTTCAAGTTCAAGGACGAACTGCTGGGAGCAGGACGCCATTTACAGTTCTACGGCACAATAGCCATCGATATAATCGTGACAGCCCTGATGTTCATCTTCCTGCGCAAGCGCACAAGAATGCGTGAACGCCGACGCGAGGAAGACCGACACCTGGAATCAAGGCATAACAGGCCCGACATAAACGAAGACGGAAAGGAATGAATCCGCTGCCGTCAATCCATAAAAAGAACAAAGGGTGATAACCTTCGCGGTCGCACCCTTTATAAGTTTCTACAGGTAAAAAATCTTAAGGTAAAAAAGATTGTTTTAGATGGTTGCAAAGGTAGGGACTTTCCATGACCTGACAAAATTAATTTTGTCATAATGCAAGGAAACATGTTGTAAAACATATTATTCTTGCCTCCATTTGCATAAATCAAGCCTGTTTCCGTCAAATTTCAAATAATCGAAGTCTGAAATCCAGCCTCCGAGAGTTATGACTTCCGAGCATTCCCCTATCAGCTTGCGGCTCTGGAAATGCACATGTCCGAACACATAAAAATCCGTCCTCTGAAAATCCGCAAGATGGCTCTCTGCAAAAGACTGAAGGCGTTCCGCCCCTTTACGGCCCTCCTCGGCCGCATAATCCTGAGCTCCACGTTTACGGCTGCTACGGCTCCAGCCAAGGGCAAACGGGATTGTCCAACGCGGATGAATGCCGCTGTAAAGCCATTGGCAGAACCTGTTGCGGAACAAGGCCCGCATAAAGCGGAACGGCAGAGGCATACGTCCTACCCCGTCGCCATGGCTCAGGAAAAACCTTTTTCCTAAAATATCTTTTTCCAAAACTCCGTCGGCCACTTCTATTCCGAGTTCGGAAGGAAGATAGTCAAAAATCCAGATGTCGTGGTTGCCGATCAGCCAGGTTATCTTCACACCGTCATCAGCCAGCTCAGCCAATTTGCCGAAAAACCTGACAAAGCCCTTGGGCACAACATATCTGTACTCATACCAATAGTCGAGCACATCCCCGAGCAGATATATCTCAGCCGCATCATCCTTTATGCGGTCAAGAAAAGCCACTGCCCGCTTCTCGGCCTCATGCGCCGAACGGAAATAGCGCGCTCCGAGATGCAGGTCGCTAAGGAAATAGACGTTACGCCGTCTGTCCATACAGAAACCAGACAATCAAAGGAAACCAAGCTCAAGCTTGGCCTCCTCGCTCATCATGTCCTGAGTCCACGTTGGCTCAAAGACAAGGCGAAGGTCAACGGCTTCAGGCCCCTCGATGCTCACAAGCTTCTGTCTCACATCCTCAAGAATGAAATCGGCGGCAGGACAACCCGGAGCCGTCAGCGTCATGTCGACATGCAGGGTCTTGTCGGCCGGGTCATAGTCAATCTTGTAGATAAGCCCCAGGTCATAAACGTTCACCGGAATCTCCGGGTCATAGACGGTCTTGAGCATCTCTATGGCCTTTCGCGTGATGTCCAGTCCCATATCCTGGCTTTCGGTATCTTCTTTCATAATGGCTTTATTTGAATATACAAAGTTAGCAATTGAAGCCGACTTAATCAAACGCAACAACTCCCAAAAACAAAAAAACATTCGTTATATGCGCGCTTTGGGATTTTTTCGCTAATTTTGCACCAAACTAAACCACGCCGCCTCAAACACACGGTGCGCAACGGCGGCACTAAATCCTTTATTGACGAATGAAAAATCTCAAAAGAATCATCCTCGCGCTGATGGCCCTCACCGTCTGCTTCGCGGCCGACGCAGGCATCCGTTTCGGTGTAAAAGCCGGTCTCAACGTCAACAATCTCCACTTCAACTACAACTTATTCGACGCAAAAAACCGCGCCGGATTCACAGGCGGCGTGATGACCGAAATAATGATTCCCGTTGTCGGCATCGGATTCGACGCATCCCTGATGTATACACGCATGAATTCCCGTGATTACGTAAACACTTCCTATGACAACGTGGAGGAAGTGCAGTTCGGCAAAGATTTCATCGAGATTCCCGTAAACGTGAAATACAAACTATCGCTCCCCGCAATCGAAAGCCTCATCAAACCATACGTGTACACCGGGCCTACGTTCGCTTTCAAGCTCAACAAGAACACGATTGAGTACATGAAAGCCCGCACATGCCAAGTGGCATGGAACATCGGCCTCGGCATCGAGCTGATAAAGCACCTCCAAGTGCAGGCGAGCTACGGCTTCGGCATCAACAACGTTGCCCAATACACAGAATTGGTATCAACAGAAAAACTGAAGGTCAAGAACAACTACTGGACCGTAACTGCCGCATGGCTTTTCTAACCGCCGCTGACAGATGTTGAAAAAAGCATTGGCAATAATCCTGCTTGCGGTCAGTGCCTTCACTGCATACGCAGAATTCAGGTGGGGGCCTCAGGTGGGCTACAACTACTCCGATTTCTACTGGAAACAAGACCTCGTTTCAAGCAAAGGCACGAGCGGTTTCCAGGCCGGACTCGTGGGTGAGGTCATGATTCCCGGCATAGGATTCGGCATCGACTTCGGGCTGCTATACAACATGCACGGAGGGAAAGTGGATTTCGGTGGGCGGCCTGTATGGTCAACCGATGGCTACGGCAACGAATCCGTATGGCTCCACCAGCTCTCCGTACCGCTCCATCTGAGGTTCAAATACACGCGTTTCGGAGGCTTGGAACGCACAATCGCCCCGTTCGCATACGCCGGGCCGGAATTCAACTTCACGCTCGGACACGGCGGCAACGCGCCCCTCGAGTATCCGGCCGGAAGCGTAGGCGTACAAGTCGGACTCGGTGCGGAGCTTTTCCAAAGGCTGCAGGTGTCGCTGAGCTACACCTGGGGGCTTACATACGAGATACGCACCATAAAGCTCGACAACTTCAGTGCACGCTCCCAGCATTGGGGCGTGCACGTGGCCTGGTTTTTCTGAGCTACGGAACAACCGCAACAACGAGTAAATCGTGCCGACTTCATCAACCCGGATTGCTGAAAAGTATGCCGAAGTGATTCTGCCGCTACCTATTGCAGGCACGTTCACATACGGCATTCCGGCAGAGATGGCTCCATTGTTGCAGAGAGGCTGCCGCGTGCTTGTGCAGTTCGGACGCAGGAAGTATTATACCGGCATCATAGCCGACATACACCCGCATCCTCCAAAAGACTATGAAGTGAAGCCCTTGATGGCTTTGCTCGACCCTCAGCCGGTGATCCGTTTCCCTCAACTGAAGTTCTGGGAATGGATTTCCGGCTATTATCTTTGCTCGACAGGTGAAGTGATGAAGGCCGCCCTCCCGGCCGGACTGAAAGTCGAAAGCGAGACTTTCGTCTCCCTTAATGAAGACTTCGACAAAGGAGATGCCGACGTGAAATTCTCCGAGACCCAAGCCATTATCATAATGGCTCTCACGGAAAAGAAACGTCTGCGCGTCTCCGAACTTGAAAAGGCCACAGGCATAGCCAATCTCGGACATGCCATAAACAGGCTGCTCGAAATCGGCGCGATTGAAATCGACGAACGGGCCGTGGAGCATTACCGGCCGCATACCGAAACGATGGTCGCGGTCTGTGCAGAAAGGAACGACAACGACACGCTTCACAGCTTCTTCGACCTCGTGGGCCGTTCTGCGAGGCAGGAACGTCTTCTTGTGGCATACCTTGAAATGTCCGGGTGGATGCGTGTCGACGAACCGCTGCGCGACGTGGAGAAAAAAAGGCTCATCGAAGCCACCGGCTCTACCCCGGCCATCTTCAAGGCACTTGCCGACAAAGGAATCCTGCGCACATACAAGAAGACCGTCAACCGTTTCAATACCGGCACCGCGTCAGTAACCGCGCCTGCCGTGCTATCTCCGGCACAGAATAAGGCTTTCCGCGAAATCGGCTCTGCTTTCCGCAGCAACGCGACCGTATTGCTCCACGGGATAACGGGAAGCGGCAAGACCGAGATATACACGCATCTGATTGACCGCGTGCTTGCCGACGGCAACCAAGTGCTTTATCTCGTGCCTGAAATCTCGCTCACCACCCAGCTCACAGACCGCCTCCGCCGCGTCTTCGGCGACCGTCTCCTTGTCTACCATTCCAAATTTTCAGACAACGAACGTGTGGACGTATGGAAGCGGCTTCTTGACTCCCGCCAGCCTCTGATTGTGCTCGGCGTGCGCTCGTCAGTATTTCTGCCGTTCCACCATCTCGGGCTCGTCATCATCGACGAGGAACACGAACCATCGTTCAAGCAATACGACCCCGCTCCGCGCTACAACGCCCGCGACGCGGCCATAGTACTGGCATCAATGCACGGGGCAAAGACACTGCTCGGATCGGCCACACCGTCGGTAGAGACCTATTACAAGGCCCTTAACGGCAAATACGCCCTCGTCAGCCTCGAAGAACGCTTCGAGGGCGCGACGCTCCCCGATGTGGAAATAGTTGACATGCGCTCTCAGCGGAAGCAACGCATCAACCGGGGCATACTCTCCGGCCCTCTGCGCCTCGCCACGGAAGAGGCCTTGAAAGAGGGCAGACAGGCCATCATGTTCCAGAACCGCCGGGGATTCGCACCTGTGGTCGTATGCCGCGAATGCGGCTGGACTCCGAAATGCGTCAACTGCGACGTCTCGCTTGTCTACCACAAGAACATAGCCCAATTACGGTGCCACTACTGCGGACATTCAACCCCTCTGCCCGCTGTATGCCCCGCCTGCGGGCAGAACTCCATCGACATCTACGGATACGGAACCGAACGCATAGCCGAAGAGATGCATGAGGCATTCTCCGATTACCGTGTGGCACGAATGGACCTCGACACTACGCGCAACAAGGAGGCTTTTCAGGAAATAATCGAGGAGTTCTCCAAAAAAGAGACCGACATCCTCGTAGGCACCCAGATGGTGAGCAAGGGGCTCGACTTCGAACGCGTCAAAGTGGTAGGCGTGCTGAACGCCGACACGCTACTGAATTTCCCGGACTTCCGCAGCGCCGAACGTGCCTTCAACATGCTCGAGCAGGTGGCCGGACGCGCCGGACGGCGCGCTGAAAAAGGGAAGGTGATAATCCAGACCACCGCTCCGGAAAGCGAAGTTCTCGGATTCGTGAAAAGGCACGACTACAAAGGCTTCTACGAAGCCGAGATTGCCGACCGCCAACGCTACAGATATCCGCCTTTCACACGCGTGGTCAACATATATCTGAAACACAAGGACGCGGCCACTGTCGATTCACTGGCCGTAAGCTACACGATAGCCCTGCGGCGCACATTCGGCCAGCGCGTACTCGGCCCCGAAAAACCATATGTCAGCCGCGTCTCGACATGGTACCTTCAATCCGTCATGCTAAAGGTTGAGAGCGAGGCATCGATGACAAAAGTGAAAGCCCTGCTCCGCGAAATCTACATAGGAATGGCCTCCGACCCGCGAATGAAGCAGGCCATGCTCTATTACGACGTGGATCCGGTCTGACAATCCACCGACGGAGCCTATTTCCAAACGCGTTTGGCGATGATTGCGGAATTTTGTAATTTTGCAATCCAAAAACCAGACATCAATGACCCCCGAAAACATTGGCCCAAAACCAAATCGCAGTGAACCGGCGAATGCCGTTTTCGACGATTTCGACCGGAACCATCTCTGGCATCCCTACACATCGACCCACGATCCACTGCCTACGTTCAAGGCAGACCATGCCCAAGGCGCGGTGATAACGCTTGCCGACGGCACGGAGCTGATCGACGGCATGTCGTCATGGTGGTGCGTAATACACGGCTACAACCACCCCGTGCTCAACCAGGCCGCCAAAGACCAGATCGACAAGATGAGCCATGTGATGTTCGGAGGGCTGACACACCAGCCGGCAATCGACCTCGGCAAGCTACTGCTCAGCATCCTGCCCCCGTCGATGAACCACATCTTCTATGCCGACTCCGGCTCCGTGGCTACGGAAGTGGCCATGAAGATGGCCGTCCAAGCGATAGACGACCCCGAACGCACAAATTTCGCCACGATACGTTCAGGCTACCACGGCGACACATGGAATGCCATGTCGGTATGCGACCCCGTTACGGGCATGCATGGAGCCTTCGGAGGAGCGTTGCCCGTCAGGTTCTTCGCGCCTTCCCCTGGATGCGGGTTCTACGACGAATGGAATCCTGCCGACTACGAGCCGATGCGCCGCCTGCTTGACGAGCATCGAGACGAAATAGCCGGCGTGATTCTCGAGCCGATAGTGCAGGGCGCGGGAGGCATGCGGTTCTATCACCCGCAGTATCTCCGCGAACTGCGCAGACAGTGCGACGAGCTCGGCATGATTCTTGTCTTCGATGAAATCGCCACAGGCTTCGGACGCACAGGAAAGCTCTTCGCATGGGAACACGCCGGAGCGGAGCCGGACATAATGCTCCTGGGGAAATGCATCACAGGCGGCTTCATGACCTTCTCTGCCGTGGCCGCGAGCGCGAGGGTGGCCGACATGGTTTCATCCTCAAGCGCAGGCGTAATGATGCACGGGCCTACGTTCATGGGCAATCCGCTCGCATGCGCCGTGGCACTTGCCTCGACACGCCTGCTTCTCGAAAGCCCTTGGCAGAGTCGCATAAAAGAGATTGAGACAACCCTCCGCGAACGTCTGTCCGTAGCCGAAGGATGGCCTTGCACCGCCGGCGTGCGCGTGCTCGGCGGCATAGGTGTCATTGAGCTTAAACGACCCATCACCGATCTGGCGCCGTTCCAGAAGATGTGTGTCGAGGAGGGTGTATGGATCCGTCCATTCGGAAAGAACGCATACATAATGCCTCCTTACATGGCCATATCCGATGCGCAGCTCGACAGGCTTTGCACTGCTTTCCTCAAGATAATCAGAACCCTTTACTGCTGAAACTGTCCCGAATGAGCCTACCTACGGACGAATACGCGTCGATACTGCGCCGCCTCGATGAAGAGGCGCGGCTGCGCTCGATTCCCGGGGAGAACGAGCATATATGCACCGACCTCACCTCCAACGACTATCTCGGTCTCGGCGCGCGAGGAACGGAATTCGACGCCGAGCTGCTGCGCAGGTTCCCGGACGCCTCGTTCACCTCATCGGCATCCCGCCTGCTCTCTCGCCGCCAGAAACATCACATGATGCTTGAAGACAGGCTCGCGGAACTGTACGGGAAGCCTGCGCTGCTTTTCAATTCCGGATACCATGCCAACGTGGGAATCACCTCCGCGCTGGCCGTCCCCGGCACGCTTTTCGTCTGCGACAAGGCCATCCATGCATCGGTCATCGACGGTCTGGCCGTCGGCAAGGCCGACTTCCGCCGTTTCCCCCACAACGACATGGAGCGTCTGGAAACCGTCCTTTCCCGCCACGCCTCGGACTACCGCCGCGTGATAATCGCGGCTGAATCCGTCTACAGCATGGACGGCGACACCGCGCCTCTCCAAAGGCTCGTGGAAATCAGACACCGCTATCCCAACGCAATGATCTATCTCGACGAGGCCCATGGCGTGGGCGTGCGCGGCGACAAAGGCCTCGGCCTCGCCGAGGAATGCGGACTCATCGGCGAGATAGACATAATCGTGGGCACGTTCGGAAAGGCCCTGGCCTCTTCGGGAGCATTCGTCGCGGCATCCGGCGACCTGGTCAGATTCCTCATAAACTGCGCGCGTCCGCTCATCTTCTCCACTGCGCTGCCTCCGGTATGCGCCGCCCGCTCGCTGCTTATGCTTGAGAAATCCATCTGCATGCCGGAGGAGCGCAGGCATCTCGCATCAATATCGGAGCGTTTCAGAAAAAGCCTAAAGGCAATCACAGGCGAAGAAAGCGTCTCACAGTCCCAGATCGTACCGCTCATAACCGGCGACGCGGCCAAAGCCGTAGCCCTCGCCTCGGAACTGCGGACACTCGGTTTCGACTCGCTCCCTATACGCCGTCCCACCGTAGCCCCCGGCACGGAACGGATACGGTTCTCCCTCAACGCATCCCTCGGCATCCGCGACGTGGACTCGTTGGCTGATGCCCTGAAAACCCTGCTACAGACATGAAACTGAAATTCACACATACCAAGCCGGAAAACACGCGCCTCATCCTGATTTTCGCGGGATGGTCCACCGGCACGCCTTTGTATGCCGACATAACAAAAGAGGGATGGGACACGGCCGTGGCATACGATTACACCAGCATCGCTTTCCCCTTGGAAGAGATAAAGCGATATTCCACAGTATACCTTTACTGCTGGTCGCTCGGCGTGTGGGCCGCATCGCAGGTCATTCCAGGCAGCGACATCACAATGGCATTCGCCGCGGCCGGAACGGAAAATCCGGTCAGCGACACCCTCGGCATACCCGAAGCGGTCTTCCGTGGAACCGCAGAAAACCTCGACGAACGCAACCTCCTTAAATTCAGGAAACGAATGCTCGGCCCCAAAAGCCCGACCGACGTGAACGCCATAGCCGCAGGCAGCATGCCCACCGAAGACCTAAAGGCCGAACTGCTCGCAATCATCGAACGCCAAAACCGTCCTTCACGGCCGTCAATCTGCTGGACAAGGGCCTACATCACGGACGATGACCGCATCTTCCCTTCCCACAACCAGCAAAAGGCATGGGATTCGGCAGTCTCCGAAAAAAGATGCGCAGAGACATTCCGGCTGAAGAGTCCGCATTACGTGGAGATGAAGGCAATCGTGGATTCCACCATACCAGACCTGAAGAAAGTCGGAAAACGTTTCGAGGACTCCACCCCCACCTACGATTCCAACGCATCGGCCCAAGCGTCCATAGCCGAAAGGCTCACGGAAACGCTCGCATCGAAAAGGCTTCCGGAAAACGGCAAGACCCTTGAACTCGGACAAGGGACCGGACTCTTCACGCGTAAGTACGCACCTGTGCTCTCCCCCGCCGAAGCATGGTTCGTGGACATATACCCCACCCGGCATTTCGGCATCGCTCCGAAAGAAACGTATGCCGTTGCCGACGCGGAGACATGGCTCGAACAAAACAATGAACAGTTCGACACTATACTGAGCGCGTCCACCATCCAATGGTTCCGCAACCTGCGCCTGTTTTTCCGCAACGCCGCCCGTTCCCTACGTCCCGGCGGCAGACTCGTCTGCTCCACCTATCTTCCCGGCACGCTCGGCATCCTCGACAGCTTCCGTCCGTCGCCGATGCTCTACCGCGACGCGGAAGAAGTGGAACAGTTCGCCAAGGAGCATTTCAGGCATGTCGAAACGTTCCGGCAGACCATAAGCCTCGAGTTCGGCAGCGCGAAAGAAGCCTTGCGGCACCTCAACGACACCGGGGTCGGAGGAGCATTCGGACGCTTCGGGAGCCTTCGGGAGCTGGTAAAAGTGCTTGAATCAGGCACAGACATCATAACACTGAATTTCAACGCCCTATACATATATTGCTCACACTCAATATGTTAAAAACACATGGAGGGGGGTAACTATTCAGCGGACACGCTAAGGCGATAATGTGGAATAGACATCACCATTA
>ERZ777011.613-NODE-613-length-52438-cov-18.395605_pt1 | contig 52438 bp, 45 predicted proteins | sample MGYA00374964_ERZ777011 | MGnify/ENA primary metagenome ERZ777011 (study PRJEB29310, sample SAMD00008975) | mouse gut metagenome | study: EMG produced TPA metagenomics assembly of the Metagenome analysis of fecal microbiota from mouse which was promoted...
TCAGCGTTGCTTGCAATGCGGCTCGGAAAATTCCCTAATAAGCTACGGTATTTTCCATCGGTAAATATCCGTACCGCTGCAAGCATCCCCTTACATCTTCAACCCTTTCTTTTTCGGTGGCTGTATCATCCGCCTTGCGGATTGGACTTGCTTCTTCTCCGTTATCGGTTTTTCCGATTGGGACATGGGCTTGTCGCACAGGTAATCGTTCAGGTCTTTGTGTCCGTTGTAGTTGTCGGAGAAGTCGCAGATGCGACCACTGAACTCTCTCGCCAAGTCCAAGTAGGCATTTCTTCCTGCCTCGTCATTGTCAAACAGGCAATGGATGCGCTCGTACCTATGCAGCACGTCTATGGCTTTGGAAACATTGGCAATCGAATTAAGGATGATGTAATCCTGCCCATCAAGGTTGGGTATGATCGGGCAGTTCCTCATCCGCAACGTAAGAAATGACAGGTAGTCCATCATACCCTCGAACACTAGGCATTTTTCTCTCGGTTCTCCCTGCTGGCATATATGGCTGATGTCCTTCGGTGCGATGCAGCCCTTGAAGAAACGGTTGCGCACTTCAAACCCTCCAGCCACATTCGGGAAGCCGATGGCGAAATAGGGCTTGCCGTTATGGATGAAGTGCAGTTCCTTACATTCCAATCTTGCCAAGTCGGTGTTTATGCCCCTTTCCTGCAAGTAACGGAGCAATGCAGGATGGGTAAGTTCTCCCACCTCTAACTGGTGGAAACTCGGTTCGGATGACTGCTGGCGAAAAGAGAAAGATACGGGACGGATGTGCGGTACTCGCTCCGCTATCTTATTGAGCAAGTAAGGCACATAGTCGGTTGCGTATAGTTCCTCTGCCAATGCGATGATGTTGCCGCCCTTGCCAAGTCCGAAATCGTACCACTTGTTAAGCTCGGTGTTTACCTTGAAAGAGGCATCCTTTTCTTCTCTCAACGGTGATTTGTACCAAAGGCTGTTGCCTTGTTGTTTGACGGGCGTATAGCCCAAACTTTGCAGATAGTCTGCAATGCGTATGTTCTTTACTTCCTGTATGTTCATAATTTTCCTATGGTTTGATGATGATTGTAAAACCGATGAATTGATGAATGTGTATGACAAACTATTGGATAACAATATTATACATCCTCATCATAGTTTCATCAAAGCACTTACCAAAAGAGAAAATCATCATTTGCCATATAGCGTATGGTCTGCCTGACCTGTTTCCTCTTTTCATCAGTAAGATGTTTTTGATGAATGTTTGATGAGAGTACAAACCTTTATATATCAGTGTAGTTATATCCTTATTCATCATTTTATCAAAATAATCAGAGTGTTGTCAACTGTTCTCTTGTTACGGTATAAAACCGTCCTATCCTCCGTATGGGAGAATAGCGGCACTCTCGGGTATAGTCCACTTGATAGGTGTTGTAAGTAAGCGTATTCGGTGCAGGAGTTAATTTCCAGCACTCCTGCAATACCTTACGGACTTGGTGCTTCTCCACCTTTACCTGTGAGTGTACCAGCAAAAGAAGAAGGTCGTTGTAGCAGAAAGAGAAAGTATCCGTACCAACACTATCCATGATGTCAAGGATAAGTTCTTGCATCTCTATCTCCAATCGGTTGCGGTTGCTGCGGATTATCTTCTGTAAGGCTTCTGTATGCAGCAAGGATGGGGCAAACCACATACGGCTTTCCTTTTCGGAGGATAGCTGTCTGTGTTGCAGGAAATGAAGAAAAGCGGGTATCTCCGCTTTCAGTTTTTGCAGAAAGTCGGTATCATCGGACTGCAAGCGTTCAATCTTGCGTACCCAATAGCGTGTTTCTCCTGCATCTATGATTACGGGCAGATACTCGTTGTTGGAGCATAGCACGAACTTGGCAAAGAACGCTATCTCGTCACGGTCTTTGCCTTTAGCTTCCACCTTATAGGATAGGGTTGTACTGAGGTTCTTCAACCTCTCGCTGTCCTCCCTACGGTTGAGCAGCACCTCATCCACCACGATGAGGAGCTTTCCTGCCCAATCGGAATTGAACTGGCTGCGGAAATCCTCGTTGGTGTTGAACGTGACATTGTTCTGAAAAAGGGCTTTCAGAAAGTTGAGAAACGTACTCTTGCCTGTGTTGCGTTCTTCAGATACCAACAGCAGGATGGGCAACTTTTGGATGGGTTGCAGGTAGAGCAGTTGCAGATAGTCCATCCCCAACTCGTATTGCTCTCCGAAGATGTGCCGTATCAATGATTGGATGTGCGAGAAATCACCCTCCTTTGGTCGGTGGTCTATCGGTTCATAGAGGTTAAGGAACTTACCGACCACAGGGCGGTAGCCGATGTGTTCGGGTACGGTGCAGAAACCGTCATACTTGGGAACGCTGCCGATGTAGTCCTTGCCATAGTCTTGGCGCAGGGTCTCGTTGTTCCACGCGATGCGTTTCTTTACATACCCTCCGTTCAGTCTCGGCTGCTCCACAATCTTGTAGAGCGATGTTCCCACTCGGATGAACTCTTCTTTTGCCACGCTGCCATCTGATGGCGGCTTGTGGCTGTCTTGTTGTTTGTTAGCTGACATAATCAAATGGTTTTAAGTTTGAAAAATACCAGCCACAAAAGTATAATCATTTAATGAATAGGTTGTTACGCAAAATACAGCAGAATATAGAAAAAAGCCCCTCGGAACAAAAACTTTCAAAGGTTTGTCAATGGAGTCGGATTGGAAAGACAAAAAAACTCCCGAAATGCGAATGGTCGGATTTCGCTTTTCGGGAGAAAAAATCAGAGTATCTGTCGTATTGTTGTGCTGACGTACAGATTTAATGACTGCATTACGTCAGTCTCTCATCCCAATCTACGAGAGGTATTTGGGCTTGACTATTTCGGCATTGCCCAACGAAAAGAAGATGGTTTGTTTCTTTTTTCGCAAGTACAGCCTTTTCATGATGGCATTGCGCACCCGCTTTGCTCCGAATGTGCCGAAGTGGAAAGCGAGGGCAATTATCGTTTCAAGGTTGTAAAACTCCATGCTGCACTTGTCGGATAGGCGTATGGTACGCTTTATCTCGTACTCCCTCAATGCGCCACTTTTGCAAAGAGCCTTTATCCCTGCCCGAACGGTCGGGGCGGTGACACCGAACAAATCCAACAACTCGGATTCGTTCATCCATACATCGGTTGTGTCATTTGGCAAAATAACATTGCCGAACTCGTCTATTGTGATGGTACTTCTTTCCATAGCCCTATGCCATTGTTGTGTTCCCAAAAGATTGGTTCAGTTTGTCACCGAACATTGTAAGGTCGTGGTCTATCTTCTGCGTGGTTATTTTCGCATAGAGTTGGGTTGTAACGATGTTCGTATGTCCTAACACACGGCTGACGCTTTCAATCGGCATACCTTTGCTTAGAGCAAGGGTTGCGAACCCATGCCTCGCACAATGGAATGAGATGTCCTTTGTGATTCCGCACTCTTTTATCATCTTTTTCAATGGCTTGCATATAGACCAATAGTTCAGATTCGGGAAAACGGACTTGTCCGTTTGGAACTCCTCGTAACGCTTGATAATCTGCAAAGGGATGTCAAGCAGTTTCACTTGGAACGGGACTTTGGTCTTGTGCCGTTTGGATAATATCCACTTCTCTCCGTTCACCTCCACTATATCATCGGTGGTCAGTCCCTTGACATCCACGAATGACAGTGCGGTAAAGCTGGCAAAGACAAAGATGTCACGGATGTAGGAAAGTTTGGCATCCGCAAATTCGTGTGTCATCAATGTTTTCAGTTCTTCTTCCGTCAGATACTCACGCTCCTTTATGTTAGGGCTTATATGGAACTGCGCAAACGGATTTCTCGGTATTAGTCCGTTGAAGTGCGCACGCATGACCACACCTTTCAGCCACATGCAGTTAGTCCATATACTGCCATTCTGCAATCCTCTGTCGGTGGAAAGGAAAACGGCAAACTCCTTGATGAAGTCGGGTGTCAGTTCAAGCATAGACAGGTCGCTTCGCTTGTAGTTAGCCTTGATGAATGCCGCCACATGGTTTCTTGCACGAACCCTTGCCATGTAAGTTCCTTTTACACGGTCCGTCCCCACACGCTTTTGAAACGTTGCGTTGTCCTTGTCAAACGCTCCAAGCAGTGTTTCATACTCGCTGCCGATTCCTTGATAGGCATTGCGCACCATTTCTGCCGTAACATACGCCTCTCTGTCTGAAATGCGCTGGTAGTGCTTGATGATTTGCGCCTTGATGTTGTCTAAAGCGTGGTTAATGTCCCTCGCTTCAATACTCTTGCCTTTGGCTCTGTTGCCCTTCGCATCCCAAAGCGCTTTCGGGATGGTCTGCTTGCAACTGAACTGCGCCACAGAACCGTTGATTGTCACTCGTCCCATGATGGGGACAATACCGTTTTTCTCCTTGCTGCCGTTCACGTAGAACAGCACTTTGAATGTACTTCTTGCCATACTCGTTTTTTTGTTTGCAAAGTTAAATATCAACGAGTTAAACCTTGCTACGCAAAACGGTGACAAACGGTGCAATAGCGTCCTACATGTATTAAATCTTACATCTTCTTGGGTAATGATTTGCAAACCGTTCTCCTGCTATATTCTGCTTTTCCTTGCATTTTCCGCTTTTTCGGTTTGTCCCCACTTGACACCGTAACGACTTTGATGTTAAGTCATTTAGCGTCATTTCTCCCTTTTCCCGAGGTTATTCCAGCATTTTTCGCTATATTTGCATCAAACCAAAAAGCGAAATCCATGAAAAGAATGATATTTTTATTACACTCAGCACACCTGCCGCTGCATATTCATACACTTACGGAATACCATAAAATCTGACATCCGCATGCGGCAGGGTGCTTGAAACGATACGTTTTACATGGTTATTGTCCGTCGGCACAGGCCGACAGATATGCTTGCGGGGCCTCACCACTGTGTGAGACCCCGCAAGCATGTTTACACGAAGATGAATATTTATGCAAAAAACAGGCTTCATGCCGCCTGCAACGGGATACTAATCGGAGTACGTTCGGTAGCTAAACGTACTCCAACGGGATACCGAATGCAACACAACGGGTATCCCAATGCAACACAATAAACACTCTATTGCAAAAAAGCGGCAAATCAACCTCAAAACAATGAGAAACCTGTCATTTTTCAAAGTATTTTATACCGTGTAACGACCCGTATTGCATAAATATACAATATCGGAACTACCGCCGGCATTACGAACAATATTTACAAAATGACGACCTTACGGTCTGAGCCATACTGGATGCGGAACACAAAAAAAATTCCGGCCCGCCCGCATGACAGTGATATACACCGATGTCATGCGGCCGGGCCGGAAACCGTTTTATGAAAACCCTAAGGCTGTTCTATCACCAATCCGGAATCACATCTTGCCTATGATCCCGAGCTTGGTGGCACGTATGAATTCAATGATGTTGCGCACTTCCTTTCCGTCGGGCACCTGCTGTTCTATCTGCAGCACGGCGTCGAACACCGATGTCTGCCCGTGGAACACAAGTCGGTAGGCATTGGCGATGTGCGCTATAACCTTATCGCCCACACCGTAATTCTGAAGGATTACCTTATTCACGCCACCATAACGCACAGGGTTGTCGGTAGCCACGATAAAAGGAGGGATATCCTTACTGAAACGGCTTCCGGCCTGTATCATCGCCGCGTCGCCCACACGGGCGCCCGGATTGGCAATCACTCCGGATGAGAAAATAATACGGTCGCCAATCTCACAGTCTCCGCCGATTTTCGTTCCGTAGCCGAACACGTTTACATTGCCTATCTTGGTGTCGTGCGACACATGCACGCCTTCCATAAGGAAGTTGCGGTTGCCTATTACCGTACGGCCGTCGCTGAACGTGGCACGGTTGATAACCACATTCTCACGTATCACGTTCTCATCACCGATAATCAACTGTGAGGCGTCGCCACGGTAGTTGAAGTCCTGAGGCACGGCACCAAGCACGGTATTCTGGAAAACCTTGTTTCCACGACCGAGACGTGTACCGTTCATCACACTGACGTACGGATAGATGACACAGTCGTCACCTATCACCACATCGTCTTCTATATATGCGAAAGGATAGATGGTAACGTTTTGACCAATCTTCGCTTTCGGACTTATTTCTGCTCTTTCGCTTATCATAAAAATGAGGTTTATATGTTAAATGTAAATATGTCAGATGCCTGATGTCAGATGCCGGATACGGTATGACAAATGTGTGTCACGCGACATGTCAGGTGTCAAATGCCAGATGACAAGTATCTTTCTGACGTTCGTCATCCAACATTTAACATCAGGCATTTACATCAATATCTTCCGCCGCCGAGCGCGGTGTAAAGACTCACCACGGCCTGCATCTTCGAGAAGTCGTCGGCAGCCTTCGACAGTTCGGCGTTGAGCAGGCTCGACTGTGCCGATATTACTTCGAGATAGGTGCTTCCGCTGCTTGCGTAGAGCTGTTTGGTGTCTTCCACGTTCTGGCGCAACACAGCCACCTGCTTGGCTTCGAGGCGGCTTTTCTCATCAGAAGAGTTGTACTGCACGAGAGCATTGCTAACCTCACTGCCGGCCTTCAAGATGGCGTTCTGCCAGTTGTTGTATGCCTGTTCCTGCTGAGCCTTGGCCACTTTCAGGCCGGCTACCAGCTGGCCGCGGGCGAAAATCGGCTGGGTAAGGCTTCCGATGGCAGAGAGCAACCACTTGCCGGGGTTGACAATGCCCATGCCGGAGTTATTGGTATAGGAACCCGAACCGCTGATGGTGATGCTCGGATAGAAACGGCTGCGGGCCGTCTCGGTGTCATAGAAACACTGAGCGAGGGTCATCTCGGCATAGTGGACGTCCGGACGGTTGTTGAGCATCTGTATCGCTATGCCGGTGCTGAACTCGGCGGGCAGCGACTGCTCATCGAGCTTGCCGCGGGCGATAGTCTGTGCCGGCTGACCGAGCAGCAACGAAAGCGAGTTTTCCGTCTCACGAATCTGCCTGTTGATGTCGGCGGCCTGCGCCTGGACTGAATAGTAGCTTGCCTCAGCGCTCTGAACACTTGTCGAACGTGCGCGGCCAAGCTCTTTCTGTAACTTCATCATCTCCCACGTGTTCTTCGTCAGGCCCACCATCTCGTCTACTATTGCTTTCTGCTTGTCGAGCATCAGCAGCGTGTAGTACATGTTGGCGATACCGGTGATTACGCCGGTCTTCACCACAAGCTGATAGTCTTTCATGCCGAGAAGTGCCACCTGGGCGCTGCGCTTCTGCGAAAGCAGGTTTCCAAACAGGTCGATGCTCCAACTTGCGCTAACGGGAAGAGAATATATTTTCGAGGGAGTATGCCCGTCCCATGATGAAAGCGTGCCCTGGGGGGTAAGCGAGATGGAGGGCAGGAATGCCAACTTCGAAGAGAGGAGCTGTGCCTCTACCATCTTTACGTTAAGGGCTGCGTTCTGCAAGTCGAAGTTATACTTCAACCCGGTCTCTATCAGTCCCTGCAACTGAGGATCGGTAAACACACTGCGCCACGGCAGATTGCCGAAACTTGTGGTGTCGCTCACTGCCAGCGTGTCCGTCAGCGATGTCACATCGCGCACCAATCCCTTTGTGTTCACATCCGGGCGCTCGTATTTATTGTATAGTCCGCAGCTGCCGAGAAGCAGCGATGCGGACATTATCATCATTAGTTTCTTCATAATCTTTCTGTCATTTATTTATCTACGGGACGTGTGTATTGCAACAACTCCGAATCAACATGGGCATCATCGTCCTTAAACGCTATCGGCTTGATCTTCTCTTGTATCAACTGGAAGATGTAGAACAGCGCCGGAACAACCATAATCTGGCAGAGCATACCGATAAGCATACCGCCGACGGCTGCCGCTCCAAGAGTCATGTTACCGTTGTAACCGGCTCCCATGGGGACAAGCAACGGCAAAAGACCGATAATCATGGCGAGAGATGTCATGAGAATAGGACGCAGACGGGCTGCCGCTCCCAATACGGCTGACCATGATATGGCCATACCGGTACGACGACGCTCAAGGGCGAACTCCACAATAAGGATGGCGTTCTTCGCCAACAGACCGATAAGCATGATAAGGGCAATCTGCATATAGATGTCGTTCTGCTTTCCGAAGAGGTTGGTGAACAGGAATGCGCCTGCCAATCCGAACGGAATCGACAGTATTACAGACAGCGGCAGCACATAACTCTCATACTGGGCTGAAAGAATCAGGTATACGAACGTCAGACAGAGCACGAAGATTATAGCCGTGGAGTTGCTCGATTCCTGCTCCGAACGGGTCAGACCAGAGAACTCATACGAGAAGCCCTCGGGAAGACTTGTAGCGGCTACCTCTTCCATTGCCTTGATAACATCACCCGTAGAGTATCCTTCCGCCGGCGACGCATTGACGTTTATAGACGTAAACAGGTTGAAACGGTCTATCTCCTGAGGCGCGTAAATCTTCGTCAGGTTGACATACTCCTTGATAGGGCTCATGCCGTTATTGGTACGTACATATATGTTATCGAGACTCTTCAAGTCGCCGCGGAACTCATAGGCCGCCTGTATCATCACACGATACAGCTTACCGTAGCTGTTGAAGTTGGAGGCGTAAAGTCCTCCGAAGTATCCCTGCATGGTAGAAAGAACCACCGACGGGTCGATACCGCTCTGCTTACACTTCGATACGTCGACATCCATCATGTACTGAGGATATTTAGAATTGTACTGCGTCATGGCGCTGCTCACCTCGGGACGCTTGTTCAACTCGCCGAGGAACTTCTGTGTCGTCTCGAAGAACTTATTCACATCTCCACCGGTACGGTCCTGCATAGAGAAAGTAAGACCGTTCGTAGCGGAGAATCCTTGTACCATAGGCGGCTGGAATGCCAAAATCTGCGCGCCTTTGATTGACGCTGTCTGCTTGTAAATCATTCCGAGCACCATGGATGAACCGAGATTGTGCACACCTACGTACTTCAACGGTCCCTCGGCAGCGTTACGCTCCTCGAAACTCTTCAACTTCACGATGAACGTTCCCTGGTTTGAACCTTGTCCGCCGATAAAGCTGTATCCTGTGATACGCAGAGTATTAGACACCGCAGGGTTGCTCTTCAACATCCTGTCAACCTGGTCCATCACTCCGTTCGTCTTTTCAAGGCCCGTGCCGGGAGGCGTTGCCACGGTAACGAAGAGCGTACCTGTATCCTCGTCGGGCACAAGTCCCGTTCGGGTATTCATCATCAGTACGGCCATTGCCGCTATACCCACTATCGTCGCGCCTACGGCTATGAGCGGACGCTCCACTATACGGCGCACACCGCCCTGATATTTATTCAGCACTTTGCCGTAAGCGGCGTTGAAAGCGGCATGGAAACGATCCACTCTCGACATCTTACGTTCCGTTCCGTCGGCGTTGTGCGGCTTCAACAGCATGGCGCAAAGAGCCGGAGAAAGAGTCAAAGCGTTGAGCGCCGAGATCACAATGGATATGGCCATGGTAACACCGAACTCACGGTAGAACGTACCGCTTGTACCTCCGAGGAACGACACCGGTACAAACACGGCCGCCATCACGAGTGTAATGGATATGATAGCTCCAGATATTTCACTCATGGCATCTTTCGACGCGGTGACAGCACTCTTGTAACCGAGGTCAAGCTTGGCGTGCACGGCCTCGACCACCACTATGGCGTCGTCCACCACTATGGCGATGGCAAGCACGAGAGCGGCCAGCGTCAAGAGGTTAAGCGAGAAGCCGAATACATACAGGAAGAAGAATGTTCCCACCAGAGATACCGGCACCGCGATAAGCGGGATGAGCGTGGAACGTATGTCCTGCAAGAAGATATACACCACGATAAACACCAACACAAATGCCTCTACAAGGGTTTTGACAAGCTCGTCGATCGAAGCGTCGAGGAACTCGGTCACATCTTGCAGCAACTTGATCTGCACTCCGGGCGGCAATGCCTTCTCCGCTTCCGCCAACACGGCCTTTACATCATCCGCAATCTGAGTAGCGTTACTGCCGGCAGTCTGCGTCACCATCATCATACACGAAGCCTCACCGTCCACCGACTGCATGAACGAGTAGTAAAGACCGCCCAGTTCGACGTTCGCCACGTCCTTGACACGCACCGTGCGTCCGTCGGTATCGCTCGTGATAATCATGTTCTGGAACTCCTCGGGAGTTTTCAGACGACCTTTATATCGTATTGTATACTCGTACTGATTGTCCGTCTGCTCGCCGAACTTACCGGGAGCGGCCTCAATGTTCTGCTGAGCCAGCACGCCGGTGATGTCGCTCGGCATGAGGTTGTGGTTCTTCATCTTCACCGGATCGAGCCATAGGCGCATAGTGTAAGACTGCAAACCCATGGCCTGACACTCACCCACACCCTTCACACGCTTGATGGCGGGTATGATATTGATGTCGGCATAGTTGCCGAGGAACTTGTTGTCGTATTTCTCCGGATCACCGGTGATGGCGAAAATGAGCACGTTACTGTTCTGACGCTTCATCACCTGCACACCGGCACGGGTAACCTCGGCAGGCAACAGCGCCGAAGCCTGCGACACACGGTTCTGCACATTCACCTGTGCCATGTCGGCATTGGCGCCCTGCTGGAAGTATACGGTGATTGAGCCGGAACCGTCGTTAGTGGCGGCCGAGGTCATATAGGTCATGCCCTCCACACCGTTTATCTGCTCCTCAAGCGGTGTTATCACCGAGTTGAGCACCGTCTCGGCATTGGCACCGCTATACGAAGCGCGCACCATGATTGTAGGCGGAGCGATGTCGGGATATTGCTCGATAGGCAGCGACACCAGTCCGATAAAGCCCAGGATGACTATCAGGATGGAAATCACCGTCGATAGCACCGGGCGTTCTATAAATCTGTCTAATTTCATTGTTCTCTAATAATCGGTTTTACATTCCCATTGCTTTCTTAAACGCACTGAGGTCGCCCTGGGCCTCGCCGAGTTTCTCGGCTTTCTGCAATTTCTCTGCATACTGAGCCTCGGTAAGCGGTTTTATTTCAAGTCCGTCAGACAGTGCGGACACACCGTAAACAACAATAGACTGTCCGGCCTTCACGCCGTTTTCTATTATATAAGTCTTGCCGTCGTTATCCGGATTTACGGTAACGGGAGTATATTTCACCTTGTTATCCTTGCCCACGACATATACAAAATACTTGTCCTGTACCTGTGTCACAGCATCCTGAGGAACAACGATCGCACCCTGCTTGGTCTGCGGGATGATAACAGAGCCTGAACCGCCGCTCTTGAGCAGATGTTCAGGATTGGCGAAATCAGCACGAACCTGCACGGCTCCCGTCGAAGCGTCTATCACTCCGCTTATCGCCGCGATATGTCCTTCGTGTCCGAACACGCTTCCATCGGCCAGTTGCAACTTGACCGCCGGAAAATCCTTGACTGCCGCGGTCATTCCACCGGCTGCCCTGGACAGGCTCATGATGTCTTTCTCCGTCATGGAGAAGTACACCTGCATGGTCTTGATGTCGGCCACGGTTGTCAACGGCTGCTGAACGGACGAGCTGACGAGCGCTCCCACCTTGTATGGCAATTCGCCCACCACGCCGTCTGCCGGACTTGTCACATAGCAGAAGTCGAGATTTTGCTTTGCCGATATATATCCGGCCTCGGCCTGTGCCAGAGCGGCCTGTGCCGACTCGTACGTATTTGCGGCCGACTGCAGTTCGTAATCTCCTATCACCTTGTTCTCAAACAGCTTCTTACTGTTCTCGTATGTCAGTTTGGCCGTGTTAAGTTGGGCCTTGGCCGCATTTACAGAGGCCTTAGACTGGCGCACGGCAGCCTCATAAGTGACATTATCTATCACAAAGAGCACCTGCCCCTTGCGCACTTGCTGACCTTCATGAACATTCACCTTTGTGATAAATCCTGCTACCTTCGGACGGATCTCCACATCCTGCACACCCTTGATTGTGGCCGGATATGAATTTGACAACATTGCCTGCTGTGCCTGGATTGTCCTCACAGCATACTCATTGTCACCGAAATTGGGCTTGCCGCCTTTCTTGCCGCCTCCGCAAGAGACAAGCACCGCAGCCAAAGCCACCAAGAAAAACATCTTCTTCTGTTTCATACTTTCTTTTTATATACTATTGATTTACTATTATTGCTTTACAGGGTAGTTCCTTAACAGACAATCAAATTAAACGCAACAGGTAAGAAAACTTTTTTTACCTGTTGAGTTTCCAGGTTGCAAATATAGTCATAATTATATTATATGGCCGATTTCAGCTTTTTAATTTAACAATAATTATTCACAAGTTAAGGATTTGTAACTAAACATAGGCACGCTCCATGCAATCATACCAGCCTCATTTCCCTCGCTTTGTCCATAAGCAGGCGCATGAGCGGCTCGCGCTCGTTAGGCACCCGGTTATCGAGCACGGCATCCTTGAGAGCCTGTTTCAGAGCGCCCACTTCCCTGCACGGGCCGAGACCGAACATTTCCATTATCTCGTTACCGTCGATACATGGCTGAAGCATCCGTTTGTAGTCTTTCTCTTTCAGGTCGGCGAGCTTCTCGCGGACAACACGGAAATTCTCGAGAAAACACTTCTTCCGAACCTGGTTCTTGCTCGTGATGTCGGCCTCACAAAGTGTCATAAGGTCGTCTATGTCATCGCCGGCATCATTCATCAGACGGCGCACGGCACTGTCGGTCACCACCTCGTCGGCAATCACTATCGGCCGCATGTGCAGGTCCACGAGCTTCTGCACGTATTTCATCTTGGCATCCAGCGGCAATGCCAGCCTGCGGAAAGTCTGAGGCACCATCTTCGCCCCTATGAAATTATGGTTATGAAACGTCCATCCCTGAGCCGCATCCCAGCGCTTGCCGCGTGTCTTGCCGATGTCGTGCATCAGCGCGGCCCATCGCAGCCACAGGTTGTCAGAGCGCCGGCACACGTTGTCGAGCACCTCGAGAGTATGGTAGAAATTGTTCTTGTGCGACCTGCCGTTCTTCGTTTCCACTATGTCGAGCGCAGCCAGCTCGGGCAATATGATGTTGAGCAGTCCGCAACGCTGCAAGTCAACAAAACCGCGGCTCGGCGTGTCGGTCATCATTATCTTGTTCAGTTCGTCTTTTATACGCTCGCCGCTCACGATCTTTATCCGGTCGGCGTTTCGTTCGAGAGCCTCGAACGTCTCTTCCTCTATCATGAAGTTCAGCTGCGTGGCAAACCGTATGCAGCGCATCATGCGCAACGGGTCGTCCGAGAAGGTTATGTCCGGGTCGAGCGGGGTACATATCGTGCGCTCTTCAAGGTCATAAATGCCATCGAACGGGTCTACCAGCTCTCCGTACCGTCCGGCGTTCAGGCACACGGCCATGGCGTTGATCGTGAAGTCCCGGCGGTTCTGGTCGTCTTCGAGCGTGCCGTCTTCCACCACCGGTTTGCGCGAGTCGTGACTATAGCTCTCCCGGCGCGCGCCCACAAACTCCACTTCCATGTCGCCGAATTTCACCTGGGCGGTGCCGAAATTCCGGAATACCGAAAGACGGGCCTTGCGACCGAGCATCCTTTTCAACTCAGACGCCACCTCGATGCCGCTGCCCACCACAACCACATCTATATCGTTTGACGGACGTTCGAGAAACAGGTCCCTCACGTATCCGCCCACCACATAACACTCCACTCCGAGCTTGTCGGCAGCGGTTGAAATCTTGCGGAATATCTCTCTGTCGAGCACTTCCGCCAGTTCTTCGTCAGTAAGTATTTTCATTTCCTTGAATACACTCGTTCAGGCACCAACGCACCTTGTCCTTTTAAACGTGAATAAGGTTGCAAAAGTACACATTATATATGACATAGCCAAAAAGAAAAGACTTTTTCAACCACGCAAAAACAATATTTCACACACAGGGCACCATTATCCTCTCAACACACAAGGCAAATGAAACACAGAATGCCATAAAAACGACGTTTTGTAAACAAACAGTCACACAGGACATCACGACACCGAAGTGCATAAACATGCAATACCGGAAGAAAAGCAACGAAATATCCTTTGTTTTTTGATATACACACAACATGAAAACAATTAAAACGCCACTGTTCCGCAACCGGCATCCCGTCATACCGCAACCGGTATCCCAATGCAATGCATTTAGCGTCTAAACGGAATGCGACAAGTATCCAAACGCAACGCAATAAGCACCCTAATGCAGCACGAAAATATCGGTATAAACGCAAAAAGGCTCCCGATGCCACGCACCGGGAGCCTTTGAATAATTCGCCTATAATACGACCGTATATGCAAAAACGGCTTCACGACCAGAGAGACAAGCACATACCCTCATGCCTAAACCGCACACATATTACTACGGTGACGACCCCACCATATCGCGATTATCAAAAATCGCAGCCGTCAAAAACCGTATATTTATACACATTCCAATATCAACCATATATTTATCCAACACTTTTGTAAATATTTATCACGACAGAAACGCTTTTAAAGCGATTTGCCGAGAACAAATATACGCAAAAAAGCGATGGAAACAAAATGTCATCGCGATACACTTCACGATACACCGTAACAAAATACAACACCAACAAGACAAAGACACACATTAAATAAAAAACAATAAAAAAACGAAGTTTTATTCTTAAAATGACCGCACAGGCATTGATAATCGGGAAAAGATGATTAATTTTGCGGGACATTACCAAAAAGCTCATACACAATGAAATCGAAAACGCTTATCATATCGCTCGCCGCTGCGGCAGCCGTCTGCGGATGTAACAGCACACAAAAAGAAGCCGAGAAACTGCTCGAAAGCGCCAACTACGACTTCGTGCACGGACGCTACGACATTGCGCTCGATGCCATCGACTCACTGCGAAAGATATATCCCAACGCCATTGAGGTGCGCAAGCAGGCGCTTGAACTGCAACAGCGCATCGCCTTGAAGAAAGCGCAGGAAGACGCCGAGGAAGCAGACAAGCTGTATCAGATAGCGAGCAGAGACTATGAGGTGATGAGAAAAGCGGTGGAGAAAAGCGGAGCCTACGCCACACAGGAACAGATAGACGAACTGACAAGGAGAAGAATAGAGCGCGACTCCATGAAAATCATGATGGACACACAGTTTGCCAAAATCAGATACATACACCGCCGGCAGTTGCAAAACGACAAATGAGAAACCCCGATTTGGCTGTTTCGTAATATTTTAATAATTTTGCAGCGAATAAACAATCACTCACAATGGCAACAACCGAAACAAACACCGACGGACAGTTTGAACAGGTGATAAGCGAATGCCGCTCACTGTTCGGCAAAAAACTGCACGACTACGGTGCCTCTTGGCGCATACTCAGACCGTCATCGCTCACCGACCAGCTGTTCATCAAGGCAAAACGGATACGCAGCCTTGAAATAAAAAAGGTATCGAAAGTGGGTGACGACATACGTCCGGAGTTCATAGCGCTGATAAACTACGGAATCATAGGCCTGATACAGCTCGAAAAGGGATTTTCCGACACTGTGGACATGACCGCCGGCGAGGCCATGGAGCACTACGACCGGCACGCGCTCGAAGCGCTCGAACTCATGAAACGCAAGAACCACGACTATGATGAGGCCTGGCGGTCGATGCGCGTGAGCAGTTACACAGACTTCATACTGACGAAGATCGAGCGCATCAAGGAGATTGAGAATCTCGGGGGCGACACGATAGCAAGCGAGGGTATAGACTCGAACTACATGGATATAATAAACTACGCCGTATTCGGAGCGATCAAACTGAGCGATAAGTGAGAGCAGTTTCAGTAAACGCCTGCCGCCTGTTACTCGCCGTGACATTCATATTCTCGGGATTTGTCAAGGCCGTGGATCCTACGGGCACGCAGATAAAGATAACGGACTATGCCGAGGCAATGGGACTGGCGGGATACATCCCCGACTTCATCGCCATGATGGCGGCCGTGATTTTGGCCGCGGCCGAGTTCACCATCGGCATAGCGTTCCTGTTCGCCATACGCCGCAAACTGACATCGCAAGTGGCGCTTGCCGTCATGGCCGCATTTACTCCGTTCACGCTGTGGATAGCCGTTGCGGACCCGGTGAGCGACTGCGGATGCTTCGGCGACGCAGTGAAACTGACCAACTGGCAGACATTCTGGAAAAACACGGTGCTGCTCGGCGCGGCATTCGTGATGTGGCGGCGACCGCTCACAGTGGTGAGACTGATAGGCAAGAGCAATCAATGGATAGTGATTAACTACACGGTGGTGTTCATCCTGTTCGTCTCGGGCTACTCGCTGTACTACCTGCCGCCGTTCGACTTCCGCCCATATCGTATCGGGGCGAATATCAGACAGGGCATGGAAATGCCGCCAGGAAAGACCGGCCCGCAATTCGAGACAACATTCATAATGGAAAAAGACGGTGAGAGAAAAGAGTTCACACTCGACAGCTATCCCGATTCCACATGGACTTTCGTAGACAGCAAGACTGTACAGACGGCCGAGGGATACATACCACCGATACACGACTTCTCGATAGTGACGAGAGACGGCAACGAAGATATAACCGACAGGGTTCTCGACGACAAGGGATTCACGTTCCTGCTCGCGGCACCGCATCTGGAAACGGCAGACGACAGCCGGCTCGACATGATAAACGCCGTGTACGAATATGCCGAGGAAAACGACATACCTTTCTACTGCCTGACTGCAAGCGGAGAGAAAGCCATGAACAGGTGGCAGGCCATCACGGGAGCCGAATATCCGTTCTGCACCACCGACCCCACAACCCTTCAGACCATGATAAGGAGCAACCCGGGGCTGATACTCATCGAAAACGGTACCGTGGCAGGAAAATGGAGCTGCAACGACCTGCCGGACGAGAACTCGCTCACAGGCATTCTCGACAACATAAGGGCCGGGAACACAAACGAGCATTCGACCACCGGAAAGGTGGCGTTCATAATAATGTGGTACATTCTGCCACTCTTCGTCCTCACTCTGGCAGACAGGCTATGGGCATGGACAAAGTGGCTGAAAAGAAAGAAAAATTCGAATAAAATATATAAACTCTTAAAACAAAAGAAAATGAGAAAAAAAATTGTGGCAGGCAACTGGAAAATGAACATGAACCTGCAAGACGGTATCGCACTGGCAAAGGAGCTGAACGACACTCTTACTACTGACAAGCCAAACTGTGGCGTTGTCATCTGCACCCCGTTTATCCACCTGGCAAGCATCGCCCAATTCCTCAATCAGGACGTTATCGGCCTCGGCGCCGAGAACTGCGCCGACAAGGAGAGCGGAGCATATACCGGAGAGGTATCGGCAGAGATGGTGAAGAGCACCGGAGCACAGTACGTGATACTCGGCCACTCAGAGCGCCGCGGATACTACGGAGAGACTCCCGAGATACTGAAAGAGAAAGTACTGCTCGCATTGAAGAACGGCCTGAAAGTGATTTTCTGTATCGGAGAGAGCCTTGAAGAGCGCGAGGCCGACAAGCAGAACGAGGTTGTGAAAGCCGAGCTGGAAGGCAGCGTATTCAACCTGACAGCCGACGAGTTCAAGAACATCGTCATCGCATACGAGCCTATCTGGGCTATCGGCACAGGAAAGACTGCCACCGCAGAGCAGGCCGAGGAGATCCACGCTTTCATACGCAGCGTTGTGGCTGATAAATATGGCAAAGAAGTGGCTGAAGACACAACCATCCTCTATGGCGGAAGCTGCAAGGCAAGCAACGCTCCCGAACTGTTCGCCAAGCCGAATATCGACGGCGGACTGATCGGCGGCGCATCATTGAAAGCAGCCGACTTCAAGGGCATCATCGACGCGTTCAACTAACAACGGAGGAAGGTGAAGACTTGCTGTTTCGAGAATTGAAAATGGAGGATACAGGAATGAGGCATGCGTGACGGGATATCATGCCCGGTACCACTCATATCTTCATCCTATATCCGCCATTCACAACCCTCGAAACATTCCCAACCCCGACCCCATAAAAACTCTGCAAAGAATGCGCAAAGCGATTATAATATCACTCCTTTCATGCTTCGCCGCCACGGCCGGCGCACAGACATTCATCGACAGGCTGCAAAAGAAGACCGCCGGCCAGGGTGTGGTGACCGTGACACAGGACGAGGCTGTGAGCAATCTGGTAAACGGCCCGAGAACGGCAACCGCACCGTCAAGAAGCACATCCGGCAGCAAAAGTATGCCGATGGCACGGAAAACGGAAAGCATGCCGGCAACAGGAAAGGTCAACACCGAAACCACAGCGTCCAGGAATACCGTAGCGACAGAGAGCGAGGCACCACGAACGACAACGTCTAGAACCCGAAAGGTTACCGGATACAGAGTGCAGGCATTTGCCGGCGGCAACACCAGGCAAGACAGGCAGAACGCCGAAAAAACAGGAAACAGAATAAAATCGGCATTCCCTGACGAGTCAATATATGTGCATTTCTATTCTCCACGCTGGATATGCCGTGTGGGAAACTACAAGACATACGAGGAGGCGCACCGCATGCTTGAAGCCATTCAAGGACTCGGGTACAAGCAGGCATCGATAGTGAAAGGAAAAATCAGCGTACAATATTAATCAAATGAACTTGGAAACAGAACACTGTGAGAGCCTCGACAAACTGGCCTCACACTACGAAAGCATTCTCGGACTGCTCGGAGAAAACCCTGAGCGAGAAGGCCTGGTAAAGACACCTATGCGCGTGGCAAAGGCCATGCGGGTGCTGACAAGAGGCTACGGAATGGACGCCAACAAGGTATTGACAGACGCCTTGTTCAAAGAAGATTACAGCCAGATGGTAATAGTGAAAGATATTGACTTCTTCTCACTCTGCGAACATCACATGCTGCCTTTCTACGGCAAAGCGCACGTGGCATATATACCCAACGGATATATCACCGGACTGAGCAAGATAGCACGCGTGGTGGATATATTCTCACACAGATTGCAGGTACAGGAACGAATGACATCGCAGATAAAGGAGTGCATCGAGCAGACACTGCACCCGCTCGGAGTGATGGTCGTGGTGGAGGCACGCCACATGTGCATGCAGATGAGAGGCGTGGAGAAACAGAACTCCGTGACGACGACAAGCGATTTCAGCGGGGCATTCAACCAGGCAAAGACGCGGCAGGAATTCATGAACCTGATACACAGCAAGTAAAGCGGGCCTGAACAGAACAATAATCGGCAACCATTTAAAACACACGGACATGTATCAAGCAGACAGAGGCACATACAAAAAAGAGACTTTCGCGGAATTATTCTACCACAGTTGTCTCGGGAAGCTCATCATCATGGCGGTGATTGTCGCCTTCGGATTACTATTCGCCAACCTGTCGGTTCCGACCGAGGATGACATGATCTACAACACGGCCGACGGAATAAGCCAGTGTATCAACGAGAACAAACTCTCGAAAAATGATAGAATCGATGATGTGGTACGCAATTTCACGGCTATCTTCACCGACAGTGACTCTGCCTCGATAATAAATAACCTGAAAGACTTCGACAAATACAACCGTCTCGAAGTATACAGACACACATTCTACTCGACAGCACGGGTACACAACAACTTCCGCCCCGAGGGCACAAGAGTGGCAATAGGCATCTTCGGAATAGTAATCCCAACTGTCAGCTACAACGATATTGTGATGACCGTGGGGCCGGTAAGAAAGGAATACAACCAAAAGATTATCGAGACAAACTACGATGACGAGTATTTCGGCACCAACCCCGACCTTGGCAACACTTACAATACCTACCAAGGCGACGGCAGCGCCGAATGAGACGCAAGACACCCTTTACACACCCCGCACGACAACGGACGCCCTATCTCAGACTGCGGAAAAATTCTTTCATCATCATGGCGCACTCATCACCGAGCACGCCGGTGACTATCTCTGCCTTCGGATGCATCGCACCGGGGGCAAGTTTTTTATAGCCGCGTTTCTCATCGGGCGCGCCATAAACAATACGGGGTATCTGTGCCCACCCGATAGCGCCCGCACACATGGCACACGGCTCGACCGTCACATACAAAGTACATCCGGTGAGATACTTGCCGCCAAGCATATTGGCGGCCGATGTAATGGCCTGCATCTCGGCATGGGCTGTCACGTCGTTAAGAGTCTCGGTGAGATTATGTGCTCTCGATATTATCTTCCCTTTGCACACTATCACCGCCCCGATGGGAATCTCGCCGGCTTTGAGTGCCTCTTCGGCCTCTGTAATGGCCTTGCGCATATACTTCTCGTCTTCTTTAAGTTGCTCTTCCGCCGTCATATCCATATTATTTTTATATACTGCGACAAGTGGGCCTAAGCGATGTGGACAGCATTGGTCGCCAAGACACAACTTATCTGATACAAAAGTAATACAAATTCTTTGACGAACGGGATAAAAATGCTATTTTTGCAATAATAAACAACAAACCAACCGTCCGCCTGCCGATAAGCCGCTACAAACGCATTACAAGCATATCCACAAATCGGACAACATATAAAAAGAACGAGACAGATGGCAGAACACAATGATTTCGGGCAATGGGGAGAACGCGTCGCAGCCGACTTTCTCGAACAAAAAGGGTACGGTATCATGCGTCGCAACTGGCGGTTCGGACATCGCGACATCGACATAATAGCCGTAGACAGAGACACTTTGGTGATAGCCGAGGTTAAAACAAGAGCCGGAAACACACTGACGGAACCGGAAACGGCCGTCGACAGCCGCAAGATGCGCTCGCTGGCAATGGCGGCAAACGCTTTCGTGAAGAAACATGGAATAGACGCTCCGATACGTTTCGACATCATTGCCGTCACCGGAGCCAGCGGAGGCGAATACAGTATAAACCACATCGAGGACGCTTTCACCCCGCTGCCTTACTGATATAAGAACGGCAGAGAAACCCACACAATGAAACATATAAAGACTATTTTCATCGAAGAGACCGGCTCGACGATAGATTTCCTGCGGTATTACCGTGGCGAAGAGGGAACCCGCATGACAGTGGTATGCGCCGAAAACCAGACCGCCGGCCGGGGCCAAGGCACCAACCGGTGGGAAAGCGAAGCCGGAAAGAACCTATTGCTCGCCGTCAAGGCATATCCGAAAAATGTACAGGCACGCCGGCAGTTCGTATTGCTCGAAGCGGGAGCGTTGGCTGTAAAAGACGCATTGGAACGACACACGGACGGCATCAGCGTCAAATGGCCTAACGACGTGTATCACGGCGACAGCAAAATAAGCGGCACCCTGTCCGAATGCACCATCGCCCACGGCCTCGTCACAAGTTGCATAATAGGCACAGGCATCAACATAAACCAGCGGCTGTTTGCCGGCGACGCTCCAAACCCGACGTCACTGGCGGTAATCAACGGAAAGGATGCCGACCGAATGGAGGTTCTCGGAGTATTCATCAGACGCCTGTCGGCATATCTCGACATGATAGACGGCGGACACCACGATGACATACACGCCATGTACAAGGAGGCATTATACCGCCGACACGGCATCCACGCATACCGGGACAAGGACGGAGAGTTTGACGCCACGATAGAATCAGTAAGTCCCAACGGCATGCTAACGCTCGCTACGGCAGACGGGAAGCGATGCGAATACGCCTTCAAAGAGGTGTCTTTCATCATAAACAGCAATCAATCAAACAACAAATAACATTATGGCAAAGTACAAAAGAATATTGTTGAAGCTCAGCGGCGAGAGCCTCATGGGCAACCAGAACTACGGAATAGCCCCCGAACGGCTGGCCGACTACGCCCGCCAGATTAAGGAAGTGAGCGAAATGGGAGTGCAGATAGGCATCGTAATCGGCGGGGGCAACATCTTCCGGGGCCTCAGCGGCTCTCAAAAAGGCTTCGACCGGGTGAAAGGCGACCAGATGGGTATGTGCGCAACGGTAATCAACTCGCTCGCACTCAGTTCGGCACTCGAAGCCATCGGCGTGCGCACCAGCGTGCTCACGGCTATCCGCATGGAGCCGATAGGCGAGTTCTATACCAAGTGGCGCGCCATCGAGGCCATGGAAGCAGGCCGCGTCTGCATCTTCTCGGCAGGCACGGGCAGTCCCTACTTCACCACCGACACCGGCTCGTCGCTGCGCGGAATAGAAATCGAGGCCGACGTGATGTTGAAGGGAACACGTGTCGACGGTATTTATACCGCAGACCCTGAGAAAGACCCCGAGGCCACCAAGTTCGACGAGATAACATACGACGAGATTTACACCCGCGGCTTAAAGGTGATGGACCTCACGGCAACCACGATGTGCAAGGAGAACAACCTGCCGATATACGTGTTCAACATGGACGTTGTCGGCAACCTGAAAAAGGTGATGGACGGCGAGCCTATCGGCACGCTGGTACACAACTGACAACCTTGCCGACGCACATTCACGGTATGATGCCCACCCGACGAGGCTGCCGCAAGCAGCGGAATGTGAGCCGAAAGCAAAACAAATTACAAACAATAAGCGACACATTGCCAATCGGCGGACAAACGGCCGCAAACATCGGGGAAAGCCGTTCCGGCTTTCCCCTTTTCTTTTTTGCCTCAACTCCATATCCCGTGTATTTCCGTTCGCACAGCCTAAAAGGTTTCACTATACTCATCTTTTATTGCTTATATCCGAAAAATATATTAATTTTGCAACTTAGTGTAATGATTCTTTATGGTTGACGATATGTCAAAACGTTTTTATTCGCATCGCACATACATATTATATATAGTGGCAGCGGCAGTAGCCACGGTAGTTTTATCCGCCTGCTCGGCACCCGAATACCGCCGGGAACTGATTGAGGCGGACAGTCTTACATCCGTAAATCCCAATGATGCGACGGCCATGCTCGACTCTATCAGCAGCGCAATGGCGGCCGCTCCCGAGCATGAGCGGATGTACTACGAGTTGCTGCGCATCAAAGCGGCCGACAAGGCATACGCCACGCACACGTCGGACAGTGCTATTCTCAAACTTGTGGAATATTACGAGAATGGCGGCGACAGCCGGCTTCTGCCCGAGGCATACTACTATGCCGGAAGTGTTTACCGAGATTTAAAGGATGCTCCACGCGCCATCGAATTTTACCAAAAAGCGGAAGAAACGCTGAAAGACAGCAAAAACTATCGGCTTTTGAAATACATTAACACGCAAGAAGGATTTCTCTTCTTAGATCAATGCTTGTACAAAGAGGCTATTCAGGCCCAGTTAAAAGCATACAAATACAATCATCTACTAAAAGATACTATCAATATGGCATATAGTCTACGTAATTTAGCTAATATATATCGCCATTGTAATAAAATTGATAGCAGCCTTGCATATTTCAGAAAAGCTATTTCCATTGCTAATAAAACAAATAAAACTAAGACTGTCAACGATATAAAAGGACAAATGGCAGCTCTATATATACAAAAACAAGACTATAATACAGCTTTAAGATTACTTGAAACCGTATTATATGACAAAGAGAAACCAAATAAAAGCCCTAATTATAGTATGGCTATTAAAATCTATATGCAAACCAATCAATATGATTCCGCATATAAATACTCTATGAAATTATTGGACATTGGAACCATATATGCCAAACAAACAGCAACAAAAAGCCTTGCGAAAATATACATGATGAGACGAGACTATGCCAACGCCGACAAATATATAGATTTATTCAATGTTTACACCGACTCCATATTTAAAATCACCGCCGCCGAATCTGTGGCAAAAATGAACTCACTATATAACTACAAACTGCGAGAAAAAGAAAACTTGGAGCTAAAAGCCGAAAATGCGTCACGGATGAACGTAATACTATTCAGCGGCATAATCATTTGTTTCATATCGGGCTGTCTTGTAATAAACATCATCAGAAGCGTCCAAAAACGCAAAGAGCAAACGAAAAAGTTCAACCGGATGAAAAGAGAACTGTTCAAGCAAAGCGAAACATATATAAACGAAAACAAAGCCAAAATAGCCGAACTGGAAAACCTGTTGCTGTCTACCGCCAACGAAAATAAAAGCCTGACAGAAAAGATTGAGCAGCAAAAAGCAGACCTGATGCTCGCCAACGAAAACGCGAAACGGAAACAAGCAAGAAACGAGGCGGCAAGAGCAAGACTCGCAAATACCGCCATATATAAAACGATAGTGCAGCGGGCAAAGGCAGACAAGGTGCTGCACGTTGATGAATGGAAAACACTCGACGAGACTATCAACGCAGAAATTGAGAATTTCCGCAACACAATCTACGAATATCATGATATCAGCACGCAGGAATATCGCATCTGCATGCTCATCAGACTCGATATTCCGATAAAAGACATAGGCACCCTCCTGAGCCTCTCCACAAGCGGAATATCGAAAGCCAGAAAGCGGTTGCAAGAAAAACTATTCGGAAACGACGGAACCGCAAAAGACTTTGACGCTTTCATCAAATCTCTGTAAACCAATAATTTAACTCTCGTTTGTCAATAACCTGTCAACTCTTGACGGCTATTGTCAACTTAATGTCAACGCGTTTCGTTGGCATTCTTTTTTCGTATTCATACTTTTGCATCGAAATCAGAAATCAAACAAAATTAAAACAATAAAAGTATGAAAAAGAAATTTATGATTTGTTGCATGGCAATCATCACAAGTATGAGCATGCACGCACAGGGAAAAACAGTAGAATTACACTGGGATGATGATTATAGGAATGGTGATCGCTTTGAAGTCCCCACGGTAAAGTACGACAAAGACGAAGTTACCATCAGCGCAGATACCATTATATATAATGTACATATTATAATAAAAGATGCCACCGGAAACACAATCTATGACAAAAAGAAAATGATAAACCCGGCAGAAACAACATTAAGCATTCCCGAAGAATATCAAAACGACAAATTCACTATCGAGATTTACTATAAGGATAAATACGTTTACGGATATTTTGAAGAATAACCATATACACCGACAATGTTCATAACACTATATGACTACTGCTTAAAAAAAATAACATGAAGCATTTTTTTATTTTATCAGTATTTCTTGCCATGCTGCCCATGAGCGGAAATGCACAGTGCAACCCCAACGCCACGACGAAATACCTATGCCTCGGCATAGAGCCGAATATAGGAGCGTCGTTCGGCAACAAAGGGATGAGGATGAACAACTATGCCCTCGACCTTTACTTGGGCATACAAGGGCGGCTGAACATCGTGGGAAGCGTGGAGCAGACATACAACTACTACAAGATGGACGACGTGAAAACGTATTTCTCGAACACGGGACTCGCCGGCGGACTGGCATACCAATTCGTAAAAAACGCCAAAAGCCACTGGCAGATGAAAGCCAAAATGGGAAGCACGATAGGGCACGCCGACTGGAAAAATACGTTCTATGACGTATCGGTGAGTTTCGTTCCGCAAATAGGCAAATCGTCGTCGCACGGCTCACTGAGCCTGGGCTACCGCTATGCCCACTCGCGGACAGAAGACATCGGGCACCATAATTTCATCTATTTCGCACTTGGTTTCGGACTATGATTATTTAATATAATCATAAAAAGATATCAATACTAATAAATACAAAAACAAAAAGCATTCATCCATGAACAAATTTATATTGACAGCCCTGCTGATAGCAGCTCCGTGTCTTCTGCACGCAGAAGACACGGAAAGATGAAGTGGCCAGATTTGGCTTGTACACCGAATTGAAGTTAGACGAAAGTTTCAGGCAGCATGGCACCGAAGCCGGAGCACTTAACCTGACATTGGGTTTTGAGCCGATAAAAAAGTTGTCTGTGGCGTTCAACTGGAAACCGACACTGACATTGTATAACAATAATGACGTGAAAACCTACTTCTCGTCACCCGATGTCATCGGCGGAAGCATCGGATACAGGGTCTTCCGGCAGAAAAACGGCACGAGATACGTACCCGAAGGGCAGTCGCTCGACATCCGCACTTCCATCAACTCCACACTGGGAGGCAATGATTTGAAATTCACTTCATACGACGTAGGCCTGTACTACTATCAGCGGAAATCCGTTTCCGCCCCTGTCACGGGCATCGGTTTCAGGCACACATCATACCACACACCGGGCATTCAAGACACCTACTGCGTGTTTATAGAATGCGGTTTCAGGTTCTGACCTTATATAATACTGATACCATAAGCACCAAGTGAGGCCCCGCAGCCTGCCGCCATAACCAATAAAGATGTTACACTATCTACATGCAGACATGCGGCGGCCTCACTTTCGCCAATCAATCGTAAAACAAACAAATACCCTTAACCACAATGAGAATATCAAATCCCGGAATATTCATGCCGCTATTCTTCACGTTTTTCTTGATAATAATTACGTGGTTCTTCACGCCCGACACGCCGTTATGGCTCTTCACCCGGTTCACGCTGATAGCAAGCATGGCCATATACCTGTCTACCTGCTTCCTGAAATCGGACAACAAGAACCTCGCCCACCTCACGCTCACGGGCGATGCCTTCGTCGCCGGGGGCTTGTTCATGGTTGCGGCATTCGCCGACTCCGAGCATCTGCAATTGTGCATGATACTTATCTGCGTGCCCCTGGCAGACATGATGCGGTATGTTTGCCGTGAAGACCCGCCAAAGAGGTACTACCCCATAGAACACCGGAACACGTGGATAGTGTACACCGAGATTGCGCTCACGGTGCTGACATACACCGTCATCGTGATATGCAATTTCAGATACCCGTTGCTTCTCGACGTAGTGTTTCTCTCGCTGGCGGCCGTGGCTTTCCTCATCGGTTTCTACCTGATGACAAGCGAGGAAGCACTGATGCCCGAAGAGAGGGAAAAATATCTGCCCATGACATTCTTGGCCGTCCCGCTGGCTTTGTGCTCGCCATACATATACCGGAGCGTGGGCAAAGCCTCGTTTGTATATTGCATCGCCTTAGCGTTGGTGATTGTCGTCATTCTCACCCTCGACACGATGCGATTTGCTGCGCGCGACAGATGATTGCAACAGCAAGATACATACTCTCCGCTGCACGGCAGTGACATTTTATACTTTAGATTGTTGCGCTTTCCGCTGTTTATTCGTACTTTTGTAGACAATAAGCCACGACAACTATACAGTTTGACAAGAGATATGGAATACTCACTGTTATAATATCACACCGCATTAACATGGTGAAAACAGTGCCGAGGAATATATAAATGATAACTAAACATAATGGCATGAAGAGACAAGAAAACATGAAGAAAATGATCTTCATACTGCTGTTGGCGGCCATGCTGCCGACGAGCATTATGGCACAGTGCAACCCCAACGCCACGACGAAAAACCTGTGTCTCGGCATTGAGCCGAACATAGGAGCGTCGTTCTGCAAACAGGCAAGTCTTCATCGCACGGGTTGCTGAGCGTGGGTTGCCGCTATGCTCACTCTCGGACAGAATACATCGGACACCATAGTTTCATATATCTCGGCCTCGGACTATGAGAAAACCGGCACGGTGGCTTTTGATTATTCAACTGTTTCGTAATGAGTGATATGTAAAAATAAAATCACAATACAATAACTGTATTTTTATACGCCATGAGTAAATATTTATGCAAATATATAAACGGCATACACTTGTTTTTCTTTGTTTTTTGATACTTTTTCAATTGTCTCAAAACAAAATATCCGTTGCTAATATACAAAATTTTAAAGCGGAATGCAAGAGATTTTTAACGGTAAAAATGCATTTTTACCGTTAAACGCTTTCCTCGAAGTCCACATATTCACCATCGCCGTCGGCGAATATCTTACGGTCGGCGGTCGCGGGGTCGCGGTTGTCGATAATGGTTGTACCCGAGGCGGTGGTGTGTGTCCGTGCGCCAGCTGTTCCGCCGTTCATGCCGTTCCATGCCGACGATGACGATCTGCCGCCGGCACGCTGTCGGTCGCCGTTGCGGTTTCCTGCACGGCTGCCTCCGGTGAAATCGCCCGTGGCAGCGCGTGCCGCGTCGCGAAACATGCCGAGACCTTTCGCCACAATACGTACCACCACCATGGCCGCCACGGCAATGATGACGAACATCAACAATAATATGAACAACAGGCCTTGCAACATGGGCAGATAAAGACTTGGTGACTATGCCTTACGGCGCGATGTGAACACCGACAAAGCCACATACCACGCTATGACGGCGGCAAAACCGCTCATACCGAGCAACAGAAGCATCGGCACGCAGGTGACGATGAAGATATACTTGACCTCGTTGCCGCTCCACCCCCACGTCTTGAATTTGAGGGCAAACATGGGTATCTCGGCCACTAGAACCAAACTGCTGACGAACACCATCAGCACAACAGCGACCACCGCCCATGGCGATGACGAAAGCACCGAGCCTCCTCCGACGATCAGTGACGCCCAAAAGAGCGCATTGGCGGGAGTCGGCAGGCCGATGAAAGAAGTGGTCTGCCGCTCATCGAGATTGAACTTGGCAAGGCGGAGAGCCGAAAAAGCAGCCATGACAAACGCCACATAGGGAATGAAAGTACCGATAATGCCGACAGACGGCGGATATATGGCTGTATCGAGAAAGGTAAATATCATCGCAGATGGAGCCACACCGAAAGTGACGCAGTCGGCAAGGGAGTCAAGTTCCTTACCTATTGGCGACGATACACCGAGCAAACGTGCGCTCATTCCATCAAAGAAATCAAACACCGCACCAATTATTATAAAAAGAAACGCCGTCTCGTAACATCCGAGAAAGGCGTTATATACTGCCACACACCCCGACATGAGGTTGCATGATGTTATCGAGTTGGGTATATGACGTTTGATACTGTTGGCCATTGTCACTTCATTTTTGCTATTACCGTGAGGTCACCTGTGGTCTTCTGACCCATCTTCACGCACACCTCGGTGCCTAACGGCAGGAACACATCCACCCGGGAGCCGAGCTTTATGAAACCGAGATGCTCGTCGATGAAGCACTCTTCGCCCGCCTTGGCGTATGTGACGATGCGGCGCGCCATGGCTCCCGCTATCTGGCGACAGAGCACCTGCTCGCCCTCGGGGGTCTCGATCATCACGTCGGCGCGCTCGTTCTCCTCACTGGCCTTTGGCAGCCAGGCCTTGTGGAAATTACCGTTGCGATGCTTTACAAACTTCACCTTGCCGTCCACGGGGAACCAGTTGGCATGCACATTAAAGAGACTCATGAAGATGGATATCATCAAACGGCGGTCATGGAAATACTCGTTCTCCTCAACTTCCTCTATCACCACTATCGTACCGTCTGCCGGTGCCACAACAGTACGCTCGGTGCTGCCCTCGAAAAAACGTTTCGGGCAGCGATAGAAGTTGAGCACAATCATCCAAACAATACTGAAAACGCACACAAACGCAGCGAACGGCACCTTGCAATCGACATAACGCCACAGCAGAAAAGCCACGGCTATGAGCAAGATAAGACTTACAGTCAGAGTGTTTGTTCCTTCACGATGTATTCTAATCTTTTTCAGTTTCCTAAGTCTTTTATCCATCAGTAAGTTTCAGGTTATATGTATATGCCTTGCAAAGGTACTCTTTTTTTACTTACCCCGCAAACTTTTTACCTTTATTCTTTGGCTGTATCAGGTTTTAAGCGTAACTTTACGCCTCAAAAATCAGGAACAGACAAAGATACCGCATGCAAGATTTCGTACACCTACACGTTCACACCTACTACTCTATCCTTGACGGCCAGGCGAGCATCCCCAAGCTCGTGGACAAGGCCGTGGGCAACGGTATGCGCGGAATGGCAATCACCGACCACGGCAACATGATGGGCATAAAAGAGTTTTTCAACTACTGCAAAGGCATCAACGGCAAGCGCAAGGACAAGGGCGAGGAACCGTTCAAGCCTATTTTCGGTTGTGAGATGTATGTGGTGCGCAACGGCCGACGGCTTACAGACAAGGACAAGTCTGCGGGAGACTCAGGCGGTAATCACCTTGTGGTGCTGGCGAAAAACGAACGCGGCTATCACAACCTTATTAAACTGGTGTCGAAAGCATGGGTAGAGGGCTTCTACGGACGACCGAGAACGGACCACGTGGAACTGGAAAAGCACAGCGAGGGACTCATCGTCTGCTCGGCGTGCATCGCCGGCGAGGTGCCCGCCAAGATTCTTAACGATGACATAAAGGGTGCCGAGGAAGCCATTTTATGGTTCAAGCGGGTATTCGGCGACGACTATTACCTGGAATTGCAACGGCATGAGGTGAAGCGCCCCGATATTAAGGCCAATCGTGAGACGTTTCCTTTACAGCAAAGAGCCAACAAGGTTATAATCGAACTGGCCCACAAGCACGGCGTGAAACTGGTATGCACGAACGACAGCCACTTCGTAGACGAGGAGAACGCCGAGGCACACGACCGTCTGCTTTGCCTATCTACCGGTAAAGATCTCGATGACCCTACACGCATGCTGTATTCGAAACAGGAATGGTTCAAGACCAGGGAGGAAATGAACGAGGTGTTCTCCGACGTTCCCGAAGCGCTGGCCAACACCTGCGAAATACTCGACAAGGTGGAGACATACTCGATAGACCACGATCCAATCATGCCGTTCTTCCCAATCCCCAAGGAGTTCGGCACGGAAGAAGAATACCGTGCGAGACTCACGGAACAGCAACTGTATGACGAATTCACATCGGACGAGAACGGCCAAAATCCGCTTCCGCCCGAGGAAGGAGCGAAAAAAATAAAGAAACTGGGCGGATACGACCGTCTGTACCGTATCAAGTTCGAGGCCGACTATCTGAGCAAACTGGCCTACGACGGAGCGTACAAGCTCTACGGCACGCCACTGTCTGACGAAGTGAAGGAACGTGTGAACTTCGAACTGCACATAATGAAGACGATGGGATTTCCCGGCTACTTCCTCATCGTGCAGGACTTTATCAACTCCGCCCGCGAGGAGCTGGGGGTGATGGTCGGTCCGGGGCGCGGCTCGGCTGCCGGTTCGGTGGTGGCCTATTGCCTCGGCATCACCAAGATAGACCCCATCAAATATGACCTCCTGTTCGAGCGCTTCCTCAATCCCGACCGAATTTCGCTCCCCGATATAGATACCGACTTCGACGACGACGGCCGCGGTCGTGTGCTTGAATGGGTGGAAGACAAGTACGGGCACGACAAGGTAGCGCACATCATTACCTATGGAACCATGGCAACCAAGAATTCCATCAAGGATGTGGCGCGCGTGGAGAAACTGCCGCTCGAACGAAGCAAACAGCTATGTAACGCTATCCCCGACAAACTGCCCAATGGCCTGAAGATGAACCTGGCCAATGCCATAAGCGTAATCCCCGAACTGAGAGAGGCGGAAGCCAGCGCCAACAAACTCGAAAGCGAGACGATAAGATACGCCAAGATGCTCGAAGGCACGGTGCGAAACACCGGCATACACGCCTGCGGAACGATTATATGCCGCGATGCCATCAGCGACTGGGTGCCGGTGTCCACGGCCGAAGACAAAAGCAATCCCGGCCACAAGTTGCTCTGCACGCAATACGACGGACACGTCATCGAGGAGACCGGCCTCATCAAGATGGACTTCCTCGGCCTCAAAACGTTGTCACAGCTCAAAGAGGCCGTGGAGAACGTCAGACTGAGGCACGGTGTGGAGATAGATCTCGACAACATACCGATAGACGACGAGCTGACATACCGGCTTTACTGCGAAGGCCGCACGATAGGCACGTTCCAGTTCGAGTCCGCCGGCATGCAAAAGTATCTCCGCGAGCTGCAGCCGTCGGTCTTCGAGGACCTGATTGCCATGAACGCGCTCTACCGTCCGGGGCCTATGGACTACATCCCGTCGTTCATCGCGCGCAAAAACGGCCGCGAAGAGATTAAATACGACATCCCCTGCATGGAGAAGTACCTGAAAGACACATACGGGATAACTGTCTATCAGGAGCAGGTCATGCTTCTTTCGCGACAACTCGCCAACTTCACCAGAGGCGAGAGCGACGCCCTCAGAAAGGCGATGGGAAAGAAGAAGAAAGCCATCGTAGATGCCATGAAGCCTAAATTCATAGAAGGCGGCAAGGCAAACGGCCACGATCCGAAAGTACTTGAAAAGATATGGTCCGACTGGGAGAAGTTCGCCTCATACGCATTCAACAAGAGTCACGCCACGTGCTACTCGTGGGTGGCTTACCAGACAGCATATCTCAAAGCGCACTACCCGGCCGAATTCATGGCTGGCATCATGAGCCGAAGTCTCGACAACATAAACGATATCACCAAGTTCATGGACGAATGCCGCGCGATGGGCATCCCGACGCTCGGCCCCGACGTGAACGAGAGCCGCCAGAAGTTCAGCGTAAACAAGAAAGGTGAAATCCGATTCGGCATCAGCGCCATAAAAGGCGTGGGAGGAACGGCGGCCGATGCCATCATATCGGAGCGCGAGACAAACGGCCCTTACAAAAATATTTTCGACTTCATACAGCGTATCAACCTCAACGCCGTAAACCGAAAGTGTGTCGAATCGCTCGTGCTCAGCGGCGGTTTCGACAGCTTCGGCATCAGGCGCGAGGACTTCTTTGCCAAAAATCCGAAAGGCGAGGCATTCATAGATACCTTCGTACGCTACGGACAGACATTCCAAATGGAGATGAACCAGATGCGCAACTCGCTCTTCGGAGGCGACAACGAAGTGGAGATTGCCACCCCGCCGATAATAAGGGGCGAGATGTGGAGCGATATCGAGCGGCTCAACAAGGAACGGGATCTTGTCGGTATATACATATCGGCGCACCCGCTCGACGAGTACAAGATAATACTTGACAATCTTTGCAACACCAAATGCAGCGAGCTATCGGACATTTCGCAACTCCAAGACCGGGAAGACATCATCATGGGAGGTATCGTCACGGCTGTCACTTCGAAGTTCACGAAAAACGGAAAGCCATGCGGTTTCGTGACGATAGAAGATTTCGAAGGCTCCGGCGAGCTGGCTCTCTTCGGCGAGGAATGGGGACGCTGGAACGGCATGTTCAAGGAAGGATGCACCATTTACATGACAGCGAAGTGCCAGCAACGCTACCGCGACAGCAAATTCTTCGACCTTCGCCTCCAAAACATCGAGTACTTACAGTCCGTAAAAGACAAGGCCATCGACCGGATAACCATCTCACTTCTAACAGACGAGCTGAACGACCAGATCGTTACCGAACTGAACGAGATCATAAACGAGACCCCCGGACAGACCAAACTGTTCTTCCGCCTGCACGATTCGAGCGGCAAGAACCACGTGTTGCTACGCAGCGGCAACCGGACGGTAGACGTAAAGCGAAACCTCATAGCCTATATCGAGCAGAACAAGAACGTGCTCGACTATAAGATTAACTGACGGACGAACGCCGACGGAATTTCAAACATCAGGCAACAAATAAAGCAGATGGTCGTGAACGAAAGCTCACGACCATCTGTTTTTTATTCCATTAAAACTCAAAAAAGCCTTCACACAGACATTATCATCATCTCCTCCGCCTACCGCTCCACAGGCAAACAGCCGCAAGTATGCCCATGACAAATATAAACAGGAGCGCAAACACACCGGAAGATGTGTATATCCGGCCCGTATGCGCTTCGAGAGCCACGTTCCACAGCGACATTGGCAACGTGGAAAGGCATTCCGGTTGTCCGATCACTGATGTCCCGTTATCATACTCCACTACCATGGGCACCGGCTCGCCGGTAGCCGAACGCACACATATATCGGCTGAATAGCCGCTCACGGCATGCTTGCCGAATGGAGGCCCCGGCTCGGGCGAAACACTGTCGCCGGTAAACCGGTCGGTAATGCGCCCCGTACTCCTGTCCCAAAGGTACATCCCCGAGAACGAGCCGGCAAGCCAACGGTTGCCTCCCGGCTCACGTTCAAGCACGTTCAAGCCCATCACACTGACAGCGGGAGCTTCGCGCAACGGCTCGGGAACACTCCCGAACTCCTTTAACGAGTAAAAGCCTTCCGACGTGGAGAGCATCCAGTCGCCCGCTACATCATCCCTGCGCAGCATCCGCAACTTGTCCGTCCAAGGATTGCCACTGTCCAACGACGTGAACGGTACAGCCGGAACATCGCACGACAGCAATCCTATCATGACAGGCGGGCGCAGGCTCCACCCGGTGACAACCACCAAAAGCGACAGATACAGGGTCTTGCGGCCGGCATAGTCGTGCACCCGCCGCATCTTTTTCAATGCCGAAGAAATACACGCGCCACCCTTTCCACGCCTCAACACACCGAGCAACAGCCAATAAGCCACACCCGTAATACATAGGACGACAAGCACAACGGCGACCAAATCCATCACCAAACGCCCCGAAAGGCCGAACAATTCGCCGCTGTGAAGCATCCATACCGTGCGAAAGAGGCTCACCGTGCCATCATGACCGGCAGGAGCACGCAATACAACCCGGCGGAACCCGCTGCCGCCCGGGCCGGAAACATAAAGGCACGAGCGTCCCACGACAATCACGCTGTCGCCGGACACCACCATGTCGGAAAGCCGCTCGCCGCCATTCGGCAGGGCCACTTGCGACCATCCGCCACGCTCTCCGCGCATGAAAAGGCCGAAAGGCGACAGCGCATAGAGTGTGCCCGAGGCCGCGCGCGCCATCGAACGGATGTTACGCATATCGGCGCCACACGGCAAGCCGTCGTTAAAGTCGGTCACGCGAACGGCGGAGCATAGCCCCACCGGCAGGCTGTCCAACGCCACAAAAGGCTCGCCGGACACCAGAAACACCCCGCCGGCACCATAGACAAGCACCCGCCCCGCACTATCGGGCGAGTGCTTGCCACAGTCAAAGCGGCCGTCGCAGACCAATGTGCCGCGAAGCAAACCGTTATTCCAATCTTGAAAGCGATATACAGAGGGCAGCAAGCCGCGGCTCACACTCAATCCGGCAATGGCCCGGCGGTGGTTCAGCAACACGCCCGACACACAAAACACCACGATGAAGAAGCATGCGGCCAGCCCTGTCCATTTATGCAACGTCCTCCTGCTCACGCTTTCCTCTTCTTTACGGCCTCAACCCACATATATAAGGCAAGCGACACGAACGCGATGAGCATGACTATCATCTGCACCGCATACTTATGCGGCTCCACCCATATCTCGTTAAAGAAGTCCATGCGGCCGAGAATCTCCACCGGTGTCCAGAATACTATCACCGTGGCGATGGACATCCGTATGTTGGCACCCCACGAAGCGAGGCGCAACTGGCGGCGGAACATCAGCACGGCACCGGCCAAACAGCCCACGCCGACAAGGAAAGTGACGGGATGGCGGTCGCCGAGGAAGCGGCTGTCGTAGCAGAACATGAGCAGAAGATAGCTCGTCCAGAGAATCATGTTGAGCTCCATGAACGTCACTATGCTCGTGTGCCGGGTCATGGGGCGCGCCGCTATCTCCGTCTTCCGCCCCAGAAACAGCGTCCGTTGCCACCAGTTGATGAAGCCGCAACCGGTTTTAGTGCAGAAGACATACAGCATCATGACCATCATCCACAGGCCGAACGTGGCCGGAAGAATAAGGTACTCGGGCTTGGTGACTATCTCGCCGTCGACAATCTCGGGCTGCGTGCCCCAGCGGTTGGCGTAGTACTGAAAAAGAAACTCCACCCAACCTGTCCAGAAGAGCAGGCCGCCGAAAAGCCCGAGAAGCGTCTGCCGGGTGTCGCCCCGGACGAAAACACCCGCCACCACGACAGCCAGCCCCGCGCCTCCCATGGCGAAAGCCCAGCCGTGCACGGCCGAGGGAGGCATCGTCCGCTCCATCATTATCATCAGTGCGTGTCCGAGAGGCATCATGAACAGCACCAACAGAAAACTCATTACCGTTTTCCACCAGTTATTTTTTCTTTCCATAAAACAAGTTATTGTGCTTCCGCTGTGTATCGCCCGCCGGCCGGCACTCCGGCCGACAGCCACGAGACACAAGACGGAGGGTTAAAAAATCCTGTCGATATCCACCGAAAGGCCGACGCTGACGGTGGTTCCCGTTGTCACGGGCGACTTGCAGTAATAATACTCCGGCACGTAGCCTAACAGGTTGTCGACCGTCACCGACAGGCGGCAGGTGTCGAAAAGACGGTGCGAGGCCGTCAGTTTCCAGATGGCGTAGCCCGGATAATGCCGCTCCACGGTCTCCTCGAACGAAGCCAGCGAGTACTCCATGCAGTCAGCCGAAGAGAGCAACCGCCCCGAGAGCGATATGCCCGTGGCCTGCCGTGCGCTCCACCTCCGGTCGTAGTCGAGGCGCACCGTGGCCGCATGCGGACGGGTAGACAAGCCCACCGGCAGTCCGTTCTTCACGCTCTCATGGGTATATACGTAAGACAGATGAGCCGAAATGCCGCAGGGATAGCGTGCCGACACGCTCGCGTCGACTCCCGATATGCGCATGGACGACATGTTGACGTACGACTGTCCGCTGAGAGCCGTGTTCCACGCCGTGCTTATCCTGTTGTCAACGAAGTTGCAGAAGCCCGTGACCGTGATGTTATACCGCCCCCGCGTGTACTCGGCCGAGAGTTGCAGGTTGTCGCTCGTCTCGGGACGGAGGCTGCTGTTGCCGTAGATCATGAATATCCCGGCCATGTCGTAGTCCATGAACATCTCTTTGAGAGACGGCGCGCGGAAACCGTCGGAGTACGAAGCGCGCAGCGACAGGTGCGGGAACCTGTACATCAGGCCGGCCTTCGGCGACACATGGCGCACGGACGCACCCGAGAAATAGTCGAACCGCAGGCCGCCGATGACGCTGAGCCGCTCTGTCAGCGCCCAGTCCATCTGCACGAAAGCATCGATATTATACTGGCTTCGCGACCCGTTGCCGTCAAACTGGTAGGACATGAGGTAATCGCCGAACCAGTCTCCGCCGACAGAGAGCACCGTGTTTTCGGCAAACGAATGGTTGTACAACGCCCGCACCGCATGCTGGCGGTTGCTGTAATTGCGGTCGTCGCTGCCCGTCTTCACCGTATATTCACTTTTGTCGTATTGGTCATAGCCGTAGCTCAGCTCGATGTTTCCCGCCGAACCGACCGACAAGTCGGCTCTCAGGCCTCCCGAATAATCCCTGTAACGGTCTTTGACGCTCTTCAACGTGTTGCGCTCACGGAAGAAATAACCGCCCCGGGCGGTGAGCGTCAGCCGCTCAGAGGGTTTAAACACGAGTCGTTCTTTCACGTTCCACGTCGTGTTTCCTATTATTTTGTTGAAGTCGCCGGCCGTGATTTGCCCTGGCTTCAGCAGGTTGATGTCGTCTACCGCCGTGCGCTGCACCGTGGTGACGCTGCTCAGCCCACCACTACGCAGCCCGAGCAGCCCGCCGTAGCGGTATTCGCCGTGCGCCCCGTGGCGGCCGCCGGCATTGGCCGACCAGTCGCGGCGCTGCTTCTTGCTGATGATGTTTATCACCCCGCCGACAGCGGCCGAGCCGTAGAGCGACGATGCCGCCCCTTTCACTATCTCTATGCGCTCGATGCTTTGCAGGTCGATGCGAGAATAGTCGATGTTGTCCATCGTCTCGCCCGCCATGCGCTCGCCGTCGACAAGAAACAGCACGCCGTTGCCGCCGAAGCCCTGCATGTCGAGCGTCGTCTGCAGGTTCATGGCGAAGGTGAACTCCATGCCGGGCAGTTCCTGCTGCAACAGGTCCTTGATGTCGGCGGCGTTGCGCTTCTCTATATCCGCCGCCGTGATGACACGGGTGACTATCGGCACGTCTTTCAGCGTCTTCGGCGTGCGTGTCCCCGTGACCACCACCGTGCCGAGAGCCACCGAGTCGCTCACCCCGGCTGCCGCCGACAAGCCCGCGGCCGGAATTTCCGCTCCTCGGCCGGCCGACACGGGAGCCGAGAGGACAACCGCCGACATGACAAACGCGAAATACCTGCTGCCGGACATTATTTGTTATCGGTGAATTTGAACACGAGGTCGAAAGGCATCTTGCCCACTTTCAACGAATATGTGAGCGCGAGTTTTCCACCTGTCACCGTTCCGTTGAGCGCTCCCCTGTATTCCTTTCCATCCACTTCAAGGTCTATCTCGGCCGGGCCGATGGTATATGCGCCATTGCCTGACGAGGCCACACTCACGCCTTTCATCGTGAAGCCGGCTATTACCATATCCGTGCCGCCCATATTATAAGACGCTCCCGGCAGCGTGAGCGTCGCCGTGCCGTCGCTCCCGGCAGCTATTTTCACCGTCGTGGCAAACGGGTCTATCGCAATACCGGGCATTGCGGGCAGGCTCATGTTCATCACTCCGGAGTAGTCTCCCGCCACATTCCCGGCAGCCGACGGAGTGCTGCCGCTTTCTTCATCGTCACCGCAACTTGCCGTTGCCACTGTCATGGCCGCCATCATCACGACCATCATCATCAAATTGAAAATCTTTTTCATTCAGTTTTAATTTTATTGTTTTGTCTTTTGTCTTTTTCCGGGTGCAAAATTAATTCTATTCCATTGACGGTGCAATACTTAAAAATTATGATTTTAACAATAAACGACTTTTATAGTTCAGAGTGTAGAGTGCGGATGAATAATATTTATTATTGATTTATGTATTTAAAGACAAGAGGGTGAACTCTATTTACCGTCCATGCCGGCCTTGTCTGACTACGAGTAATAATATAAAAACGCAAAGGGCGCAAAGACGCAAAGGTACATACCTGCCTTATTTAAATACGAGTAATCATACCTCTGCACCCTGAACCCTAAACTCTGTACTACGGATAATAATACCTCTGCACTACAAAACGCTTCTTCTGAATAATGTTGACAAAACGCGTTCCATAATTCGTTTATTTCAAAATAAAAACCCCGCGGCCGAAAATATCGCCGTATTTTGAGGTTTTCGCAAGTGCTTGTGTTTCAGCGTGATATGCCTGCCACCCTACTCCACACACAAAACCTACTCCACATACAATCCCGATTTTTCACAACCGGCGTCCCGTTGCGCCGCAACGGGCATTCCGTCATCACCCGACGACCAACCCGACGCACTGCAACCACTATCCAAACGCCCTCCAACGACTATCCCGTTGCAAAACAGCGGCAAAACCACCGTTTCTCAAAGAGCGGCCCGCAGCCTTGTGTATCGCAATCCGTATCGCGCTGTTTTTTCTATTTCGACGAAAAATAAAGTGTTAAATTCGTGATATTATGTTTACAACCGCGGCATAAACCGTAGCGAACAACACCCGGCTGAAGCGTATGCCGCAGGCCATCGACCGCTCGATACAAAACAATGACCACTATATATATAATGTCCTTACACTGTCCCGTGCCCCAATCCCGCCGCATCCGCCGCGACGGCACGGAACCGAAAGGAACATTAAAAACATATTACTCTCACATAAAATTAGGTTATTTAACCACCCGCCGCTTGGCAGCGAACAAATAATGTCGTATCTTTGCACTATCAATTAGTAAAACACCATAAAACAAATAAAGCTATGGAAGTAAAGATTACAAACGAGAATTTCGAGACATTAAAGAATAGTGAGCAGCCGCTCGTAGTGGATTTCTGGGCTACATGGTGCGGTCCCTGCCGTATGATAGCCCCCATCGTTTCCGAACTCGCCGATGAGTACGACGGCAAGATAACCGTGGGCAAGTGTGACGTTGAGGAGAACGATGATGTGGCTGCCGAGTTCGGAATACGCAACATCCCAACCCTGCTGTTCTTCAAGAACGGCCAATTGGTAGACAAGATTGTGGGAGCTGCCTCAAAAGAGAAGATCAACGAAAAAATGCAAACCCTCCTCTGATTATGGCCGACTTTGAAGACGAGTTGCGGATGGACGAGGAGGAGAACGCACGCGAGGCGGAATTCATTCTCAACAATCTGCCGGCGGAAATAAAAGAGAAGTTCTCTACCGATGACATCCTGTACATGATGGATGCCATAGTGGAGTACTACTTCACCAGCGGAGTGCTTGATGCCGAAGGAGACAGCGACGGGTACATTGACATCGACCTGCAGAAAGTGGCAGAATACGTATGCAAAAAAGCAGAGGAAGACAAACGCGGAATATATGACCCCGATGAAATCTTCTTCGTGGCACAGGCCGATCTCGACTTTCAGGAAGGAACGGAATAATTTTCATAACGGTTTAAAGGAAAAGAGGAATGACAAGCTATCGCTGTCATTCCTCTTTCGGTTTGTCACGGCAAGGTTGCTACGGCATTCAACAACAAACCGCCATGGTTCGCAATAACGCTCATAATAATACGGCTGTATATTTCAATCCTTTATCAAAACAGTCCTTCCACCGTCTTCACGCTCGGCTATCTCCACCCTCAGAGCGTCTTCGGGCAACAGGTCTTCTATCAGTTCGGGCCACTCGATGAAACATAGAGCGCCACTGTAAAAATAGTCCTCGTAGCCCATGTCGTACACTTCGTCGAGTTTCTTGATGCGGTAGAAGTCAAAGTGATAGATGAGTTCATCGGTGGTATCGCTGCGATACTCATTGACGATGGCAAATGTGGGCGATGTTATGACGTCCGTGACGCCGAGTTCCTCACACACTGCCTTGATGAACGTAGTCTTTCCTGCGCCCATTTTACCATAGAAAGCTATCACCGTGCTTTCTCCGAGGGCAGCCACAAACTCGTGGGCCGCCTCGCGGATATTTTCCAAATCGTTTATCTGTATTTCCATTTGCTTAATTCGTAATTTTCAATTTAACAACTGCATTTTCAGAATCCGCAACCAATCGCTGCGATACAAGCCTCATCACCGTTTCTTTCCTGTCATCGTCACCACAGGGATTATCATCTCTTCCATAGATATGCCGCCATGCTGGAATGTGTTTTTATAATAAGACACGTAGTAATTATAATTATTGGGATATGCGAAAAAAGAGTCACCAGTGGCGAAAACATAACTCGTACTGATGTTGGGAGCGGGCAACTGGGCTCGCCTCGGGTCTTTGATGACAAAGAGTTCCTTGCTGTCGTAGGCCAGGTTCTTTCCGAGTTTATAGCGCAGGTTGGTGTTGGTATTGCGGTCGCCGATTATTTTGACCGGCTTGTCTGTACGTATCGAACCATGGTCGGTGGTGACAATCACTTTACAGTCTGTCTGCGACAGTAGCCTGAACAGTTCGGCAATAACAGAATGGCAGAACCAGCTCAGAGTGATGCTACGATATGCCGACTCGTTATTTGCCAGCTCACGGACCATCTTCGACTCCGTGCGTGCATGGCTGAGCATGTCTATGAAATTGAATACGACCACATTCAGGTCATTCCGCCCGAGATTTTTGAACTGTTGCATGAACTTCTCCGCTCCCGCAGAGTCGTTTATCTTATGATATGAATAGGTGTGACGACGGCGATAACGGTCGAGCTGCGTGCCAATGAGCGGTCCCTCATTGAGGTTTTTTCCTTCCTCCTCGTCTTCGTCAACCCATAGCTCAGGAAACATCTCGGCAATCCTGTTGGGCATCAAACCGCTGAAAATGGCATTGCGAGCATACTGCGTCGCGGTGGGAAGGATGCTGAAATACAAGTCCTCCTCTATGTCGAATGAGTCTCCTATCTCACCGGCTATCATCCGCCACTGGTCGTAACGGAAGTTATCAAACACCACAAGAAAAACCTTCTCGCCAGCGTCGAGTGCCGGGAACACCTTGCTCTTGAACAGCTCGGGACTCATCATGGGGTGGTCCAAGCCCTGAGATGACGGATTAAGCGCGTCTACCCAATCGAGATAATTCTTCTTTATGAACTTGGAGAAGCCGTTGTTGGCCTCTTCTTTCTGCATACAAAGCATCTCGGTCATGCTGCTTGACGTGCCGCTAAGTTCCAACTCCCAGTGAACAAGCCTGCGGTATAAATCAATCCAATCCTGATATGTGCGGCAGTCGCTTATCTGCATGGATATCTGTTGGAAATTCTGTTGATAGCCACTCTGCGTCACCTCCGTCACAATCTCCTTGCGATGTATGTTTTTTTTCAGGGCAAGCAATATCTGATTGGGGTTAACCGGCTTTATCAGATAGTCGGCAATCTTCGAACCTATGGCCTGGTCCATGATGTTCTCCTCCTCGCTCTTTGTCACCATCACCACCGGAACCGCGGGAGCAATCTCCTTTATCCGTTGCAATGTCTCAAGTCCGCTGAGGCCGGGCATCATCTCGTCAAGCAGCACAAGGTCAAAGCTCTGCTGACGGCACTGTTCGACGGCATCAAGACCGTTTGTCACCGTGACCACCTCATAGCCTTTCTTTTCAAGAAACAGCAGGTGCGCCCGCAGCAATTCGATCTCATCGTCTGCCCAAAGTAATAATCCGTTGCTCATCTGTAAAAGTCTTCATCAAAATCGAAACCGTCTGCCGGCGGCTCATTGTTATTATTGTTCGGCGGCAGTCCGATACCGTCGAAAAGTTCATCGGCATTGCGGGCACCGGTTCCGTCGTTATCACTGCCGGCACCTTCGCCATCCTCATCCGCTCCGTCTTCCCCGTTTTCAGGTTGCTCTATGGTCTCCGGAATATCGAGCAGGGACTCATCGCTGACCCGCAACGGAGCGAACGAGCGTTCGAAGAACCGCTCATAGTCAACATAACTATACCGGATGCCAAGCAGCTTCAAGTTCTCCTCACTTATTATTATACGGCGACAACCTTTCAATCGCTCCGCCATATCTTTATCTGAATAGAGACGGCGGGCATATTGCAGGGCCTCATCGTAATTCAGGAAACCGCTGATAAGCATGCGGCTGATTTCTCCGTCGTCATCGACGACAATATCGAAATTACGGACAAGGAAATTGGAAAAGTTATATCTCGCCATCTCATAAAGCAGCTGATTGGAATTGACAGAGTCCGGACGGAACGCAAGGAGGAACACGAAACCGGTATTCCTCTCCATGCTCAACGTATCGGTGGCTGTGGAGTCACTGTCGGCGGACACCCCGCGGCGAGACCATATATCGCCTATATCAAACTTGCCGCCATGCAAGCGCCTGCCGGCCTGCACACCTTTTATTATCATCCCGGCCAGTTCGGTAACCTCACTGTCGGGATATTTCTCCACCACTTCTTTCATATCGGCCACACACGCCGCAGCGTCTCCGTCGTTAAGATGCCCCAATCCGTTGATGAAAATGAACTTTGGACGGTTTATTCCGAGAGGGAACCGCTCGGCAGAAAGTCGTGCGTTCGCTTTGACCTCATCATACCTGTCGGCCTTGAAGGCATCGTATGTAGCGGCGTAAAGCGAATCTTCTATATGAACGCCAAAGCGGGCGTTCTCGGCAAAATAAGGATCGCTAAGCAATATTGTCCATTTGCTGTCGGGATAAGTATCGCGCAGACGAGCAAGGCTGTGTTCGGCCATGGCGGTATCGCCACGACGTGAATAAATAAGAAACAGGTGATACCACGCCTCGTCGTTTCTGTCATAGTCGGAATACTGTCCCGTGAGCCGAGTGAGCGCTTTCTCGCTGAGAGTGAGATTATCGAGTTTATCCTTGAAAATGACTCCTGAGTTGAACAGCCCGTCTTTTATTATATTGTCGCTTTCAGCCTTTTGTTCTTCCGTAAAAGGAATCTGTGCCATATAATACTCACGCTTATGAGGATCGTCAGCCACGCTATCGGCCGCCGCCCCGAAAACATCAGTAGTCACACTGTCGGTGGCAATGGAGTCGGAAACAGCCGTATCGTCAGAAAGTTCATCGACATTATTATCCACACCGGCCTCCGTGTCGGCGGCAAGATTTACCACGGTGCGGTTGACACGCTGCCAATCGTCCGTATTCTCACGCTTTCCCCACAACCGTTGAAATGCCGCCTTACCCTGATTTACGACCATCGGATTGTAAAAATACCACTGTCCAGACTGATTTACAGGAGCCGCAGGGGTATTACCGGCCGCCTGGCTGTTGCCTTGCGAACCCTGCTGCTGCAACTGTTTTTCGACCTCAGCCTCCCGGGCGGCACGTTCTTCCTCCTTTTCCTTTTTCTTCAACGCCTCTATCACACGATCAATAGCGGCATTGCGCTCTGCCTCAGGCATTTTGGCCAATAGTTGAAGAGAGTCTTGCAGATGCACCGCCTCGGTATGGGGGACAAGCTCATCAAGAACCTTGGAACGCCGGGAGAGTTGCTCGTAGTCATCCCGTTCCTTATCGAGCAGGCCTATCGCCTCTCCATAGCAACGCTGGGCATCGGCATACCGCTCTTTCACCCAATAAAGATCTCCAAGTTTCAGCAACAGCACGCCTTTCTCTATTCCGCCACGAACGGACTTCTCATTACCTTTCTCGTATGCCGCAATGGCATTCACTGTATCGCGCTCGGCAAGATATATGTTGCCGATGGCATAATAAACCTGATCAAGATAATCCTTATTATTGTCTGAAACGGCCATGCGGCGCAACCGACGTATCATCTGCCTGGAACGTCCTGCCGCCATGACCTCGGTCTGGGCTATGCGGGCGTTGAACTCCAACTCATACGGAGGACTCTGCCGCACGACCTTGCGAAACGCCCTATATGCCTCCTCACGATTGCCAAGCTCGGTCTGGATCTGCCCCATGAGATACCACTGACGGGCACGCTGCTTGCGGCGCCGTTCATGTTTTATCACCCGTGAAAGATATTTCACCGCCTCGTCATATTGCCGTGCATGTATGTAATAGTCGGCATAGGCATAGTCCCAGTCTTTCACCGCACGATAATGCATAGTGTCACGCCGCATCTTCGCTATCACGTCCTCGGCATCGTAGAGCCAGTCGAGTTCGGCATAGCTTTTTGCCAGCCATGCACGGGCTATGCCGTTGATGGCCGGTTGTGTGGCATACAAGCGGGACATATAGGAGAATGTGGCGGCAGCCTCATCGAAATCACCTTTCTGAAACTGTGACTTACCGAGCAAAAGCCATGCCCTCCACAAGAACGGATTATACTCGCGGCGGTTGAGCCACTCTATATCCTTGGCTGTCTTGCGACGGCTCTTGGTCCATTCGGGACGCCGCTTGATGCTGTGCAGCTTTATGGCCTTCTCCGATTTCTCTATCGCACGGTCGAAATTGGTCTTGCCAAGATCGCGGCTTGCCTTGTTGCCAACAGTATAGAGAGGTATCATCTCCGTGAAATTATCCTTGTTGCCGCTCTCTTTGGCCAGCGCTCCGTCTATAAATGCCTGGCTTCCGTTATAATAAGTATTGTATCGGGCGTTGAACGAATGCCACCAACGGCTCTTGCCGGTGTTCTTCTGCGTGGAACAACCCGCCACCACAAGCAGAACCGCGGCGGATAAAAGCAGGACTATATGTCTCGTTCTATGATGTGTCATCATTATATCTAAACTTCAGATATGTGGTTTTATTGTTTGCCAAAGGTTTTTCTTTTGACTCAACCGGCTATCAGAAGCATCATTTCATCTTTTATCTGGTCGGGTACGTTGATGCCCCGTAGCGAAAGGCTGCGACACCAGTCGGCCACCTCCTCCGGTCTCATGGAAAGCATCACGGCACCAAACTCATCGGCCTCGTCATCCGTATATCCGTCAGAAGGTCTGCCGGAATATGCGTCAAGCTCCTCGTCATCGAAATATTCGGGTTCTTTCGCTGCCGCTTCGAGCATGCAATCCATATTGCATTTAGTGCCGCCACCGGCACATCCCGAGCAGTCTTGCCCGACTGTCACCACACCGCCGTCATCGTCTTTGCGATAGAACAGTTTTGCCATTACGGCGGTCAATACGCCAAGAACAACTATTGCCGCTGCTAAAACGAACATAAACTATGGATTTACAGTTGGCGTATATCAAAGTCAACACGCCGCAAATCGTTCCAATACTGAGGATATGACTTGGTGACAACACCGGGATTGTTTATCCTCAGACCATCGATTTTCATCGAGAGAGGAGCAAAAGCGAGAGCCATGCGATGGTCTTCGTATGTGTCGATGACAGGTATCGGCTCGGCATCACACCGTTCTCCGGTCCATCTGAGTTCACGACCGTCTATTTCCTCTATGACATAACCGAGCTTGCGCATCTCAGTCTTCAATGCCTCTATACGGTCGGTCTCCTTTATTTTCAATGTCTGCAAGCCCTTGAAATGAAACGGTACGCCAAGTGCGGCACAGCAAGTGACAAACGTCTGGGCGAGATCGGGAGCATTGATGAAATCATATTCGAGACGCGGCACCATGCGACCGGTATTCTCTATTGTAACCATTCTCGGCACATCGGAACCGGAGACATCGAAAACAGTCTTCACTCCAAGCAGACTGAAAAGATATCTAACCGATGAATCGCCCTGCCTGCTACTGTCCGTCAACCCGGAAAGGGTAATCCTGCTGCCCGGCCCGCCAAGAGCGACCATCTCATACCAATACGATGCGGCACTCCAATCATTCTCTATATCATAATGATGTGCCGCATAAGGACGTGGTTTGACCTCTATAGTCCGATTGTCTTTCCACACTGCATCCGCTCCAAAATCGCCCATCATGCACAACGTAAGGTCGATATATGGGCGGGAGATTATTTCGCCCGTGAGGTTGAGCGTAAGCCCGCTACGCATCACGGGACCTATCATCAACAGGGCGGAAATATACTGCGAACTGACGTTTCCTTGTATTTCAAGTGTTCCTCCTTCTATCTCTCCGCCGGTGATACGCAGCGGCGGGAAACCTTCTTCACCCACATACTCTATGTTTGCGCCAAGACGGCGGAGAGCATTCACGAGCACGCCAATCGGACGATGGCACATACGGTCTGTCCCGGTGATGACATGCGTACCCGGACGCACTGAAAGAAAGGCAGTCATGAAACGCATTGCCGTGCCGGCAGCCTTGATATCAATGACATCAGGCATGTCTGTAAGAGCTTTTACCATCACATCGGTATCATCACAGTCTGACAGATTGCAAGGTATCACATCGCCACCGGCAAGAGCGCTGATGACAAGGGCACGGTTACTGATGCTCTTAGACGACGGCAAGTCTATCTCTCCTACAATCTGCCTCGGGGCGGTCAGTTCATATTGCATGTTTATATGGTTTTCTTTTTAATCTTAATAAATAATATGTATTACAAAAAAACACGGAATGAGCGAAATGAAACCCACTTCAAGCAACCGGGCATGATCATCAACCTGCGCCGAGATGCGCTCTGTCTCATCCGATAATGGTGCAAATCGAGAGAAAACATAGTTGTATGAAGCCACCGAAATGCGCCTATCTCGTGCAAAGATAGCCTAAATAGAATACACGGCAAAGGAAATAACATTAATTAATTAGCACACTGAATTTCCGTTAATCATAAGACAGGCGTCACAATATTTCTCTCGCAATCCAAGCACATGCCTCAGCATCGGCCAGTGCGTGATGATGCCGAGCGAGATTATAGCCGCACTCGGCCGCCACCGTTTGCAGCTGATGATTTGCCAGATACGGAAAAGCCCGGCGTGACGCCGAGTACGTGCAATGAAACAGATAGTCGGGATAGTCCATCTGATAGTAACGGAACACGGCTTTCAGGCATCCTTCGTCAAAGGATTTATTATGGGCCACAAGCGGCAGACCGGCTATCAACGGTTCTATATCCGCCCAAACTTTCGGGAACACGCGCGCTTCCTCTGTATCGTCACGGGTGAGTCCGTGCACCCGGGGACACCAATAGTTATAATAGTTTGGCTCAGGCTGAATAAGCGAATAGTACGTATCCGTTATCTCACCATCCCTGACCACAACCACACCTACAGAGCACACGCTCGTGCGCTCATTATTGGCTGTCTCGAAATCTATCGCCGCAAAGTCTCTCATATATATCCACGCATTTAACAGTTCAAACCAAACGATTGAAGGTCTGCCGGCATTTTACTTCTTATCTCACTTTAATCCAAAGAAATCCAAATCCGGATTTTTCATTATCACCTCAAACATATCACGCAGTGTGCATTACTTTCATCACTGGCGAATGGTGCCTCCTTATCTCTCCGAGTAATAAAGCGCACGAACTTAGAGCGTATCATACTCTCGGTATCTTTTGCGCAATCATCATCCGGGTCGAATTCTGTTACCATGAATTTACCTACACTACCGCATTTGCCGTCGTTTACCATAAAATCACAGCTGTCATAGTCTCTATCCACCAAAACTTACGGGATTTGCAATCTTTGCGACCAAACGCTCTTTCCATACCAAAGCAACTTTATTATTAACATGTGTCACACATTATAATCCGCTTTGCGCAACCACCGCGTTTTAACAAAAGAACCGATAAACAGAACCCACATTGCAAATTTAACCATTTCCATGGAATTACGAACAGAAAGACAAATGTTTAATAGCATGAGGAATGGAAAAAGCGGCACACAGCAGGATAAATAGCCGACGGAGACACCGTATTTTTAAAGACATAAGCGAATAGTGGAAAAGATATTCAGAAGCAGGAAACAATAAAAAGAGCGTCTTTATGATGCCGCAATTAAACCATATATCATGTATGTCCGTCTAATAAAAACGGGATTTGAAATACTACTATCACTAAAACAATATCATAATGAACAAACTGTCAAACTATCGTTTTGCCGCGCTTGCATTATTGTGTTGCGCGGCCATGCAGCTTCACGCACAGGATCCGCGTGAACGCTATTACTACTACGAAGTGCTTGAACCCAAACACGAATACAAGCCAAAAGTAGACGGGTATGCAGCCGAAAGGATCACGGAGAAACTCAACCGCGGACTTACAGCCGTACCGGCCAAGGACGGAAAAAGCGTATATCTCAGCTGGCGGCTGCTTGCCTCCGATGGTGATGGCGCAGCATTCCACGTCTACCGTAAGACAGGAGGCAAGACAAAACGTCTCACACGCAAACCAGTCACGACAACATGCGACTTTACAGATAAGGCTCCGACAGCAAAAGCTGTGTATAGCGTTAAAACAGTAAAAGGCAACGCCGATGAAGGACGGATTGAGGTTGAACTCGCAAAACTAAAGCCTTACACATCAATCAAACTGAAAGATAACGACCGGGCCGGAAAAATCGCATTGGCCGACCTAAACGGTGACGGCACTTACGACTACATAGTGCGCACCCCTTCGAGCAACGTAGATCCAGGAATGCCAGGCGACAAGACCGGAATAACCTATAAGATATCGGCCTATCTCAACGACGGCACATATCTGTGGACATACGATCTCGGGCCGGGAATAGAGCCGGGAATATGGTATTCGCCTTTCGTTGTCTACGATTTCAACGGCGACGGACGTGCTGAGGTAGCGCTAAAGACTTCCGGCTCCGACTTTATCAAAGCCCCGAAAGGCCGTGTGTGCGGCGGCAGTGAGTTCATGACAGTACTTGACGGCATGACAGGTAAGGAAATAGCTTCCATGCCGTGGCCCGAACGTAACGACCGATATGGCAACCTGGTACGCCAGAACCGCAACCAGATGGGCGTGGCATTCCTTGACGGCAAGACTCCTTATATTCTCGCGGCGCGCGGCACTTACAAACTGATGGTGGTCGACGCATGGATGCTTAAAGACGGGAAACTCACTCGGGCATGGCGCTGGGACGGTGACGAGGAGAACCCGGTGATACGAAGCATGGGGGCGCACAGCATGGTGACAGGCGATGTGGATAACGACGGGCGCGACGAGATACTGCTCGGCTCGTGCATGCTCGACGACAACGGTACGGCACTATGGTCGTCGGGACTCGGTCATAGCGACAAGGCTTATCTGTGCAAGTTGCGTCCCGACTGGGAAGGGCTACAAGTATTCCTGGCTATTGAGCCGAAAAAAGAAGACGGAAGAGGCGTATGCGTGGTTGACGCCAAAACAGGACAACAGATATGGAATATCGGACATACTACATATCACGTGGGTAGCGGTATGGTGGCCGACTTCAATCCCGAATGGCCCGGAATGGAATGTTTCGCCGGCGAGGATCGCAAGGGTGGCAGCACGGATAAGTATTTGCTGACAGCAGACGGAAAGAAAGTGGAGACAAAACAGGGCGGAGTACCGGGAACCCACCCCTGGCTGTGGTGGGATGCCGACTTGCTTCGTGAGACTATAACCCGCAGCGGCAATAACGGTGACCGCAACAGCGGCCGCTGGACACAAAGTGTGTGGAAATGGAAAGGCGAAACGCTGACAGAAGACATCGAAGGCAGCATATTAATGACGGCTGACATTGACGGCGACTGGCGCGAAGAGATTATAACGGCATTGCCGGGTGAGTTGAGAGTATACCGCACCGCCATTCCGGCACGTGACCGCCGCGTCACACTCATGCAAGATCCGCTATACCGCAGCTATATAATGCACGGCAGTATGGGATATCCTCAATCACCGGTCACTTCATATTACTTAGGAGAATAAGCTTGAATAGAGAGCCTGCGTCATTCATGCCGGCTCTCTATTATAAGTTTTATTGAAATATCTGTCTTAAAATCATCTATAAAAATATTATTTCTTTATTTCATATTTTACCGTCTGACTCCACGAAACATCTATTTTTCATATCTGAGATAAAAAAACACCGACAAAATTTGCATCTTTCGTCTATTATAAGTAACTTTGCACCCGCATTAAGGATATTACATACTTAATCGGGATGTAGCGCAGTTGGTTAGCGCACGCGTCTGGGGGGCGTGAGGTCGCAAGTTCGAGTCTTGTCATCCCGACAAAAACCTGCATAAATCGTTGTAGAACAACTCTTTATGCAGGTTTTTGCTTTTAATGGTCGGACAGAAGTCAGACAACACATATCTATCGAGTATTAACGTATTTCTTTTCGTCGCTGAAAAGAAATAAAAAAAATGCCCACAACCGAAAAAATCGCAATTAATGAAATAAAGGGATATACACCCCTTTATTGTCAATGGGAAAACAAAATTCTGTTTATTTCTACGCATTCGAGCCCGTCAGCGGCACAATGAAGCGTAAAAAGATTATGCTTGACCGAATAAAAGGCAAGGCAAAGGTGCGTCAAGCCAGGAAAGAAATAATAAAGCGGCTTACTGACAAACTCATCAGTGGCTGGAACCCGTGGATGGAAATAAAGTGTCCGCTTGAATACACGACATTCACGGACACTGTCGAGAAGTACAAAGAGTATCTGGCGAAACCCTACAAAGAGAACGACCTGCGCGAGCAGACCTTTAAAAGTTAGGCAGGTTGGACATTTGGGTGATGGATTTCGTGTAATCAGCTGATTTAATTATCTTTGCGAAGATAATTATTGATATGGTTAAAAAAATGCTTTTTCTGCGGGTCTAAAAATGTGGTCAGGAACGGTCTGAGAGGCCGTACTCAACGATATAAATGCAAGGACTGCGGCCGTCGTTTTGATGGCGGTATACGGCGCGATAAAGCTCAGGTTATCAGCGACTATGTAGAGGGCAAACAGACACTGGGACAGCTTGCGACCAAATATGGCGTCTGCGAAAAGACCATACGCAGGGATCTGGAGGGAATGCGGTATATCCATAAGATCGCAAGGCACAAGGATGTGACCGTACAGATGGACACCACATACTGGGGCAGGAACTTTGGTCTTATGGTTATCAAGGATGCTCTCCGGGGAGTTGTCTTATGGCATAAATATGTGCGTCATGAGACCGTTGCCCAATATGTGGAGGGAATCGAATGGTTGAAGGGCAACGGGTTCCGGATATACGGCATTGTGATTGACGGCATGAAAGGACTGCCACAGGCATTGAAACCGATACCTGTACAGATGTGCCAGTTCCACCAGATGCTCATAGTCCGCAGGTATCTGACTCAAAATCCGGACATAGAGGCTTCGCGGGAGCTGCTGAACCTGATAAACATCATCGCAAAAACCGATAAGGAAAGTTTTTGCGGAGCTTTCAATGAATTGTATGAGAAATACAGGGATGTTGTCAATGAACGTGTCCACGATAAAAGAATCAAGCGTGTCACACCTCCATATATGCGACCCAAACTACGCAGCGAATATCTGAGCATAAAACGCAACATCCCTCTGCTTTGGACTTTCTATGACCATCCGGAAACAGGACTTCCAAATACCAACAATGCCCTTGGGCTGTATTCTCTGATTTGAAAACCAAGGTTCGGGTTCATCGGGGTATCAGCAAGGAAAACAGAAAGAAACTCATAGATGAATATCTCAAAAGACACTATTAGGACGCCAAATACAGATTGATTACCGCTCTGTTATCACCCAAAATGGCCACTCAGCACTTTTGCTATGCAATCCATCACCAAAAATGTCCAACCTGCCATAAACTACAATCGGCGCCATGACCACCAAGACCATGGGATCCCTCAATATATTC